>Ga0214468_1000759_pt1 | contig 10259 bp, 8 predicted proteins | sample RVTome_9_FD_187334 | JGI IMG/M metagenome (GOLD analysis project Ga0214468, IMG submission 187334) | Soil microbial communities from uranium-contaminated site in the Upper Colorado River Basin, Wyoming, United States - RVT155D38 HiSeq ...
CCCACATCTCGGGTCGCTGCGGGAGGTCGGTGCGGATGACGTCGGCGGGGGCGCCAATCAGGTCCCGGAGCAGCCATTCGCTTTCGGCCGTGAGCCACGTCACAGCGTTCCTGGCACCGTTGGTGAAAGCCACGACCGCCATGCCGTGGTCTGGAGCGAGGAAGATCTGCGAGTTGAAGCCGGGAATGATCCCCGGGTGCTCGACGGCAGGTCGGCCTCCCAGATCGGTGCGGTAGAAACCCAGCCCGAATCCGGGGAGACGGGGATCGGTCTGATAATTCGGCTGGAACATGGTGGCCAGGGTCTCCGCTCGGAGGATGGGCCCGCCCTCACCGCTGCCACCGCCGAGCAGGGCGGCCAGGTACCGAGCCATGTCTCTCGGGGTGGAGTAGATCGAGGAGGCCGCCGCGGCCACCAGATCGCGGTCGGTCACTGCTCTGGGGCCGCCCGAACCGAACTTGTACCCCGTCGCCAAACGAGGGCGAAGCCGCCCGGATCGGAGAAGGTCGCTGTCGATCATGCCGAGGGACTCGAAGATTCGCTCGCGGAAGTAGCGGTCGAGCGGCTGCCCGCTGACGTCCTCGACGATCTGCCCGAGCGCAGCGAAGCTGTGGTCGGTGTAAGTGAAGGTGGTTCCCGGCTCGACGGCCACCCGGAGATGGCCGCGATAGAAGTCAGCCAGCGTCGGTACCGGGTCTCCCGGGGCGACGCTCTCGCTGAACCAGCCAGTCCTGAGCGCGCGCACCGGCCGCACCAGCTCGGGGAGGCCTGCGGTGTGGGTGAGCAGATGACGCACCGTCGCCGGTCGCCATGCCGCGTTCCCCGAGGTCAGCCGGAAGGCACGCAGATAGTCGTTGGCCGGGGCATCCAAGTCCAAGAGTCCCTGCTCCCACAGCTGCATCACCGCCACCGCGGTGAAGGTCTTGGTGATCGAGCCGATCCGGAACACGGTGTTCTCTGTGATCGGCGTGTTCGAGGCGATGTCGGCGGCCCCGTGCCCTCGGAAGAACTGGAGGTGCCCGTCGCGGACCACTCCCAGCGCCAGACCGACCGCAGGTCGCCGGCTCAGGATCTCGTCCACCCTGGCGTCGAGCTCGTCGAGCGGAACCGGATCTCGCCGCGTTTTCCAGCCCTTCGGCTCGGTGCGCATCGCCGTCATCACGTCCTCCCTTCTTGAGTGGCTGCCACCGGGGAGCGAGCAGACAATGCATCGCTGGTGAGATCAGCCCACTCCCGCTCCATGGCGGCCATCAGCACGTCCAGGTCGGGGAATCCCGTGGCGTCGGCGGTGACAACCAGGAAAACCTGACCCGCGTACGAGAACGCACACAAAGTCACCCCGATGTTCCCCTCCAGGTCGATGATCGGCAGGATGTCGAGGATTCGAGCCCCCAGGACGTAGACGGGGACCGATGGGCCGATCACATTGGTAACCAGCACGTTGGTTGCCCGTTGGTGGAGCATGAAGTACCGCCCCACCGGTGTTGCCGTCAAACGGACCAGCACGCCCATGATCGCCGCCGGACGCTGGCGGGCCTTGACCTCTTGAGTCGTGCCGATGATCAACTCGAGCCGACGCCCGACGTCGGCTTCCCAGACCGGTAGCGGCAACACCACGGTCCCCACCTGGTTGTCGATGGTTGCGTCGGCTGCTGACCGCGTCGAAACCGGCAGACACGTGGTCAGTTCCACTCCGGCGACAGGCTCCCCGCGGGATAGGAGGAGCTCACGCAGCCCTCCCGACCAGAGTGCAAGCACCACGTCGTTGACCTTGCCCCCGTGGGCATGAGCCACTTGTTTCACCGTCGCCAGGTCCAGTCGGAGGAACCGGACGCGCCGTCCCGCCCCCACACGTCGATTGAGTGAGCTACGCGGTGCTCCCTCCACCCCGAGGCTCTTTCGAGTCACCTGGGCGAACAGCCGCCCGCGTCTCCACATCTCCCGCGGTTGAGCCAACGCCCTCGCCCAGCGGCCCGCGGTGCGGATCTTGGTGGAGAGGCTGTCGGCCAGCAGGGACCAGCCGCCCGGGATCGGCTCGAGTGACCACGACTCCGGGACCGGGTCGGGAGTGTCAGGCTCGAAGTCGAACAGAGATCCCATTATCGCCACCGCCGCCTGCCCGTCGGCGAGGGCATGGTGCAGCTTGAGCAGTACCCCGACGCGGCCATCGCTGAGACCTGTCAGAAACCAGAGCTCCCAGAGCGGCTGTCTCCGGTCCAGCAAGCTCTCGTAGGTCCGGGTGGCCGTCTCCAAGAGCTGGACGTCGCCGCCAGGGGATGGGACCGCCGTCTGGTGAACGTGATGCTCGATGGCGAATCGATCGTCGTCCACCCAGAGCGGCCTGCCCCTCAACGGTCCCGGAAAGTGAACACGTCGTCGCAGCTGCGGAATCAGCGCCACACGACGATCCAGCCGAACCCTGATCTCCTCCAATCGCAGCTGTCCCGAGCCGTCCAACAGCGCCTTGCCTTCGAGGACGGCCAGCCCGCCGAAGTGGCCGGGCCATATCGCAGACTCGCCACGAAGGTACATGACCTCGAAGGGGCTGAGACGGGCGAATCGGCTGTCCCCGGGCGGAGCCGACCGGCCGTTGCTCTCCGAGCTCAACTGCCCGCCTCCAGCACTTCGGTTGCACCGGGATCGATCGGTGTGATGATGCCGAGCCGGTCCTCCAGAGCCGCGGCGGCATCGAGACACAGGTCTTCGCGGTAACGAGGTCCGATTACCTGCACCGCCTGGGGGAGACCGTCCCCGATGCCCACCGGAAGCGCCACCGCCGGGACTCCCAGCACGTTGACGGCCAGGGCCATGCGCATGCCGGCAACGATGGCCGCCACTTCAGGTGTGGTCCGGTCCTTTCCCACCTCGAAGGGGATGTCGGTCGAGATCGGGGCCACGATCAGCGGGTGTGACTCCTGGAACTCGCCCCACGCCCGGAGCAGCGAATGACGCGTGACGAAGCTCTGCATGTGCATGTCAGGGTGCGGGTCGCCGGCCACCTCGAACAGCTCCAGGACGAACTCCTCGGTGTAGGCACGCACCAGTGGCGCCCAGATCTCCCACCCGGCCCGCACCGGTGGGATGAGGATGTCCAGCCACATCCTGGCCGCCACGTCTATCGACGGGGGTTCGACCTCGTCGACGACGTAGCCGGCGTCCTCGAGCGCCGTGGCCGCCTTCCGAACGCCGTCCTGCACCTGATTCGCAATGCCCTGGCCGGCCGGGTCGAGCACCAGGGCGACTCGGACCGGTTCCACCGGTCGGGGGCCGCGGAGCGGTGCGGGCACGGTCCAGGGATCGCGCCAGGTCGGCCCCGCCATCACCTCGAAGGCGGCCCGGAGGTCGGAGACTCGCCGCGCCATCGGGCCTTGGACACCCATCAGTTGGCTGCTGATCGGCCCATCGACCGGCTCGACGGTGGTCGCATGTGGGATCCGGCCCAGTGTCGGCTTCAGCGTGCTGATCCCGCAGCATTGGGCCGGCCAGCGCAGCGATGCGCCCGTGTCGTTGCCCAGTCCCAACGGAGTCATGCCGGTGGCGAGGGCAGCCGCCTCACCGCCACTGGAGGCGCCGGGAGTTCGGGTACGGTCCCAAGGGTTGACGGTCGCTCCCCGCAGCTCGCTGTCGGTGTGCCAGCCAATGGCGAAGTCGGGGAGGTTGGTGCGGCCGATCGGGATCGCACCAGCAGCCCGCATCCGCTCGACGGCGGGTGCGTCCTGGCCCGGGTACGCGCTCGCCAGGGCCTTCAACCCATGAGTGGTCGGGGTTCCGTCCAGGTCGATGTTCTCTTTCACTGTGAAGGGAACGCCGTGAAACGGCGGTAGCTCACCGCCACCGGCGGCCGCACCGTCGGCGGCATTCGCCTCCTCGAGGGCCTGCTCGGCCAGGACCACGGTCACCGCGTTGACGGAGGGATTCACGTCTTCGATTCGCTGCAAGTGGGCCTCGATGACTTCTCTGCTCGAGGCCTGCCTGCTCCGGATCGCCTCGGCCAATTCGAGGGCACTCATGCGCCACAGATCGGTGGATGTCTGGGTATCTATTTCGGGGAGAATGGTCGCGTTGCTCATTTCTTCACCACCTTCTCGGTCTGCTTGTAGAGCGATATGGGTTGCCCTCCGAGATCGGTGTGGATTGCCGTCGGGCCCGATCCGTGGTCGGAGCCGAACACGAGGCGGACGGTGGGCATCCCGAATCCGGATAGGTCGACCCTGAAGATGTGTGGGTCCGTCGCGTCGTCGGGATGGAGCGGGAAGCCCCGATAGAGAGCCGGTACGGGCGTATGGAAGCGAATCATGAGCCGGCCGCCGCGCACCAGAACCTGGGCGCCGCCACCCATCACCAGTCGACCGCGCAGGTCGCCGACCAGAGGAAGTCGATAGCGCCCGCACAGCTGGTCCCAGATCTCGGGATGTTGCGGGACGTCGCTACGCACGCCCACGTCCGGGACCTGGAGCAAACGGCGCATCAACCGCTCGATCTCGGTCGCAAGCCATACCATCGCCGCCTTCGACCCGTTGGTGAAGCCGATCACGCCGACACCATCGTCGGGAGCGATGAGGAGACTCGAGTTGAATCCGGGGAGGATCCCGTCGTGCCCCACCAGGCGGCGCCCGCCGGCGTCGCCGAGGAAGAAGGCGAGACCCATTCCGGGGAGGCGAGGATCGGGCTGGTAGTGGGGTTGGAGCATGGCGCCCATCGTTTCCGGCTTCAGCATCGAGCCGTGCTCGTTGCTCCCATCGCCCAGCAGCGCAGCCACATACAGCGCCATGTCGCGGCTCGAGGAATAAGCCCCGCCGCCTCCGCTCCCCACCCATTCCCGATCGATGACCGCCCTCGCTCCGTTCGATTCGAGGACGTAACCCGTCGCCAACCGCTCCCGCACCCGCGCAGATCGCACCATGTCGGTGTCGGTCATGCCGAGGGGTTCGAAGATGTGCTCCCGGAGATAGCGCTCGAGGGGAACGGCGCTCACGTCCTCGACGATCTGGCCGAGCGTGGCGAAGCCATGATTGCTGTATGCGAAGTCGGAGCCCGGCTCGACCACCGTCTTCAGGCCTTGGCGATAGCAGTCGACCAGCGACGGGATCGGCCCCCCGATCTCCACGCTCCGAATGGGGGGGCGGGCGTCGATAGGACCCCATGTGGGATGGAACAGGTCGGTGAGGCGAAGAACCTCGGGTATGCCGGCGGTGTGGGTGAGCAGATGCCGCACCGTCGCCGCCGGCCAGGTCGGGTCCGCCGGGACCAGCCGGTAGCCGCGCAGGTATTCGCTGGCAGGGGCGTCCAGGTCCACCAGGCCTCGCTCCCACAATTGCATCATGGCGATGGCGGTGAAGGTCTTGGTTATCGAGCCGATCCGGAACACCGTGTCCTCGGTGATCGGGGTGTTCGATGCGATGTCGGCCAACCCGTGCCCCTGGAAGAACCTCAGCCCTCCGTCGTCGACCACTCCCAGCGCCAGACCGACCGCCGGCCGGCGGTTGAGGATCCCCGCCACCACTGTCTCGATGTCGAGGTCGCCGGTCCTCCGAATCCGATGCCCTGAAGGATCGGCTCCTGTCACTTCCCGTTCGATCGTCGTTGTCACAGCTTCCCCTTGCCGCGGAGGACCGCTACTGCCGTAAGTAGCTGGGGCTGGCGGGCAGAGGTAGAGACCAACGTCACATTCGTGGCCCATCCAGTCCGAAAACGACCTAATGGACATCGAGCACTACGGCATGCCGTTGGAAATTCGTCCTCTCCACCGACCCCCGTTCGTCCCCGCCCGGGACCCGTAACCCCGGCTCGACATCCTGCCTCGAGTCGTCGTGCTTTCGACCACGGTCTCCCCGCCGATCTCGACTCGGTCCCCAAGACCGATGTCCGTACGGATCTCATGGCCCCCCACCGACAGGGTGACGGCCTTTCTCCTGAGCGAGTCCCCCTTGGGAGTGCACTACCGAACGATCGCGTATCTGGAACGTGGGGAGTACAGCCCCAGCCTCTACCTCGCCCTGAAGATCGCCGCATACTTCGATGTGCCTTTGGAGGTCGTCTTCTCCACCGAGCCGTTTGCCCGACTTGGGAGTGAGGTCCAGTCGGGCTAGCTGGGCCTTTCGGAGGCGACTAAGCGGGGAGGATCAAGTGGCTGTCGCCGAACTCGTGCCACAGATACCCGGTGTCGAGGGCGATCCGGTAGCTCTCGGCGAGTCGGGTCCGACCCGCCACCGCCTCCAGCAGGTCGATATGTGTCGACTCGGGCTCATGCCAACCCGTGATCAGCCCGTCGACCACGCGCAGTCCGTGCTCAGGCCCGATCACCAGGTCGGTCCAGGTCTGCCCGGTGTGCACCCTCCCTCGTGAGTCGGCGGTGGTCTCCAGTGCGCGAACCACGGTGGTCCCCACCGCCACGACCCGCCCTCCACCGGCGCGTGCCTGGTTGACCAGGGCCGCCGTGGCCTCCGGGACTTGGAACCACTCCGGATAGGGCGCCTCCCCTGTTTCCAGCGAGGAGACGCCGGTGTGGAGCGTGAGGGGAGCGATCGAGACCCCGGAGGCCACCAGGGAGGTGACCAGATGCTCGGTGAAGGGCCTCGCCGCACCCGGCATCTCGGCCGAGCCGGGAACTCTGGCAAAGACCGTCTGATATGCCTCCAGCGGATAAGGGCCATCGGTGTGCCGATAGCGGATGGGACGACCCCATGTGGTGAGGTACTCGGGAAGGGGGCACCCCAATTCGAGGCTTGCGGCCCAGAGTCTGCGACTCTGCGATCCAACCGGGTATGGGGTGAGCAGATCGACGATTGCGCCTCCAGGCAGTGCCACCTTCCCGGGCCGGGGCTCCACGTGGGGGAGGGAGCTAGCCCCGGCCAGCCTGCGCATCTCGACCACATGAAGTCCACCAGGCAGCGTTGTCGAGAAGTGGACCACCAGATCCGGCCCCGCCACCACAGCTGCCGGCAAGGTGGCCGAGACGTTCACCACCAAGACGTCTCCGGGTCGAAGCTCCTGGGGCAGGTCGTGGAATCGACGGTGGCGGATCCCATGGTCATCGGTCACCATGAGACGAACCTGGTCACGTCGCATGCCCCTGGTCTCGGGAGGCCGGGTCGCCTCCAATTCGGCTGGGATCACCGGCGCGGCGACATCATCGAGGGGGCGGAGGAGGGCGGGAGTGGTCATGACCGCACCGTCTCGGCGAGCAGGTCGCTTGCCACATAGCGGCCGCTCGGCAGCATGCTCTCGAGGAGACGGATCAGGGCGGGGGCGCGTTCCTCCGGGCTGGGTCGATCCGATATGTCCTCGCCGGGGAACGCCGCCTGGTGCATCCGTGTGTTCATGTCCCCGGGGTCGAGCCAGTAGACACGAATCCCCGGCTCTTCGGCGGCGAGGACGTTGGAGAGCTGCTCCAGGGCGGCCTTGGACGACCCGTACCCGCCCCAGCCCTCATATGCCTCGATCGCGGCGTCGGAGGTGACATTGACCACGGTGCCCCCGGTTTGGCGCAGACGGGGCAGGGACAGCTCGATGAGGTGGAGTGGAGCCACGACGTTGACCGCGAACACATCGGCGAGGACTTCGACCGGATAGGCGGCGAGGAGGGGCTGTGGGCTCGGTCCGAGCATGCTGGCGTTGTTCACCAGCAGCGAGAACCCGCCTCGGGTCGTGGCTGCCTCCACCAGTCTTTCCCTGTGCAGCTGGTCGGTGACATCCCCGTCGATCGCCTCGACCACTCCGGACCCCACCTCGTCGATCGTTGCGGCTGCGGCAGCGAGATCGGCCCGGTCCCGTGCGTCGACGACGAGATCCCAACCTGCTCTGGCCAGTTCCTCGGACACGGCGCGGCCGAAACCGTGCGAGGCCCCGGTGATGATGGCGGTGCTCATAGCCTCAAGGTATGGGCAGGCGCCATGCCCGTCATCGGGCCGTGGTCGGATTCGGTCTCCGTCTCCAGACCGAGGATCTCAGCCGTCGACCAGCCCGCTCTTCACCGCGAAGAGGGCGGCCTGGGTGCGGTCGTTGAGCCCGAGCTTCCTCAAGACGGCCGAGACGTGGGTCTTGACCGTCTTCTCGGAGACGAAGAGCTCCTCGGCGAGACGGGCGTTGGACCATCCCTGGCCGAGGCCGGCGAGCACCTCCCGTTCCCGGGTGGTCAGGCTGGTCAGCGACTCGGTGGGGTCGCCGCCGGACACATAAGCGGAGAGGGCGGCCGCCGCCTCCTGGGCGTACACGGTGCGGCCGTCTGCCAACTCCCGGATCGCGTCGGCCAGCTGGTCGGGGTCGGTGTCCTTGAGGAGATAGCCGTCCGCCCCGGCGCGAATCGCCGGCACCACCTCGTGACGAGCGGCAAAGCCGGTCAAAACCAGCACCTTGACCCCGGGGTTCCAGCGTCTCATCTCCGGGATCAGCTCCGCCCCGGGCGTGTCGGGGAGGTGAAGGTCGAGGAGCACGAGGTCGGGCTCTCCCGTGGCCAGCTCGCGTAAGGCCTCTCGCCCGTCCCCGGCCTCAGCGACGACCTCGATGCCTGGCTGCGTCTCGAGGAAGGCGCGCAGGCCACGTCTGACCACAGGGTGGTCATCGACGATCATCACCCGAACCGGGTCGCTCACGACGGGACTTCGAGCCGAACGGTGGCGCCCTCGCCCGGGGACGAGGTGATCACGATTCTTCCTCCCAGCGACGATGCCCGTTCCCGCATCGAGGTGAGACCGAGTCGCCGGCCCCGACTGCTCCGGTCGGGGTCGAAGCCGACACCGTCGTCGTCGACGACGACCTCGAGACTCTCCCCGTTCAACACCGAGACGGTCACCTTGGCCGCCTGGGCGTGACGCACCGCATTGGTCATCGCCTCCTGGACGATGCGGAACACCTCGTGCTCCGCCCTGCCTTCGAGGCCAGGATCGCCTTCGGCGACGACCTCGACCTCGATGTGGTGGACCCGGCTCATCAACTGGGCCAGGCTCCGGATGGCGGGGACGAGGCCGTCCCGGTCGACGTCTGGGGTGCGAAGCCCATCCACCACAGCCCTCAGCTCGGTCATCGCCTGACGTGACAGGTGCGAGATCTCGCCCAACTCCTCTGCCGTCCGCTCCGGGTCGGTGGCCAGATGCCTCGATGCGGCGCGTGCAGTGAGGGAGAGGCTGAACAGGGATTGGTTGAGAGCGTCGTGGAGCTCCCTGGCCATTCGCTCCCTTTCCTCGGCGAGGGCGAGGGTGCGGGAGTCTTCGAACATGGCGGCCGACTCGATCGCTGCGGCGGCGTGGAAGGCGAGGAGGCCGATGCTGGCCTCGTCCTCGTCGGTGAATCCGGGCGCTCCGATCTTGTCGGTGAGGTAGAAGGCGCCAACGACCTCGCCTTGGCCGACGATGGGCACGCCCAGGAACGAGCTCATCTGGGGATGGGCGCTGGGCCACCAGCCCCGGAACCTGGGGTCTTTCTTGATGTCGGGGAGCCGCAACGGCTCCGGGTCGTGGAGCATGGCGTCGAGCATCCCGTGGGTGCGGGGGAGCGGGCCCATCTGGGCGACCAGCCCGTCGCTCATCCCGACATGGATGAAGGCGGAGAAGGCGTCACCGTCGGCCTCCGGAATCCCGATCGCCGCGTAGGAGGCCCCCGAGATCTCCCGGGCGGCCTCGGCCAGCCTGGTCAAGGCGTCGTCGAGGGAGCTGCCCGGCGCCACCGCATCGGTGATGGCGGCGAGGATCACTTCGGCGGTGCTCTGCCTGGTTTCCACCGGTCAAGGCTACCGACCGCCCCTCTCTGTCAGCCCGGAGGACGGATCCAGGCTGACAGGGAGGGAGACCTCTCGATGGTCAGCGGCGGGCGGCCCGCTTGTACTGGCGCACCGAGAGCGGGGCGAAGATGGCGATGATGATCACCACCCAGATCAGGGTGTACAGCACCGGGTTCTGCAACGCCCAGCTGGAAGGCTCAGGCGTCCCGGGCGGGATGTTGCCAAACAGCATCCGGGCCGACTGGGTCAACGTGGACACCGGGTTCCATTCGGCAAAGGCGCGCAGCGGTCCGGACAGGCTTTCTAGCGGGACGAAGGCGTTGGACACGAAGGTGAGGGGGAAGATCACCATGAACGAGGCGTTGTTGATCACTTCCACGCTCGGGATCAGCAGCCCCACATATGCCATCACCCAGGAGAAGGCGAAGGAGAAGAGCAGGAGGATCCCAAATCCCATAGCCGCTTCCGCCACCGATGTCCTGATTGTCCACCCAACCACTAGCCCGGTCAGCGCCATGATGGTGATGGAGAGGGCGTTGTAGAT
>Ga0214468_1000761_pt1 | contig 10257 bp, 9 predicted proteins | sample RVTome_9_FD_187334 | JGI IMG/M metagenome (GOLD analysis project Ga0214468, IMG submission 187334) | Soil microbial communities from uranium-contaminated site in the Upper Colorado River Basin, Wyoming, United States - RVT155D38 HiSeq ...
GCATCGGGGTGATCAGCCATGTCGCCAACTCCGAGTCTCGAACAGTCAGATTACTCGGCTGTCCAACCCCGAAGCTAGCGCAGAACAACTGATCCCGGGTGATAACAAGCATCTCAGGATGTGCACGACATCGGCACTTATTCGTCGTGGTGGTGTCGTCTGTTGGTTAGACGCCGTCCGCCCTCGTTCGGGTAGGTTCCCAGTCCGAGGAGGCAGTCATGTTGGCACCAGGAACTGTTCTCGATATAGGTGATCATTCAGTCGAGGTCATCGCGAGTCCTGAATCGCAGAACGACCGATACCTACTCCGCATAGAGGCAGACCCAGGAGGGCCAGGCATCAAAGGCGACTTCCCTCACATCCATCCGTCCCTCGTGGAGAGCTTCAAGTGCGTATCTGGAACAATGGTTGCCAGAGTCGGCCGAACCACGAGTGAAGTTGCCGTGGGAGACAAGGTTGAAGTGGCCCAGGGGGAGGTTCACGGGTTTCTCAACACAGGAACCGATCAGCTGGTCGTCGAATCAGAAGTCATCTTTCCAAACGGCTATGACCCAAGTCTTGATCTCATGCATTTTGCTGAGCTGTACGACCGACTCAAGAGAGAACGACCAGTCAACAGCAAGAGCGGTGAACCACCGACCCTGCAGATGGCGGTCCTGACCCATGACTGGCGGAGAGTCATAAAGCAGCCAGGCGTCGCCGGCCTACTTGTGCCGACTCTTGCTGCGGCGGGCAAACTCGCCGGATACCGCAGTAGACCCTTTGCAGAAGGGTCAGGTGGCCGCACCTAACGACAAGCCTGGGCGGATAACGCCCGTTTCACGCGATGCGCGATATCGGCATCACTTCGGCGTGCGGGGTAGGTCTGCCCAGGTCCGGGTGGGAGACCATTGTGCTTCAGGTCCAGGCGCTGATGTACTCGGCCGCCTGATTGGGGTGATAGAAGATGCTGTGGCTCGCTCCTTCAAGAACGTCAGGGATTTCGTTACGGAGGGCAGCCAATCCCATCGCGACGGCTCCAAAGATCGGAAGGGAGGCCGTTCCATGGGAGAAGCGAAGGGTGACAGGACAATCTGCAATCGCATCTGGGTCGAAGCTCTCCTTTGTCAGTGGTAAATCTCCACGTATGAGCGACTCGGCGTTTGCATCAGTTCGACGGACGAACCATTCCTTGCCAGGTGGTGGTGTGAACAGAGATGTCAGGTCATCTACGGAACCGACTGCTTCCCGCCCGAGCGCGTTGGTCGCTCCCTGCCAGTCGCCAGGATGCGAAATGAGATGGTGGTCGACAGCGCGTTCGACGCGACGTCGGAGCACCTCACCACCTTCCGCTATGCCGAAGATCCCGGGCTCGTAGGAAAGGACCGCTTTCAACGGGTTGGGGTTTCGGAGGGCAAGCCTCAGGGCAACGATGCCCCCGGCGCTAGCTCCCAGAACCACGACGTCGCCCAGGTTGAGACGGGTGATCAAGGCGGCGGCGTCGTCAGCGTGCCGAGCTGAATCTGAGGGCCATTCGGCGTGGTCGCTTCGTCCGGTCCCTCGCCGGTCGTAGGTGACCACGGTGTTGAACTCAGCGAGTCGTTCTGCGATCCCCCGGTACACCTCAGAGTCCTCGTCGGCTGCTCCTATGAGCAGCACGGGGGCTCCCGAACCGCGGACCTCGGTGTAGATCCGCGCCCCGTCGACCTCAATCCATTCGACGGTCGGCTCTGCTGCGCCGAACAACGCGTCTGGATTCATATCGGATGATCCCGTCACTCCTATGACACTATGCCTACGTCGAGACCGCACTCGATGGAACGCAGATCACCAAATATGAGCGAATAACGAGCACCACAGAAGGTGCCCGCTATCGGCACTTATCGCTCGGGCTCTTGCGTGGTTTTGCGTTGCCGGGATGTCGGAAGGAGAGCGCTGGTGTTCGATCAGCCTGACTCTGGCTAACCCGTACTGGATGGCATCCCAGAATTCGGCTTCCTTGGGATCGTCTGTTTGGTCTCTTCATCTCTTGGCGTCGGCTCGTAGTTCGATGAGGCGGACCCGGCAACGAGTGTGGCGCCAGTTCGCCGCCGTTGACCTGGCGGCTCGGCAAACGGAAGCCGTCGCCTCAGGCGACGAGGCAGGAGTGGGAGACTGCTATGGGGAGGAGCTCGCGTCGAGGTAGGTCAGCACCGCCGCGACCCGGCGATTAACGTTCGACTCGGGAGCCAGATCGAGCTTGGCGAACAGCGATCGGGAGTACTTCTCGACGGACGACTCGGACACGTGGATCCGTTCGGCGATCCCGCCGTTGGTTTCACCTTCGGCCATGAGTTGCAGGACCTCAAGCTCTCGGTCTGTCAGATTCCGAAGCGCATCGGCCTGATGCCGGCTGACCTTGCTTACAAGAGCACCGACCACGTCGGGGTCGATGACCGAGCCTCCCTTGGCGACCACGCGGACCGCCTCGATGACTTGTCCGGGATTGCCTACGCGCTCTTTAAGCAGGTAGCCGATGCCATCAGTCCCGTCGGACAGCAGCGCCATCGTGTATCGGGCATCTACGTATTGGGAGAGGACGACGACCCCAGTCCCCGGATGATCGGTGCGAATCCTGAGGGCCGCCGTGATGCCTGAGAGCTGGTTGTCGGGAGGCATGCGGATGTCGGTAACCACTACGTCGGGTCGGAACGAGGCGACTGCCTTCTCGAGTGCGAGGGCGTCACCGACCGACTTGACAACCTCGATCTCGTCATCTTCTTCGAGGGCGCGACAGATGCCGGCTCGAACGAGGTAATGGTCCTCGGCAACGACGACTCGCAGCGGACTCAAGGTCCTGAACCCGTGAGCAGGTCCAGGCGGGCCAGGACGGTTGTTCCGCCACCGCGGACGCTTGTCACGCTTAGCTCGCCGCCCAGTGCTCGAAGCCGCTCGTCGAGGCTTGCCAGTCCACCATCTCGGGGTGGCGGCGGATCGAATCCCACGCCGTCGTCTGTAATGCTGGCGAGCAGACTTCCGTTGAGTCGGGTCAGTTCAATGGAGAGTTCGGTTGCGCTTGCGTACTTGAGACTGTTGGCGAGGGACTCAGCGACGACGAAGTACGCTGCTCCTTCGACTGCTTCCTGCATGCGAACTCCCTTGAGCATAGGGTCGATCTGCAGACGTACCGGCACCGGATGACGGGTGGCCAATGCATCGATCGCTGCGACGAGGCCATGATCGGTCAAAACGGTCGGATGGACGCCGGAGGCCAGGGCTCGCAGGTTGTCGAGTAACTCCTGTAACCCCGCCTGGAGGGTGCTGATCTCCTCCAGAAGAGCCTCTAAGGGCGGGGCGGCGCGCCGGGCCAGGCGGTGTCGTACCAGTCCTATCTGCCCGATCAGGGCGACCAGTTCCTGCTGGACACCGTCGTGGATGTTGCGCTCGATGCGTCGACGCTCGGCCTCTTGGGACTCAACCAGGCGCATCCGGGACGCTGCGAGTTCGGCGGCATGAGATGCTAGGTCCTCTGTGAGAAGGACGTTGCGCACCGCAAGGCTCGCTTGAGCTCCGAACGTGGCCACGACGGTCCGGTCCTCGGGAGTCCACGGGCCCGCCGTCTTCGGGCCACACTCGACCTTCCCGAGTTCCTCCCCGTCCAGGATTATTGGGACGCTGAGTTCGGCAGCCGGTCCGGCCGGACTGGCGGGCGATCCGCGGAGGCGCACCCGGGCCCACTCGAGACCGAGACCATCCTCGAGCGCCCTGGCCATGCGCGGAAGGAGTTCAGCCAGGTCCGGGGTTTCGGACAGGGTCGCACCCAGCTCGGAGATCACCAGGGTCGGGTCGACGCGATTGCCGAACACCCAGCGGTCCGCCAGTCGCTCCAGATAAGAGCGCGCCGGTTGGAACAGCGTTGCTGCGAAGAGTGCGGCCACGACTGCCCACTGCACAGAGAGGTAGCGGCCGGCTGTGAGTCCTACGGCAGCTGCGATGCCGACATAGATCACGGCGATGGTCAGCCACAGGGCACCGTAGACCAACGTGTGTCGAAGCACTCTGTCGACGTCGAGGATGCGAGGATCGAAGACACCTATGGTGAATCCGACAGGTAGCAGGGCCTGCGCTGCGAGGAGGCTCAACCAGCCAACGACTCCACCACCGTCCGGCAAGATGAGGTTGCCGACGATGACCATGCCGAGAAGCACGAACGGAGGTAAGAGCCAACGAATACGCCTTCGAATATCCAAATCACTCCGCAGGTATCGCACCAGGAGCACGAGCGGCGCTGCGAGCAGGCTCAGCCATACAAGTCCGATGATCGTTTGGCCGACAACGTATGACAGCTGAAACGGGAACAGGTGAAGCGGATTTGGTGTCGCTGGTGCTTGCAGGAAGCGTTGCACAGGCACGATCGGCGTGGAGAGGCTCACGAACACGGGAAGGAGCAACAGAGCGGGAAGTAAACGTGCGATCAGAGTCTCGCGAGACGTCTCGGGTCGTCCGTCAGGAAAGAACGCAACCCCGTAGAACATCACGATCGCGGTGACCAGAAACAGCTCGAGAAGCAGAAGATTGATCCATGCCAACAGCGATGGAGGCGGTCCGCCTGCTATGAGGTTGGCCGTGAGGACGCTGGCGAGTCCACCAAGCGCGCCGAGTCCGCTGGAGAGCAGGAACAAACCAGAGATCATTAGTGCGGGACGTCGTCTTCTGACTACGGCAGCACAGACAAGGCCAGGAACGAGCGACGCCGCCGTAATGTCGACGACGCCCGAGAGATTCAGCTGAAGAGTGATGGTCGCGGCCAGTCCGATGACACCCAGCCCGAACGCGACGTCCGGAACCCAACCGAAGCTCCTCGCCGGGTCAGAGCGCGGCCGATCAACCCTTGGACTCACCCTGAGGGCTTCCGTATCCTCCGGCGGCGGACAAGCCACTCCAGCTTCAGGCCGCAGCCGTGACCCCGGTGTTGCTCCCAGTGCGGTAGCGGATTAACCCGGTGATGCCGGCAACCACGGCCCCAACGAAGAACCACAACGGAAGAAGGGTAGCGAACGGAAGAACGGCGATCAGCGGGAGCACGACGCCGAGCCAGCGCGGTGATCTCAGCTGGAATGTCAAAATGCCCAGGAGTACGAACGCCCCGCTCAACGGGATCCATGCAACCACGAATACCATCGTGCCGACCGCCGAATCGAGGAACTCTGCCAGCTCCGCGGGAGTCCACAACCAAACGGAGCCGTAGGCCATCAGGCTCAGAACGCCACCGGCGACAGCGGCCCAACCGGCGGCGCCTGCAAGTGCGGTCGACCGGCCGGGGGACAAGGAGGCGAGTTGTCGCCCCCATGTCCTCAGTGCGAGGCCCATGACCACGAATGACACACCGATGCCGGTGAACAGCAGCCTGATCGCAAGCCAATGCTCCTCCCGGAAGGCAAGGAGATCTGCCTCGCTCTTCGTCGGATCGTAGAACCCGACAATGATCGGGTTGAAGATCATTGGGAAGAAGACCAGCACCGGGATTAGCAGCCGAGCGGAGGCTCTCCTTAGCGACGCTTGCAGTTCGATATCGGTCATGGAATCCCCATAGCTCGACGGCGTGTCGTTCCGTGACGCTACCTGCCACCCGCAAGGCGCGGTAGCCGGATTTCCGCAGACAATTATGCGGTTTTCCGCACAATTCCCTAGCGCATATCAACCGATCTCGAGCGATTAACACTCGTTTCCAGAAGTGCCCGCTATCGGCACTTATGGTTCGGGCTGTGCCTTCGGGCTTACCGTCTTCAGGTCAGTCTTCTGGGATGACGCGTTCGAAGGCTTCGCGTGTGACCTGTGCAGGTTCAGGTCCACCTCGCTCGCCCGTCTCGAGAGAGTCGATCGCCGCAATCTGATCTGTGGTCAGTTCAAAGTCGAACACGTCGAAGTTCTCTGCGATCCGGGATGGGGTGGTTGACTTCGGGATTGCTTGTCGGCCTTGTTGAAGATGCCATCGCAGCATGACTTGAGCCGGTGTCTTGCCGTGGGAAGCGGCGATGTCGGTGATGGTTGGATCATCCAGCGTCGATTTGTTGTACCCCTCTCGGTAGAAGGTGATCCCGCCTATGGGTGACCATGCCTGGGTCAAGATGCCGAGTTCTGTGTTCATGGCAGTGAGGTCTGGTTGCCGGAAGTACGGGTGGGCTTCGATCTGGTTCACCGCTGGGACGACGTCGGTTGCCTCCAACAAGGTCGTGAGGTGATCCACCATGAAGTTGCTGACACCGATCGCCCGCACCCTGCCAGCAGCAAGGAGGTTCTCCAGGGCCCGGTAGGCACCGATAGTCAGGTCGAATTCGGCGGGCAGCGGCTGGTGCAGGAGCAGAAGATCGATCTGATCAACACCGAGCTTTCGGGCGCTCTTGTCGAAAGCGTGCAAAGTCTCGTCGTAGCCATAATCCGAGATCCAAACCTTGGTCTCGACAAAGACCTCTGCACGGTCAAGTCCGGATAGCCGAATCGCATCCCCCACCCCACGCTCGTTCAGGTACGACGCAGCCGTATCTACATGCCGGTAGCCGACATCAAGAGCCGCAGCAACCGCCTTGAGCGTGTCTTCAGGCGTCGTTTGAAACACCCCGAAGCCCAACGTGGGGATTTCCACACCGTTGTTAAGTCGAAACGAATCGTCAATCACAACACCTAGCCTCTTTTGCTCATCGCGTCGGATGCTGAATCCGATCCTATCGACGGCCAGATCGCAGCCTTATCTGCGACCCGTCCGATATCACCCTGTTCCCGAGCGATAACGCCCTTTTCCCCAACCCGAGCAGAACGGCACGTCTGCGCTCGTTACTGGCCCGCCATGGCTCGCCGGATGGCGCGCCTGTGATTCTGGCTGGATCCGCCGTTGGGAGCGCGCGTAGTGCGCTGGTTGGAACTGCATTCCTTGTGCGGCGGACTTTGAGGACGCCTGCGATGCCTGGGGGTAAGGTCGGTGGCTATCCCGTGCAATGATCGCAGTTCGCGAATAGGTCAAGTGCTGTTGCACGCCCGCACAAGAGTCGCCTGCATCGCTCCAGCGTTGGCCGCCATGATGGTCGTGCTCGGCGCTTGCACGACTACGAGTACAGACCATACGGACACCACAACAGCTTCATCTTCCTCGACAGTCGCCCAGCCGCCCCCGCCGCCTCAGCCCGATGAGCTCACATGGGAGCGGATCACCGACGGAACCCCCACCCGGCATAACGTAACCCAACCCGAGGTCGACGACGCCACTCTCAATCCGAAGATCAACGACATCTGTCCGCTCCCCGCCGGCGGAGCTATCGCTATCGGTGGCCACGGCGTTGATCGGGCCACGCCTGCAGTGTGGCAAACGGAGGACGGGAACAGTTGGGAGACAGCGGTCGTTGACGGCGACCCCTTCGGAGGCGGGTTCAACACTCTGAACCGCTGCGACGCCGATGGAGGCCGAACCTACGTCGTCGGCGCGCACGGTTCGCCGCACAGAGCGGCGGTGTGGACAACAACCGATGGACGCAATTTCGAACGCCTGGACCACGGTGCCTTTCCCGAATTCACATCGGTGTCGGACATAGAGGTGTTTGCCGACGGCCGGATCTGGATCGTTGGCCCGATTTGGGAATCCGAAGGCGATGGCGCCAGCACCATCGTCGAACTGGATGACACAGGCGCAATCACGAAGCTCGAGCGGCTAGATACAGCCGAGTTCATCGCTCCGACCGGGTTTGCCTCCATTTGGTCGATCACCGGGTCGGCGGACAACATCATCCTCTTGGGAGACCTTGGGGACAGTGTGGCCGAGTGGAGAGCGCCCATACCGTGAGCGGGGTACCCAGAGTCCGAGATCGCAGTCCAGGCCAAGTAGCGCAGAACAACTGATACCGGTCGATAACGCCCACATCCGCTACCCGAGCAGAACGGCACTTCTCGCTCGGTGTGACGACAACGACCAGAAGGGCCGGCCATCACGCTCCGCCGTCTATTTGAAGGCTGCGGCGCTCTAGTACTCCTCCGACTCCGGCACGTCGGTAAAGGAGTCTGAGGCTTGTGTTCGTGGGCACTTGTGCAATGAGAGAGTCCCCAGGGGGGATAACGACCTCACGCCAAGGCTGCAGTCGATCTTCTCGGCGTATCTCGCTTACCTCGTCGGTCAGCGTCAGCCGAATACCTTCGGCACTTCCGCCGGGCGGGAGTTCCAGTCCATCAAACTTGCGGGTGGTTGGGCTCCATTGATCTGGAGTCACATAGGCGACGGACCTGATCTGAATCGGGAGGGAACCACTGTTTTGGACCGTCCACGAGTCGTGGAGTCGGTTTCCTTGAGCATCTTCCACCAGTGCCTGGCGAGTTAGGACGACGCCGCGCGGGAGAAAGAACCACAGCAAGACACCGGTGACGATCGAGACGACCCATTCCATTCGGCGATCGTACGGACTCGATCGGGACCGTTGAAGCTCGCAACCCTTAGGCGTCGACGAGGACGAAATAGGTCTCTTCGACTAGCTCGACGAATCTCTCATTGCCGTTGTAGCGCCGAATGATCCGCTGCAGTGCCCTGTAGTCCAGCCGCCCTCTGTCATCGGTCGGCACATTCTCACCGGCGAGCCGTGTTTCCACTGCAAGTTCGATTGACTCGCTGTCAGTGACCGGATGCTCTGACCTAACTTGCATGACACCGTACGTACCGATCGGGAGCCACCTCCCAGCTGATCTTTCGATAGCGCGAATCCAACTTGGACGCTGCATGTTCTCGACCAGCAGGATCGCCTTGACGAGGTTCGGGTCGGTGCCGTGTTGTTCGGCCGCTGTCTCCGCCTTCTCGAGTAGCTCCGGATCAAGTCGACGGGTCGATTCTCTTACGAACTGATGAGGGTCGATCTCTGACCTCCAACTGACCCGAGCCAAGTAGGCACCAAAGATCCCTGCCAGGACCGCCGTCCAGAGGTCGCTCTTCATGGCCTCCGGATCGGGTAGCAAGACATGTAGTGCGTCCACCTCACCGAGAAGGCCGCCGATCAAGCCTGCACAGATCACAGCCAAGAAGACCCCAGCGTGCGCGGCCAAAAGAAGCCTTCGACCGAAGATTCCTGAGTGACGTGCTGCGGTGACAAAAGCGCGTCCTGCGGTGGCCGCGCCATGGAACAGGGCAGCCAACAGCGCAGCCAGCCAACCAACCTGACCTAATGAACTTGCGATCACGCTCACGGCGAATGTCACAACCACAACCGGCAGGAACCGGAATGTGAGGTAGCGAGGCAGATGAAGACTTAGCTGGTAGCTCGTCAAGTCGGAAAGGCCGTAATAGTTCTCGGGCCAGCGCGCCTCAACGGCCCGAAAGAAGGTGTAGAGGAACGCAGCGCCTCCGGCGCCAAGCAGGATGGCCATCACATTGGACTCTTATCGGTCGCTATATGCCTCGTCGGCACAGGCTATGACCGACTCGTCCGGTGTCTACGCACGCACTGCAAAGAACGTCCGGCTGCTGCGACGTAGCAACCAAGCCCGAAGTGACTTCTTTCTGACTCAGCCGTTCACCCCTCAGGCTTTTCGGGCTGCCCTGGATTAACACTCGTGGGCGACAACGCGCACCTTCTCCACCCTCGCCGCGGCCGACCCTCCCATACAGGGCCTCACCTGGGCCGCATTTGGGCCGCAAGCGGTGCAACACCCCGTCAAATGACGCGAGGTGGCGAGAGTTCAAAAGGCCAGGTCAGAAGCCAGATTTCCTCAAACCACCAGGTGTCGAAAACACGCTCTAACGGTTTTCAAGACCGTCTCCTTAGACCGCTCGGACACCCCTCCAGGTGTCTGAACCCCTTGGTCAGAAGATTGTTCCCGTCCTCGCCGTGGAAGCTCGACGACGTTTGGCCGCTCCCGGGCCACACCGGGCCGCGGCGATCGGCATCGAGACGGTCCATGACGGGGTCGAGAGCGTCCTCGCACAGGTGGGGGATAGGTACCAAGAGTAATCGTCGAAGAGGGATGTCCGTTTTGGGCTTGCTCTCCTCGACGTCGGCCCTCGTCGCTCGCTTCGACGATGCACGTGGTCTCTCTGAGGTGCTGGTTTGACTCCGTGGAGCCTCGTCTAGCTACTGGCCCCGACCTCTGTGAGCTAGCAACCGTTGATCAGGCAGAGCGGGGCGCTCGCTTCTGATCGGTGCTGGGGTCAATGGCATATGAACGTCATACCAGGGTCGTTCCCAGCGCATGCGTGAGACGAATCGGTCGATGACCATCCGGATCCGGTCCAGCCCCGACCCGATCTCACTCGAATCACCAGACATATCGACC
>Ga0214468_1000762_pt1 | contig 10253 bp, 6 predicted proteins | sample RVTome_9_FD_187334 | JGI IMG/M metagenome (GOLD analysis project Ga0214468, IMG submission 187334) | Soil microbial communities from uranium-contaminated site in the Upper Colorado River Basin, Wyoming, United States - RVT155D38 HiSeq ...
CGTTTGCCGAGGCCGTACCATCAACGATCACCACGCTCACGGCGATGCAGTATCGCCATCCGAGTCAGCTTGCGGCGGGTGGCGTGCTGGTCGTGGGCGCTTCGGCCTCGGGGACTCAGATTGCTGACGAAATCCACCGCTCGGGGCGACCCGTGACCCTGTCGGTGGGCGAACACGTCCGGGCTCCCCGCGTCTATCGGGGCCGGGATATCCAGTGGTGGATGGATGTCGCGGGGATTTTCGACACGCGCTATGACGAAATCGAAAACCTGGCGCGGGCGCGGCGCCTGCCATCGATCCAACTGCTGGGTTCGGCCGCGCGCCGGACGCTCGATCTCAATGCCCTTACGGACATTGGGGTAACGCTGATCGGTCGTTTTGCGGGGATCCGTGACGGCCAGGCCCAGTTCTCGGGATCGCTGCACAACATGTGCACGTTGGCCGATCTCAAGATGGACCGATTGCTGGATACAATCGATGCATGGGCAGACACCCACGGGTTGGATCACGAGGTCGACCCGCCGCACCGCTTTGACCCCACCCGGGTCGAGGTCTCGCCGCCGCTCGGTATCGATCTCCGGAGCGGTGCGATCCGGACCATCCTCTGGGCCACTGGATATCGCCCGGATTATTCGTGGCTTGACGTGCCGGTCTTCGATTTACGGGGCGGCGTGCGCCACGATGGCGGGGTCGTCGCATCCCCAGGTATGTATATCATCGGTTTGCCCGTCCTGCGATGTCGTCGGTCGACGTTCATCGACGGCGCCGGTAATGATGCGCACTACCTGAGTGCCCACCTGGCTTCCTACCTCGACAACGGAAGCTCCATGTGGGGTAGAGCCTGTCAAGGGCTGTCGAATAGTGATCGGGTTGTCGATTGGCACTCTAACCGTCGTGTCTGCTATGCTGACCCCCTCATGTGATGGAGTTCGAGCTGGCACTGGAGGGACTGATATGGATTGGGAACAAGTCGATACGGGGTGGGGACGATGCGCCCCTAAAGCAGCCTATCTGTTCGAGAATATGCACTGGCGAGAGTATCGTCATATCCTCGACCAGACGGGCGTCGCGCAAGGCACACGGCATCTTGACATCGCCTGTGGAAGCGGCTTGGCCATACAGCTCGCGAGCGAACGAGGCGCCCGGGTCAGCGGGATTGATGCCTCCAAGCGACTCGTGGCGATTGCCAAGGCACGCACCCCTGAGGCGGATATTCGGATCGGGGATATGTTCCACCTGCCCTTTGAGGACAATCGTTTTGACGTGGTGACGAGCTGCCGAGGTATCTGGGGCAACTGTCTCGACGCCCTGCGTGAAGCCCGGCGTGTCGTACGACCTGGCGGCAAAGTCGGATTGAGCTTCTGGGGGCATCAGAAGAAGATGCAGGCCTATCCGCTGTTTGCGGTATTAGGGCGGACCAGTCAGGAAGAGCGCGAGAACACCGCATCGATCGTGAGTATTGGTCTTCCTGGCGCTGCCGAACAGCTCATGACCAACGCCGGACTCGAAGTCGGAAGCCGTACGAGCCTCAAGCTGCACTGGGAGTTCCCGGATGCTGAATTTGCCGCGCAAACCCTAGCGTCGGTTGGGCCGGCCTACCTCGCTATCGAGCACCTCGGCATCGACGCGTTTATGGAGGCAGCCCGTGCAGCCGCCACCGGCCTCTATATCGAAGGCATCGGGATACGCACGGAGGTCGAAGTACAATTTCTAGTCGGGGTCGTTCCAGACTGAGGCGCCAGCTAAAGGGGCAAGACTTGGCCCCTTTTTCCACCTTCGTCACCTCTCCTTACCCGCCCGTACCCGTAAAGGGGTCAAATCTACGTGTTGCTATTGCATGCGTCCAAGCAACGCTGGATATCTGTGGTTGTCCATCAGGCAATAGGCGTGCGTTTCGATACCGAATCGCTCCAGTAGTTCCCCGATCAGAGTGAGAAATAGCTGCCGGTGTGAGGGCTAGAGATAGATGACTTGACAGGCCGCGCCCCGGTTCATCACATGATTCCAGGCACCGGCATATTCGATGCGAAGCGGTCTTGACATAACGGAGCCCCTTCTCTGCGACCAGGTCGTTGATGGCCCGATCTGGTAAATGACTAGACATAGACTGCAGGATGAAGTAATTTAGATCTGTAAGAATATGGTGTATTAGATAATCAGGTTTTTTCCGCTTCAATTTTGGCAGTACTGATTTTTAAGGCTTTGCACATCAGGGATATCACTCTACAGTCTCGGAGCGACGGCCGAGCCCAGGAAGAATCCCATTGATTTTGCTTGTGCTCACGCCTTTCGAAATCGCTCAAGACAAAACAACGTCTCCTTTGCCTACGCGGCAGATAGTTAAGCAGGGAGGAGAGGGAATGTCACAGATGAAACGATTCACAGTCGCAGGCGGTGTTTTTGTCCTGGTTATTCTGCTTGGAGGACATGCATTTGCCGACCTAGACCTAGACGATCCCCACAAGATTGTCGTCTTTCAGCCGGGTACGCCCGAATCGGTTCAGCTGCTTGTGGTAACGCTGAGTGGTAGTCAGATTGTACAGACCCTCTCGCTGATCAATGCCATAGCCATTGAACTACCCGCGAATGGAATCGATGAGGCGTTGACATTCCTGCTGGATCACCCTGACGTGGCGGATGTCTACGACGACCTCATAACTCGAGTAAACCGCATCATTCCTGTAGCTCCGAATGCAGAAGAGGTCTACGATTGGGGGCTCGAGCAGATCGGTGTCCATATGGTCCATGAGGAGATGCCGACACGGATGGGATCCGGGGTGACGGTCGCCATCCTGGATACAGGGGTTGATAGAAGCCATCCTGAGCTGCATGAAAATATTGACCGTGGATACAACGCCCGCCCTCATGAGCGTTCATACGCGGATCAGCATGGCCATGGAACGCACATAACGGGTATTATTGCGGCGGCATTGAATGACAAAGGGATTATTGGTGTGGCTCCTGAGATCAACATTGCAGCGGTCAAGGTACTCGGTTCGGATGGGACTGGCCGTACCTCCCATATCATTAAGGGACTCGAATGGGTCTGTGATCAAGGTATCCGACTGGTTAATCTCAGTCTCGGATTCTCGCATGAGAATCCGCCCTTGAAGGAGGCCACCAAACGCTTCAAAGAGGATTGTAGGGGGATCATGCTGGCCGCCTCCGGCAATTACTGCTCAGATGACCCGGGCCAAGAGGAGGGCGGTGACAGCGAAGGGGAAGGCTGCACGGGGTCGCAAAGCGAGGTTAAATCCCCTGCTCGCTACCCCTGGGTCATTGCCGTAGGCGCGACAACCGTTGACGGGGAGATACCTTCCTATAGTCAGGCTGGAGCGCCAATGAAGCAGACAGGTGTGGTGGCTCCTGGTGGTGAGAAAAGGGGCGAGCGGATTCTCTCGACCTACCCGGGTGGCGGCTTGGGAGAGGGAAGCGGGACCAGTCAGGCGACCGCGCACGTTACAGGTGCTGCCGCCTTGCTGTTGCAGCAGGGATCGGGGCTTTCCTTCGAGCGGGTACTGGCGTTCCTCCAGCAAACGGCCAGAGACCTAGGGTATTCAGACGAAGAGCAGGGGGCTGGAGAAATCGATGTGCTGTCACTCATGGACAAGGTTAAGTAAATAACAAAGCCATCGAGAAGCAGAAAAGGAACGTCCGATGCCAAAATTGATCTGTATGATGACACTCCTGATGGTCCTCTGGGTCTATGCATATGTACTCATGCCCCCTGCGTTCGGAGTAGCGGCCACCCTGGAGAAACCGGAACGGCAACGGTCAGGCGTCATGTCTGGAGGGACGTTTCGTCGCATGCTGGGACACGATCCTGCCACGCTCGATCCCGCCTTGCTAACCGATATCTATGGGGGGACTGTCGTCCGCCAGATCTTCAATGGCTTGGTCCAGTTCGATGCCAATCTCAGGCCCATGCCTGACTTGGCCGAGTTTTGGGAGACGTCCCGGGATGGGCTCACCTGGACCTTCACCTTGCGCCGGGGTGTCCGATTTCACCATGGTCGTGAGGTAACAGCGCAGGATGTGGTTTACTCCTTCACCCGTCTCCTCAACCCGGACCAATCTCTGCCTGTCACCGAACTCTTCAAGAGTATCCAGGGGGGCAACGCGTTCATACAGGGAAAAACGCAACAAGTCCAGGGACTCAAAGCGCTCGATCGCTACACCTTTCAGATCGTTCTGGAAGAGCCGTTGGCTCATCTCTTGACTGTCCTGGGGCTCGCCAATACGGTCGTGGTGCCCCAGGAGATGGTCGAGAAGCTGGGGGAGCGCTTCGCACGCGCTCCGGTGGGAACCGGGCCGTTCAAATTTGTCCGGTGGCAGCCGACCCAGGAAATTGTGCTGACCGCCAACGATCAGTATTATGCCGGGCGGCCATTTCTTGATACCGTTGTTTTCAAGATTTTTGTCGGTGTCAAATATGAAGAGGCATTTGCCAGGTTTCTGCAGGGCGAACTGGACGAGGTGATTATCCCAAGTGGGAAGATAGACGAGGTTCTTGTCGACCCGGCGTATCGGAAGTTTCAAAGAATTCGTAAGCCCGGGCTCAACACCCTCTACATTGGCTTTAACATGCAGATGAAACCCTTTGACGATCGGCGTGTGCGCCAGGCGTTCAACTATGCCGTGAACACACAAGCGATCGTGCAGGAGATCACGCGCAGGGGCAGTCTCGTGGCGACCGGGATCCTTCCCCCTGGGATGCCGGGATATGATCCCGACCTACCAGGATACGCCTATCATCCCGCCAAGGCCAAGCGTCTTCTGACTGAGGCGGGATATCCGAACGGCGCTGGTTTCCCGCGCGTGCAGCTCTGGTCGATTGGACAATCTGCAAGTTCCAAGGCCGAACTGAGAGCCTATCAAGCGTATCTGGCCGATCTTGGCGTACAAGCGGATATTCGCTTTGCGTCTGATTGGCCGACCTATAAAGCGCTATTGGAGCAGGGTGAACTCCCGATGTTCCGTCTGGTCTGGTATGCAGATATTCCTGACCCGGATAATTTTCTATCCCCCCTTCTGCACTCTTCGAGCCCGACCAATCGCACGTTCTACCACAACCCCCGGGTCGATCAGTTGCTGCAGCAGGCCAGGAAGACAGTGGATGAGGCGCAACGGATTGCGCGATATCGAGAGGTGCAGCATATCGTCCATGACGATGCGCCCTGGATCATCCAGCATCACGCTGTCCTGAACTATCTATACCAGCCGTATGTGCAGGGGATAGAGGTCAGTCTATTGGGTAAGCGATTCATTCCGCTGCAAAAGATCTGGCTCAAAAAATATCCCGCGGAAAGTACAACAAGGGATACAATCGATGTCAAGCCCCAACGGTGACTGCTCCGCTGGCTTCGTCCCTTTGACCGCTACGAGGGAAGGGAAGCCCTTCTGGTTGAGGTTAGCCGGTCTACCACGGCAAGTGGTCCAGAGGTTTCGAAGCAGTTTACGGGCGAAATTTATCGCGGTCATTGTCTTGCTCCAGATGATCACGATGGGAATTGTCACCGTAGTCGTGGAGCGCCATCAGCACGACGCCATTCTTGAACAAACCCGGTTGCGCGCTCTCGCCTTAGCTCACAGCCTGGTAGCTTTAAGTGAAAGCTATCTCCTCAGCTATAACTTCATTAAACTGGAACAGATCGCAGAAAAAGTGCCAGACGACGATCCGGATGTCATATACGCTGTGATCCATCTGCATGATGGAAGCATCGCCGCGTTCAGCGGGCGGGATGATCTCCAAGGGACACAGCTCACTGATCCGGTGAGCCTAAGGGCTATCCATACGACAGCACCCCTCGTGCAAAAACGCCTCAGTGTGAAAACTACGGCGTATGGCTATGACGTGGCTATCCCCGTGTTTGTGCCCCATAGCCCCAGGAAATGGGGCACGATCCGCCTAGGATTTTCCTTGCAGCAGGCATACGAGCGGATTGCTCAAACCCGGCGGGCGCTTTGCTTGCTGAGTCTTGGAGCGATTGCCTGCGGCACACTTCTTGCCGTCTTGCTGGCTATGCGGGTGTCCCGGCCAATCGGCCAACTGGTGGCGGGAGCCCAGGCATTTGCCAGAGGAGCGTACGAGCAGTCCGTTCGGGTGAACACAATCGATGAGTTCGGCTATCTGGCGCGGACCTTTGAACAGATGATGCATGAAATAAGTCACGACATGAGGGAACAGGAGCGCCTGAAGGCCCAACTGCACCAGGCACAGAAAATGGAGGCCATCGGGACAATGGCTGGAGGCATTGCTCACGATTTCAACAACATGTTGGGGGCAATAATCGGATTTACGGAACTGGCTTACTACGAGCTGCCCCCAGACAGCCCAGTACGAAAGCGTCTCCAAGAGGTTCGCACTGCAGGGACCCGGGCAAAAGACCTGGTGCGGCAGCTCCTCACCTTCAGTCGACAGCACGAGCAGACGCGACAGCCACTTTACCTGCATGTGATCGTTCAGGAAGTGCAGCGCTTATTGCATGCCTCCTTGCCGTCGACCATTACGTTCCAGCAGGATTTGGACAAAGATGCCGGGATGGTCCTCGCCGACCCGACCCAAATTCACCAGGTGCTGCTGAACCTCTGTACGAATGCCGAATACGCAATGCGGGACACTAGCGGCATCTTGGAGGTCCGCGTTCATAATGTGGAGGTGGATGCGGCCTTGGCGGCCCAGTATCCCGCCTTACACCTAGGGCCACACGTCTGCTTATCGGTGCGTGACACGGGGCCGGGAATACCCCTTGAGGTAGTGGATCGGATTTTTGACCCTTTTTTCACGACCAAACCCATCGGCGAAGGAACAGGAATGGGCCTGGCCATGGTGCATGGGATTGTCACCGGCCACGACGGGGTCCTTACAGTGGAGAGCAGACTGGGTGTGGGGACGACGTTTACGCTTTATCTGCCCCAGATACACGAGACAGCAGAAAACGCGACGCCAACAGTGACCCCCAGTCCACACGGTGTCGGCCGTCTGTTGTTGATAGACGATGAAGCCCCACTGGCCCGTATGGGACAAGCTCTTCTGGAGCACTACGGCTATGAAGTGATCTCATGCACCCGCAGCGAGGAAGCCCTAGCCACCTTCCATGCTGAGCCGCACCGTTTCGACTTGGTCATCACGGATCAAACGATGCCACACATGACCGGGGAGCGGTTGTCGCAAGAATTGCGGCGCGTCCGTCCCGATATCCCGATCATCCTGTGCACAGGTTTCAGTCACATCATGAATGCCGAGAAAGCAAAGGCCATGGGAATAGACGCCTTTCTCATGAAACCATTGGTTGCACGTGACTGGGTGTCAACAATCCAACAGGTATTAGAACACCGTACCCCACAGCCAAGGTCTGCAAGACGTACTCCCGAGTGAATGAAGAGGAAGTATAACTCAGATTGAATGCCTTTTCGGAGCGCTGGATCCAATCGGTAAAAGCGGCAGCTCTGTCGAAAATGATCCTATTCGGCGAGCGGTCGTTGCGCCACGTCCTGGGCGAGTGCATCGCGCAGGATCACGAAGAACACCCCCATCAGGGTAAGGGCAACGTGATTCTATTTCCCTCAGTCCAGGCTGCGCCCGCCTCTAAAGGGACGATCGGGTGCCGAGAGCGGCTCGGGGGAGGCTCCCGAAGTATTACTACTGTCAGATCGCATGAATGTTTTAACCGGACAGGCATCTTTCAGACCAGAAGCAACTCGACCTGCGCGTCTTGCAGGGCGATCGGACCAACCCTCTCCTTACGCTCCCGTGTAGGCTTGCCGCTCTCCTTACTTTAAATAGCATCCTCTGTCTCGTCCGTTACTATCGGATTGGCCATCATAGCATTCTGGCTGGGATCGGCAAAGGACCAGTCTGTCGCGCCATGGTACAGGTGGCCAACATGGGTCAGGCATGACCCCATCACACTAGGCTTCGACGACAGAACAAAATGAGGGTCAACTCTCCAGCCTTAATATGAGGGGCATCATTTTGTCCTTGCAATAGAAGACTTTCAGGTGAAATATAAGGCCAGAAAAGTTCATCCTGCCCTAGAGGCATCCTGATTTGGCATGGTTCTTGCCCATGGTCATAATATCACAAGGCCCGTTTAAAGATTTGTAGGTTCCGATCTCACACCGCGCAACCCCAATCTCATGGGCCGTTGATTCTCAGCGAGAAGAATCGAAGCAAAGGAAGAAGCTGTATGGATGCGCTTGATGAATTCTTTGCGACATGGAGCGAACCCGAGGCGTGGTGCGAGATGTGCGGCGAGCATCCCGCTATCCACATCGTCTTGAGAGATACGGAAGGCAAGTACGGGGGGATCATGTCACATGTGCGCGTCTGGAACCCCGCCACCCAGAGCCGCATTCCCGTGTGCCGCCAGTGCTGCAAGGATCAGGTGAAACTCCTGGGGCAGAGTATCAAACACGCCCAAGCCCAGGAATGGCCACAGCCACGGCGACGTTTCTCACAGGTTGCTTGGCCGTTCCGCTTCTCGCGGCCCGATTGGATGCAACGGCTCGGTAGATGGATCCGCAAGACCGTACAGAACGGCTTACCATAGCCTTGATGGCTGCCGCGATTCAGCTCACGATCGCATAGGAATAAGCGCCAAATTTATCCTCTAACATCTGGCATAGTTCCTCAACAATCGCGAGCACTTGCGGGACGTCATGTTGCGCCTGGAAATGGCCCGATACCTCCTGCTCCGTATGCGAAACCGTGACGCCTTTGGTTCCGAGCCAGCGGCAAAAGCCGCCGACAAAATCAGACAACGCGTGCGAACATTCCGGTGTGAATCGGGCGGTGCGGTGGTCCTCCAATGCCCGCAAGACGATCTGCAGCGCGGCCCCGGTTGTCGCCCTGCCGTCGCGCACCTGCACGGCAAAGCCGACTCCAGCGTCTGCAAAGGAGAGATCCAGATCAATCGACACTTGCCCCTTGGCGCTCATCCCTGCTTCCTTCTCTCTTACCATCCGATGCCATACGTTGGCCGCCGCGGGTCGGCTCCCGACGTCAACACGCCGGTGTGCGGATCACGTTGCGTCACAATCGCCCCAATGCCACACGCTCCCACCCGCACGACCTGATGGCCCAGGAGCGACATCTCCCGCGCCACCGCGTCCGCCATGCCCGCTTCCACGTTGAGTTGTCCGGGAAGATAGGTGCGGGGATAAAAGGAATTCGGCATGCTCTGGGTAGAAAAGCGCGGTGCCTCGACGGCCTGTTGCGGGTTCATGCCAAACACCATGACGTTGAGCATGAGTTGAAGATTCGCCTGGGCCTGATCGTCGCCACCCGGGCAGCCAAACGTCATCACCGGCACGCCATCGCGGCAGGCAAAATAATTCACCAATGTGGTGCGGGGCCGTTTGCCGCCTTGCAACCCGTTGGGATGCGTTTCGTCGAGGAAAAACATTTCGCTGCGCGTACTGAGCGTGCAACCCAACTCCGGCACAAAGGCCGATTTGCGGAACACACCGCCACTGGGCGTGATACACACCATGTTACCGTCCCGGTCGACCACCGAGAGATGCGTCGTGCCTTCTTCAGCCGTCACCGGACGGGTTTCGGCGGCGCTGGGCGTCAGGCCCGGCGCCGAGCCCGCGGGAGCACCATTGAGCACCGCCTGGTTCGCCACCGGGTCGCCCGGAGCGGGTAGGTGCGGATAGGCAGCGGCGGCATCAACCAGAGTCATACGGGCGGCCGCATACGGCTTTGAGAGCAACGCCGCGACCGGGACCGTCGCGAAATCCGGATCCCCATAGTAGTGCTCGCGGTCGGCAAAGGCAAGCTTCAGCGCTTCTGTAATGGTGTGGATATAGGCCGGGGTATTATGTCCCAACGCCGGCAAATCAACCTGTTCCAACATGTTCAACGTCTGCAGCAGAACCGGCGCTTGCGTCCACACGCCCTGGGTACAAATGTCATAGCCGGCAAACGTGGTCTGCAGGGGCGTCTCAAACTTGGCGTGATAGTGCGCCAGGTCCGTCATGTGCAAGAAGCCGCCGACACGGGTGGAAAACTCGACGATGCGGCGCGCAATCTCGCCTTCGTAAAACTCCTGCCGCGCCGCCGCAATACCCGTCTGACGGCTGCCGGGCGCGCGGCGTTCCGCATCCACCATCAGGCGCAGGGTTTGACCCAACTGGGTCTGCACAAATAGATCGCCAACGGAGGGGACGTTGCCGCCGGGGTAAAACACTGCCGTGCCGCCCGGCGGATAGAGATCAAACTGCGCCTGCGTCTCCGGATTGTCCAAGAG
>Ga0214468_1000763_pt1 | contig 10253 bp, 5 predicted proteins | sample RVTome_9_FD_187334 | JGI IMG/M metagenome (GOLD analysis project Ga0214468, IMG submission 187334) | Soil microbial communities from uranium-contaminated site in the Upper Colorado River Basin, Wyoming, United States - RVT155D38 HiSeq ...
GGTGGGCGGCCCATGGGAGATGTGTGTAGCGAGCCAATCCCAGGTAGGCGCTCAGTTCTTCGTCTAGCGCCGTTTCGAGGATGTACTGCACCGTGGCGGTCACCGGGTCTTGCACCTGGAGGCAGAGGTCGGTTTTGGCCTTGCCGGGCAGACCTTTCCGATTGATAATCTCCAAGTAGTCATTCAAGTAGCGTGATGATGAAGTTGCTTGGCATGGCTCATCGGGGCATCCGTGCCATGCAATCAGGTTGTGCACGACCCTGGTTCTACGGGATATTCCAGTTTTTTCAATTTCGCGACATTATCTATATTGGCCCTCAGAGCTGGCATGTATAAACGATAAACGGATCCCATCGCCCCCGGATGCGACGCGGACTCAGGAAAGGAGGCGAATCGGAGATGAACTTTGATGAGCTCCTAGCCCAGGTCCTCGACTTGCTTGCACGAGAGAAACGCGTATCGTATCGTGCTCTCAAATTGCGCTTCAAACTGGACGACGAATACATCGAAGCCCTCCAAGATGAGATTATCGGCGCCAAACGGCAAGCCATCGACGAGGATGGCAAAGTACTGGTCTGGACTGGTGGTTCCGCCGTCATGCCAGCGCCGGTAGTAGATTCGCAGGCCATGGCGTCAACCGCCTCTGTGAATATCCCCGAGCAAACACGATCGGATGCCTCTCTTGCGTCAGAACCGGAGCGCCGCCAGCTGACCGTCATGTTCAGCGACCTAGTTGGTTCAACACTGTTGTCAGGGCGACTCGACCCCGAGGACCTCCGTGAGGTCGTGCGTGCCTACCAGGCAACCTGTGCGGAGATTATCCAACACTTTGAGGGATATATTGCGCAATACCTCGGCGATAGTCTCCTCGTCTACTATGGCTACCCCCATGCACACGAAGACGATGCGCACCGAGCGATCCGCACTGGCATTGGCATTATTGATGCTCTTGGCAAGCTGAATACTCGTCTGGTCAGCGCGTATGGTGTACAGCTCTCTGTCCGCATCGGAATTCATACTGGTTTGGTGGTCGTGGGCGAAATTGGCGCAGGCGATCGAGTCGAGCGGTTGGCCATGGGCGAAACGCCAAATATTGCAGCCCGCCTCCAAGAGCTTGCGACACCCAACACCTTGGTCATCAGCGCTAACGTCTATCAGCTAACCCAGGGATATTTTGTCTGTCAGGATCTTGGGGTGCACGGCCTGAAGGGGGTTGTGGCTCCGCTACAAATGTATCGAGTTCTCCAGGAGAGTGAGGCCCAGAGCCGCCTAGAAGTCGCCATGATGACCGGTTTAACACCTCTCGTGGGGCGGGAGAAAGAAATTGGGCTATTGGTGCAGCGCTGGGAGCAGAGCAAAGAAGGGTGCGGCCAGGTCGTTCTGATCGGTGATGAGGGCGGTATCGGCAAATCCCGCCTGGTAGAGGTGTTGCGAGCACAGACCCGGCACGAGGGATGTTGGCAGGTGATGTTTGGCTGTTCACCCTATTACACGCATAGCGCTTTCTATGCCGTGACGGAGCGCCTGAAGCGGCTGCTACAGTGGCACCGAGACGATCATCCGGAGACCAAACTGGAGAAGCTTGAGCGCCTGCTGCAAAGCTCACGTTTCCTCCTAAGAGAGACGGTACCGCTGTTTGCTGCGCTCCTATCGCTCCCTCTTCCCGTGGGTCGCTACCCGCCGCTTGGTTTGAGTCCCCAGGGACTCAAACGCAGGATCCAAGAGGCTCTGGTCACATGGCTCTTGGAGGCGGCGGAGCAACAACCCGTGCTTGCCGTGTGGGAAGACTTGCACTGGGCTGATCCCTCGACCCTGGAGACACTCGATCTCTTGATCGAGCGGGCGGCCACGGCTCGTCTCTTGATTCTATTGACCTTTCGTCCTGAGTTTCATCCGCGGTGGAGCAGCCGTGAAGGGTTGACGCAAATCACGCTCGGTCGTCTCGAGCATCACCAGACCGAGCAAATGGTCATGAATCTTACGGGTGGCAAGTCGTTGCCTCCCGAAGTCATGCAACAGGTCCTCGCCAAGACCGATGGAATCCCATTATTTATAGAAGAGCTCGTCAAGATGATCCTGAAGTCTGGCATGGTTCGAGAGGAAGCTGACCGCTATGTGCTGACCGGATCGTTAACCCCCTTGGCCATTCCTGCCACCTTGCGGGATTCCCTCATGGCCCGGCTGGATCAGTTGGGGGCGGCTAAGGGGGTTGCTCAACTCGGCGCTACCTTGGGGCGGGTGTTCACCTATGAAGTCATCCAGGCCATCTCGCCAATGGACGAGCTGACCTTGCAAAACGGCCTGGCACAGTTGGTCGAAGCCGAACTGGTCTACCAGCAGGGTCTGCTGCCTCGGGCCCGCTACCTCTTCAAGCACGCCCTGATCCAGGAAACTGCCTACCAGTCATTGTTGAGGAGCGTTCGGCAGCAGTACCATCAGCAGATTGCCCACGTCTTAACAGAGCGGTTTCCCGACCTCGTGATGACACAGCCTGAGCTGCTTGCCCACCACTACACCGAGGCGGTCTTGAGTGAACAGGCGATCCTCTTCTGGCAACGGGCGGGTCAGCAAGCTCTTGAACGCTCCGCGAATATTGAGGCGATCAGACACCTCACCAAAGGGCTCGAGTTGCTCCAAGCCCTTCCGGAGACTTCTGATCGTGCCCAACAAGAACTCACGCTGCAACTCGCCCTTGGCTCGGCACTGTATGTGAGCCGAGGTCTTGACTCTCTGGAAGTAGAAGCCGCATATACTCGAGCATACGAGCTCTGCCGGCAGGTGGGAGAAGCGTCGCAGCACTTTGCGGTGCTGACCGACCTCTGGAGGTTGTATTTTTCCCAGGCGCGACTGCAGATCGCCCACGAGTGGGGAGAGCAGTGTTTTGCCTTCGCCCAGAGTAGGCAAGACCCCGTCCTGCTTCAGGAGGCGCATCAGGTGCTGGGCTCGACCTTGTTGCTGCTTGGAGAACCCACCGCGGCATACGAGCATTTCGAGTGTGGGCTAGCCTACTCCGACTCTAACAACCGTCATACGCTGGCCGTCATCCGCGGCACGGATCCCAGCATTGAGCGTCTGGCTCGAATGTCCTGGACCTTGTGGCTGCTTGGCTATCCGGATCAAGCCCTACACAAGGGCTACGAAGCTTTGGCCTTGGCCCGAGAGTCGTCCCATGCCTACAGCCTGGGACTGGCTCTGTGCCATGTCGCGGTACTGCATGTCTGGCGTTTGGAAGCACAAGCCGCTCTGGAGCAGTCCGACGCTCTCGTGAGGCTTGCGAGCGAACAGAGGTTTATGCTGTGGCTAGGAGGGGGGATGTGTACGCGTGGCTGGGCTCTGGTCGAGCAGGGAGCGGTCAACTCAGGCCTTGAGCAACTGCGCCAAGGTCTGGCGAGCCGCGGTGACAACGTGGGACGGACGCATAATCTGGCCATGCTGGCCGAGGCCTATGGCAAAGCCAACCAAACCGCAGAAGGACTGCGCGTGCTGAGCGAGGCCCAGACAACGGTGCACCGCAGTGCGGAACGCCATTACGAAGCGGAGTTGGCTCGGCTCAAGGGTGAGCTGCTGTTGGCGCCGCACGGTAGTGAGCAGCACCCGGAGGAAGCAGAGGAGAGTTTTCTCAAGGCCCTGACCCTGGCTCGTGATCATCGCACCAAATCCCTGGAGCTACGGGCAGCCATGAGCTTGAGTCGGCTCTGGCAACAACAGGGCAAGCGCGATGCTGCTCATACGCTCCTCGTCGAAGTATACGGTTGGTTCAGCGAAGGATTTGATACGCCAGAGCTGCAAATGGCACAAGCCTTACTCAGAGCATTAGCCTAAAGCGAGGTAGACCAATGCGTCAGCAAGTACACACGGCGCCGCAGCATCATTGTATTCCTGATCTCCTGGCGTATCATGCTAGGTACACCCCTAGTGCGCTGGCTATTCTGGCTCCTGGGCGCAGGCCATTGACCTATGGTCGTCTTTATCAGCACATGGCTGACGTGGTGTCGACGTTGCATGCTATGGAAGTGGGGCGTCATGATCGGGTCGCTCTGTTGCTGCCGCATGGGCCAGAGATGGCCGTAGCTTTTCTCGCCCTGGTTGCTGGCGCTACTTGCGTGCCTCTCAATCCCGCTTATAGTGCTGAGGAATTCGACCGTTATCTGGCTGATTTGGGCGCCAACGTGCTGGTGTTCAAGGCGGGTATGGACTCGCCAGCGCGCGCCGTGGCACAATCGCGTGGTGTCCGGCTCATCGAACTCTCACCTAGGCTCGAAGCCGAAGCCGGCCTCTTTACGCTGGCCAGTCAGCATCGGAGGCGCGCCGCGCCTCTTGGGTTGGCTCAGCCACACGATGTGGCGGTTGTCCTCCAGTCGTCAGGCACGACCTCACGGCCTAAGGTCGTGCCTTTGACCCACGCCACCATCTGTACCTGGGCCCAGGACGTGTGTGATGCGCTTGCCTTAGGGCCAGGCGATCGCTGTCTCAATGTGATGCCCCTGTTCCATGGGCATGGTCTCCTGATCACGACCCTAGCGTCACTGATAGCCGGTGCAAGTCTCGTGTGCGCGCCTAGTTTCAACGCCTCGCAATTCATCGACTGGATCGCAGCGTTTCGCCCGACCTGGTATTCGGCGAGTCCGACGATTCATCAAGCGGTTGTGGCGAGTGCGGCTCTGCACCGTGACATAATCGCCCGCTCTCCACTACGATTTATCCGGTCATCTGCGGCTGCTCTGCCGCCGCAGGTATTCGCGGCGTTAGAACAATTGTTCGAGGCCCCGGTGATTGAAGGCTATGGGATGACTGAGGCGCACGTGCAGGTAAGTTGTAATCCGCTGCCACCGAAACAGCGGAAGATCGGTTCAGTCGGGGTAGCGGTTGGTTTGCCGATAGCCATTATGGATGAGAAGGGCACCCTGTTGCCAGCCCATCACACGGGCGAGGTCGTCGTGCGTGGAGCCAGTGTTCCTCAAGACAACCTCCCCTATCCGACGGAAAACCCGGGTGCCGACACGCCGGACTGGTACCGGACGGGTGACCTGGGCTATCAGGATGCCGATGGTTATTTGTTCATCACCGGGCGTCTCAAAGAAATGATCAATCGAGGTGGGGAAAAAATTCTTCCCCAGGAAGTGGACGCTATCCTGCAGGATCATCCTGCCGTGGCCCAGGCGGTAACCTTTGCAATACCCCATGCCCGGCTGGGTGAAGATGTAGCGGCGGCGGTGGTATTGCACCGGAATGCTAAGGCCACAACCAACGATATTCGCCAGTTTGCCGCTACACGCCTGGCTGCTTTCAAGGTACCGAGCCAGATCTATACGGTCGCCGAGCTACCGCAGAGTCCCACCGGCAAAGTACCGCGACACCGTTTGGCTGAGCAGCTCGGTTTAACAGCATCTCATCAGGCACAGGAAGAGAGGGATGCAGACTTCATTCCCCCCCGCACGCCAGACGAAGAGCTGCTGGCAGGACTCTGGGCCCAGGTACTCGATCGCCAGCGTGTGAGCATGGCTGACGACTTCTTCAGTTTAGGCGGAGACTCCATACTCGTCTTGCAGCTCCTGTCTCGAGTTCGTGAACTCCTACGCGTCGATCTATCTTTTGAGCGCTTCTTTGAGATGCCTACCGTTGCCGGTATGGCGCGTCATATCCTGGCCGTCCGTCGAGCCCATACGGGCACACCAGAGCCGCCTCTGGTGCCGATACCTCGACAGGAAACGTTGCCGATGACGATCGCTCAAGAGCAATTATGGCGCTTCGACCAGATTCTGCCTGGCACTCCCCTGTTCAATGTCCTCCATACCCTACGCCTTACCGGCGCCCTCAATGGGGTCGCCCTAGAGCAGAGCCTGAGCGAGCTGATCGCCCGCCATGAAGTTCTCCGCACGACCTTTACCCGCCTCGAGGGGTATCCAAGGCAATGTATCTCACCCGCTCTCTCTCTGCCCCTGACAGTGCTCGACTTGCGGATCGTAGCCGAAGCCAACCGCCAGGAAGTGGCCCAGAGCCTAGCGCGTGAGGCCGCTTTACAGCCTTTCGACCTGGCGCGCGGACCCCTGCTGCGTGCCAGCTTACTACGGCTGGGCGAGCACGAGCATCTACTTTTCTTGACGGTGCACAACATCATCAGCGATGCGTGGTCGATCGGGGTGGTCGCGCATGAGCTGGCCATCCTGTATGATGCCTGTTGCCGTGGCGACTCGCCTTCTCTTCCGGCACTGCCGATCCAGTTTGCTGACTTTGCTGCCTGGCAACGCCAATGGCGTCATAGCACCGCTTGGGAAACCCAGCTGGCATACTGGCGCGAGCAGTTGAGCGACCCTCTGTCGGTGTTAGAACTCCCCGCCGATCATCCTGGAACGGCCGCTTTGAGCTTCCGTACGGCATGCCAATCCCAACACCTCTCCGAAGCGCTGTCTGAAGCCCTCATTCGCCTGAGCCAGCGGGAAAGCTGTACGCTGTTTATGACGCTGTTGTCAAGCTTTGTCACGCTTCTGCATGCTTACACCAGACAGGAAGATCTCATCGTTGGCAGTCTAGTGGCCAATCGGCAGCGGCAGGAAGTGGCAGAATTGATCGGCCCCTGTGTCAATACCGTGCTCCTACGCACGAACCTCCGTGGTGATCCCACGTTTTTGGAATTGCTCCAGCGGGTCCGGGTGACCACATTGGGCGCTTATGCTCACCAGGCGATCCCCTTCGAAGAACTGGTGCAAACGCTAGAAGCCGAGCGTGGTCTCGATCGGCGATCGCTGTGTCAGGTAATGTTCATATTGCATCGGGCAATGCCACAACCTTCACCCCTTCCCGGTCTAACGTTCAGACTTTTGGAAGCGGCTGAAAACGTGGCCGAGCTTGGCTTTACACCCACAACGTTTGATATTATCTTGGTGATACAAGAGGGAATTCAGGGACTGGATGTATCGTGCATTTACAAAACCACTCGCTTTGATGCCTCGACCATCGAGCAAATGCTCGATGACTTCGAGCGCTTGCTCGCTCGTTTAATCGCACAACCAGAGCAATCGCTCTCCACCTTAGGCCGCGTGATGGAACCCGGCTGAAGGAGTTGCCCCCTGCTATGAAGGAGTACAGCTATGGCATTCCTTTTTCAACTCTTATCCGAAAGCGACCTCCGCGACCTGAGTACGGAAGAACTCGAACGCCTCAAAGCCACGTTCTACCATTCGCTATATACGAATGCAGCCATCAGGAGGGAGCTCTCCATTACTGTGTCGCAAGCCCTGGCAGCCATCCGTGAGCGACGGCCCCCGGCGGAACCTGAGTCCGGCTAAACCGCTTGCCGGCCTAGAACGGCAGAGAGCAAGTGAGGTTTGGTTTTAGTGCCTCTATGCCATGTTTCAGTGATGGACACATCCCTTTAATCGACCATTTTTTGTTATCTGTTGGGGGCTTCATTGCTGCGCTTAGCTCGTCCAACAACGACTTTGCAGCGTCAAGTCAGCCGTATCGAACCCCTCGGTAAGCCTGTTGGACATTGGCGCCAGCAGGTTGTAGGCGTCCTGGCGCTTGTGTTGTTGCTGCCAGAGGTACGCCAGGGGAGCCCGACGACATCTGTCCCTCGCCACCCGAGTGACGCTAAGCGGCCGGCGAGGGGCAAAATAGCGCCATCATCAGAGTTGATTCAGGGTAAGTCATGGTGCGAATCCCACTTGACAACCCCTGGGGAGGCACGCAAAAATGGGCTTTGAATTTCTTATTCGTAGCTCAGGGAGAGGTGACGATGGCATTTACCGATCGAGTCGTCGTCGTGACGGGATCGGCCTCGGGCATTGGCCGAGCCACTGCATTGGGGTTTAGCCGTCAGGGGACGAAAGTCGCGCTGTGGGATCGCAACGCCTCGGGATTGGCGGACACGAAATCGAGAATTGACAGTGCGGATGGGACTGCGCAGGTGTGTGAACTCGACATTACCAATCAAGGCCAGGTCAATCAAACGCTTGATCAAGTGGTGCGCACCTGGGGCAAGATTGACATCCTCGTCAATGCGGCGGGCATCAGCCAGGCCGGGTCGACCAGCCGGGGGTCGGTGCTCGAGGTGACGGAAGCAGACTGGGATCAGATTCTGGATGTCAATCTGATGGGCACGGTGTTCTGCGCCCAGGCCGCGGCGCGGCATATGATACCGCAGCGCCGGGGGCGCATTGTCAATGTGGCCTCGATTGCCGGCGCCATCCCGCGTTGGCAGACGACGGCCTATTGTGTGTCGAAGGCCGGGGTGCGGATGTTCACCAAATGTCTGGCTCTGGAACTGGCCCGCCACAGCATTACCGTGAATGCTGTGGCGCCGGGACCGACCGATACCCCAATGTTGGGGAATGCTTCAGGAGAAGGCGGGGATCCGCAACTGCGCGAACGCATGATCGCCGGAATGCCCGAAATTTACCGCTCGGGCGGCTGGGCCAACCGATCGATCAGGCCCATGCTATTGTTTTTCTAGCCTCGGATGAGGCGGCGTATATTTCCGGTCCTTGTATTTTCGTGGATGGGATGCAGGCGCAGTGTTAATCAGCAAGGGAGAATCGAGCTATGAATGAGCTTCCGATTGCGGGATCGTATCGTCCGACAGTGATGGGAACCCAGGGCATGGTGTCTTCGGGCCACTATCTCGCCTCGCTGGCGGGGCAGCGTATTCTCGACCGGGGCGGCAACGCGGTCGACGCGGGCGTGGCTGCCGGGCTCTGCCTCACCGTGTTGCAGACTGATATGGTCAACCTGGCGGGGGTGGCGCCGATCATGGTGTACCTGGCGGATGAGCAGCGCGTGACCACTGTCAGCGGGCTCGGCCGGTGGCCGCAGGCGGCGAGTGTAGCGTACTTCCAGGAACATTGCGATGGCCGTATTCCGATCGGCGTGCTGCGCTGCGTCACGCCATCCGGACTCGATGGCTGGGTCAAAGCCCTGGCCGAATATGGCACGATGAGCCTGGCCGACGTCATGGAAGACGCGGCGCAATTGGCGGAACGCGGTTTCCCGATGCATCCATTCATGGCGTCAAACGTGCGCGAGGCCGCTCCCACCTTCTCACAGTGGCCGAGTAGCGCCGAGATTTTCCTGCCCGGCGGTCGCCCGCCCGAGCCGGGCGAGCTTTTCGTGCAGCGAGATTTAGGCCGCACCATGCGCCGCATCATCGAGGCGGAGTCCAGTGTGCGCCAACAGGGCCGGGCGGCGGCGATGCAGGCGGCCCGGGACGCCTTTTACCGGGGCGATATGGCCCGTGAGATCGCGGCGTTCTACGAGTCGCAAGGCGGATTGTTGACCTATGACGATCTGGCCGCGTTCCACGTGCAGATCGAGGAACCCGTCAAAGTGCGCTTTCGGGAGTATGAGATGTATACTTGTGGCCCCTGGTGTCAGGGGCCGGTGCTGGCGCAGGTTTTAGCCCTACTCGATGGCTACGATCTGGAAGCCCTCGGGCACAATTCGCCCGCTTATGTCCATCTCCTCACCGAAGCATTGAAATTAACCTTTGCCGACCGCGAACGCTATTATGGGGATCCGGAATTTGTTGACGTGCCGATCCAGGGCATGCTGAGCCCGCAGTACAATGCGTCTCGGCGCCAGCTCATGAGTCCCGACAAAGCCATTCCCGGCATGCCGATGGCGGGTGATCCGTGGAACGGCAACGGGTCGTCGGAGCCGTGGCAGGGAGTGACGTCCGCCCACAAGGCGCAATCCATCGTGGAATCGATGGACACGACGTATGTGTGTGCGGTCGACCGGCACGGCAACGTGTTTTCCGCCACCCCGAGCGATGGCTGTCTGGCGGCACCGATTACCCCCGGTCTCGGCGTGACGATTTCAACCCGCGGCTCGCAGTCCTGGGCCGTCGACGGCCATGCGAGTGCGATTGCGCCGGGCAAGCGTCCCCGCCTGACCCCGAACCCGGCAATGGTGTTTAAGAACGGCAAGCCGTTCATGCCGATCGGCACGCCGGGTGGCGACGTGCAATGTCAGTCGATGTTGCAGGTGTTTCTCAACGTCGCCGTCTTTGGCATGGAGCTGCAAGCGGCAATCGAAGCGCCTCGGTTTGCCACGTATAGTTATCCCGGTTCGTTCGAGCCACACGAATATCATGCCGATGAACTCCGCATGGAGCGCCGTCTGGGCGATGCGGTGGGGGATAGCTTGGCCGATAAAGGCCACAAGATCGTCACCTGGCCGGATTGGACGTGGAAAGCCGGGGGCGTTTGCGCCATTACGATCGATCCCGATAGCGGGCTCCTCTCCGCCGGCGCCGA
>Ga0214468_1000766_pt1 | contig 10238 bp, 7 predicted proteins | sample RVTome_9_FD_187334 | JGI IMG/M metagenome (GOLD analysis project Ga0214468, IMG submission 187334) | Soil microbial communities from uranium-contaminated site in the Upper Colorado River Basin, Wyoming, United States - RVT155D38 HiSeq ...
CCTCGAGGCCGGGGACGCGGGCCTGGCTGCGTTCGAGCGCCGCGGGCTGCGTCGCACCGGCGAGACACTGCAGATCGGGCAGACGCGGATCGTGGAGCTGGGCGACGACGATGCCCTGCTCGCCGGCTTCGACAAGGACACCCGCTACGGCGTCCGACGCGCGGGGCGCGAGGGCGTCGTGGTCGAGACGGCGACCGATGCCGACGACACCGCGGCGATCGACGCGCTCCACGAGCTCGTGCGCGAGACCCAGCGTCGCGCCGGCTTTCCGCTCCCGCCGCGCGAGCGCTTCCGGGTCGCCTGGCGCGCGCTCGCCGGCGCCGGCCGGGCGGCCATCCTCGAGGCGCGCCGGGAGGGCGAACTGCTCGCCTCCGGGCTCGTCGTCGTCGAGGGCGATCGGTCCTTCTACCTGTTCAGTGGCTCGCGGCGCGAGGAGCGTGGCGAGCCGAAGCGCTACGCCAGCTACGCGCTGCAGTGGGCGATGATGCGCCTCGCCCGCGAGCGCGGTGTGCGCCGGCACGACCTGTGGGGCATCGCGCCGGCCGGCGCCGGACCCGAGCACCCCTGGCACGGTGTCGGGCTGTTCAAGAAGGGCTTCGGCGGCCGGGAGGTCGTCTGGGCCGGCTCGTGGGACCTCGTCGTCGACCCGACGCTGTACCGGGTCCGCCGGGCGACGGGCATGCTGCGCGGCTGGCTGGGCCGCCTGCGCCGATGAGCGCCGAGCGGCGGATGGGGCTCGGTGCCCTCACCGACGTCATCGCCCCGCAACGGGTGGTCGGCATCCCGGTCGGCGAGGTCAACGCGCTGGCGTACGACTCCCGCCGGGTGGTTCCCGGCACGCTCTTCTTCGCGGTCCCGGGCGACCACGTCGACGGCCATGACTTCGTGGCCCGGGCGGTGGAGGCGGGAGCCATCGGTGCGGTGGTGGAGCGCGAGGTGGCCGGAGCGTCCGTCCCGCAGCTGGTGGTCGATCGGTCGCGGCGCGCCCTGGCGGATGCCGCCTTCGAGTGGTTCGGCCGTCCGTCGGACGACCTGCGGCGCGTCATCGGCGTCACCGGCACCGACGGCAAGTCGACCGTCACGGCGCTGGCGGCCGAGATGCTGTGGGACTGCGGCTGGCATCCGGGGCAGCTCGGCACGGTCTCGACGCGCATCGGCTCCGAGCTCCGGCCGAACCTCGACCGCACGACGACCCCCGAGGCGCTCGAGCTCCAGGAGCTGCTGGCCCGCATGGTCGCGGCGCGCAACGACAGCGTGGTGATGGAGGCCACGTCGCACGGCCTGGCCCTGGACCGCACCCGGAACTGCCGGTTCGACATCGGCGTGGTGACGACGGTGACGAGCGAGCACCTCGAGTTCCACGGCAGCGTCGAGAACTACCGCGCCGCCAAGGCGAAGCTGGTCGAGGAGGCGCCGATCGCCGTCCTCAACGCCGATGACGCCGCGTACGGGTACTTTCGCGAGCGTGCGCGCGACCGGGTCATCGGCTACGCCATCGACGCCGACGCCGACCTGCGGGCCACGGGCCTGCGGGCCGATCCCGCCGGGACGAGCTTCCACCTCGAGTCGCCGCGCTGGAGCGGTGATGTGCGGATCGCGATGCCGGGCCGCTTCAACGTGGCCAACGCGCTCGCCGCGCTGGGCGTGGCCGAGGCCGTGGAGCTCGACCTCGAGACGGCCGCGGGGTCGCTCGCCGAGACGGCCGGCGTGCCCGGTCGGATGGAGCGCATCGACGCCGGGCAGCCGTTCGCCGTCATCGTCGACTACGCCCACACCGAAGATTCGCTGCGCAAGGTGCTCGAGGTCCTGCGACCGCTGACGGGCGGCCGGCTCGTCGTGGTCTTCGGCTCGGCCGGGGAGCGGGATGCGACGAAGCGCGCCCCCATGGGCCGGGTCGCGGCCGAGCTGGCCGACCTCGTGGTCGTCACCGACGAGGACCCTCGCCTCGAGGACCCGCACGCCATCAACGAGGAGATCGCCGACGGAGCGCGCGCCGCCGGGGCGGTCGATGGCGAGACGCTGTGGGTCGTCGACGACCGGCGCGCGGCGATCGGCCATGCGATCGGCCTGGCCGTGGCCGGCGACGTCATCCTCCTGGCCGGCAAGGGGCACGAGCAGAGCATCATCCACGGCATCGAGAAGCGGCCCTGGGACGACCGGCGCGCCGCACGGGAGGCACTGGCTGCGGCAGGATGGGGGACCGATGAGCACCGCTGAGCTGCGCGCCTGGCGCGTCACGCACGCCGAGCCCTGGAACGCCTTCGTCGAGGCGGCGCCGTACCACGCCTTCCCCCAGCTGTGGGAGTGGGGCGAGGTGCGGGCCATGGGCGGCTGGCGCCCGATCCGCCTGGCCGTGGGCCCGTCGCCGGACGAGCCGATCGCCGGTGCGCAGGTCCTCCTCCGGCGGCTGCCGGTGGTGGGCTGGCACCTGGGCTACGTCCCCCGCGGGCCGATCGGCCGGCTCGACGAGCCGGCGGTCAGGGAGGGCCTCGTGCGGGCCCTGCGCGCGCTCGGAGCGGCCGAGAAGATCGCCACGATCCGCGCTGACCCCGAGGCGCGGCCCTCCACGCCCTACGGCCGGGGCCTGCTCGAGCCCCCGTGGCGCGCAGCGCCGAAGATCCAGCCGCCCACCACGCGCGTCGTCGACCTCACCGCGGGCGAGGAGGCGCTGCGCGCCGGCCTGAAGCGCAAGCACCGCCAGTACGTGAACAAGGCGGAGCGCGGTGGCGTGACGATCGAGCGCTTCGACGGCGCCACGCCCCCGGAGGTCATCGGTCCGGCCCTGGCGGACTTCAACCGGATCTACCGGTACACCGCCGAGCGGGCGGACTTCGTGGCGCGGCAGCCGTTCTACTACGAGCGGGTGTGGTCGATCTTCGCGCCGACCGGCCGGGTCCGCCTGTCCTTCGCCGTCCTCGACGGCGAGCGGGTCGCCACCCTGTTCCACTTCACCTGCGGCGAGCGCGCCGTCGAGTCCTACGGCGGGATGACCGATGCCGGCGCCGAGGCGCGCGCGAACTACCTGCTGAAGTGGACGGCCATCGCCGACTTCGCCCGCGCGGGCTTCGCCGTGTACGACATGTGGGGCCTGGCCACCGGTGGTATCCGGCAGTTCAAGGAGGGCTTCGGCGGCGAGGAGATCGAGTACGTCGGTGCCCGCGACCTGCCCCTGCGCCGGCCGATCGATGCCGCGATGCGCCTGGCGATCCCGGCCTATGGCCTGGCGCAGCGGGCGCGGCTCAGGCTGCTGGGTCGCGAGGATCCGACGGCCACCGAGGGCGCCTGACGACCAGCATCCAGGTCCAGGCGGCCGCGCTGCCCATGAGGACCAGGCCGATGGCCCAGATCCCGGCTGCGCCGGTCAGCCAGCCGGCCCACGGCTCCGGGACCGTGAACGGCGTCGTCCGGTGCAGGGCGTAGAGGAGCGAGGCGGCGAACCCGAGCGACGTCGCGGCGTACGCGGCCAGCTCGCGGCGGCCGGCGACGGCGAACGGCGCGAGGAGTGCGAGCGCCGGGAACAGGTAGCGCTCGTGCACACGCGTCGGAAGGAAGTAGAACGCCAGGACCAGCACGGCCGCGACGCCGAGCACGACGGGCAGGGACGGCCGCCGGCGCAGGCCCAGCAGGGCGCCGCCCATCCCGACGAGGAGGAGCAGCGTGCCCACGCCGACGTACGGATCGTCGGGGAGGTCGAAGCCGACGAGCAGGCCCCACGGGTTGAAGGCGTGCAGCGAGGTCTCCGGCTGCTGGGTGGCCGTCCGCCCCAGGAGCGACAGGTAGCGCGGCGGATGGAGGGCGAGCGGCAGCCCGAGCGCGACGTACGCGGCGACGATCCCTCCACCGGCGGCGACCAGCGGCCGCCACGTCCCGCGTCGCCGGACGGCGAGCGCCGCAACGGCGAGCACGACCAGCCCGGCGAGGCCGAACTGCGGCTTCATCATCGTCGCCACCACCGCCAGCGCTCCCGCGGCGGCATGCCGGCGCGACCCCAGCGCGACCATCGCGCCCAGGAACGCGAGCGTGCCGGCGGCATCGACCTGGCCCCACACCGGCCCGGCCAGCAGCGTGGCCGGGTTCAGGAGGTAGAGCGCCGTCGCGCCGAGGGCGACCGGGGGGCCGCTGCCGCGCAGGACGGCGAAGAGCAGGATCCCGATCCCGAGATCGAACGGGATGGACAGGCCCTTGATGGCGAGCGTCAGCGCATCCCCGTCGAGCAGGAGCCCGAGGACCCACAGCGGGTAGAGCAGCGCCGGATAGATCGCCCCCGAGCCGTCGTAGAAGCGCCACGGCCCGACCTCGGCCATCCGCTCCGCCCAGGTCGCCATCACCCGCACGTCGCCGTGGTGCCCGTCGACGCCCACGACGAGGACCCGGAGCCCGATGGCGACGAGCAGCACGACCCCGAGCCCGGCGACCGACCCCCGCGTGTTCATGCCGTCGGAGGGTACAGGCCCATCGGGGTCGCTTCACGGATCGCGTGCTAGTATCCGCCGACCGTGAGCGATCTGGCCGCGCTGCTGCATCCTTCGACCCGCGCCGCGCTGGAGGCCGCCGCCGTCGCCTTCGAGGTGATGGCCTGCGACCCGGACCTCGCCGACACGGCCGCCTTCGTCGAGGCCTACGGCGTTCCGCTCGATCGCAGCGCCAACACGATCGTCGTCGCCTCGAAGGGCGCCGAGCCGACCTACGCGGCCTGCCTGGTCCTGGCCACGACCTCGCTGGACGTCAACCGCGTCGTCCGCCGCGAGATGGGCGTTCGCAAGGCCTCCTTCGCCGGCGCCGATGCGGTTCGTGCCCTCACCGGCATGGAGATCGGCGGCGTGACCCCCTTCGGGCTGCCCGGCGATCTACCCGTCCTGGTCGACGCCCGGGTCATGGAGCCCGACTGGGTGGTGCTGGGAGGCGGCAACCGCTCCTCGAAGCTGAAGGCCGCGCCGGACGCGCTGCGCTCGCTCCCCAGCGTCCGCGTGGTCGAAGGCCTCGCCCACGAGCGCTGAGCCGGCGCCGCCGACCCGCCCGGCGGTCCGTGTGTCGCGGCCATCCCGACGTCGCCACCATCCCCACACCGCCGCAGGCCGTTCCGGACCCGATGCGGACCATGAAGTGAGGGCGGCTGAGCCGGCGCCGCCGGCATGCCCGGCGGTCCGGCTCGGAGCCCGCACCTCGAGCTCGCGGCAGGGTTCGGACCGACCTGCGTGCTAGCATCGGTGGTCCTCATGGCACAGCTGGCACGCTTCTCACCCGCGGCCGTCGTGCAACGGATCACGCGCGGCGGTGAGGTGCTGGGCGAAGCGGCCCACACGATCGACGAGATCGTCGCCGAGGCGACGAAGCATCGGACCGGGCTGAACGAAAGCCTGCTGCGACGCGCGTACGAGACGGCGGCGATGGCGCACGAGGGCCAGGTGCGATCGTCGGGCGATCCGTACATCACCCACCCGCTGGCGGTGACGTATTACCTGGCCACGCTCCAGCTCGATGCCGAGACGCTGGCGGCGTCGCTGCTCCACGACGTGCCGGAGGACACCGAGCTCACCCTTGCCGACATCGAGAAGCGGTTCGGGCGCGAGGTCGCGAAGCTCGTGGACGGCGTCACCAAGCTCTCGAAGTTCGGATCGGCCCGAACGATGGAGGAGCAGCAGGCCGAGAACATCCGGAAGATGTTCATGGCCATGGCCGAGGACGTGCGGGTCGTGATCATCAAGCTCGCCGATCGGCTCCACAACATGCGCACGCTGCAGTTCCTGCCGCCGGAGAAGCAGGCGCGCATCGCCCGCCAGTCGATGGAGATCTACGCGCCCCTGGCGCATCGGCTGGGGATGTGGCAGATCAAGTGGGAGCTCGAGGACCTGTCGTTCAAGTACCTCGAGCCGGAGAAGTACCGCCAGCTGGTCGAAATGCTGGCCGACCGGCGCCGCGCGCGCGAGAGCTTCGTCAACAAGAGCATCGGCATCCTCCGCAAGGAGCTCGGCAAGGTCGACATCAAGGCCGAGATCAGCGGTCGTCCCAAGCACCTGTACTCGATCGCCAGGAAGATGGAGCGCAAGGGCGCCGACTTCACCGAGATCTACGACCTCAACGCCATCCGCGTCCTCGTGGACGACGTCAAGGACTGCTACGCGGCCCTCGGCGTCGTTCATTCGCTGTGGCGGCCGGTGCCGGGGCAGTTCGACGACTACATCGCCATGCCGAAGGCGAACATGTACCAGTCGCTGCACACGGCCGTCATCGGTCCGGAGGCCAAGCCGCTCGAGGTCCAGATCCGGACCTACCTGATGCACGAGGTCGCGGAGGCGGGCATCGCCGCGCACTGGCGCTACAAGGAGGGGAGCCGCGGCGACCGGAAGTACGACGAGAAGCTGGCCTGGGTGCGCCAGCTCATGGACTGGCAGCGCGAGGTCACCGATCCGACCGAGTTCGTCGAGGGCCTGAAGCTCGACGTCTTCCAGGACCAGGTCTTCGTCTTCACCCCAAAGGGCGACGTGAAGGACCTGCCACGCGACGCGACGCCGCTCGACTTCGCCTACCGCATCCACACCGACGTCGGCCACCGCACCATCGGGGCGAAGGTGAACAACCGGCTCGTGCCGCTCGACTACCGGCTGCGCAACGGCGACATCGTCGAGATCGTGACCACGAAGGCGGCCCACGGGCCGAGCCGCGACTGGCTGAACATCGTGCGCACCAGCCACGCCCGCGAGAAGATCCGGGCCTGGTTCAAGCACCAGCAGCGCGACGAGAACATCGCCCAGGGCAAGGAGCTCCTCGACCGCGAGCTGCGGCGCCTGGCGCACGAGACGCTGGCCTCGGTCGACGCCGCCAAGCTGGCCGAGATCGCGGCGCAGTACCGGTTCCGCGAGGTGGACGACTTCTACGCGGCCATCGGGTACGGCGCAGTCTCGTCGGCCTCGGTGGTCAGCAAGCTCGAGATCCACGACGACGCGGCGATCACCCTGCCCGAGGAGGCGCCGCCGGCGGCGCCGTCGACGACCGGCATCAAGGTCAAGGGCGTCGGCGACCTGCTCGTGCGCTTCGCGAAGTGCTGCTCGCCGATCCCCGGCGACGGAATCACCGGCTACGTGACCCGCGGCAAGGGCGTGACGATCCATCGCGCGTCGTGCCCATCGGTCCTGTCCGAGCGCGACATCGAGCGGCTCATCGACGTCGAGTGGGAGATGGCCGGGCAGCAGACCTACCCGATCACCGTGCGCATCACCGCGCTCGACCGGCCCGGGCTGCTCAACGAGATCACGAACGTGGTGGCCGAGTACAAAGTCAACATCGTCGCCGCGTCGGTCGCCACCCACCCCGACGGCACCGCCGTCATCACCGCCACCTTCAAGGTCAACTCGCTGCAACAGCTGGCCAAGGTGCTCACGAAGATCGAGCGCCTGCGCGACATCACCAGCGTCACCCGCGAGGCGCGGTAGCGCCGATGAAGGGCGATCGCGTCGAGGCGGTGGTCGACACCGGCCAGGGCGGCACCCAGACCTTCGAGATCGTGGCCACCAAGGCCGGTCGCCGGATCGAGGTGACCACCGCTCGCGGCGTCGTGGAGGTCAGCGAGGTGACGCGGTCGGGGACGCCGGTGCGGACCGGCCGGTTCATGGCCAGCCGCCTCGTCGCCCTCGTCGAGCATCCGGCCCACGAGGGCGGTACGGAGAGGCCGGTCGACGTGTCGACCCGCCGCCGAATGGGAGCCGGCACCGACGGCTGAGCCGATGCCGCATCGCCGCGGCAACGAGACCCGATAGACTCCGGCCATGCCGACGATCACCGCGCCGCGCGGCACTCGCGACCTGCTTCCCGAGGAGGCGGCGGCCTGGAACCGCGTGGAGGCGGTGGCCCGCGACCTGTCGCGCCGCTACGCCTTCGAGCGCATCGAGACGCCCGTCTTCGAGCGCGTCGAGCTCTTCGCCCGCGGCCTGGGCGAGTCGAGCGACGCGGTCGAGAAGGAGATGTTTCGCGTCGGCGGCGCGCGAGGGACCGACGAGGAGCGCGCCGAGTGGGCGCTGCGGCCGGAGCCGACCGCCGGCATCGTGCGGGCCTACCTCCAGCACGGCATGCACGTGCGCCCCGGCCCGCTGCGGCTCACGACCACCGGCCCGATGTTCCGCTACGACCGCCCCCAGGCCGGGCGCTACCGCCAGTTCGCGCAGTGGGACGTGGAGGTGCTCGGCGATCCGGGCCCGGCCGTCGACGCGGAGCTGGTCGAGCTCGCGCACCGCTTCTACGCGGAGATCGGGCTGAGCGGGGTGGTGGCCCACGTGAACTCCATCGGCGACGCCGAGTGCCGTCCGGCGTACCGACGGGCGCTGGTCGAGCACTTCCGACCGCACGTCGAGCGGCTGACCGCCGACTCGCGGCGACGGCTCGAGGTGAACCCGCTGCGCGTGCTCGACGACAAGGCGCTCGACCCGGAGCTGGCCGCCACCGCGCCGAGGAGCATCGACCACCTGTGCGACGCGTGCCGCGAGCACGTCACCGCGGTGCTGGGCCTCCTCGACGAGCTCGGTGTCCGCCACGAGGTCGACCACGGGCTGGTCCGCGGGCTCGACTACTACACCCGCACCGCGTTCGAGTTCGTCGTCGAGGGACGGGAGGGCCAGCAGCAGGCGCTCGGCGGCGGCGGCCGCTACGACGGCCTCGTCGAGCTGCTGGGTGGGCGGCCCACGCCGGGGATCGGCTTCGGCATCGGCCTCGACCGCACGGTGATCGCCATGGCCGAGCAGGAGGTCGAGCTCGCCGCGGCCGGACCCCTGGTGGCCGTGGTCGGCTTCGGCGACGACCACGCCGACCGGCTGCGCGTGGCGGCCGCCCTGCGGGAGGCCGGCCTGGCGGTGCGCCCGGACGGCTCCGCGCGGAAGCTCGGCAAGCAGCTGGAGGCGGCGGCCAAGGCGGGCGCCGGCTGGGCGGTGATCGTCGGCGAGGAGCTGGCGCGGGGGCAGGTCGGCCTCAAGGACCTCGCCTCGGGGGAGCAGCGCACAGTGGCGCTCGGCGAGGTGGCCTCGGCGGTGGCGAAGCCGGCCTGACCGAGCCGGCGCGCAGGGGTGATCGGCTACCATGGCGCCTCCCATGAGCACCACCTTCCGGAGCCACACCTGCGGCGAGCTGCGCTACGAGCATGCCGGCGAGCGCGTCACGCTGTCCGGCTGGGTGCATCGGCGGCGCGATCACGGTCACCTGGCCTTCTTCGACCTGCGTGACCGCCACGGGATCACCCAGGTGGTGACGAGCGCCGAGGAGGCGCCGGAGGCCCACGCGGCGGCCGATCCGGCCCGGAACGAGTGGGTCGTCCAGGTCGAGGGCACGGTGCGGGCCAGGCCCGAGGGAACGGTCAACCCGGAGCTCGCGACGGGCGACATCGAGGTCGCGGTGGACCGCTTCGTGGTGCTGAATCCCTCGAAGGTGCCGCCGTTCTACATCAACGAGGAGCAGCCCGGGCTCGACGAGAGCCTGCGCCTGAAGCATCGATACCTCGACCTCCGCCGTCCGCCGATGCAGCGGCGCATGCTCCTGCGGGCTCACCTCGCGTCGGCCATCCGGCGCGCGCTCGAGGACGAGGGCTTCGTCGAGATCGAGACGCCGACCCTCATCCGCTCCACCCCGGAGGGCGCCCGGGACTTCGTCGTGCCGTCGCGGCTGCGACCCGGCGAGTTCTACGCCCTGCCGCAGTCCCCCCAGCAGCTCAAGCAGCTGTTGATGGTGGCCGGCTACGACCGCTACTACCAGCTGGCCCACGCGTACCGCGACGAGGACCTGCGCGGCGACCGGCAGCCGGAGCACACCCAGGTCGACCTGGAGATGAGCTTCGTCACCGAGGAGGACGTGATCACCACCGTCGAGCGCGTGGTCGCTCGCGTCGCGAAGGAGGTGCTGCCGCAGCGGCCCATCCCGGCCGAGCCCTTCCCGCGCCTGAGCTACGCGGACGCCATGGACCGATACGGCTCCGACAAGCCCGACATCCGCTTCGGCATGGAGCTCGTCGAGCTCTCCGAGGTCGTGCGCGACGTCGACTTCCGCGTCTTCAGCGAGCCGATCGCGGCCGGCGGGGCCGTCTTCGGGATCACCGCGCCGGGCTGCGGCGACGATTCACGAAAGCAGCTCGACGAGCTGACCGACCTCGCCAGGCGGCACGGGGCGAAGGGGCTGGTCCATCTCGGCGTCCGGGCCGGCGGCGCCCTGCACGGCCCTGCGGCGAAGTTCCTCGAGGGGCGCGAGGAGGCGCTGTGCGATCG
>Ga0214468_1000768_pt1 | contig 10219 bp, 8 predicted proteins | sample RVTome_9_FD_187334 | JGI IMG/M metagenome (GOLD analysis project Ga0214468, IMG submission 187334) | Soil microbial communities from uranium-contaminated site in the Upper Colorado River Basin, Wyoming, United States - RVT155D38 HiSeq ...
GAGAAGGGAATCATCCATCCCAACAATGCGGCCCGTCGCAAGAGCCGGCTCATGACGAAGGTCAACGCCGCTCATCTGCTCGACGGGGCCGAGGCGACCGCCGCCGTCACGAAGAAGCGCACGACCGCCAGCAAGACCGCGCAGCGCAAGAAGGTGGCCGCGGCCAAGGCATCCAAGGCTGCCTCCGGCAAGGCTGCCGACCGGCCGCGCACGGCCGCTGGCAAGGCGAAGGTGGCCGTCACCCGCGCCAGCCGCGAGTCTGCCGCCGCACGCCGCCGCGCCAAGAGCGACGACGACGAGGCGAGCTGAGCCGCCCTGGAACCGTCGAGGAATGACCCCGGACACATGGTCCGGGGTCGTTTGGCGTCCTGGCCGACTCAGCCCGCGGCGCGCGGGGCCGGTGCAAGCGCGTAGGCACAGCGGCAACGCGTCAGCCACGCTTCGCGACGAACGCCCCGATCCCGGCGTAAATGGCCGCGTCGGCGAGCTCCTCCTCGATACGCAGCAGCCGGTTGTACTTTGCGATGCGCTCCGATCGGCTGATCGAACCGGTCTTGATCTGGCCGGTGTTGAGCGCGACCACCAGGTCGGCGATGGTCGTGTCCTCGGTCTCCCCCGACCGATGGCTGATGACCGCGGTCCAGCCGGCGCGCTGCGCCATCTCGACCGCCTCGATCGTCTCGGTCAGCGTGCCGATCTGGTTGAGCTTGACGAGGATGCTGTTCGCCGATCGCTCGCGGATGCCCCGCTCCAGCCGATCCGTGTTCGTGACGAGCAGATCGTCTCCCACGATCTGCAGGCGGCCGCCGAGCCGCTCGGTGAGCAGCGCCCACCCCTCCCAGTCGTCCTCCGCAAGGCCATCCTCGAGACTCACGATCGGATAGCGATCCGCCCAATCCGCCCAGAAGTCGACGAGCTCGCCGCCCGAGAAGGCACGATCCTCGCGGGCCAGCGTGTAGCGGCCATCCGAGTAGAGCTCGGTCGTGGCCGGATCGAGCGCAATGGCGATCTGCTCGCCCGGCGTGTATCCGGCACGCTCGATCGCGGTCAGGACGGCGGCGATGGCGTCCTCGTTGCTGCCGAGGCTGGGGGCATAGCCGCCCTCGTCACCGACCGTGGTGGTCAGGCCCTCATCGTGGAGCAGCGTGCCGAGCGCATGGAACGTCTCCGCCGCCCACCGCAGGCCCTCGCGGAAGCTCGGCGCGCCGAGCGGGGCAATCATGAACTCCTGGAAGTCGGTCGAGTCGATCGCGTGCTTGCCGCCGTTGAGGATGTTGACGAGCGGCACCGGCAGCGTCCGCGCGCCCGCACCGCCGAGGTACCGATACAGCGGCAGTCCGACCGACTCGGCCGCCGCATGGGCTGCGGCCAGGCTCACGCCGAGCAGTGCGTTCGCACCGAGCTTCGACTTGTTCGGCGTCCCGTCCAGTTCGATGAGGAGCCGGTCGAGGCTGACCTGGGCGACCGCGTCGATGCCGAGCAGCTCCGGACGGATCGTGGCGTTGATGTTCTCGACCGCGGTGAGCACCCCCTTGCCGCCGTAGCGACCGGCATCCCCATCTCGCAGCTCGACGGCCTCGTGCGCCCCGGTCGAGGCACCGGACGGCACGATCGCGGTCCCGACCGAGCCGTCCTCGAGGAACAGGTCGACCTCCACCGTCGGGTTGCCGCGGGAGTCGAGCACCTCGCGGGCGATGACGTCCTCGATGAGCGTGGTCATTCGTTCTCCTTCGGAAGTGCGATCTCGGCATCGACCGGCAGCAGCGCCGCCACCCCCGGCAGGGTCTTGCCCTCCAGGAACTCGAGCGATGCCCCGCCGCCGGTGCTGACGTGGGTCATCCGCTCGGCCAGTCCGAGCCCCTCGACCGCGGCGACCGAGTCACCGCCCCCCACGACCGTGATCACCCCCCGCCGGGTCCTTCCGGCGAGATAGCGGGCCATGGCGTTCGTGCCCTCGGCCATCTGCGACATCTCGAACACGCCCATCGGCCCGTTCCAGAACACCGTCTTCGCCTTGGCGAGGTGCTCGGTGTAGGCGGACAGCGTCCGCGGCCCGATGTCGACCACCATCTGGTCCTTGGGAACGGCATCGATCGAGACCGTCTGCGTCCGCGCCCGGTGGTGGATCTGGGGCGCTACCACGGCATCGACCGGCAGCATGAGGCGCACGCGCTTGCGGCGCGCCTCGGCGAGGATGCGTTCCGCGTCCTCGATCCGCTCGTGCTCCACCAGGCTCTTGCCGAGCTCGACGCCCCGGGCGGCGAGGAACGTGTTCGCCATACCGCCACCGACGAGGAGCGCCTGGCAACGCGACAGGAGCGCCTCGAGCACCTCGAGCTTGCCGGACACCTTCGCCCCGCCGATCACGGCATGGAACGGCCTGGCCGGCTTGACGAGGAGCCGCGACAAGGCGTCGACCTCGCGCTCCATGAGGAGGCCGGCGACCGACGGAAGGTGGTGGGTGATCCCCTCGGTCGAGGCATGCGCGCGATGCGCCGCCCCGAACGCGTCGTTGACATACAGGTCGGCGACGCCGGCCAGCGCCGCCGCGAAGTCCGGGTCGTTCGCCTCCTCTTCGGCGTGGAACCGCAGGTTCTCCAGCAGCAGCAGGTCGCCGGGGCGAAGCTTGCCGACCGCGACCTGCACGCCCGGGCCGAGCGCGTCGCCGGTCATCCGCACCGGGCGGCCGAGCAGTTGGCTGAGCCGATCGGCGACCGGCTTCAGACGCAGCGCGTCGTTCACCTTGCCCTTCGGCCGGCCCAGGTGGCTGGCCAGCACGACCGACGCGCCACGCTCGAGCAGATGGACGATCGTCGGCAGGCTGGCCCGGATGCGCGTGTCGTCGGTGATGCGACCGTCGTCGATCGGCACGTTGAGATCGGCGCGCAGGAAGACGCGCCTCCCGCTGACGTCGACGTCCCGGACCGTCATGGCATCCATCGGCAGCCCCTAGAGCCGCTCGGCCATGAAGGCCGCCAGGTCGGCCACGCGGCAGGAGTAGCCCCACTCGTTGTCGTACCAGGCGATGACCTTGAGCAGCCGGTCGCCGGTGACCATGGTCGAGTCGGCGTCGATGATGCTCGAGCGCTCGTCACCCTTGAAGTCCATGCTGACCAGCTTCTCGTCGGTGTAGCCGAGCAGGCCCTGCATCGGTCCATCCGCCGCGGCGCGCAGCGCCTCGTTGGCGGACTCCGCGGTGACCGGCCGTTCGGTGATGGCGACGAAGTCGATGACGCTCACCGTCGGAGTCGGCACGCGAAGCGAAAAGCCATCGAACTTGCCCTTCAGCTCGGGGATGACGAGGGAGAGCGCCTTGGCCGCCCCGGTCGAGGTCGGGATGATGTTCTGCCCGGCGCTCCGGGCACGGCGCAGGTCCTTGTGGAACACGTCGAGCACGTTCTGGTCGTTCGTGTAACTGTGGATGGTGGTCATCAGGCCGCGCTCGATGCCGAAGCTGTCGAAGATGACCTTGGCCGGCAGCGCCAGGCCGTTCGTCGTGCAGCTGGCGTTGCTGACGATATGGTGCTGCTCCGGGTCGTAGTTGGCCTCGTTCACGCCCAGCACGAGCGTGATGTCCTCGTTCTTGGCGGGCGCCGAGATGATGACCTTCCTGGCACCGGCGTCGCGGTGCGCCTTGGCCTTCGTCGCATCGGTGAAGATGCCGGTCGACTCGACCACGATGTCGACGCCGAGGTCGCCCCACGGCAGCGCGGCGGGATCTCGCTCGCTGAACGAGCGGATGTGGCGGCCGTTGACGATGATCTCGCTGTCGCCGGCCTCGACGGTGCCGTCAAAGCGGCCATAGGTCGAGTCGTACTTGAACAGGTGCGCGTTCGTCTCGTCGTCTGCCAGGTCGTTGACGGCCACGACCTCGAGGTCGTCGGGGTGCCGTTCGAGGATCGCCTTGAGCGACTGGCGGCCGATACGGCCGAATCCGTTGATGCCGATACGGGTGGTCACGATGGGAGTGCTCCTTGCTGTGGGGACGCCATACGCGACGACGGCAACCCGTCCGCGTAGTGCGGGTCATGAGATCGGTCGTTGACGATCGGCAGCAGGCCGATCAGGGAGACATCGGCCCCGAGGGCCGCCGGCACGATGCGAACGCGCTCGGCAAGTCCCGGCATCGCGCGTCGCACGAGCTCCGAGCGAGCGACGTCGAAGAGCCGCGGGCGATGCTCGGCGATACCGCCGCCGATCACGATCACCTCGGGGTTGAGCACGTTGACGAGGGAGGCGCAGAGCGCGCCGATGGCGATCCATGCCCGATCGAGCATCGCGACGCACGCGGCGTCGCCGTCGTCGGCTGCCCGCGCGATGAGGGCGGCGTCCAGGCCGGCGTCACGCGCCAGGCCCGCCAGGATCGGGGCCTCGCCGCGCGCGATGAGTGCCGCGCCGTCGCGCTCGAGGGCAGTCCCGGAGGCGATCGCCTCCACGTGGCCGATCCCGCCGCATCCGCACGTGGGGCCGTCCAGCTCGACCACTAGGTGGCCGACCTCCCCGGCGGTTCCGGCGGACCCGACGAGCGGCCGGCCGTCGATGATGATGCCGCCGCCGACGCCGGTCGAGACCGTGATGTAGATCGCGTCGCGGGTGCCCCGCGCCGCACCGTAACGCCACTCGGCCATGATCGCCACGTTCGTGTCGCGCTCGAGGAAGGCCGGCAGGCCGAGCTGCCCGGCCACTCGCTCGGCGAGCGGAACGTCGTGCCAGCCATGCAGGTTCGGCGGATCCAGCACGATCCCGCGCCATGGGTCGAGCGGTCCGGGTGAGGAGATGCCGACTCCGATCGGCGCGGGGAGGTCGGCGGCGGAGGCATCGGCGCGTACCGCGGCAGCGACCTCGCCGATGCGCGCCACGACCACGTCCGCCCCGTCCTCGTCGTTCGTCGGCTCGGCTCGCCGACAATGCACCGATCGGTCCGGGGTGATGAGCGCCGCGCGAATCTGGGTGCCGCCAAGGTCGACCGCCAGGACCGGACGCTCGGCTGGGGGGTGATCCACGCCCCTGATTCTACGGGCCTGCGGCGGCGGACACCGTCCGAAGGTGGACCGAAATGGTGTGACCTATGGCCCGTGCCGTACGACAGCAGACGGCGCGCCGGCGAGATGCCGGCGCGCCATCGGGGTTCGGAAGCGACGGGATCAGCCGCCGATCTTGAACATCTTGGTGCCGCAGACCGGGCAGACGCCCTGGGTCGCCGGCTTACCGTTCTTCATCGTTATCTTGGTGGCGTCGTTCATCTCGCGCTTCGCCTTGCACTTGACGCAATAGGCCTCGGTCGCCATCGGTGGTCATGCCTCCCTTGTGGCCGGTTCAGGACCGGACTTCTGGTTTGGGTTACCCGCCGACCGGTCGATCAGTGCTCCGCGACGGGCGAGCGTATCGCCCCCTTCGGTATCGACCTGCCACAGCAGGTGGATGCCGGCCAGTCCGGCATCGATGCAGTGTGCTTCCGCGGCCTCCTTCGCCGCGCCCTCGAGGAACGTGCCATCCGTCCGCTGTGCGTACGCCGCACACACGGTGCCGGACCGCAGTCCCGCCAGATGTGCCAGCACGAAGAGTGCCGACGACTCCATTTCGAGATTCGCCACCCGCTGGCGACGAAGCTCGTCTGCGAGCTCAGGATAGCGAACGGGGAGCGTGCGCATCGCACGTCCCTGCGGAGCGTAGAACCCGCTCGCCGTCGCCGTGAGCCCCACGTGATACGGGTGACCCGTCTGGCGGCATGCCGCCTCGAGCGCCCACACGACGTCTCGATGGGCCACGGCCGGGAATCCGGGGTGCACGTAGAAGTCGGTCGTGTTCTCGAGGCGCACCGCCCCGGTCGACACGATCAGGTCGCCGAGCCGGATCTCCGGCTGGAGCGCGCCCGACGATCCGACCCGGATGAAGGTCGGCGCATCGGTGATCTCCATGACCTCGGCGAGCACGATCTCGACGTTGTCGGTGCCCATGCCGGTCGACATGCAGCTGATCCGCATGCCGCGGTAGGTCCCCGTCGCGGTCGTGATCTCCCGGTTGCTACGCTCGACCTCGATCGCATCCCAGCGCTCCGCCACCCGGGCCACCCTGCCAGGATCGCCGACCAGCAGGACGTACTCGGCCAGCTCACCCCGCTCGAGCGCGATGTGGTACTGGCGAGCCCCGCTTCGCGGCGCATCGGCCTGGGACAGGCTGGCCAATTCGGCGGCGCCTCCTTCGTGCTCAATTGATCTCGATCGAACGCGCGGGAGTATACGCCGCGCGCACGCTCAGGGAGCACGTTCGCGCGGCAATGGCACGAGCGTGAGGACGGGTGCATTGGCTTCGCCCGCCGATGTGTCGTCTGGCGGGTCGCCGGCTTCGCTGGCCACGTCCGACCCGTCCGGTGCCGGCCCAGCCTCCCGACGTGCCGCCGCGATGCCGGCGAGCAGGGCGGCGGCGGCCAGCCCGAACAGGGCACCCGCGGCGACCGGCAGGCCGGCAGACTCGGCATCCTCGGCGTCGTCCGCGGCCGCCGGTGGCGCCCCGCCCGGAGTGGCAACCGATCCGGTCGAGCGCACGAGCGCGGGTGCCGCGACGATCCCGCCGCACGGCACGATGACCCGGGCGGGCTCCGCCACGGCCACGCCGGTCACGCCGACGAGTCCGGCCACGGCGCCCGCCTCCGCCGACCCACACTGCACGTCGACGCGAATACTGGCGTCGGCGAGGCGCAGGCGAAGCTCGGGAGCGCGGCCCTGCAGGCGCCCGACGAGGGAGATCCAGCGCGGGGCTTCGGCGCCGGCAGGCATGACCGATGCCGGAGGCGCCGGCGCGGCGGTGCCTCGGTGGACACCATCGGCCGCATCGCTGAGACGTGCCGCGGGGATGTCGAGTGGTGCGTGCCGACCGGTCGCGCGCAGACCGATCAGCTCGACCGCCATCGGCGGACGGCCGGCTGCGAGCACGGCAGTCACCCGCTCGGCCGACGCCTCCTCGATCGCCACCAGCTGCGAGCCGTCCCACAGCAGTCCGCCCACTTCGAGCTCGGCCCAGGGTCCGCTGACCACCGTCGCGCCGATCCGCAGCCCGGGATCTCCACCTGTCCCGAGCGCGTCGAGCGCGCCCGTGGGGCCGGTGGCCGCGTCGGACCCGTCCGAGCCGGTCTGCGCATCGCCGACGCCGGGAGCCGTGGCCAGCACGGCGACGTCCGACGCCGTCACCGGCCAGATACGGTAGCCGCGGAGCGGCAGCGCACCGGTCGTCTCCTGCCCGAGCACGCCGCGCACCTCCACCCACGTGCCCGTGCCGAGCGCGGCAGGGTCGACGCCGAGGGCCGCGCCGATCGAAACGCGCAGGGGACCCGATCCATCATCGATCTCGAACGTCACGGTGCCGCTCGACGCACGCCGCGCCGCGCCCACCAGCGCTCCTCGCGCGCTGACCAGGGTCGCTTCGTGGGCCTCACCTGCCTCGCCGGTCCGCAGGGAACGGACCGATGGCGCCGGACCGGCTCCGATCCTGCGGGCGGGCGCCGTCACCCGCAGCGTCTCCAGGCCGGCCAGCGTCGATCGCGTTCCATCCACCTCGACGAGGTCGCCGCGGACGAGCGGGCCGACCTCGTCTCCGAGCCGCAGGACAATGGCACCGCTGGGGTCCTGGATCGCGGCGGTCCCCGCATGCACGATGCCCGGCGGCAGCGTGACCGTGCCGCGGACGCGGACCCGCTCGTTCTTCGGCAGCGCCCGCGCCGCCGCGATGTCGATGACGCCCACCCCGGGTGGGGCCGTCGCCGACGGTCCCGGGGACGCCGATGCGCCCGGGCTGGGTGGAATGCCGACATGCAGGACATCGGAGGCCGCACGGGGCTGGACGCGGTAGCCCGCCGTCCCGGTGCCGCTCGAGTCGCGCTGGCCGACGACGCCGACCACCTCGACCGCGGTGCCGGACGTCCAGGCCGTCACGTCGATGGCAGTGACCGTCCCGACCAGGAGCCGCACCGGCCCGCTGCCGTCATCGAGGTCGAACGCCAGGCCGCCCGTCAACATGGTCGGCGATCCCTGGATGACGCCGCTCAGCGTGACGAGGCGCGCCTCGAGCGCCTCGCCGATCCCGCCGGTGGTGACGGCAACCGGATCGGGCTCCGTGCCCGAACCCAGGCGGACGATGTCCGCGGCGTCGACCCGAAGCGTGCGCTGCGAGAACCGGTCGTCCACCGGACCGTTGAGCCGAAGCCACTCACCGCGATCGAAGCTGCCCCCGGTGACCAGCACGGCGATCGCCCCGCTGGCGTCGGCGACGTAGCCACCGCCGTCGGTGAACGCCGATCCGCTGGTCGCCACGCCCTCGACCACGACCTCGGTCCCGTCGGGAACGCCCCGCGCGGTGGCGATCGGGAGGACGGCCGCGCCGGGCGTCGGCGAGGCGGTCGACGGCGGGGTCGGGGCGGCCGAGGGCTGCGCGCTGGCGGTCGGTGCCGTCGACGGCGGCGGGGTGGCCGACGGGTCCGGGGCCGGCGGCGATCCGCCGTTCTGCGGGTCCGGCACCGGGCGGACGACGAAGTCGGCGAGATTGCTGTCGGTGTCCTGGGTCGAGCCCTGCGCGCCGCCCGGCAGGCGCTCGAGGCTGGCCCCGGCCGCGGGGGCGGGGGCGGCCGGACCCTCCAGCCAGGGGCCGGCCGCCGTCCCCCAGCCGACCGCATCGATCGCCGTCGTGCCGCCCTGGATCCGCAGCGCCACGCTGCCGCCGGTGGCGGCCATGCCGGAGGCGTACACGGCATCGGCGATCGCGGCATAGCTGCCGAGCTCGTTGGCGACGAGCACGTGATGCGCGGGCGGGATGAGCGGGGCCCCGAGCTCCCACGCCGCGCGCCGCGAGATCGTCGCACCGCTGGCCGACACGTACACGAGCTCGAGGCCTTCGAGGGGCAGGGCGGCCACGGTCGGGTTGTAGATCTCGATCAGCTCGTCGCTGGCGCTCGCGCCGCCGGTGACGACCTCGCTGACGACGAGGTGGTCGGGTGCGGCTCCTTCGTCCCCGCTGGCGGCGAACGGCACGGCGGCGGGCGCCAGCAGGGCGGCGGCGACCATGACGAGGAGGGCGGTGCGGGCAATCGGCGCGCGCCGGGCTGCGAGGGACACGGGACACCTCCGGTGGTGGAGGCATGCAGGGCATGAGCATGGCCGCGCGTCCTTACCGGCCGCTTAGCGTCCACTTACTGCCCGCGCACAGTACAATCGCCGCCCATGTCCTCATCATCCACGGACGAACGCGCGCGCTCCCGCGCCGAGGCACGCCGGCGCGCCCGCCTGGCCGCGCGAGGCGAGGCAACCGACGACGAGCTCGACGACGAACCGGCCCCGGCCCCCAGCCAGCGAGGCGGCGGCGGGTTCCTCGGACGCCTCTTTCCGCCGGCACCGCCCCTGCCGAACCGCCCGGATCCGCTGGCCGGCTTTGACCCGGACGGGCCGCTGCGCCCCGTTCGCGAGCGGATCTTCCTCCTCCGCCGAAACCTCCTGGCCTGGACCGCCCCGGGCGTCGTGGCCTTCATCGGCTTTTTCGCATCGATCTTCTACAGTCAGGGGTTCCTCGGCCTGCTCGGCACGTTCCTGCTGTTCGGCGCGTTGATCGCCGCCGGCTGGTTTGGCTGGCAGCGCCCGAGCCTGTTCGGGACCGCCGCGGCACTCGTGAGCTTCATACTGTCCGCGGCGTTCATCCTCTTCACCTTCACGTCGCGCGGCGCGGGACCCGACACCTTTGGGTCGCCGGGCCAGGTCGCGACCGAGCTCGCGTTGCAGGCCGCCTATCAGGCCGGGCTCGGCTTCCTCGGGGGCTGGTACGGGGGCTACCTCCGCCGGCGCCAGACGCAGATCTCGGCCGACGTCAAGCGCCGCCGCTGATCGACGGCGCGGGCCGGGTGCCGGTCCGGCACGCATCTTGCTATACGTGGGCGCGTAGACATCGGAGCCTGGTCGTCGCGGAATGCCGACAAGATCCGTCGCCGACGGAAGCTCGGGCCAGACGCGACATTCTGCGATCTCGCCGGTCCCGGCGACCATCGCTCCGAGGTCTTCTTTTGGGGCCGCCGGGTTCCAGGACCCTCCGTACTGGAGCCCGGCGGTCCTCTCGTGTGTCCGGGCTCAGCCGTGGTGGGCGGCGGCCGCCTCCGTCGCCAGCCGATGCGCCGAGGCCGCGTCCGTGGCGAGACCGAGCACCTCGCCCGTCGAGCGCATCTCCGGCCCGAGCGTCCCGGTGA
>Ga0214468_1000769_pt1 | contig 10217 bp, 4 predicted proteins | sample RVTome_9_FD_187334 | JGI IMG/M metagenome (GOLD analysis project Ga0214468, IMG submission 187334) | Soil microbial communities from uranium-contaminated site in the Upper Colorado River Basin, Wyoming, United States - RVT155D38 HiSeq ...
GCCGTGTGGTCACCGTATCGGTGAACCAGACCTCGCACTTCGAGCACATGTTCCATGTACTACCTCCTTTGCACCCATCATGCGGAACGACCGGTGCGGCCGGTAGTGAGATCGATCACGAGCTAGATGTGACAGTTGTCATCCTGATCAGGCCAGGCCTTCCAATCTCGGCCCTGGCGCCAATCACGTGGGCCGTTTCAGACGCGAGATTTGACGAGGAAGATGTTCGGATCTCACTCCCGATCTTCGAAACCATCACAGAGAAGCTGGCTGCACTCCGCATCGAACACCCCCATGTCCTGCACGCACTCGGCCACAGCATCTCCTATCACCCTGACCAGGCCGCCAATACGTCAGAGCCCGGGCCGGAACCTCAACGAGCTCGCCTCAGATCTGACAATTGTGACCTCTGCCAAATGAGAGTGCGATCACCTCGAGCAATCCAGAGCACCCGATACGGTGCCGGTATGTGCGGCGGCATCGGGATAGACCTTGACGCGTAGGATCGCATCGGGAGCGAAGAAGAGCATGCGTGTCGAAGCTTCTACGACAATCCATAGACCCGTGGCTGATGTTTGGGAGTTCTACGCGGTCAACCACGTCGCCAACCATCCGAGATGGGACGAAACCATCGAACTAGAGGCAACTTCGGATAGACCGATAGGGGTTGGAACAGTCATCAAGCGGCGAGTTACCCGGTTCGGGAACGTCACTGAGGGGGCGATGGAGGTGATCGAATTCGAACCCGAAAGGGTGATGGAGGTCAGAACCCAGGACGGGCCGATGACGATAGATGGCTTCGCAACTTTCCAATCCGTTGGAGACCAGCACACCGAAATCACCATCGGTGGGGAGATCCCCGGCATCGCCGAGTCCATGGCCGAACAGATCCGAAGCATGATGGGGAAAAGCGTTGCCAACATCAAGGCCCTGATCGAATCCGAAACGTGAGACCCGGGCATTGCCATCGGTCCAGTAACTGAGACCAGAGAACACGGGCTCGAGGCCGATCATCAGCCTGATTGTGCTGACGTTCAAGCAAGTGCGTTACGGCTCATCTGATCGCCTGATTCCGGCGGTCAACCCTGCATTCTCTCGTGCGAAGGAGAAGAGCGCCGCGACGACCGAGGCTCACGGATGGTGGTGTGCCATCGAACCGTCCGCCCCCTTGACACCTTGTGGATCGACGTGGACCACGGTGACCATGGGAAGGCTATGTGCGTGAGCTAAAGGCTGTCGGCTCCCTTGATGAGGCTGAGCCTCGAACGAGGGCGACCCCCTGCAGTCAGCGCCAACCGAGTCCAGGTGCGACATGCTTCACGATGCTCTCCAAGGCGTGAGCGTTGTATTCGACACCCAGCTGATTGGGCACGGTGAGCAGAAGTGTGTCGGCGGCTGCGATGGCCTCGTCTTCAGCCAACTGCTCTATGAGCACATCCGGTTCGGCTGCGTAGGAACGGCCGAAGATCGCCCGGGTGTTCTCGTCGATGTACCCGATCTGATCGCTCTCCTGCCTGCCCACTCCGAAGTAGGCGCGGTCACGATCGTCGACGAGAGCGAAAATGCTCCTGCTGACAGACACCCGGGGCTCACGAGTGTGGCCGGCTTCCTTCCAGGCTTCCCGATAGACCTCTATCTGCTTGCGCTGTTGGAGGTGGAGCGGCTCGCCGCTCTCGTCGAATTTCAGGGTTGAGGTCTGCATGTTCATCCCCTTCTGAGCGGCCCAGACCGAGGTGTCGTTCGAACCTGACCCCCACCAGATCCGATCGCGCAGGCCTTCTGAATGAGGTTCGACCCGGAGCAGGCCAGGCGGGTTGGGGAACATCGGTCGCGGGTTCGGCTGGGCAAACCCCTTCCCCTCGAGCAAGTCCAGGAACACGTCGGTGTGCCTTCGCGCCATGTCGGCGTCTGTCTCGCCCTCAGCCGGCGCGTACCCGAAGTGGCGAAAGCCGTCGATCACCTGCTCCGGTGACCCCCGGCTGATGCCCAACTGGAGGCGCCCACCTGCGATCAGGTCGGCCGCCCCGGCATCCTCGACCATGTAGTGAGGGTTCTCATACCGCATGTCGATGACTGCAGTGCCGATCTCGATCCGGTTGGTTCGTGCGCCGACAGCCGACAGGAGAGAGAAAGGCGAGCCGAGCTGCTGGGCGAAATGATGAACGCGGAAGTAGGCGCCGTCGACACCGAGCTCCTCAGCGGCGACGGCGAGTTCGATCGACTGGAGGAGGGCGTCGGACGCGGTGCGCACTTGCGAGTGAGGCGAGTCCGACCAATGGCCGAACGAGAGAAAGCCGATCTTCTTCACGATGCGACCAGTTTGGCGCGTTCGGATGGAGTATCGGTCAGGACCGGGCGTCGGCCCATCCGCCTCCCCCTTCTTGGACCGGCGCTCATTTCAGACCGATGGCTGTGACCCGAGGTCCACGCGCGACCCAAAATCGCCGCGAGCAAGACGTCAAGCAAGTGGAGCTGACGGGATTTGAACCCGTGACCCCCTCGTTGCGAACGATGCGGTCAACCCCTCTGACCAGGGGAAACGGGATACATATGCAGCCATGTGGAGCGGCTGTGGGGCAAACGTCGTGAGGCATCGTGAGACGTGGTGATACCAGCAACTTACTACCTCCCGCCACGGGCGCCGTTGACGCCTAATCGAGGCACACGGTGGCGCTGTTCTCAGATAGCGCATATTGCCGGATAGCTCCGACAAGTCCTTCAGACCGTCAGCTCGAAACAACCCCAGTGTCCGGGTGCGGTGCCGGTGAGCCGGTACCGACCGGATTGGTTGGCGTGTCCGTGATCTCGATTCGACCGTCTCCATCTGATCTCCGTGAGGTCAGGTAGCGGAGAGGATGGCCACGGCGTCAAGCAAGAAAAAGCCACTGCCGATGTCGTCCAGTCTCGACCCCGTGAGAGGTGAGGTGATCGCCCCTCGCCTATCCCTGAGGGCAGCGATCCGCGTGGAGGTATTGGCGGCACTCCTCGTCGGTGATTGCTCTCCCGGCCTCGCGTCGCGCGATCCCGAGGAGATCGTCGATGTCGAGGGCCCAGATCCGGACACCCTGGCACCAGCTCGTTGTGGCGAGCCTCATCCCGTCCGGACTGAAAGCCACACCCTCTACGGCGCATCCGAACCCTTGCAGGCTGAGCTGTGGTGCGCCCGTGTCCGCGTCGAACAGCCGCACCAGACCATCGACGCTGGCAGTGGCGATGCGGGATCCGTCGGGGCTGAAAGAGAGGTCGTTGACGCCTCCGGGAGGTGCGGTCAGCACTACCAGGCGCTCGCCGCTCTCCACATCCCATATCTCCGCGAGTCCGTCCGCACCGGACAATACGACCCTCGGACCGTTGGGATCGAAGTCCACCTGCGGATAGGGTCCCTCCGATTCGATCGTGAGGACGACCTCGCCCTGTGCCCAGTCCCAGACCCTCACGCGGTTTGTGGTGCCGCTCCACTCGCCGGTGGCCACCAGGTGTCCGTCGGAGCTGAAGGCGACGTCGGAGAAGTTGTAGTCGTCCGGACCGCGCAGCTCCTGGATCACCTGGCCGGAGCGATCGACGATGGTCGCGGTTCCCGTCCAATCCGCCGTGGCCACGTAGTCGCCGTCCGGGCTGAATGCGACCTCTATCACGGCTAGTTCGTGGCCGATCCGCCACAGCTCCTCGCCGGTGGACGTATCCCACGCCCTTACTGCCGACGCTCCGCCGTAGCTGCGGGGGTCGCTCCCGCCGCCGAGGACGATCGTCGCACCATCGGGGCTCACATCGAAGGATTGGAACCAGAAGTAGTCGGTCGGTGGTCCGATCCTCCGCGGGTCGCGCTCGGTCTGCAGGTCCCAGATCGTCACCGCGCCCTCGACCACGCCCTGCTCTCCGGGACCCTCCGCGGCGCTCGTCACAACCTGCGTCCCATCTGGCATGAACTCCGCCCCGGGGTAGCCCGGCGCCATCAGGTTGGCCCACTCGGCGTTACCGGTCGGCCCCAAGTCCCACACCTTCGCAATTGAGATGTCCGCGTCTCCGGCCATCACCCGGGTCCCGTCGGAGGAGAAGGCCACACCCACGATGCCGCTCGTCGACTCCCGCGCGGACAGTGACCACCGCTCCTGAAAGCCCTCAGAACCGATCTCCCACACCTTGGCGGTGCCGTCGGAACCGCCCGTGATCAGGCGAGAGGAGTCGCGGCTCCAGGCGACGCCGAGCACCGAACCCGTGTGGCCGAGCAGCGTGTCCCGGAGGGTTCCCGTGTCCGCCTCCCACACGCCAGCAGTGCGCCTGCTGCTCGCGGCAATGAGTCGGCCGTCCGGACTCCACGACACACCTCGGGGAATACTCCCAGTATCGCAGCAGTCTGGCCCCGCCATAGCGAAAGCTTCGTCGCCGGTGTTCACGTCGAACACGGCTCCCGCTCCTTCGTGCCAGGCTTGGGCCACCGCCACGTGCTTGCCGTCCGGACTGAGCGCGGTGTCGACCGGCTCGAAGATTTCAATCGTCGAGACCACCCGGTCGGTGGACAGGTCCAGGATCTGGACCGACCCGACGTCGGTCCAGGCGGCGGCCACGAGCGACCCATCGGCGCTGAACGACGGACCCCATGCTTCGCCAAGCCCCCATAGGCTTGAGAGGAGCCTCCCCGTCGAGGGGTCCCACACGTTCAGCGTCCCGTCGTCTCCGGTGGAGGCGAGCCTGGAGCCATCCGGGCTGAACGCGACATCATTCACGTCCCCGCTGTGTCCCTGGAAGGAGAGGACGCTCTCGCCTGTCTTTTCGTCCCTGATGTCGATCAGCCCCGAGTTCTCCGGCCCTTCGGTCACGAAGACCCCTCTTGGACTCCCGGCGAGCAAACCTCCCAGCCCGGGAACCTCCAACTCGAGCCGCGAAGCCACGATCGCCCGGTGGAGTGCCTCCTCGGCTTCCCGAAGAACCGTGCCGTCGTCCGAGCGGGTGGCCTCGACGGCCTCGATGGCGAGCAGCACGCTGAGCTCGGGGTCGACCTCGAGGTTCGCCGCCGAGGCCGCGGCGAGCTCCCTCGCGGTGGAGATCCTCGCCCCTTGCTCCGCCCTGTCGCGCTGATTCGCGGCCACGACCGTGAGCGTCGTGGCGACAACGGCCGCGGCGGCGAAGACCGCGACCAGGCTGCGCAGACGGCGTGCCGATCGCCGCTCGATGCGGGCCTCACGGTCGCGCCGCCGCTCCTCCTCCATACCCTCTTGTTCGCCCTGATCGATACTGGCCTTCAGGTAGGCGCGCTCGGGTCGCCCGATGGCCAGATCCGTGGCCGCGGCCCAGGCCTCGAGTTGTTCCAGTCGAGCACCTCGCATGAGGAAGCTCCGGTCGTGGTCGGAGCCTCGCCATTCGGCGGCCGCCCGGGCCAGGCCTCGCTCTTGACGGAGATCCTCACGAGCTTCGTCGATCCATGTTCGCAGCCGCCCCCATGCGCCGAGCAGGGCCTCGTGGGCGATCTCGACGGTAGGCTCCCGAGTGGAGGGTTCCCGATCGAAGGTCAGGAGCCGGTGCCGCCCGAAGGTGTCGAGGACGAGGTCAATGGCCTCCCGTTCTACCTCGAGGGCGTCCAGCTCGCTCCGAGTGACGCGGCGGCGGGTATCTTGGCGTCCTTCCCCCAAGGTGACCAGCCGCAGGAACACCTGTCTTGTGATCCGCCGGCCGGTGGGGTCGGTGGCCTCAAAGACCTGTTCGGCTCGTGCAGACAAGGCCCCGGTGACGCCACCGACGTCCTGGTACGCGGCGAGACTCATTCGGTCCTCGTTGCGACGTTCGAAGAGCTCAGTGAGCGCGTACTGCAGAAGCGGGAGGGTCCCGGGTTGATGGGCGACGTCGGCGATCAGCTCGGCAACCAGTGCGGGCTCGGGTCGGACACCGACCCTTTCGGCCGGCGCCCGGATCGCCCTCTCGAGCTGTTCGGCAGTGAGGGGTGACACCGCCTCGGTCCGTTCGGCGAGCAGCTCTCCGAAGCGGGGGTATACAAGTGGGCGGTCGTAGAAGTCCGCTCGGAGAGTCACGATCACGCGGAGCCGACTCTCCGGGTCAGCGGCGGCGACGCGGAGCGACTCCAAGAAGAGTTCCCGCTCTGGCTCGTCTGTGGTGAGGATGAAGCCCTCTTCGAACTGATCGACGAGGACCACGACCTCGGCCTCGCCGGGCACGACGAGGTCCACCGCCTCGAGCAGTCCGCGGGATCCTGAGGTGAGCCGGTCGCGCAGGCGTGGCACCGGGCGCACCGCGATCCGAGTCAGTGCGGCTTCCAGTTCGTCCATGGGGTGCTCTCCGGGGAACATCTCGGCGATATAGGGAGGCTCCGGGCCTCCCAGCGCCCCGTCCCGCATCGCCGGAACCATGCCCGCGCGTACAACCGATGACTTCCCACTTCCGCTCGGCCCGACGACGGCCAGGAACCTTGAGCCCCGCCCTGTCTCACCCAGCCGGTTGACGAGGCGCCGAGTGAGCCCCTCCCGCCCGAAGAAATCCTGAGCGTCGATCTCTGTGAAGGACCGGAGGCCCTTGTAGGGGTTCCGTTCCTCAACATGTCGGGGTGCCGCCGTCGAGGTGGGTTCGAGGGCCATGCGGGCCGCAGCGGCGAGCGCATCCGCGTCCGGTGCTTCGCTCCCGAACTCAGCCCGGTCGGCGAGGTCTATGAAGGAGGACTCATTCGGCAGCAGGCGTATGGCGAGTCGGGTCAGCCCCCGGACGTCCTTCCCTGGCTCCGCTGCAACTCCGCCTCTGATCAGGAAGTCCCCGAGAAAAGCGTTGCCCTCCGAGTCGAAGAGGACGTTGGACGTCACGACGTTCCCATGTGTGATCCCCAGGCGGTGCGCGAATGCGAGTCCCAGAGAGATCTGCTCAACGACGCGAAGCGCCTGCTCTCGCTCTAGCCGTCCTCCTCTCTCCTCGATGGCGCGCAGGCTCCCACCGCGCATGTAACGAGAGATGATGTATGCGCGGCCTGGCTCCCGCCAGTAGTCGTAGATGGGGGCGATGTGCGGGTGCTCAAGGGCGGCGACAGCCTGGGCATCCCGTTCGAAGTGCCGGACGAACTCCGGGTCGGTGGCAATAGTCTCGTGGAAGATCTTGACGGCCACGTCGCGTTCGACGCGGGGCTGGAGGGCCCGGAAGACTACCCCGGTTGGTCCGGCGTCGATCTTCTCCAGCAGCCGGTAGCCGCGTAGGGGCTCGCCCCGCAGATCCAGTCCGGGATCTTGCATCAGAACGCGCTCTTCAAGCCTCACGAGCTCCGGGGAGGGGTCGATACCGAGCTCGTCTGCCAGGATCTCTCGAACACGCTGGAAGGAGCGCAGCGCCTCCGCCTGTCTCCCCTCTCGGTATAAGGCCAGCATCAGGAGGCCCCACAGGCTCTCCCGCCACGGGTGCCGGGCGATCAGAGATTCCAGCTCTCCGATCGCCCGAGCCTGAGCGCCGGCCGCCAGGAGCCCCTCGATCCTGGTTTCCTGAGCCTCGAGGCGAAGCTCATCGAGTCGGGTGGACTCGGCCAGGAGCGAGGACTGGTCGGCGAGGTCGGCGAGAGCCGGCCCCCGCCATAGGGCCAAGGCGTCTTCTAGTGTGGCCACTGCGACGTTTGGATCCACCGGGAGGATCTTCTTCGCGTCCCTCATGAGTGCGTCGAACCGCGTGGCGTCCAACTCGGAGGGATCGAGCGTCAGGCGGTAGCCGGGTGCCTGGCTCTGGATCCGGTCGGGGCCGAGAGCCTTCCGGAGGTGCGACACATAAGTCTGGATGACGTTGCGTGCCTTCTCGGGTGGCTCTTCCCCCCAGATCTCGTCGATCAGGGTCTCAGCGGGCACGAGCTGGTTCGCACGAAGAACCAAATGAGCGAGGACGGCGCGCTGCTTCGGCCCACCCAGGGGGATGTGTCGACCCTCCTCGTCGACCTCGAGCGGCCCGAGGACCCCAAAGCGCATCACGTGGTAGGCGCCCTCAGGCATGACGGCAGCGTCCGAGCGTCCCATCTGCTCCGAGACGTCGCAATGTCAATCCGTCGGAAGGCTGACTGATCGGCTGCATGCGACGAAGTATTGAACTCCAGGCTCCCGGGTACCAGGCCTGGGCTTGGTTCCGCGCCTTGGTCACCGCCTCCAGCCTACGGGGAGTCGCTTGAAGAGCGCTTGAACCGGTCCTTCAGCCGGTCTCAAGCCAAGTCCGCCAATCTCGCACCGTTTCAGGTCGCGGCCCGCGGCAGGGTTTGGCCACAAGGCGAAAGGCAGGAGATGAAGCGGATCCAAATTCCAGGGCAGATGACGAGTCGTTGCAACCTACACATGGCCTTGATCGCCATCATCGCGCTGGCCGGATGCTCGCAGGGTTTGGGGACGACGGCCACGACGACGCCGACTCCTGCAACATCGAGCACAACCGGTGAGCCGAGTACCACCTCAACGATCCAGGATGTCATGGAGCTCGAGGGCTTCGTTCCCCTCGAGCCCGGCACCTACTCCATCGACCCCGACGCCGACCCCTCCACCGCCCTGCGGGTGGAGTACGAGGTTCCCGTGGAGGGATGGTCGCAGTGGATCGGCGCGGCCAAGTTCGCAGATTATGGACACGTCGGAGTGAGCATCGCCACCGTGACGAATCTGGTGCGTGATGGGTGCAGCGACCATTCGCCGGCCGATCCACCGGTCGGACCGAGCGTGGACGACCTCGCTAATGCGCTGGCGGATCTGGCCCCCTTTCGGGTGACGTCGCCCCCGGAGGAGGTGACCATCTACGGCTACAGCGGGAAGCACCTGGAGTGGACCGTCCCCGACCTGCCGGTCGAAGGGTCTGGAGACGACCGCCACTTCCCCGGATGCGTCGACGGTGGACTCCACAGCTGGATCGCACCCCACCTCGGGGGCGCGTTCAATGGCTACAACGGCGAGCCTGGTCGCACCGAGGAGCTCTGGATCCTCGACGTCGAAGGCACCCGGCTGGTGATCGAAGCGAACTGGTCGCCTCCCTCGCCGCAGAAGGACGTGGCCGAGATGCGGGCCATCCTGGACTCCATCCGGATCGAGCCATGACGCGCCTCGTTACGCCCGATGGATGCCCGACAGAACTGTCCGACCGGCCCCATTCCGAGTGGCGCCCTAATCGCAGAAACGATCCATCGGAGGCTTCCAGCAGTGCTCAAGGCCCATCCGGCAACATCGCAACGAATTCAAGGGAACGGTCCGGACGTGCTCAGGCAAGGCGAAGGATGAGAGGGGCTGGCCGAATTGACTGCGACGCCTGCCGTCTCGTTGGGCCAACGCGTGACCCTGGCGCTGTCCGACCAACCTGAGGACGAAGGAGAGAACGATGAGACGATTGCGGGCCTCGATGAAGGAGGCGAGAAGGATGGAAAACAGCGGTAGACGAACGAGGTTGGTAGCGACCGCGATTGTCGGCCTCGCGGCGATCCTCGGGACACTCTCTGTTCCCGTGGCGCCGCGAGCGGGCGCGGATATCCCCGAGTCTGGGGCAACGGTGGTCGATTGGAACACAAATGCTCAGGCGGCCATCATCGGCACCGCCGGACAGGGACCGACCGTCGCCTACCTCCACTTCGCCATGGTCCAGGGTGCCGTGTATGACGCGGTGAATGCGATTGAAGGAAGCCACCAACCCTATCTGGAGGCGCCAGCTGTGGCCGACTCTGGGGATTCCGCCCCTGCAGCGGTCGCGACCGCTGCCCACGGCGTGCTCGTCGGATTGTTCCCCGGGCAGCAGGCCAGCCTCGACGCGAAGCTCGCGGCTTCGCTTGCGCTGATCCCCGACGGGGAGGCGAAGACGGGCGGGATCGAGGTGGGGGCAGCGGCATCGGCGACGATGCTCGCAGCCCGGACCGATGATGGGCGCTTCAGCCCGTTCACGGTCGTGGAGGGCTTCGACCCGGGCGAGTGGCGGCGCACGCCACCCGCGTTCGTGTTCGAACCCGCTCCGTGGGTCGCCAACGTGCGACCGTTCATCATCCCCAGCGCAGCGGCGCTGCGGTCCGATGGGCCGAACGCGCTCGATAGCGCTGCGTACGCGGAGGACTTCAACGAGGTCAAGAGACTCGGTTCGCTCACGAGCACGGTCCGCACCGCGGACCAGACCGACGCTGCTCTGTTCTGGCAAGGTCACCAGGCCGGGTTGTTCAACTCGATCTTCCGGCAGCTGGCCGGAACGCAGAACCTGGACATCTCTGAGGCTTCCCGGATGTTCGCCATGGCCAACCT
>Ga0214468_1000770_pt1 | contig 10208 bp, 11 predicted proteins | sample RVTome_9_FD_187334 | JGI IMG/M metagenome (GOLD analysis project Ga0214468, IMG submission 187334) | Soil microbial communities from uranium-contaminated site in the Upper Colorado River Basin, Wyoming, United States - RVT155D38 HiSeq ...
CAGCCCCTATCGAGACCTGAGCCGGGCAGTCTTCGATGAGACCCTGGACATGCTGAGCGGACGATATCCATCAGACCTCTTTGCAGAATTGCGGCCCCGCCTCAACTGGGATCGCGCTACCGGAGAAGTGACCGCCCGCCCCGGCGCACGCCAGCTTGCGGTGACAAACCCGGGCACGATCCCCGACCGCGGGATGTTCCGGGTGAGCCTCCCGGACGGAAGCCGGGTCGGCGAGCTCGACGAGGAAATGGTCTACGAGTCCCGCGAGGGTGACACGTTCCTCCTCGGCTCGAGTGCCTGGCGCATCATCCAGATCACCCATGACAAGGTCGAAGTCGTGCCTGCACCCGGGGACGCCGCGGCTCGAATGCCTTTTTGGCACGGGGACATGCTGGGGCGGCCACTGGAAACCGGTAAGGCAGTCGGGCGATTCGTGCGCGAGACGGCTGCCCTCGAGGCAAACGACGCTATCGAAGCTCTCAGACATGGTTTCGGGCTCAACGAGTTCGCCGCAGCCAACCTCGTCGCCTACGTCGAGGAGGAACGTGCGGCAATCGGGGTCATACCCACCGACCAAACCATCGTCGTGGAGAGATTCCAGGACGAGATCGGGGACTGGCGGCTGATCCTCTTGTCACCGCTCGGCGCACGCATACATGCACCTTGGGCCATGGCCCTTCGCCATCGCTTCCGGGCCCGCTATGGCACCGATGTCGATGCGATCTGGTCTGACGACGGCATCGCCTTCCGGTTCGCCGACTCCGACGAGCCCCCAGGAGCCGACGATCTGCTCCTGGACCCCGATGACGTCGAGGCGCTACTGGTCGAGCATCTGGCCGACACTGCGCTGTTCGCCGCGAGATTCAGGGAGGCGGCAGGGCGCGCCCTGCTCCTACCACGTCGCCGGCCGGGAGAGCGGACTCCGCTTTGGCTGCAACGACGTCGCTCCGCCGACCTTCTCGGAGTCGCCAAGCAGTTCGGGTCGTTTCCGATCCTCCTGGAGGTCTATAGGGAGATCCTCCAGGACGATTTCGACCTGCCTGCCCTCCTGGAGGTCCTCGGCGACATTCGCTCGCGCAAGATCAGCGTCGTGCCCGTGGACACACACAGCCCGAGCCCATTCGCGTCCTCCCTCCTGTTTTCTTTCATCGCCGCCTACATGTATGAGGCGGACGCACCACTGGCCGAGAGGAGAGCCGCGGCACTCACTCTCGATCGAGATCTCCTGCGCGAGCTCCTCGGTGAAGGTGAGCTCCGTGAGCTCATCGATCCCGAGGTGGCTGCGGCCGTCGAGCTGGAGCTGCAGCGTCTCACCGACGGTCGCCGTGCCCGGCACGCCGATGCCATCCACGATCTGGTTCGCGAACTTGGGCCACTGACCGAGAGCGACATCGACGTTCGTAGCGAAGGTGTCGATGTCGCCACTGCCCTCTCCCATCTGGTGGAGTCGAGACAGATCACGGAGATCGTGATGGGGGGCGAGACGCGCTGGGCAGCCATCGAAGATGTCGCCCGGCTCCGCGACGCACTCGGCGTGCAACCACCCCAGGGTGTGCCCCACACGTTTCTCGAGCCAGTGGACGATCCGCTGGGCGATGTGGTCGGCAGGTACGCCCGCACTCATGGTCCTTTCGTGGCGAGCGAGGCCGCCTCCGCTCTCGGGCTTCCGATCGGGGTCGTCGAGACGGCCCTGCACCGGCTAGAGCAGTCGTCTCGAGTCGTACATGGTGCTTTCCGTCCCGGCGGGGCCGGTCGTGAATGGGTCGACGACGGCGTCCTCAAGCGTCTCAAGAGGCGATCCCTGGCCGCACTCCGCTCCGAGATCGAGCCGGTGGAGCCCACCGCCCTAGCCAGATTCGAGATCGCCTGGCAGGGAGTGTCCGCCGACCCGCCCCGGGGCCGTGGAGCCCTGGGCGACGCCGTTCACAAAGTCACGGGAGTGCCGATCCCTGCCTCGACTCTCGAGCGCGACGTCCTGGCTGCCCGTGTCAGCGACGTCGGAACCGTCATCGACGACCTGATGCTCACCGGAGACCTGGTCTGGGTTGGGCGCGGCTCTCTGGGCACCAGAGACGGTCGAGTCGCCCTCTTTCCCAGAGAGTCTCTGTCGACGCTCTGGCCCGGGCCGGACGCCGACTTCGAGTCAGGCAGGACCACCGATGCGATCGTGGCGGCTCTGGGCTCACGCGGGGCCAGCTTCTTCCGGGACATCTACGACGCGACCGGGGGTGGCGATCCGGATGAGACCCTCGAGTCGCTGTGGGACCTGGTTTGGGCCGGTCATGTCACCAACGACACCTTCGCGCCTGTGCGGGCCTACACGACGCGTCGCAAAGCGAGGTCGTCGGGTCGGCCCGGCGTTTCCAGCAGGTTCCCGGCGCATGCACAGGGCCGGTGGTCTCTCACGTCTCAACTCGTCAATGCCATGCCGACCGACACCGAGCGTCACGCCGCTTGGGCCCGGCTCCTCCTCGACAGACACGGAGTGGTCACCCGGAGCACCGTCCTCGCCGAAGGGTTCCCGGGTGGCTTCAGTGCCTTGTATCCGGTCTACCGCCATCTCGAGGAGACCGGCCAGATAAGGCGCGGATACTTCGTGGAAGGGCTCGGTGGATCCCAGTTCGCTCTCCCGGGTGCTGTCGATCGTCTTCGCAGCGAATCCGAAACGGGGCTGACCGTCCTGGCGGCCACCGACCCGGCCAACCCCTACGGAGGAGCCATCCCATGGCCAGACGTCGATGACATCAGGCTCGCACGAGACGCCGGCGCCTACGTCCTGATCCTCGATGGTGAGCTCGTTGGCTATCTCGACAAAGGGAGACGAGGCCTGACGCTCCTCGACGTCACCTCCGACCGGTTCGGGGAGGTGAGCCGGGCACTGGCAGACGTGGCCGGGCGGCATCGCAGGCTCACGTTGGTCACCGTCAACGGTGAGCCGGCGCCCAAGTCGCCTATCGCCGCCCCGCTCAGCGAGTGGGGGTTCGCCACAGCCCCTCGCGGACTCACCTATCGGGGCTGACCTGGTCGCGGGGTCTCATACCTGGGGTAACAGGCCCCACCATCCCCGCTAACCCCCGGCCGTGGCCTCCATCGGCTCCGCGACGTCCCGGATGCCGAGGGCCTCCCGACCCCGGTTGGCCGCCCTGGTCATCACGACGATGGTTCCCGACAAGAGCGCGATCCCGATCCACTGGGTTGCGGTGGGCACGGTGTCGAACACCGACCAGCCAATGAGGATCGCGGTGAGGGGGAAAGCCAATTCGGCCAAGGTGGCACTCGATGCTGGCGTCGTGGAGAGTCCCTTGTAGTAGATCATCAGGGCGGCCAGGCCGGGAATGAGCGACAACAAGATCAGCGCGCCAAATTCCGACGGGGTCACTTCGAGAGCGATGGCCGCCTCGTTGCGCAACAGGAGAATGACAAGCGCCGATGGCAGCCCTATCGCGAAGCGAAGGGCGGTCAACTGGTTGGTTGGGATCTTGCGGGTCAGGTGTCTGCCCAACACCGTTCCCATCCCCCACAAGGCAGCCGCACCGAGGGCCAGGAGGGCCGGTGCCAGTTGACTGAGCTGCACTTGTGTCGGGTCCGAGAACGAGATGAGATACGCGCCGCTCACCGCGAACAGGAAATACCAGCCGTAGCGAGGAAGTAATCGCTCACCGAGCAGTAAGTAAGCCCCGAGCACGGCGATTACGGGCTGGGTCTTCTGGATCAGCAGCGGCGTCGTCGGGTCGCCATATGTGAATGCCTCGGTGAAGAGAACAGTCGCCAGAGCGGAGGCACCGGCACCCACGAACAGCAGAGCAATCAGGTCCTTGCCGTTGAGCTGCGGGCGGTTCCTGAAGAACCTGATCAAGAACGGCACGGTGACTGCCACCAGGATCAGGTGCTCCCAGAACACGACGACCGGGGCCGGCATCTCAAAGGCGAGGGTCCGCCGAAACAGGCCATCGGTGCCCCAGAGGGCCGCACCGGCGGCTACGAGCAGGAATCCAGTTCCGATCTTCTTCATTACCTGGTCTTTCTCATGTGATGCCGGACGATCCCGCACCGGTCACTCCACCGTCGATCGGGACGATGGCCCCGGTCATCCAGCTGGAAGCATCGGATCCTAGAAAGACGATGAGCCTGGCCACGTCCTCGGGGTCACCAACGCGCAGCAACGGATGCATCGCCGCGGTCGCCTCCTCATCTTCAAGCAGGGCTCCTGCGAGTCTCGTCTTGACGACACCCGGCGCGACCGCATTGACGCGTATGCCAGGAGCCAGCTCGAGGGCGAGCTGGCGGGTTAGATGCACGAGACCTGCCTTGGAGATGTTGTAGGCGCCCATGAAGGGGCTGGGCCGAAGCCCGGCGACGGAGGCGACATTGACGATCGAGCCGCCATGGTCGTGCATCCAGACTTCGTGTGCGGCACGTGCCCAGAGGAGGGGGGCGCGCATGTTGACCGACCACGTCTTGTCGAAGGCGCCGAGGTCTACCTCCATCAGGTTGCCAAAGGCCGGGTTGGTGCCGGCGTTGTTGACCAGGATGTCACACGACCCGAAGGCCGCAACCGCTGCCTTCACCGCGTCGTGAGCAGCGTCCTCGTCGTCGGCCCGAGCCGCCAGAGCGAGGATGATGTCCTCGTCGACACCGGCTTCGATCATCTCGGCACGGGCCTCCTCGACATTCTCCTGCTTACGGGAGGTGATCACCACGCCTTTGGCACCGCTTCGGGCGAACTCGAGGGCGGTTGCCTTGCCGATCCCCCGGCTGGCCCCGGTGACGACGGCGACCTTGCCCGCTATCGATACGTCCAATTGGCTCTCCCAGCTCTCAATTCAGCATCAGTGGCCGCCGCGTTTGACGCCGCCGTACTTCATCCGCGTGTCCGACATCGCCGCCGCCCGCTGCTCCTCGTCACGGATGCCGGCATCGACGACCTCTCCGACGAAGAGAGTATGCGTCCCGAGGTCGTGGGACTGACGGACCTCGCATTCGAGCCATGCGATGGCCTCATCGAAGATCGGAGCGCCGGTCTTCCCGGGGGCGACCGGTCTCCCGTTGAGCGAGCTGCCATCGCGCTCCGCAGGCTTGGAGAACTTGACGAACGGACGCGTGTCCTCGGCCGACCAGAGGTTGACGGTGAACGACCCACCCTCGCTGATGAGACGATGAGTGACCGCCTTGTTGTCGACGCCGATGCCGATCAGCACCGGATCCATCGAGAGCTGAGTGATCCAACTGGTCGTCATCCCGTTCCACTCCTCCCCTGCCGCCGAACCGACCAGGGCCAACGCGTTGGGGATCTTCCAGGTCACTTTGTTGATTGTCTCGGGGTCCATGATCTCCTCTGCGTAACCAGGCAAGGCACCCTAATGTTCCGGCCGTGCGGATCCTCATAGCCACTACCGGCGTGTTGCCCGCGGCCCCCACTGCCGATTTCTGCCGCCAGCTGATCGGCGACCAGAAATCGGTCACAGTCATGACCGTGATTCGGGTCCCGCGTTCCTTTCTCGAGTCATTGGGAGATGAGATGCGTCGCTCCTTCCTCGACTCGGGGGACAACGGAGGCAGCGAGGAGGAGAAGGCAGCCGCCTATCTCGAAGAACGCGGTCGGCGCGCCGTCGACCCGATTTGTGCCGCACTGGCGGCCGAGGGCATCGATTGCGACATCCGGTTCGTCGAGGGCGACGACCCGGCCGAGGCGATCATCTCCACAGCGGAGAAAGTAGGTGCGGAGATGGTCGTGATGGGTGCCACCCGACGTTTGTTCACAGAGGAAGCATGGCGCAGCGTCTCGGCTCGGGTGATGGTCAATTCCCATCTCCCAGTGTTGTTGGTCCCCGGCGCCAGGATCGAAGACACCATGGAGATGCCGGTGCTCGAGTTGTGAGCGGCGAATAACCCCCGGCAACGATGTGTTGCAACTCCCATGAGCAATTGGAACGACGGGATCATCGACGAATTCAGATCAAACGATGGCGAAGTGGGCGGCATCTTCGAGGGCAAGCCGCTGCTGCTCCTCCATCACAAGGGAGCCCGTTCCGGAACCGAGCGAGTCAGTCCTCTCATGTATCAGGTGGTGGGCGACGCCTATGCGGTTTTCGCCTCCAAGGGCGGTGCGGACACCAACCCCGACTGGTACCACAACCTCCTGGCCAATCCCGAGGCCAGGATCGAGATCGGCACCGACAAAGTCGATGTTCGCGCCCGGGTGGCCAGAGGTGAGGAACAGGACGCGATCTGGGAGAGGCAAAAGCGCGAGTTCCCCCAATTCGCCGGATACGAGCAGAAAACCTCCAGGGATCAGATCCCGGTCATCGTCCTCGATCCGGCATAGGACCCCGACTCAGGACCACGACTCCGGCGACTCCGCCGAGTCCTTCTCGGCTTGAATACGTGCCACGTAGGCCGCCGCCTCGCTGCGTCGGCTCATCCCCATCTTGGCTAGGACGTTCGATACGTAGTTCTTGACGGTCTTCTCGGCCAGAAACATCTCCTCGGCGATCTGTCTGTTGGTCATCCCGTCAGCGATACGCTCGACGATGGTGCGCTCCTGGCCCGTGAGCTGACCCAACAGCGGATCCTCCGAATCTCCCTGGCGGAGTCGGGTGAAGAGCCGATCGGTCATCTCGGGATCCAGCAGAGACTCTCCTGCGCCGACCCGACGTATGTCGCCGACCAGCTCCTCGGTCTTGATCCGCTTGAGCACGTATCCCGAGGCCCCCGCCATGATCGCGGCCATCAGGGCCTCCTCGTCGGCGAACGACGTCAGCATGAGGACCTTGACGTCGGGAAACCGCTCCCGAATGGTCCGGCAAGCCTCGACGCCACTCCCATCGGGCAGCCGCACGTCGAGCACGACCACGTCGGGCTCGTCGAAGCCCACCCGGCGCACACCTTCCTCGACTGACCCTGCCTCGCCGACCACGGTCATGTCTTCCTGGGAGTCGATGAGTGCCTTCAGCCCGGCCCGGACCACCTCGTGGTCGTCTATCAGAGATATGCGCAACGTCACGAGTCATACGGTAATTGCCTTGTAACGTCGACTCATGGTCGATCGTGTGGCTGTCACCCGACTCAGCCCATTAATCGAGGAGGCTGCGGCCGTTGGCGGCACGGCCGATCTGGATCAACTCCTGCGAACACTCGTGTCCGAGGCCAAGCGGGCGACAGGTGCCCGCTATGCGGCATTGGGCGTTGTCGGAGAGCACGGCGTGTTGTCCGACTTCATCTACGACGGGATAACCGAAGAGATGGCGCACCAAATCGGTCCCCCTCCCAGCGGACGTGGAGTTCTGGGGACTCTCATCAGGGAGAGACATCCACTGGTGCTCGATGTAATAGGCGAGCACCCCGACTCGGTCGGGTTTCCCGAACATCACCCGCCGATGGCCACTTTTCTCGGCGTCCCCATCACCGCTGCGGACGAGAGCTTCGGAAATCTCTACTTGACGGAGAAGGAAGGCGGATTCACCGAAGACGACCTGATTGCCGTCAGGGCCCTCAGCGCCATCGCCGGCTCGGCCATTCATGGTGCAAGACTGCAGAGACGTCTGCGACAACTCGCCGTCGTCGAGGACCGTCAGAGAATCGCCAGAGATCTCCACGACTCGGTGATCCAGGACCTCTTCGCAGTGGGACTGGGCCTCCAGGCGATCTCCCTGGGGGTGGATGAGACGGTTGCGGCCGGTCTCAACTCGGCCATCGACACCCTCGACTCCTCGGTCGCCACGCTTCGTCGATACATATTCGAGCTCAGAGAGTCACCGCGACCGGCGGAGCGGCTCGACGAACGCGTGCGGGAAGTGGTCGAGCGCATGTCGAAGGCATACTCGACCCGCGTCGAACTGACAGTCGGCGATGTGCACCAGGGGCCGTGGGTGGAAGATGCCGTGCTCCTGACCACCGAGGCCTTGTCCAACGCTCTCCGGCACGGAAGAGCCGACGTCATCCAGATCTCACTCCGGGTCGAGGACGGTCACCAGGTCATCGAAGTGATCGACAATGGCGCCGGTTTCGACCTCGGCCAGGTCAACAAAGGCATGGGATTGAGCAGCATGAAGGCACGCGCCGACGCCACGGGCGGTTGGGCCGAGATCGAAAGCGAGCCAAATCGAGGCACACGCGTCACCGCCCGACTTCCAATCAGGCCCGCTGATTCTCGGAGTTGAGAGCCTCCGCCAAACGATCCATCCAGCTCCTCACGGTTGCCTCGGCGATGCGGCCAAGGAGGGCTCGGTCAGCGATTCGCCCCAGCGGGCCCATCGGCGGGCGATAGGTGCCTCGCAGAGTCAGCTTGGTCGCACCTTTGCCATCGTTGGACAATATGAGGTCGGCCGTCAGCTCCGGGAAGAGAATTCGAGCCCCGACAGCACTCCAATGAACGGGGTAGGAAAGACCGTAGGAATGGATCTCCGCCACCCCGATGTCGAGCTCGACCACCTTGGCGAGAGCTTCGGTCGGCCCCACTCTCGCCTGCAGGGCCTCACCCTCGCGATAGGCGACGTCGGCCCACTCCTCGAGGTGGGCCCGAACCCGGTCGAGAGCATTCTCGACCTCGGCGACGCTGGCCCGGACGTGAGACGTGACCTCGATGAACAACTCAGAGTCTCCCGGGCTTGGTGCGGATGCGGAAGCCACCGTCCGACGACATCCCGGAGATCTCCTCGATCGGCACCTCGATGACGTAGGGCTGACCCCCCAATGGCATCAGGCCACCTCCGGCGGACATGGGTGAGCCCATCACCGTGGCGTACTTGTCGAACAGTTGCGCGATGACGCTCTGCCTGTCCTGGTCGCTGTCGACGAATCGGGCCGTGCCGCGAACGATGGCACTCTCCCAGTTTCCGGTCTCGGCGTCGAATGAGGACACCTCGACGCAGACCCTCGGATTGGCCCGGATCGCGTCGAGCTTGGCCCCGGCCAGAGTCCGGAAGAGGATCCGGTCACCGTCCACCACGAATGACATGGGATACACCCAAGGCTCACCATCCAGGATCACGCCGAGATGGGCGACCGGTTCGCGGCCGAGTAGGTCGAATGCCTGTTCCCTGGCCAGTGGTTCCATGTTCAGCCCGCCTTGGCGTCAACCTCGGTCAACGCCCAGAGTATGTCCTTGATCGAGGTCATTCCGATGAGACGTCCGTTCTCCACAACGGGGAGATGGCGATAGCCGACGGCAAGCATCCAATCTGCCGCTTCGTTCACCTCCATGTCCGGTGAGAACGAGTCGGGATAGGGAGTCATCCACTCCCCGATCGGAGAATCGACCGAGTCGTATCCGGCCGCGACACAGCGAACCACGTCACGTTCGGTGAAGATGCCGTAGATCTCGTCATCGGCGATCACTGCAAGTGACCCCACTCCTTCTCTGGACATCTCGGCGGCGCCTTCGGCAACCGACTCGTCGTGACCGATCGTGATCACTTCACCACTCAATAACTCTCGAAGCTCCATCACAACCTCCTGAACTCTCTGGAACTAGTTCCATTCTCCGACGCTGCGGCGAGGAGTGACATGGTCGAAAGTCCCCAACCGGTGGGACCTTCTCGCCGCACCCCGGATTCCTGTCCCACCCACCACCTACCTTGAAGGTCATGGACTACGAGAAGTGGTGCGAGCACAAGCCGGTGTGGGTCGGACGTATCGCAGTGGCGGCATGCGGAGATTGCGGACGTGTCGAGTGGTTCTCCAACGAGGGGCCGGTCGATCCGGCAGAGGCGATGGCTGCGCTCTATGGGAGTTACGACCTGATCGGATCCCTCGATGCTCTGGGCGCGCCGACCTCCGAGGTCCTCGCCTACTCGGCTCCCTCGCCACGCAAGAGACGCAATCTCGATGCCCTGCCCCGCAAGGTGTGGCTGAAGGCCGCACCCCATCTCTGGATGTCGACCGACGGCGAGACACTGTTGCTGGCGCCGACCCAACGTCTCATGTTCGACAACCTGATTCGGGGCGCCTAATTACCCGCGGCCGCGAACTGAGTCCTATTGAGCTCCGCGTAGATGCGGTCGGCAGAAACCAGTGATGAGTGATCTCCACGCTCCACGATCCGGCCATCGTCGAGGACGAGGATCTGATCCGCCGCCCGCACAGTCGACAGACGGTGTGCGATCACTATTGATGTTCGATCCCGCATCAGCTGCTCGAGAGCCTGCTGGATCAGGGCTTCGGATCTGGCGTCCAAATGGGAGGTGGCCTCGTCGAGTATGAGGATCTTG
>Ga0214468_1000771_pt1 | contig 10202 bp, 9 predicted proteins | sample RVTome_9_FD_187334 | JGI IMG/M metagenome (GOLD analysis project Ga0214468, IMG submission 187334) | Soil microbial communities from uranium-contaminated site in the Upper Colorado River Basin, Wyoming, United States - RVT155D38 HiSeq ...
ACCAGGCGTTTCACGACGTCCCCCAGGCACAGATGTCGGTAATCAACAGCGCACTCAAGCTGGCGGCCGCACCCGTCGATGGGACCATATGCGATACGAGTACCGGACAGAAGGCGTGTACTTAGAGGAGAAGTTCCTTGGTCGTACTTCGGCGGCTTCGGACATGTCTTCAATCGCGGCCCAGTTGAACGAGACGGCTTCACAAGGTTGGGAACTCCTACAAATCGCAAAAATCGACGTCGTAGGCAAAGTGTTCAAATCGTCTGAGCGACGAGACGTAGCTGTCGCCGTCTATCGACGTCCTGTTGAGTAGGGGTGTGGTTGCGCTGGGCGCAGGCACGCTCACTCCAGAATGGCGAGATACACGCAACCCAGCCTGAGACTCTTCGCTCCTTCAAGTCCGGAACCCGGCGGTCGCATTCTTGGGTGCAAAGGGGCCCCCGTAGGTGCCTTCATCGCTGGTGGTTTCACCGGATTTCGGCTGGATCCGACACCGGGAGTCAGTTCGCACGGACGGCTGGATACAAGGTTGTCTCGGTCAAGGTTGGGTTTGCGCGTTCTAGAGCTTTGGTGAAGCTATCGGTTGTTGAGACAATGGGTGTGCGATGGTTTGCATTCGTGGCGGTGGCGATGAACCGCCGGTAGACGGTGAAGGCTTGGGATTGCATCCTGTGGTCACTGTCCCTCGATCCAGACGGATCGTTGCTGCTGAACAGTCTTCGCCAGAGTCCTGCCCATCGCGACAGCGCCCAATGAGCGCACGCATCGATGACGTGTCGACAGAACGTTGAATCCTCCTCGAGCTCCGGCACGGCCGATGCTGCTGCTGCTCGGTAGGTGTTCTCCAGGGCATCGACTAAGTCATCGGATAGAAGATGAGCCTGTGCGCTGTGGGGGAAACCAAGACGGGCCGAGACGACATCGAGCAGGGAATGGCCGACTACGGCGAATTCGTAGTCGACAAGGATGGCTGTCCGTCCTGTCCAAAGAAAGTTCTGAGGGCCGGCGTCTGCGTGGATGACAGTGTGCAGAGGTCCGGGCGTGTGGATCGAGGCTTCGAGATCCGTGACGTCGGTCCAGAACTCGCGGTGCGGTGTGATGGCTAGCTCTGCGAAGCTCTGTTCGAATGTGAATTTGCTGTCGGCAACGTTGTAGTTGGAATCTGACCGTGGCGACGCCACGTTCATGCGCGCCTTCGTCTCGCGGAACCTATCAACCGAAGAATGTGCGGCGGCATGCATCTCTCCTAATGAAGAACCCAGAGCTTGCAGACTGAGGGTGGCGTCGTGGTGTCGTCCTGTCATCAGAACGTCTAGGACGGTCGGTGGTTTCCGAGATCTTCGAGGAGCACAAACGAGCCTTCGCTGCTACCCCCAAGCAGCTGTGGCCAAGGTCCTCCCAGGGACTGACCATTGAGAAACTGCAAGGTTGCCCACTCATTGAGCAGCCGATGTGACGCACCACCAGGACCCGACGAGGTGAACTCCTTCGTCGTGACCTGCTTGATAATCAGTGATGCCGGCGATGCACTGCTGCCCTCGACACGACATCGCACGAGCAGATGCGGACCTGGTAGGACCTCTGGATCGACCAGGGAGATCGACCCATACGTCGCTTTCATTACCTGCGCCGCTTGCTCCAGCAGCGAAGCTACGGGTGATATCTCATCCACGAGTGCCACTAAAGCAAAGAGACAGACTGACTCGCACCGAACCTTCCCCAGAGTGCAGACACGCACGGACGGATATGCAGCGGGTTGTCCGTTGGCTTATGAGTCGCGCCGAGCGCGAAGTGCTGCGGTCTCAGGGAGTCGTCAGATCGGGACGATTGCGCTCCGCTCGGGATCTGGCGATCTGAGTTGACTGGATGTCCGTTCTGTCTGACGCCGGGGATCTCGTCTCTGCTGCCGTCACCAAGGCTTCGTCCGCTCAGTCTCCGGGCTGGGGAGCCTTCTGCAGCCATGTCAGGACGGCAAGCACACGGCGGTGGGCATCGACTTCCGGGAGGAGCCCGAGTTTGCTGAAGATCATCGAGATGTGGCTGTCGACAGTCTTCTCGTGAACGTACAGCGTTCTCGCGATACCCGCGTTGGTGAACCCCTGCGCCATGAGCTCGAGGACCTGATGCTCCCGTGCGGTTAGAGCCGCGAGGGCGCCGCCGTTGCCGCGACGCCCGAGCAGGTGGCTCACGACCTCGGGATCGAGGACCGTCCCTCCCCCAACGATGCGCTCGATGGCGTCCAGGAGGGTGGCCACGTCGAGAACGCGATCTTTGAGTAGATATCCGAACCGGGCCGGGTGGTCCCGCGCGAGCGTGGCCGCGTAGCGGCTCTCGAGGGTCTGCGACAGCAGGAGAATCGCCAGCTCGGGGTGTGCCTCGCGCAGACGGAGCGCTGCTTGGGCCCCTTCATGAGTGAACGACGGCGGCATCCGGATGTCCACGAGCGCGACGTCCGGGCGGTGCTCGGCGACCGCCTGCTCGAGCTCCTCCCCGTCGCCGACGAGGGCGCAAGTCTCGATGCCGGCCTCGGCGAGGAGCCGTGCGAGGCCCTCGCGCAGCAGAACCGAGTCGTCGGCGATCACGGCACGCACGGCAGCTCCACGCGGACCGTTGTGCCCTTGCCGGGCGGGCTGTCGAGCTCCATCCACCCGCCTGCCGCCTCGGCGCGGTCACGAATACCTTGGATTCCGCTGCCTGTGGAGTCGGCGCCGCCGCTGCCGTTGTCGCTGATCGAGACCAACAGACTGCGTTCCTGCTCGGCGACATCGACCTGGATGATCGTCGATGCGGCGTGCTTGGAGGCGTTCGCGACGGCCTCGCACACCACGAACCAGGCGGTTGCCTCGACGTCTGGATCGAACCGTGACTCGGGGCACCGCGACGTCACCACTCCCGGGACGCGGCGGCTGAGGTCGTCGAGCGCGGCCGCGAGGCCACCGTCATTCAGTACCTCCGGGTGCAGCCCGTTGGCCAGGTCGCGCAGCTCGTCCAGCACCACCCGGGTCTGATCGACCGCACGGGCGACGTCGCTGGCCAGCCGGGCCGGGTCGCCGTTGAGCAATGCGGCCTGTAACTCGAAGCCCAGCGCGAGGAGACGCTGCTGCGCGCCGTCATGCAGGTTCCGTTCGATCCGGCGGCGCTCCGCCAGCTGGGCCGTGGTGATTCGCGCGCGGGACTCATGGAGCTCGACGACTTGCAGTGCCATCGCCGCTCGCAAGCGGGCGTTGTCGAGTTCTGGCAGCGAGAGTGCCGTGACCGTCTCGACCAGATGGCGCGCGGCGCGGGAGGCGTCGAACGAAACGCGTGCGACGGGCCCGTCGTCGCGGTGCACCTCGACGGCGTCAGTGGGCTCGGTGGGGCGCCCGTCGCTAGTGACCCACTGGGCCCGTTCTTCCACGTGGTAGGCCACGGCGAGGGTCGGATCGCCGAGTGCCTCGGCGAGCACCTCCTCGATCGAGCTGCCGGCCGCGGGGGAGCGGAGGTGGCGCTCGACGACTCGTAGGGCGTCGTAGCGCCGACGGTTGAAACGCCGGTCGAGCGCGTCCTGCAACCACCTTCGGGCTGGCGCAGCGACGCTCACGGCGGTCAACGTGGCTACCACCGCCGCGATTGTGCCCGACCCGGCGACCCCGGTCAGCGCATAGCCCACGGCTACGACGGCCCCGCTGTACGTCGCGATCACCACCACGGTGAGCAGCAGGTAGGTGAAGGTGCGGCTGAGGATGCGCTCGACCTCGAATAGGTGATATCTCGTGATCGACAGAGCCGCGGTGACGGGGACCACGACGACCCACCCGGCGGTCGCCAGGAGCTGGGGTGCCTGATTGTCGGCGTCTCGGAACAGGAAGGCGACGAGGACGCACAGTGGCAGTGGTGCGGTTGCGAGGACCATCCACAGCAGTTGCAGGCGGTCATCGCCCTCGGACCGCCGGTAACGCACGAAGAGGGACGCCGCCCCGACGAGCAGCCCGAGGGCCGTGAGCATGGCCCCGACCTCGCGCAGCGTCGCAAGCAGGTTCCCGAGCCCGGGCAAGGCGAGCGGGTTGACGACGCCCTCGTAGGGCGCATCGATCGGGCGGTCACTGAAGATCCCGGCCGCGTACCCGAGGACCGCCGCGGCGATCGTGCCCCACCCCATCCGTGCCCACGCCCGATCGAGGAACCGGCCGGTGGGGGTGAGGTGCAGGGCGAGCGCGACACTGGCGAAGAACGCCAGGAACAATGGATCGACCAGGTGGGCGACGGCCGATGCGGCGGGCAGGCTGCCGGGGCGGGCGACTGCGCCCTCGCGGGCGTACTGGTCCATCCCAGCCATCGCGGCGAGCGAGGTGGCGAGGGCGAGGAACGACCATCCGACGGGATGGCCCTCGCGTTGCAACACCAGAGCCGTGCCGATCAGCCCGGCGCTCGCGATCGCCGCGGTGTAGACCGCGATCACGACGGGATCCCACGTGAGATCGGTACGGCCGAGGTCGCGGAGGCGGTCGTCGAACACGAGTGCCGCGCCGCTGGCCGTTGCCAGGACCACCCATACGGCGGCGCATGCCACCCTCCGCGGCGTACCTCGCCCACGCCACCGTCTGTCCACCGATGAATGATTGCACAGCGCAGCCCTGATACGCCTCCGTGCTAACACTGATTCCGTTTTCCCTGGGCAGCACCGATGCCGCGGAGGCCCTTGCGGCTTATGTTGACAGCAGAGGCGGCGAGCCGCCGCCTACCAGCGCAGGGAGAGAATCATGAACAGAACCGCACGACGCACGACAGCCCTCGCGGCCATCGCCGGGTCGGTGCTGATGCTTGGGACCACTGTCGCCTACGCCCTCAACGGCCAGGGCTTCAGTCAGGGCGAGGCCCCGGGGGCGATCCAGATCTGGGCCTTCATCCTCTATGGCGTGGCGATCGTTGGGCTCGTGCGCCTCTTCGAGGATGTTGCGCCGCGGGCCGCGGCGACCACCATCGTCGTCGGTCTCATCGGGGTGGCGGGCGGAGCCGCATACGGCATCGACGCCATCGGGCTGGAGGCCCTCGGTGGCTCTATCGTCGACAGCAGCGCGGTGGCGCCATTCGCGCTGCGGATACCGGGTCTGGCGTTCCCAGTGGCTCTGTTCTTGCTCGGCCTCTTCCTTGCTCGGCACGGACGTGTGCCCACTGTCGCGGGTTACGGGCTGGCGGTGGCCGCGTTGGTGTTCCCCATTGCTCACATCGGGGACATAATCCCTCTCGCCTTCGTCAGTGACGTGATCGCCGTCATGGCCATGGGTGCGATCGCATTCTCGCTGCTCTCGGCTTCGGCTGGGGTCGAGACACACCATGCATCTGATCCGATTTCTGTGACTGGTTCCTGACCGAAGGGCGCGGGCTGAATCCTGTCCCCGCTACGTTCACGGCCTGAAAACCCGGGTGCACCCGGGTTTTCAGTTGTCAGGGGTCACTTCGAGCTCGAGCTCAGAAACCTCCCGGCACGCCTCCGTTGGTCTCGCTACGCCTGGCCCTTCAGCCCCCGGGTAGGGAGGAGCTTGAAAGGCGGGCGCGGGGGCGGGCGGCCGGCTCCCCAATCGGAGCCACTCGAAGACTCCAAAACGAGAAGGCACAATCCCTGGCTGGAGCCCGCATCACAAATACCCTCTCGGCGATGTTGAATGAGGAGGAAAGGGCGATCCTCGACTTCGAGCGCGGTGCCTGGTGCGAGCCCGGGCCCAAGGACGAGGCGATCGAGATGTCTCTCGGGCTCACCGCCGCCGCCTATTACGAACATCTCCGCTCGGTGGTGTCGGGGGCCGCTGCGTTGGCTTACGACCCGCTGACCACTAAACGTGTGCTGGCAATCATCGAGGAACCGACAGAGACTGGGCTGGCCGTCTGATGACCAACAACAAGGGAAAGCACGCGTCGCAGAGTCCTGGGAGTTTCTACCGGGATCTCGCAATCATGATCGTGGGCATCCTTCTCGTGGGCGCTGCGGTGTTCTTTCTCCTCTATCTCTTCGCCGACGAGCCCGCCACCGGCCCGACAACCACGACCACGACCCTCGCGGAGACATCCACGACCGGCGCCGAGGTTACGAGCACGACGGAAGGGGACGGCACCACCTCGACGACGACCGGCGGCACCAGTACCACCGTGGCGGTGAGACCACCATCGGAGGTGACGGTTGTCGTCCTCAACTCGATGGGTCTCGATGGCGCCGCAAGTCGCCTGACTTCCGAGTTGGCGGAGGCCGGCTACCAGACGGTGACCCCGGACGACTTCACACCCGAACAGGACCCGTCCCGCATCTGGTTCCGGGAGGGATTCGCTGCCGAGGCAGCGTCTTTGGTGGAGTTCGTCCCCGGCGCCACCGTGGAGGCACTGCCTGACGAGACGCTCCAGGAGGGGGCCGACGTCGTGGTGGTCCTTGGTACCGGCTATACCGAATGACCCGCCTTGCGGTCGGTTTTGGCCGTGCATTCCCCAGAGTCTGGCTCCTCCCTATCGGTGCCCTGACCCTATTGCTCGGGATCGCGGCCAGCGGTCGCCTCAGTCGGGCCATCGTGGCCGACCTCATCGCTTGGTGGCCGGTCTGGCTGGGCATCGTCCTCGCCGCCGTGCTTCTCAGAGAGCGGAGGATCGGGCAGTTTCGTGCCGCGGGCATCGTCCCGGTGGTCGCCCTTCTGTTCGTCGGCCTCTTCTCTTGGGGTCACCTCGTCGGTTGGACGATGATGCCCTCGGCTTCGCATCGACTCGTGGGACCGGAGACCGGGAGATTCACGCACGCCGCTCTCGAGGCCGGGATCGACGGGGTGCTCGACGTGCGCGGGGGAGGAGATTTCTTGTATCGCGTCGAGCCGGTGAAGCGAGGCGGCTCGATCGGCATCCCGACGGCCAACGAGGAGATGATCGACTCGGCCCTGTCGGTGGCCCTACAACCGCCCGGCGACCCGGGTCTCTACAGCTACGCCGGATGGGACTTGATCCTCGCCGAAGACCCGGTGTGGTCACTCATCCTCGGCGGGGCGATCGATGCCGACCTCACGTCCCTCGCCATCGAGGAGTTGTCGGTCGACGGCAGCGGGACGATCGAGCTCGGTGAGGCGGCCGGAGAGGCGAATGTCTCGGTGGAGGGATCTTTTCGCCTGGTAGTCCCTCCCGACGCACCTGCCCGGGTCGTCGGGCCGGCTTCTGTTCCCGCCTCATGGACCCTGGATTCTCGAGGAGCCGTCTCCCCGGTTCTGGGCACGGGGTGGGTGATCGATGTCCGGCCCGGCGCCAGTGTGACGGTGTCTGAGCGCCAAGGCGGCTAGTTACACTCGCACGACCGTGCGCAGTGACCGGCTTCGTCAGATCGCTCTCACCGTCTGGATCGCCGTCGGGCTGGTTGCGCTCGGCTGGGTCTTCCTGATCATTGGCGAGGCCATCCGGGTGATATGGCTTCCGCTGGCCTTCGCCGCCGGCCTGGTTTTCCTCCTCGAGCCTGCTGTGAAGGTCTTCGAGCGGCTTCGGATCCCCCGGATCGTCGGCGCGATACTCGCCTTCCTCGTCCTGCTCGCGGTGATCGTGGCCGTCGGCGCCTTGGTCTGGCCGACAGTCCAGACACAGGGTGCCGAGTTGATCAGGCAGCTTCCCGATCTGTACGTGTCCGTAGTCAGCTGGCTGCGTGACGTAGCGGTGGCCGTCGGGCTGTCCATCGACGACTTCCTCTCCCAGGAGGCGATCGAGGCATGGCTACGAGACCCGGCGAACCAGGCCACCATTCAAGAGCTCTTGTTCGGATTCGGGGCGGGCGCCGGGGTGATATTGCGCGGCGTCGCCGAGACGGTCGCCGTCGTCGGCCTGGCTCCAGTCCTGGCGATCTATCTGCTCATCGACATGAAGCGGTTCAAGCGGAACTCCCTCGAGTTGACTCCGCCCGCCTACCGGAAGGAGGTGGCCTATGTGAGTGGGGAGGTGGCGACGGCCATGGGCTCATTCGTGCGTGGCCAGCTGCTGGTCGCATTGATCGTCGGCATCGCCTCGAGCATCGGCATGTGGGCGATCGATCTCCCGTTCTGGTTGCTGATCGGGATAGTCGCCGGCTTCCTCAACCTCATCCCTTTTCTCGGGCCGGTGGTCGGCGGCGCGCTCGCGGCCCTGGTGGCCCTCCTCCACGGGGACGTGTGGCAGGCGGTCTGGGCGGTGGCGATCATGATCCTGGTCCAGCAGGTGGACAATCATCTGATCACTCCGATGATCCAGCGGGCCAGGGTCAACCTCTCCCCGCTCGTGATCGTCCTCGCCCTCATCGTCGGGGCCGCCCTGGCGGGCCTCCTCGGCGTGCTCGTCGCGATTCCCGCCACTGCGGCGATACGGATCGTCGTGGGCCATATATGGAGGACGAGGGTGCTCGGCCAGTCGTGGCAGGAGGCCACCGACGCGATGATCGAGGTCACCGAACCACCGGAGAGGCTGGTCAGGATCAGCCGCAAGGGCGCCGATCAGACCCGGCTCTTCGATACCCAGGAGATCGACCAGCTGTCCCAGGACGAGGTAAGCGAAGACCAGAAGGTCTGACCGTCTCCGTCGAAGACTGGTCGGGTCGGCCAAGGGCAACATGGCTCACGACGGCTCGATCTCGGCGGCAATCAACGCTTGGCCGTCTGTGTAAATGACGATCGTGATCGGCTTGACGGGGGAGCCGGATCCTGACCCATACGACAGCGAACCCGTCAGCGCATCGAAGGCTCTCGTGTCCGCGAGGCTTTGACTCACCTCCTGCATCTCAATCGAACCGGCACGCGTCATGGCGTCAGCGAGTAGCCGCATGGCGTCATATCCCAAGAGGGCACTGACGCTCCCAGGAGCGTGCCCGTACTCGTTCTCGTACGTGTTGTTGAATTCCTGAATGTCGGGGTCAGGATCGGAGAGCGCCCCATGCGTCGACATGTGGACGCCATCCATCTCACCGGCCATGGCGGCGATGTAGCGCGGGTCGACCACATCAGCGAACAGGATGGGTTGGCTCGAGCCCGCGGATCTCAGCTGCCTGACCAAATAGCCACCGTCGTTGGGAAGGCTGGCGATGAAAATGACGTCAGGCGGAACTGCGAGCTCCTCGAGCTGGCGGATCTGCGCGGAGATCTCGAGGTCGCCGGGCGAATAGGATCCGGTTCCGGCAACCGAACCGCCGCCTTCCAACCACCGTAGCGCAAACGATTCCGCCAGGTCGTTGGTGTACTCATGGCCCGAGTCGAGGAGGATGAAGACGGACTCCCTGCCCAGGTCGCCCAATGCATAGTCGGCGATTGCTTCGACCCCTGCCCGGTGGTCGGCGGCGACCATGTGCAGACCTGGGATCAGCCTAGAAAGCTCCGAGAGCGTGGAGCCTGCAGTGAGGAAAGGCACCCCTGCTTCCGCGGTCACCCTTCCCACGGCCAACGCAATCTCAGAGTGGGTAAACGTGCTGAGCCCTCCGTCGGCTCTCCGAAGGGCGGCGCGGATCGGAGCCATCGCGTGGATGGGGTCGTTCACCCCGATGATGCCGGCGAGCTCGTCCATCACGGCGAGATCGGCGACCAGGTCAACTGTCTTCGTGACATCGGTCGTGCCGTCTACCGCGACGATCTCCAGAGTGCGACCAAGCACACCGCCCGAGTCGTTTATCTCCTCGACCGCCAAGCGAACGCCTTCGAGCCCGGGCTGATCGAGCCACTTCATGCCGCCTGTGGTGTTGTAGACGACGCCGACCCGGATCGGATCGCTATCAGTGATCAGCAATCCGATCGTGACGCTCGCCGCCACGAGTGTGGCAACCAGAAGCACGCCCTTCACACGGCCCGACATGAACCTCCGCGCGCTAGGTCTCGCCCAGATACGCCTTTCTCATTTGCGGATCTGCGAGGAGAGCGTCCGAGGAGTCTTCCAACACGATTTCGCCGGTCTGGAGGACATACCCCCGATCGGCGATCGACAAAGCCATGTTGGCATTCTGCTCGACCATGAAAATGGTGGTGCCTGCTTCGTTGATCTGCTCGATGATGTCGAAGTTCTGTTGCACCAGGACGGGTGCCAGGCCCATTGAGGGCTCGTCCATGAGGAGCACTTTGGGACGAGCCATGAGAGCGCGTCCGACGGCCACCATCTGCTGCTCCCCTCCCGACAGGGTTCCTGCGCGTTGGGAGAGACGCTCTTTCACCCGGGGGAACAGCTTGAAGACCCCCTCCAGGTCCTCGTCCACGTCGGAGTCA
>Ga0214468_1000772_pt1 | contig 10192 bp, 7 predicted proteins | sample RVTome_9_FD_187334 | JGI IMG/M metagenome (GOLD analysis project Ga0214468, IMG submission 187334) | Soil microbial communities from uranium-contaminated site in the Upper Colorado River Basin, Wyoming, United States - RVT155D38 HiSeq ...
CAATCCCGACGGCCGAACGGGCCCTGCACCGTCGTCACTACGCCCGGTTCGACGACCTCGATGCTCACCAGTCGCCGGGCGGCCCGACGTGCCGCTCCCACTCGCCAGCGGCGATCGGCTCGAACCGGACTCGGTCGCCGGGCTCGAGGTAGACGGGCGGATCGCGACGCGGATCGAACAGGGCCGCCGGCGTGCGGCCGATGAGGCGCCACCCACCCGGCAGCTCGGCCGGGTAGATCCCGGTCATGCCGTCCGCCACAGCCACCGACCCGGCCGGCGTGCGGGTGCGCGGCGTGGCGAGGCGCGGGATCCGCCACGAAGATGGCAGGCCACCCACGTAGGCAAAGCCCGGCGCGAAACCGCCGAACAGGACGCGATGCTTCCCCGCCGCGTGCGCATCGGCAACCGCCGCCTCCGACAGCCCGACGAGCTCCGCCACCTCGGCCAGGTCGGGTCCGTCGTACACGACGGGGATCACTCGCTCGCGACCGGCGGCCGGCGGCATCGGGACGGCGGAGGCGAGGGCCGATGCGAGCGCATCGGTGTCGACGGAGAGCGCATCGAACTCGACGAGCAGGGACGATCGGCCGGGCACGAGGGCCGTGACGCCATCGATGGGCTCGGCCGTGAGCGCACGCCGCAGCCCCTGGGCGGCCTCCGGGCCGTCGGCATCGACGAGGAACGCAGACTCCCCGAACGGGCGAACGAGGCTCACGGTGGCCCGATCGCGACCCCGGCCTGCTCCAGCGCAGCACGGACCGCGGCCGCGATGTCGACCGCTCCCGGGGTGTCGCCGTGGCAGCAGATGCTCTCGGCGCGAAGTGCGACGCGTGAGCCATCGGCTGCCGCCACGTCCCCACCGGCGATCGCCACGGCCTGGGCGGCGGCGACGCCCGCATCGGTCAGCACCGACTCAGGCTCGGAGCGCGGCTGGAGCGAGCCATCGGCCAAGTAGCGACGGTCGGCGAAGGCCTCGGGGACGAAGCGCAGGCCGGCATCGGCGGCGGCGGACGCCATCGGCTCCGAGGATGCCAGCCCGAACAGCAGGAGGTCACGGCTGAATCGGGCGGTTGCCCGAGCGATTGCCCCGGCCAGCGCCGGGTCGGCGGCGGCCTGGTTGTAGAGCGCACCGTGCGGCTTGACATGCTGCATCTCCACGCCGGCCGCACGGCAGAACCCCTCCAGCGCGCCGATCTGGTAGCGGACGAGCGATTCGACCTCGTCGGTGGTGAATGGCATCGGGCGCCGGCCGAAGCCCTGGAGGTCGGGGTAGCCGGGCTGCGCGCCGACAGCGACCCCGGCCCGGGCGCAGAGGGCGACCGACGCCTCCATGACCCGGAAGTCGCCCGCGTGGAAGCCGCATGCCAGGTTGGCGCTGGTCAGGTACGGCACCAACCGCTCGTCGTCGCCGAGCGTCCAGTGGCCGAAGCTCTCGCCGAGATCCGCGTTCAGGTCCATGCCGCCTCCATGCGCGCCCCATGGTACGGATGGCACTTGTGGGCCGACGTACGATCAACGCATGCAAACGACGTCACCCCCCGAGCGGCCGGCGTCACCCTCGGGCCCTCCCGCACTCGTCATCGGCGCCATCCTCGTCACCGTCGGGCTCATCCTGCTCGTCGCCCAGCTCGCGGACTTCGCGATCGGCGACCTCGGATGGCCTCTATGGATCGTGGGTGTCGGAGCCGTGCTGCTCGTCCTCGGGCTGACCGTCGTCAGCGAGCGCGGGCTGGTCATCGCCGGCACGATCGTCACCACGGTCGGGCTCATCCTGCTCTACCAGGACGCCACCGGACACTGGGAGAGCTGGGCGTACGCCTGGGCCCTCTTCCCCGCAGCGAGCGGGCTGGGCCTGGCGCTGTGGGGAATCCGCAGCGGCGCGGGCTCGGAGTTCCGTGCCGGCACCTGGGGACTCCTGGGCGGGCTCGCCTTCTTCGCCGTGGCGTTCCTGTTCTTCGAAGGGATCATCGGCCTCAGCGGTGATCGCCTGCCGATCGCGGACTGGGTGCTGCCGGTGGTCGTCATCGGGATCGGCGTGGTGATCCTGGCTCGCGGGCTGATGCAGCGGGAGCCGGCCGCCGACGAGCGCAGCGCCTGACTGCTGCCAGCGTTCACGCGCGACGGCACGTCGCTCGAACGACGGCCGACACTCCCGCGCCGTATCCTTGAGGGCGACATGCCCTCGAACGACCCGACCGATGCGCTGAACCTGGTCAACGCCGGCTACGTCGCCGACCTCTACGACCAGTACCGCCGCGATCCGACCAGCGTCGACGCGGAGTGGCGCAGCCTCTTCGACTCCGGCGCCGGTGGGTTCGAGCCCGTTGCGGCACGGGGACCCGAGGACGGCAACGGAGGGCCTCCGTCCGATGCGCCATCGCAGGCGCCGGCAGAGGCACGGGCCGAGGCGCCCGCGTCGCCTGAGAAGCCCGAGACGCCCGAATCACCCTCGGCACCCGAGAAGCCGGCATCGCCGATCCCCGATGGCGCCAGCCCGATCAAGGGCCCCGCCGCGCGCCTGGCGCAGAACATGACCGCCAGCCTGGCGGTGCCGACCGCCACCAGTTTCCGCGAGATCGACGTCGCGACGATGGAGCGTCGACGGAGGGAGCTCAACGGGCAGATCGCGCCGCGCAAGGTGAGCTTCACGCACCTCATCGGCTGGGCGATCGTGCAGGCCGCCGCCGAGCATCGATCAATGAGCCACGCCTACACCGAGTTCGACGGCCAGCCGCACCGGGTCGACCCGGGCGCGATCAACCTGGGCCTGGCGGTGGACGTCGAGCGCAAGGACGGCAGTCGCTTCCTCATGGTCCCGGTGATCACGGCCGCCGATGGGATGGACTTCGCAGCGTTCCACGCCCGGTACGAGGAGCTCGTCGAGAAGGTGCGGACGAACAAGGCCGCACCCGACGACTTCGCAGGCGCCACGATCACACTGACCAACCCGGGCACGCTGGGGACGACCGCATCGGTCCCGCGGCTGATGCCGAACCAGGGCACGATCGTCGCGACCGGCACGATCCGCGACGTGGGCGCCGACCGCCGCATGACGATCAGCTCGACCTATGACCACCGCATCATCCAGGGCGCGGAGTCGGGCCTCTTCCTCCAGCGCATCGAGCACCTGCTGACCGGCGAGGACGGCTTCTATGCCGATGCCTTCGGCGCCATGGACGCCACCATCAGCGACGGACCCGTCGCCGAGGAGGCGCCCGCTCCGGAGGCCCCCTCGGCCGCCGAGGCGACCTCGGCTCCCCCGCCGAACTACGACGGCGATGCCGCCCACGAGCAGCTCAAGGCGGTCGCCGCGGGCGTCGCCCTCGTCAAGGCGTATCGCCATTTCGGGCACATGAGGGCGACGCTCGACCCGCTGGGCGCCGAGCCGGTGGGAGACCCTGCCCTCGACCCCGGACCGCTGGGCCTGACCCCCGAGCTGATGGCCCGCATCCCCGCCGAGCTGCTGCGCATCTACGTTCCCGGGGCAACCCTGGCCGAGGCGCTTCCCCATCTGCAGGAGACGTACAGCGGCACGATCGCCTACGAGGTCGAGCACATCGGCTCGCACGAGGAGCGCGTCTGGCTGCGCCAGGTGATCGAGTTCGGCGAACATCGGCGGCCGATGGAGCCCGAAGACCAGGTCGCGCTCCTGGAGCGGCTGATCGCCGTCGAGGCGCTGGAGCGCTTCCTCCATCGGGCCTACCTGGGGCAGAAGCGGTTCAGCATCGAAGGCCTCGACGCGACGGTGCCGATGCTCGACGTGATCATCGGCGACGCGGCCGACCAGGGCGCGCGTAAGGTGATGATCGGGATGGCGCACCGCGGCAGGCTCAGCGTGCTGGCGCACGTCGTGGGGGTGAGCTACGAGGCGATCCTCGCGGAGTTCGAGGCGGGCCGTGCCGGCGTCGAGGCGCCCAGCTCGCCGAAGGGCGGCTCCGACGACGTGAAGTACCACCTCGGCGCGGAGGGCGGCTACCTCACCGCCGACGACGAGATCGTGCACGTGGTGCTGTCGCCGAACCCCAGCCACCTCGAGGCGGTGAACCCCGTCATCGAGGGCCGATCCCGAGCCGAGCAGACCGACCGCTCCCATCCGCAGGCCACCGTCAACCACGCCATCACGCTGCCGATCCTCATCCACGGCGACGCGGCCTTCGCCGCCCAGGGCGTGGTGGCCGAGACCTTCAACCTCGCCCGGCTCGACGGCTACGCGACCGGCGGCACCGTCCACCTCATCGCCAACAACCAGGTGGGCTTCACCACCGGGCCGCGTGAGGGCCGATCGACCGACTACAGCTCGGACCTGGCCAAGGGATTCGACGTGCCGATCATCCACGTCAACGCCGATGACCCGGAGGCCTGCCTGGCCGCGGCCCGCCTGGCGATGATGTACCGCGAGCGATTCGGGCACGACATCGTCATCGACGTCGTCGGCTATCGGCGCTTCGGCCACAACGAGGGCGACGAGCCCGCCTACTCACAGCCGACGATGTACACGACCATCGCCGAGCATCCATCGGTCCGCGAGATCTACCAGGCGCAGCTCGTCGAGGCGGGGGCCGTCTCCGCCGCCCACGCCAAGGCCAAGATCAAGGAGATGCAGGACGAGCTCTCCCGCCACCAGGCAGCGCTGCGCAAGGGCGCCGAGGAGCCGGAGGGCGAGCTCGACCGCGGATCGGAGGCGATCCCGCCGGAGGAGATCGGCGAGCCGGACACCGCGGTGGCGGCCGAACGGCTGCGCGAGCTCAACGACGGGCTGCGGCAGGTGCCGGACGGCTTCACCATCCATCCGAAGCTGATGAAGATGCTCGACCGGCGGAGCGCGGCGCTCGACGGCGAGGAGGGGTCGGTCGATTGGAGCCACGCGGAGCTGCTGGCCGTCGCGTCGCTCCTGGCCGACGGCACCCCGGTCCGCCTCACCGGCCAGGACACCGTGCGCGGCACGTTCAGCCAGCGCCACGCTGCCCTGTGGGACGCGGCCACCGGCGAGCGCCACGTGCCGCTCCAGCACCTGGCCGCGTCGCGTGCCAGCTTCGAGGTCCACAACTCACCCTTGAGCGAGTACGCGGCGCTCGGGTTCGAGTACGGCTACGCGGTCACCGCGCGCGACGCGCTCGTCCTGTGGGAGGCGCAGTACGGCGACTTCGTCAACGGGGCGGAGATCATCATCGACCAGTTCATCATCGCCGGGCTGGCGAAGTGGCGGCAGACCTCGCGGCTGACCCTGCTCCTGCCTCACGGGTACGAGGGGTCGGGCCCCGAGCACTCGTCGGCGCGGCTGGAGCGGTTCCTGGCACTGGGGGCGGAGGGGAACATCCGGGTCGTCTACCCCACCACGCCGGCGCAGTACTTCCACCTGCTCCGCCGCCAGGCCCTGCACCACGACGCCCGGCCGCTGGTCGTCATGACCCCGAAGTCGCTCCTCCGCCTGCCGGCCGCGGCCTCCCGTCCCGCCGAGCTGTCGGAGGGCTCGTTCCGGCCGGTCCTCGACGACCCGCGCTTCGTCGATGCGAAGGCGGCGGCGAAGGTCCGGCGCGTGCTCCTGTGCAGCGGCAAGGTCTACTACGACCTCATCGGCTCCGAGCACTTCGAGGCGGCCACCGACATCGCCATCGTGCGGGTCGAGCGGCTCTATCCCTTCCCGGTCGACGAGCTGCAGGCGGTGCTGGATCGGTATTCGAAGATCGAGTCATACGCCTGGGTGCAGGAGGAACCGCGGAACATGGGGGCGCGCAAGTTCGTCCTGCCGCGCATCCGGCACCTGGTGCCGTACAAGATCCCGCTCGGCGACATCTCCCGTCCCGAACGCTCGCGGCCGGCGGAGGGCTATCCCGCCGCCCACGCGGTGGAGCAGGCCCGCATCGTCCGGGAGGCGCTGACCGAGCGCTGACAACAGGAGGGGTGGACCGATGCTCTCGCGCAGCCTGCTCGCCATCGGCGCATCCGTGCTGGCGGCCGCCGCCGGCCTGGTCTCGCAGCTCGATGGGGACGTCAGCTACGTCCCGTTCTTCGTCGGGTTGACCGTCCTGGGTGCCACCGGTGCGTTCGTCGTGCGCGAGCCGTACACGGACAACCGCCGCGTCTTCGGGGCGATGGTCGCGACCGCATGGATCGCCGCGGCGGTGATCATCGGCGGCCTGCTGCTCTGGGAGCGCGCCCTCTGTGCGTGCTCCGGCCCCGTGCCGACCGCCGAGCCGACCTACCTGGGCCTCACCGCCACCGTCTTCCACGTCGCGGGCGTCTACCTGGGCGGCGCACTGATGACGGTGGCGGCCTTCTCGCGGGCGCTGGCGCGCTGAGGCGACGGCGCTATCGGTGGCAGCGCTCAGGGAGCGCGCGAACCACGGTTCGCGTCTCATCTGATCGCCCGGAGCGATCAACTGAGGCGACAGCGTGGTGATCCGTGACCCGTGAACGCTTCCGGCAGTAGGGAGTGCGGCCGGTCGTGAGGAGGGCGGTCCCTATACTCGCCGACGTGACCGAAGCCCCCCGACCCCTGCTCGAGCGCTACCGCGGCCTCCTCGCCCGCGATGGCGAGGCCTTCCCGATCACTCTCGGCGAGGGTGGCACGCCGCTCGTCCACGCGCGCCGGCTGGGCGCCGAGCTGGGCCTGGATCGGCTGCACCTGAAGTTCGAGGGCACCAACCCGACCGGCAGCTTCAAGGATCGCGGCATGGTCCTGGCGGTCAACCGGGCCGTGGCGGGCGGGGCGAAGGCGGTCGTCTGCGCCTCGACCGGTAACACGTCGGCCTCGGCGGCGGCCTACGCGGCGGCGGCCGGCCTGCCGTGCCATGTCATCCTGCCGGCCGGCAAGGTGGCGCGCGGCAAGCTCGCCCAGGCCCTCGTGGCCGGGGCGCGGCTGGTGATGGTCGACGGCAACTTCGACGCCGCGCTCGATGCCGTCCGCCGCCTGGGCGAGGAGGGCGCCGCGGTGGTGGTCAACTCGATCAACCCGGATCGCCTCACCGGACAGCAGACGGGCGCCTTCGAGGTGGTCGACGCGCTCGGCGCCGCCCCCGACGTCCTGGCGCTGCCGGTCGGCAACGCCGGAAACATCACCGCCTACTGGCGAGGCTTCCGCCGATACGCCGATGCCGGTCGCACGCCGGACGCGAAGCTGCCGCGCATGCTCGGCTTCCAGGCCGAGGGCGCCGCGCCGATCGTGCGTGGTGAGCCGGTCGAGGCGCCGGAGACAGTGGCCACGGCGATCCGCATCGGCAATCCGGCATCGTGGACCGGCGCGACCGAAGCCCGCGACGAGTCCGGCGGGCTGATCGAGACGGTGACCGACGAGGAGATCCTCGAGGCGCAGCGCATGATCGTGCTGCTCGAGGGAGTCTTCTGCGAGCCGGCCTCGGCGGCCGGGGTGGCCGGCGTGCGCCGGCTGGCGGCGGAGGCACGCATCGGCCGGGACGAGACGGTGGTCTGCGTGCTGACCGGCCATGGCCTCAAGGACCCCGACGCGGTTCAGCCCGAGGAGGGCTCATTGACGCCGATTCCCCCCGACCTCGGGTCGATCCGGGAGGCGATGGACCTCTAGTCGGGGCAGCAGGCGTCCACGATGGCGGAGACGAACTCCTCCGGCGTGCCGCCCTTGCTCACGTAGCACGAGTGCGGGCCGTCGAGCGCCGCGTGGCCCTCGACATCGGTCCAGCCGGTGAGGACGACCTTCATCGAGGGCCAGGCCCGTCGCAGCCCGGCGATGAGCGCAGTCCCGGCCTCGACGTCGGGGAGGCGTGGGTCGAGCAGCACGACGTCCGGTCGCTCTTTCTCGACCTCCTCCAGCGCCGCTCGAACGTCACCGGCGCGCCCGACGACCGACACGAGACCGGTCAGGCCGAGCAGGTCGGACAGGCTCTGCTGCACGCGTCGATCGGCATCGACGATCACCACCCTCGGGGCGGAGGGTGCGGCGGGGCGCGCAGTGGCATGCATGCGTCCAGCGTACGCTTCGGATCGCGAAGCGACGATTGGCCGTTCGGACGACGGCCGCCTACGTCATTCGGCCGAGCCGGGGACCGCCGCCTCGATCGTGGAACCCTTGCCGGCGCGACTCTCGACTCGCAGCTCGCCCCCCACCAGGTCGACGCGCTGCCGCATGCCGATCAGCCCGAGATGACCGCGTGGGACGGCATCGGGGTCGAACCCGCCGCCGTCGTCGCTCACCGAGAGCCGCACCTGGTCGCCCTCGCGCCAGATGCGGATCGTGGCGTTCGAGGCGTTGGCGTGCTTCACGACGTTGTGGAGCGCCTCCTGGCCGATGCGGTAGAGCGCCTCTTCGGCCGCCAGGGGCAGCCGGTCGATCGGCTCGGCGTCGACCACGATCGCCAGCCCGGTGCGGCGCTGGACGGCGGTGGCGTGGGTGCGCAGCGCCTGGACCAGGCCATCGGACTCCAGCGAGGAGGGACGGAGCTCGAAGATGAGCGTCCGCATCTCGGCCAGGGCGTCCTTCTGGAGCTCGCGGAGCTCGACCAGCTTTTCCTTCGCCGCCTCGGGGTCGGTCCCGAGCAGGATCTCCAGCGTCCGCAGGGTGAGGCCCATGGAGAACAGGGCCTGCGTCACCGAGTCGTGGAGCTCACGGGCCAGGTGTGCGCGCTCCTGGCCGGCGGCCAGCTCGGCGGCCTGGTCACGGAGGTCGCCCTCGAGGCGCTCGCGCTCGCTGATGTCGCGGACCGAGCCGTGGCCGCCCACGAATCGGCCGTCGATCATCGTGCCGGTCATCGCGACCTCGGTCTTGGCGATCCGGCCGTCGGGCAGCGGCAGGTCGAGCCGCACGCGCTGCTCGCTGTTCGGCTCGCTGCGCAGCAGGCGCCAGGCCTCGGTCGCCTCGGCGAGCGTGGTGGCCCCGGCCAGGACGGTGAACCGCTGGCCGAGCAGCTGCTCCGGCTTCCAGCCGGTGCGCGCCTCGAGCGAGTCGCTGAAGAACGTGAAGCGGCCCTCGGCGTCGACCTCCCACACGATGTCCGGCGAATTGTCGACCAGGTGCCGGTAACGACGCCCGGACTCCTCGACCTCGGCGTAGAGGCGGGCATTGGTCAGGGCGATGGCCGCCTGGTCGGCCAGCAGCTTCAGGAGCTCCGCATCCTGCTCGTCGAACGCGTTCGGCTCGGTCGACTGGACCGTGATGGTGCCGATGAGCCGATCCGGCCCGAGGAGCGGTGCCGACATCATCGAGTGGATCTGCTGCACCTCGATCCAGGCGTCGCCCTCGTCGTGCGGGAAGCCCTGGTCGGCGAGGTAGTCGCCGGTCCAGTTCACCCTGCGCTCGGCCGCGGCGATGCCGGCGATGCCGGAGCCGATCGGCACCACGACGTCCTCGTCGGACGGCGGGATCGGCGCCGCGGTGATCGGCGGGTCGAGGTGGGTGCCCTCCTCGCCCAGCAGGTTGATCTGCGCGCGATCAGCGCCAAGCAGGCGGGCGGCATCGGCCACCGCGCGGTCGAGCACCGTCTGCGGCTCGTGCAGCGAGGCGATGTGGGCGGCGATCTCGGCCAGGCTGCGCTGGGCGTCGACCCGGGTGCGCAGCTGCTCGACCAGGCGCGCATTGGTGATGGCGACGGCGGCCTGGCCGGCGAACAGCTGGACGAGCTCGAAGTCCGCATCGGTGAAGGCGACCTCGGCGCCCCCGGTGCGCGCGATGTTCATGGCGCCGATGACCTCATCGCCGCTGATGAGCGGCACGATGATCATCGCCTCCTCCTCCTCGTCGGTCCCGGGGATCTGGATGACCCGCGGGTCGTGGAGCGCATCGTTGATGAGCACCGGCTCGCGGTGCTCCACGCTCCACCAGGTCAGCCCGCGGCCGCGCTCGATGGGGAACCCGAGGACGGCGTTCGCGTTGCGATCGCGGGCGAGGACCGGGGTGAGGACCTTCATCTCGTCGTCGACGCGATAGATGCTGAAGTTGTCGTACCAGACCACGCTCTTCAGGCCGTCGGCGATCAGGTCGAGCACCGATGACGGGTCGAGCGTGCGCAGCAGCCGCTCGTTGATCTGGAGCAGCCGCTGCTGGGAATCGGCGAGGCGGGCGAGCGCCGCCGATTCCTCGCCCAGCTCGTCGTACAGGCGAGCATTGGTGATCGCGATCGCCGCCTGGTCGGCAAGGGTGCGCAGGAGCTCCTCGCCGCCCTCGTCGAAGGCGTTCTGCCGGCGCGACTGGACGGTCAGCGCGCCCAGGCCCCCGGCGCTGCTG
>Ga0214468_1000773_pt1 | contig 10179 bp, 7 predicted proteins | sample RVTome_9_FD_187334 | JGI IMG/M metagenome (GOLD analysis project Ga0214468, IMG submission 187334) | Soil microbial communities from uranium-contaminated site in the Upper Colorado River Basin, Wyoming, United States - RVT155D38 HiSeq ...
TCCAGATCACGAGTGGCTTCGACCGCGCCGTGCGTGACTTCAATCTCACCAGCCGAAAATACTCGTCGAACGGCCTGTTCGCCGCCATCGAGGAGGAGCGGGGCGAAGACTGGTTCGAGGGCCTCACCGAGACCGAGGTCCGCGAGATCATGGACGAGATGGCCGTGACCCAGCTGCGACGGGCGGCATCCTCGGTTGGGATGATCGCGATGGTCGGTCTACCGATCTGGGTGGTGGAGCCTGTTGCCGAGGAGTACCCCGAAGTGCAGTTTCTCGTCGACCAGCCGAGCGAACTGCCCAACGTCAGTTTCTTGAAGTTCGACGACTCGCAGGCATCGTTCCTCGCCGGCGCGGCGGCAGCGCTCACGACCGAGACGGGCGTCATCGGCTATATCGGCGGCGTGGACACTGAAATCCTCTGGGGTTTCCAGGCAGGCTACGAGGCCGGGGCGCGGGCGATCGACCCGGACATCGAGATCGTGAGCACCTACCTGTCATCGGTGGAGGAGTGGACCGGCTTCGACGACGCGACGCGGGCGCAGGAGGTGGCGACGGAGCTGTACGAGGCGGGAACCGACGTCATCATGCACGCGTCCGGCAACTCCGGCCTCGGCCTCTTCGAGTCGGCGCGGCAGTTCTCGGCCGAGCATGGCCGCCACGTCTGGGCGATCGGCGTCGATACGGACCAGTACGAAACCGTCGTGAACCTCCCGGCGGCCACGAACACTGCGGCGTGGCGTCCGCACATCCTGAGCTCGGTGCTCAAGGAGCTCGACACCATCACGTACGCCGCGATCTCCGAGTACGCCGACGGCACGTTTGCCCCGGGCACGCGGACGTGGGGCCTGGATACCGGCGCGACCGGCATCTCGTACAGCGGCGGCTTCCTCGACGAGCACCGCGAGCGGTTGGAGGATCTCGAGGCACGGATCATCGCCGGCGAGATCGCCGTGCCATGCGTGCCCGATGACCGCCAGGCTCAGGCCGATGAGCTGGGGCTGAGCCCCGATTACTGCCGCGCGGACTCGTAGAGCGAGGGTAGAGCGCGCCTAGGCCGCGCGTGGATGGCCGCATCGGATCGTTCGTCGCAACAAGGGCCCACCACCGGGCCCAGGATGGACGGACGAAGGAGCACACCGATGACCCGCACTCTCCGAACCCTCATCGCAACGGTCGGCATGCTCGCCATCGTCGCGCTCGCCATTTCGCTTCGGCCGGGTGGCAGCACTGATACGGGCGACCAGGCCTGGACCGATCGCCTCAACGGACAGGCCGTCGCGGCACAGCAGGCCGCCCGGGTCGAGTCTGCCGAGGCGGCGTACCGCCAGCGCCTGTCTGCCATGGCCGATGCCTACTTCGAGGACGTTGCCCAGCGCGAGCAGGCCGAGCAGGCATGGTCCGATCGACTCCACGGGCTCGCGGTGGAGACCGGGGTCCGCGTCGGCATCGACCCGCGGGTCGCGGCGGCCTGGGCCGCCCGCCTCAACGGTCTGGCAGAGCTTGCCGCGGATCGGTGACCACCTTCCTTCCCCGCAACGAGTGGCGCCGAACCGGGGGACGCAGCGGTGCCACGGGTTCCGTTGGCGGACGGCAGATAACTCGATTCGTTACGCTCCCCCATCCACGCTCGGTGCCACAGCGCATCGGCCGGGATAGTCGGAGTCAGGAGCGCAGGGCGAGGCACCTTACCTGTGTTCCTGACGGGGGTCAGGAAGCGCGTGCAACCGAGATTGAACGATCCCGGAGTTGCGGCGTCGATGCCTTCCGACAGCCGATCGGCTTACGGCCTGGTCAGGTCGGCGTCGTTGTCAGATGAGCATCTGATTATCGGTCTGGAGCTCGCGCTGAGCACGAATCCGGCACCGAGCATCTGACTCGGACGGGCGCTGCGGCGAGCTCCTGACACAATCGCCCCAACATCTTGTGGCCGCAAGAGGCTGGACGGCTACATGTGGTATGGCGCGCCCGGAGGGATTCGAACCCCCGACCTGCTGATCCGAAGTCAGCTGCTCTGATCCACTGAGCTACGGGCGCGAATTCACGCTCAAACAGAGCGGATAACTCGTCGTCGCATTGTGCCACAGCGCTCCCAGACCGCCTGCCATGGCCATCGGGCCCGAGTCCTGATCCTCCTCCGTCATGAGCGTGGCGGAAGGGCGGCGACAGCCAGTGTCTCCTCGGCGCTTCGAGCCCAGCCGGTAGCATCTATGCGCCGGGAGACATCGAGGGCGCGTCTCGCTTGTAGTGCGGCATTGTGGAGCGCCCCTTCTCTGACCATGCGCCGAGCAGCGTGTAACCGAACGTACGCTTCCAACGCCAAGACACCGAGCCCGGCCAGGATGTCGGCACCCTTTGCTGGCTCTCCTACCGCGATCGATTGGGTTGCCTCGATCCATGGCGTCCGCAGCACGCTGTGTGCGAGGATTGCGTTCAGTTCATCGCCGTGGCCGAGATCCGCGGCGAGGCACGCCAGCACCGCGCCCACGGCCGGGAGGTCGCCCTGAACGGCGGGGGAAGCGAGCAGCCGGGTCACGATCGAGTCGGCCTCGACATCACGATCGTCTTCGTGCATCACCATCGCCAAGGCCGTCATCGGAAACTGCTGCAGGAGGCCGGTAATCTTCGCTGGCAGCAGCTCGATCGCAGTCCGCGCGTCTTGCTCCGCCTCAACCAATTGGCCGCGTCCGAGTCGGATGAATGATCGCAAGGAATAAGCGGCTGGTGCGAGTGCGTGTGGACTGCCCGTCTGAAGGTCGCGCAGGCACGGCTCGATGAGCGCAAGTGCCTCGTCCCAGGAGCCGGCGTCGACGGCGTGCGTGGCGCTCTCAACCTGATACCAGCGCAGGTGCTCGCGCGACCCATATCGCTCCACCAGCTCGCCAAAAACCGCGTGTGTCGCCATGGCGTCGGCCCGCAGACCGAGCAGCTCCTGCGAGCCGTGCAAGTTGTCGTACACGATCTGAAGCTCCTCCGCCGAGTTCGCGCCCTGCGCAACGACGACTGCCTCCTCCATCTGAGACAGTCCTCTCCGATCTCCGTCCCTGACGCGTGCACCGCCGATGGTCGAAAGGAGGCGCGCTTCCATTTGGCGCAGCCCCATCACCCTCGCCAGCGGCAATGCTTCCAGTCCCATCCGGATCGCTGCTTTTCCATCCGCTTGGCGCATGGCGCGGGCGGTCAGCGCGGCGACGCGAGCGGGCGAGTCTGGCAGTGAGGCCGTCAGCTCTACGGCTAAGTCCGCGTAAGCGTCTGCGGCATCCCGCTCGCCACGCAGGAAGGCTGCTCGCGACATGACGGCAGCGGCCTCCGCCGTTGTTGCCGCGTCCCCTTGCGCGCGAAGCGCGTCGAAGGCATCGACCATCTGGTCGAATGCTGACTCGCCGGCCCAGTAGCGGCTGCGAGCACTCGCAAACCTGAGTTCGGCATGCCGTGGATCGTCCGCGGCTGTGAGCGTGAGCGCGTCGTCGAAATGATGTGCGGACGCTGTGTAGCTGCCCAACGCCCATGCACGCGCCCCCGCTGAGGCGAGCGCGTCACGTGCCGATGCAGCGAACGACTCGATCGGATAACCGGAGGCGCGCGCCAGGGCCAATGCGTTCTGATAGTGATGAGCCATCATCTCTGACCTGTCTTGGACCCGGTCGGCGGCGAGTCTCGCGAGCCATTCCGCAGCGGCAACGTGCTTCCTGGCTCGCATCGCTCGGGGGATCTGGCTATAGGCGACGTCTCGCACGAGCGCGTGTTGGAACGCGAACTCAGCCTGACCGCCGACCGACGGCTGTCGTACCCGATGCACGAGCTCCTTGCGTTCGAGGGCGTGGAGCTCATCGGCCATGCTCGCGGCGTCGACCTCGGCGATCGCTGCGACCGCGCCGGACCAGAAGACCTTGCCGATCACGGCTGCGTTCTGCAGCAGCGACTTCCCATCGGGAGTTAGCGCGTCAATTCGGGCGGCGATGACCCCATGCACCGAGTGCGGCAAACCCGAATCAGCGCCGCTCTCATCGAGCATCCGGACGAACTGCTCCGCGAACAACGGGTTCCCGGCGGCGAGGCCGATCACTGCCTCCCGGTCATGCCTTGGCTCCTCGGCGTTCTCCAGCAATGTATCGACGAGCAGGGTCGTCTCGGCATCCGACAGCCGCGTGAGCGAGATCGTCGTTACGTTCGGCTTGCCTCCGCCCCACCCGGGACGTCGCTCCAGCAGTTCGGGTCGGGCAGTTGCCACCACCAACAGCGCGACCTGCGTGGCCCATTCCACCAGGTACTCAACAAAGGCGAGCAGTGACTCGTCGGCCCAATGCAGGTCCTCGAAGACCACGACCACCGGGCCTCGTTCGGCGAGTGCCTCGAAGAAACGTACCCAGGCCGTGAACGCGGCGTCCCCGAGTGATGTCGAAGCGTTGGCGTCTAAGATGCCTACCAGCGGCGCGAGGTATGGCTCCATCCACGCCCGTTCGATCGGATCGGCGATCAGCGTCCCCAGGAGTGCGCTCAATTTCCGTGCCGCACCGTCGACGTCATCGGTTGCCAGAATCCCAGCCTGACTCTTCACGATTTCGCTGAGCGCCCAGTAACTCACGTCGGTGCCGTATGCCGGTGAGCGACCGTGGCACCACATAGCGCGCTCCTTGAAGTCTTCGGCGCGCAGGTGGAGCTCCGCGACCAGCCGGGTCTTGCCGATGCCCGGCACCCCGACGATCGTAACGAGCTGAGGTGACCGTTCGGCAGATACACGCGCGAGGGTGGTGGAAAGGAGCTCGACCTCGTGACTCCGGCCGACTAGAAATTGAGAGGTTTTGGGTGGAACCGGAGTGCTCGTCGTCGAGAACGCGCTGAGCGCTGGCCAGGCGGTAAAGGGGTGCGACTTTCCTTTGGCCGTTACCGAGCGAGGCGGGCCGTAGTCGATGGCGTGGGATGTACCACGGTAGGTGTCTTTCCCGACCAGGATCTCGTTCTCGCCGGCTGCCGCCTGCAGGCGCGCGGCGGTATTGATTACGTCCCCGACAGCCATCCCCTCGCCCCGCTCTGGCCGCGCGCCAATCGTGACAAGCGCCTCCCCTCCATTCACGCCAATCCTGACCCGGAATCGATCGCCTTCTGAAAGAGTCCACTCTCTACATGCCAGCGCGGCGCGCACCGCGCGCTCGGGGTCGTCGTCATGGGCCCTAGGGGCTCCAAAGATAGCCATCACGGCGTCGCCGATGAACTTTTCAACGGTGCCCCCATATCGCTGGAGCTCGGTCTTGACACGAGCGTGATACGGCGCAAGTACTTCGCCGACATCCTCCGGATCCATCGCTTCCGCGTTGGCCGTGAAGCCGACCAGGTCGATGAAGACGACTGTGACCGACTTTCGCTCGCTGCGGAGCCGCGGAGCCTCCTCGCTCAACGTGGCTCCGCAAACTCCACAGAACCTGGATGCCGCTGGATTACGCTCTCCGCAGCTCGGGCACGCGGCCATGCCCAGAGGTTACGACAGGCGTTCAATCACCACGGGGCGCTGACCCGGAGAACCGATGGTTGCCTTCATCGCAACTTACCCGGTCGCGAAGCCGCGGGCAGAACGCCTCGCAGGTGTGCCACTTGCTTCGCCCGGCCTGTCTCGACTGCCAGCCGTCGGCGGCGGGAACTGAGGGGCGAGGTCGGGTAACTCAGCAGCGCGACTAGGAGGAAGAGAGCAGATAACTCGGCGCGTTTCGCTCCTCCATCCACGCTGGTGCCACAGCGCATCGGCCAGGATGGTCCGAAGTCAGCTGCTCTGATCCACTGAGCTACGGGCGCACGGTTCACGCTCAAAGAGAGCGGATAACTCGGCGGACATTGTGCCACAGCGCTCCGGGACCGCCTCCTGAACAGTCGAGCACGCCCTCCTCATGCCACGCCACCGCTAGGCTCTATTCAGTGCGTTTTCTCTCGAGTCGAGAAGAAGACGTCGCTCATGCCTTCGGGACCCGGTGCACGACCGAAGTACAGCGTCGTGCCGTCCCAGCTGAACGATCCTCGCGTCTCGTTCGCCGTGGTGTTCAGATTCGGGCCACCGTTCACGGGCGCGGACCAGGCGGCATCGACGCTGGTGCGTGATGCGAAATACAGGTCCTGCCCACCGAGGGTACCGGGCCGGTTCGAGTCGAACACGATTTCGAGGCCGTTCTTGCTGACGTTCGGGCGTAGATCCGAGGACGCCGAGTTGAGCTCGGTGACGGCTATCGGCACACCCCACGAGCCGTCGCCATCGCGCTCGCTCATGAAGATGTCGGGGCCGCTCGAGAAGTACAGGAACACCCGTCCATCGGCCTCGACGTACGACGGCCCTGCCTCGCCCGCCGTGCTGTTGACGTCGCAGCCCAAGTTCTCCGGCGTGGTCCAGCCGTGCGCCGGATTCTCGCGCGCGAAGTAGATGTCGGCGCCGCCGCAGGCGGCCGGAACCGATCGCGAGCTGACGAAGTAGAGCCCGTTCCCTCGCACGGGTGTGGGGCAGAAGTCGTCAGCCGGACTGTTGACCGGTGCGCCGAGATTCACGGGTGCGCCGTACCGCGCTTCCCCGCTCGTACGGTGGGCGACCCAGATGTCGATGCCACCAAGCCCGCCGGGGCGATCGCTGGCGATGTAGAGGCTGAGGCCGTCGGGCGACTGGATCGGGCAACCGTCAAGCGATGCGGTGTTGAGCTCGGCGGATGTCCCCGCGACGCTCTCGGCGTTCGTGGCGGGCGCCCAGGGCGTGTAGCTTGCGGCCGCCATTGACCCGATCAGCATCGCGGATAGCAAGACGGCAGACCCGGCCACCAGGCCGGCCTTGGCGATGCGAGTGCGTCCTCGGGGGTTCATCACTTCCTCCTATGTGCGTGGAGATCGAGAGCGGGCCGCCATCTCATGCTCAATTGACGCTTGGCGCGTGGCCGAGGTTGGGTACTACTGAGATTGCTCGACGTTCTCGACGATCAGCTCGGCCACGCGGCGCAGCATGTCTGCTTCGCCGGCCCGCCAGACGATCACGACGAAGTGGGGCTCCACGGATAGCGCCAGCGCGGCGCGACACTGCTTGCCGCTACGCGCGCATCCGTTGAGGAAGACGTCGTGACCGCCGACCTGGTCCGCCGTCAGGCCCTCCTCACCGAAGATGCTGGCAGCCTGCTCGGCGGCGCGCGCTGCGGGCGTCGGGCGCCGGATAGAGGCGATATACAGCCCCTCGTCGGTCAGGGGATACCAGCAGAACGACCAGTCCTCGCTCCAACCTGGACGGTCCTCCCGACCCGCCGTGCTGAACGCCGAAGCGGGAAGGTAGTCGCAGGCGCTGGCCAGCGGCGCCACGTCTCCCGGTGCCAGCGAGGGCGCAGGGGCGGGCGTCGGCGTTGGCAGAGCGTCCAGAGCGCTGACGCAGTCAGGCTCGTGGGGCAGGAGCCCGACCACGCTGACCTGCACCGCCTCAGAGTCACCAACGGTAAAGAACCAATGTCCGTCAGGGGGCCTGAGCTCGGGTGGCGGGCGGCCACCGGCATCGGTCAGGATCCTGGCGATCTCGCGCGCCCCCTCGAAGCCGACGACGGCGCAGCGGCCGACTGCCCCAGGTTCCCCCTCCTCGGCTTCGCTGCCGAACGTGAGCAGGCTCGCGTCACCCGGGAGGACAACCGCATCCCCGGAGGCCCAGTCCGGATCGTCTGAGGACATGAAGCGGAGCCAGATCTGCCACCGCTCCGGCGTGTAGGGGCTCCATGAGGAGTCGGTCCAATCACCCGGGGCGAGGCCGAGATCCAGCGCGTCGAGCGCCTGCGCAATCGCCTGGGCAGCAGCCGACTCCGCTGCAGTCGTGACGCGCGTCTCGATCACGTCCTGGCCGATCCGGACGGCGTACGGCGCGTCACCAACACGGGCCTGAATGTCGACGATGCCGTCCGCCTCGATCTGCCGGCAGTCAGGGAGCACAGATCTGATGGCCCCGACGAGGTTGTCGGCTCCCGTCATGGTCAGGCGGCGTTGCTGCCAGGTGCCCTCGAGGCTGTTCTCGGTCCCCACCCCCCAGCCGACAGGATGACCCTTGAGCGCGCGGCCGTCCTCGTAAACAGTAAGCTGCCACGCGTCCTGGAAGTGGACAACCGTCAGCACGACGCCGTCAGGCAGCGGGCGGTGACAGTTCGTGATCGGCCCGGCGAGCGGACCAAGGTCCGTATCCTCGCCGTCGGTGGGCCACGGCAACGGCAGCAGCCTGGACCCAACCGCAACGGTGAGGCCCACCATAAGCGCCGTCAGCAGCACGGCCGCCCACAGAATCGTCATGCGTCGCGATTGCGGGATCAGCGTGGAACGCGGCCGTTCCTGAGGCATGCCGCGAGTCGCCGCCAAGATGTTCTCCAGGAGCCTCCAATCCGGTGCGGAGCTGCGCGCCTGCACGAGCCGTTCGATATCGCGGTCGGTGAGGTGGACCCGGTTTGTCATCGTTCCGCCTCCAACGCATGCTCGAGCGCGCGACGGGCCGCATGAAGCCGCCACTTGACGGTCCCGACGGGGACGCCGAGTTGGTGCGCGATCTCGGCGACCGGCTGGCCCCGGAGATGGTGCGCCACCAGCAGGTGGCGCTGGTGCACGTTGAGCCGGTCGAACGCGGCGTCGAGCCTCGACGTCTCGGGAGCACCTCCACCTGCGTCGGCGATCGTTGCCTCAGCGACGGCGACTTCGCGGGCGCGGCGTCGACGGCGAAGCACGTCCCGGCAGCGATTCACGATGATCCTCGAGAGCCAGGCGTCGAACCGCGCCACATCGCGAAGACGCGGAAGGTGGACCCAGGCCGCCACGAACGCTTCCTGGACCACGTCACGCGCATCCGCTTCGTTGCCCAGAATGGCGGAGGCGGTCCGGAAGGCCGCGTCCAGCCTTCGCTCGGCCAGCGCGGCGAAGGCCTCATCGTCACCTTGACCGGCAAGCTCGACCAGGCTCGCGTCCGCGGCACGAGCGATCCCCGCGACGTCCTCCACGTTGCCTATGGTCCGCCTCATGATCAATGGACGTCGCCGGATGCCCTCGCGTTTGTTTTGATGCGGCCCCACGCCGGAAACGTGCTCGGCATGCTGATCGACGGCGACGCTGCGACGTCAATTTCTTACCGGCGCGTACATCGTCCTAGCCTGGCCAAGCTTCAGGGCCGGCTGAGATGCACCGGGCTCGCGCCGGAAGTCGGCGCAGGACTTCTCTCGCGCTCGAACGTCGGTGATCCCCGGCCCACCCCCGCGGCTACGCCGTCGCCCGCGAGCTGGACCGGCCCGGTGCGGGCCGATGCGGCGACGCTGCCCGTGGTGGCTATGGCTGACGGGCCTCCGGAAAGTGAGGGCGGCGGAGGCTCTTGGGAGGACGGCCGCGACAGCGACATGCCCTGGGCCGACATCGTGGAAGTCCGCTACATCCCCCGCGGTGGGCCCCGCACGTCAGCGGTGTACATCGTGCTCGGCGAGCGACCGCCGCGGGCCGAGACCCTTCCCGTCAACGAGGTCATCTCGTACGGCTTCGTTGTCGACACGGACGCAGACGGCGTGGCGGACTACGAGGTCGGCATCGAGACCGACGCGCACGATTTCGGCGACTTCAACGTGTGGGTCACTGACCTTGCCAATGGCGTCACCAGCGAGAAGACGGCCCCGCCGTACGGGTTCCCCGTTGAGTTCATGCACCCGGATGAGGTTTCTCGGGAGATGGCTGCCAACGCACTCGAGGAACTTGCGCGCACCATGCTTTTCGGCTTCCTCGCCGGGTCAGACCCGCCCGGTTCGACGCCAGCTCAAGGATCTACGCATGGACGCTCGTGACCCGCGGCGGCGAGGTCGTGGCCTGGGACTACGCGCCGGACGGGGCGTGGGCGAGGCTCCCGGGCGAATGAACGATGCGCAGGCGCACGTGACTCCTTCCAGCAGTGTCGTGGCGTGGGACGACGCCGCTGTAGGCGGGGGGCTCAGTGCGTCGCCGGACGAGCAATAGCGGAGACAATCGATGCCGACCATGCACCCGCGAAGTCGACCCCTCCATCTCCTCCTTGCACTCAGCTTGGCGGGGTGCGGCGCGGGTGGCAGCCCTTCGGTAAGCGAGCCGGCAAGCAGCCCCGGCCAACCGGCGACGAGCGACGCACCAGCGACGTCCGCGTCAGCCGCGACGACGCCGTCACCGACCCCGAGCCCGGTGCCGTCGGAGACCTCC
>Ga0214468_1000776_pt1 | contig 10169 bp, 10 predicted proteins | sample RVTome_9_FD_187334 | JGI IMG/M metagenome (GOLD analysis project Ga0214468, IMG submission 187334) | Soil microbial communities from uranium-contaminated site in the Upper Colorado River Basin, Wyoming, United States - RVT155D38 HiSeq ...
CCTCGGAGTCCTCAGCGACACCTTCGAGACCGCGATCACCTGGGACCGGTTCGAGGAGTTCCACGCGCAGGTGATCGATGCGGCCTCGCGGGCCGTGGCCGAGACCTGCGGCATCGCCCCGGGCGGTCCCGGGTCGCCGCGGCTGTCGTGCCGGTTCACCCACGTCTACCCCGACGGGCCGGCTCCCTACTACACGGTGCTGGCGCCGGCCAGGCGCGGCGGCGAGGTCGAGCAGTGGGACGAGATCAAGGCGGCGGCCTCGGAGGCGGTGATCGCCGCCGGGGGCACGATCACGCACCACCATGCCGTCGGCCGCGACCACCGGCCCTGGTACGACCGCCAGCGCCCGGACCGTTTCGCCGACGCCCTGCGCGCCGCGAAAGGCGCGGTCGACCCCGCGGCCGTGCTCAACCCCGGCGTCCTCATCGACCCCTGACCCCCAACACGGGACGGGGGACTGTCCTGCCCTCGCGACCTCGTGGGGCATCCAGGCAGGACAGTCCAAGCGGTGGGGCTAGACAAGGGCTGCGGCCGCGGCCTCGATCGCGTCGAGCGTGGACGCGGTCCGGGCCGAGCGGGCGCCGAGGTTGTGGAGGGTGCGCTCGTCGAGGGTGATCTCGCCCGCGATCAGGTGCAGAGGTCGCTTCGCCGCGCGGCACCGGACCGCAACCTCCCCCACGAGCTTGCCCGCCAGCGACTGCGCGTCGAGCCTGCCCTCGCCGCTGACCGCGGCATCGACGGACGAGAGCCGGCGCTGGAACCCGACCGCCTCCATCACCGCCTCCGCTCCGCCCCGGAGCTCCGCCCCGAATGCCGCCCACAGCCCGCCCGAGAGCCCGCCGGCGCACCCCGTCATCTCGAGCCCCCGCGGATCCCGCGGCAGCTCCTCCGCGAGCGCCGCGAGCCGCGCCTCGAGCCGGGGGACGGCGGCCGCGCCGGCACCCTTCTGCGGGCCGAACACGCGAGGCGCGTCCTCGAACCGCGTGCGCACGTCGCAGAGGACCTCCAGCCGGGCGCCGCCGAGCCCGCCCGCCGCAGCGATCGCCTCGATGGCGCCGGCGCCGCCGTCGACCGTTGCGCTGCCACCGGCGGCGACCAGCACCCGCGCGGCGCCCGCGGCGATCGCGGCCGCGATCAGCTCGCCGGTCCCGGAGCTGCTCGCCCCCTCGGGATCACGCTCCCCCTCCCGCACCAGCCCCAGCCCCGACGCCTGCGCGACCTCGACGATCGCGCGATCGCCGAGGCGGCCGTAATCCGCTTCGATCTCCCGCCCGAGCGGGTCATGCACCGTCGCCATGACCCGCTCGCCGCCCAGCGCTCCCAGCAGCACGTCCATCGTCCCCTCCCCGCCGTCGGCGAGCGGGCACGGGTCCGCCTCGGCGCCCGCGCTCTCGAGCCCGCGGCCGATCGCCCCGGCCACCTCGGCGGCCGTGAACGTCCCCTTGAAGGAGTCGGGGGCGACGAGGTACGCACGCGGCCGTGCGATCCGGTCCATCCCCGCAACCTAACCTTCGGCGGCCGTGCCACCGCTGCTGCGCGCCATGCGACCCTCCGAGTGGGTCAAGAACGTGCTCGTCTTCGCCGGCCTGCTGTTCTCGGGCAGGGTGGACGAGGGCGCCGCCGTCGCCGACGCCACGCTCGCGTTCGTGGCCTTCTGCGCGATCTCCAGCGCCGGCTACCTCTTCAACGACCTCCGTGACGCCGAGCACGACCGGCGCCACCCCGACAAGCGCCACCGGCCGGTCGCGAGCGGCGCCCTGCGCCCTGCGACGGCCGCGCTGGCCGCGGTGTTGCTCGCCTCCGGCGCGGTGGTGCTGCCCCTGGCGACCGTGGACGCCGAGGTCGCCGGCCTCGTCGGGCTGTACGGCGGGATCACCGTCGCCTATTCGCTGCTGCTGAAGCGCCTCGTGATCATCGACGTGATGACGATCGCCGCGCTGTTCATCCTGCGGGTGGTCGCGGGCGCGGTCGCGGTCGAGGCGCAGGCGTCGGAGTTCCTGCTCGTCTGCACCGCCATGCTGGCCCTCTTCCTCGGGTTCACCAAGCGACGTCAGGAGGCAATGCTGGAGGACGCCGAGGGAGGTGCCGACACCCGCCCCGTGCTCGAGCACTACTCGATCCCGTTCCTCGACCAGATGGTGGCGATGGTCACGGCGGCGGCGATCCTCGCCTACGTGATCTACGCGGTCAGCTCACCGCTCGTCGGCTCGCGCATGCTGGCGACGGCCCCGTCCGTGCTCTACGGCGTCTTCCGCTACCTCTACCTGATCTACGACCGCGGCGACACTCGCTCGACCGCGGCGATCCTCACCCACGACCCGGGGATGATCCTCGCCGGTGCCAGCTGGATCGCCTCGGCCCTCGCGGTGCTCTACGTGTTCGACTAGCGTTCACTCCGCATGGATCTGTCGCTGACAGCGGAAGAGCAGGCGTTCCGCGACGAGGTGCGCGCCTGGCTCGCCGACAACCACCCGGGTGAGGCGTCGTCGGGCGGCGACCAGGCTCAGTTCGAGTTCGAGCGCGAGTGGCAGCGAACGCTGCACGAGGCCGGCTGGGCCGGGGTCTCGTGGCCAAAGGAGTACGGCGGCCGCGGCGCGACCCTGATCGAGCAGTCGATCTTCGGCTCCGAGCTGGCGCGGGCGAAGGCGCCGCGCCCGGCCAACGTGCTCGGCCTGGTGATGGGCGGACCCGTGGTCATCGCCCACGGCACCGAGTACCAGAAGGAGCGCTTTCTCGAGCCGATCCTCTCCGCCGAGGAGATCTGGTGCCAGGGGTTCTCCGAGCCGGAGTCCGGCTCCGACCTCGCCTCGCTGAAGACGAAGGCGGTGAAGGAAGACGGCGGCTGGCGGATCACCGGCCAGAAGGTGTGGACGACGTTCGCCCACGAGGCGAAGTGGTGCATGCTGGTCGCGCGCTCCGACCCCGACGCGCCCAAGCACAAGGGCCTCACCTACTTCCTCATGGACATGGACCAGGAAGAGGTCGAGGTGCGGCCGCTGCGCCAGATCACCGGCGAGGCCGAGTTCAACGAGCTGTTCATCGAGAACGCCTACGTGCCCGACGAGAACGTGGTCGGCGGCGAGGGCAACGGCTGGATGGTCGCGATCACGACGCTGATGAACGAGCGCGCCGGGCTCGGCGCCTCGGCGGCGCTGGGGCTGGCGCAGACGCTGGACGAGCTGGTGGAACTGGCGAAGGAACGGGGGCTCGCCGGCGACCCGCGCGTCCGCGACCGGGTGGCACGGCTTCGGATCGGCATCGAGGGCCTGCGCCTGGGCGCGATGCGCGCGCTCACGACGACGATGAAGGTGGGTGTCCCCGGGCCCGAGGGCTCGATCGCGAAGCTCCAATGGTCGTCCACGAGCCAGGCGATGACCGAGCTGGCGACCGAGATCGGCGGCCTCGACGCACTTCAGAAGGGCTCGCCCTGGTCCTACCGGTTCCTGCGCACGCGGGCGAACTCGATCGAGGGCGGAACAAGCGACGTGCTTCGCAACATCGTCGCCGAGCGGGTGCTCGGGCTGCCCAAGCTTCGCTAGGGAGGCGGCGGGTGGAGTTCGGGTTCTCAGACGAGCAGCAGGAGATCCAGTCCACCGCGCGCGACTTCCTCGCCGACCGCTTCAAACCCGAGAAGGTGCGCGAGCTGGCCGAGTCCGACGATCCCTACGACGAGGGGCTTTGGCGGGAAATGTGTGAGCTGGGCTGGGCGGGGATCGCGCTGCCCTCAGAGCACGGCGGCCAGGGGCTCGGCACGGTCGAGCTGGTGATCCTCCTGGAGCAGATGGGCTACGCGCTCGCGCCGTCGCCCTTCCTGGCGAATGCGATCGCGGCGCTGATGATCGTCCACGCCGGCTCCGATGAGCAGCAGGGCAGGTGGCTGCCCGGCATGGCCTCGGGCGAGGCGCGCGGCGCCGCCGCCCTGACGCCCGATCCGGAGCCCGTCCTGGGCGCCGCCGAGGGGGCGGCGGTGCTCGTGCTCGGCGATAGCGACGGCGCGCGGATCGTCGAGCCGGATGCGGCCAGGCTGGAGCGGCTGGACATGATCGACACCACCCGGGCCTACTTCCGCGTCTCGGCCGAGGGCGGCGATCCGCTCCCGGGCGAGATCGACGCGCCCAACGACGTCGCCGCGGTGGCCCTGGCCGCCGAGCTGGTCGGCGTCGCCCAGCGGGCGCTCGACATGGCCGTCGATTACGCCAAGGAGCGCGAGCAGTTCGGTCGCCCGATCGGCGCCTACCAGGCCGTCTCGCACCGCCTCGCAGACATGCTCTGGGCGGTCGAGGAGGCGCGCTCGCTCAGTTACTACGCCGCCTGGGTCGCCGACGCGGAGCCGGAGTCGTTGCCGCTAGCCGCCTCGATGGCGAAGGCGCGCGCCTCGGACGCCGCGACCTCGGTCGCTCACGACGCGATCCAGACCCTCGGCGGCATCGGCTTCACCTGGGAGCACGACGTCCACTTCTTCCTCAAGCGGGCGAAGGTCTCGGCCCAGCTCCTGGGCTCGGCCGGCCACCATCGCGCGCGCGTCGCCGCGCTCGGCGGGCTCGGCTGAGCGCCGGGCCTACAGGTCCCAGTTGACGATCTTCGACCGGATGTTGCCGGAGAGGCCGTCGACGAGCTCGCCTCCCGGGTCGTTCAGCTTGCGCGCGCGTTTCCGCGCCGGGGGCTTGTCGTCGTTGGACTGGGTGAAGAAAAGCAGGTAGCGCACCCCGTTCGCCGGGATCCGCACCCGGACCTTGAACGAGATGCAGCCGTCCTTGGGCTTGAGCGGGTTGAACACCTGCGTCGGCGTGACGCTCCCGCCCCTCCCGTAGAGGCCGAGGGTCCCGATGTCGTCGCCGGGGTTCTCGCGGTCGTCCGCGAAGACGATCCACCGGTCGTCGTCCTCGAGCTTGCGGTCGCCGTCGCTCGATAGCAGCACGACCTCGCTGCCGTCGGTGCCCAGGTCCGAGTCCCAGATCAGCGTACGCACGAGCGCCTGACCGCCCGGGTTCTTCAGCTTGATCAGCGAGCGCAGCGTCGGCGTGTTCTTCATTGCGCGCTCGATGCGCTTCACCACCAGGCCGCGCACCTGTTCGGCCCCGACGACGATCCTGCGCCCCTTCAGGTTGCCGGTGCTGTCGGAGTCCTCGAACGGGCTGCGACCGTTCTTGCCCTTGACCCAGAGGACCAGCCCTCCGTCGAACGTGTCACCGGCGCCGCCGTTGGGGCCCGAGGCGTCGTTCCCGGGGCTGAATCCGCGGTCGTCGGCAATCGCACCACCGAGATCGCCGAGCGCGCAGTTGTCGTTGTACTGGTCCGGGGGCTGGTAGACGTCGAAGAAGGCGCCCTGCTTCGAGTTCAGCTTCAGGTTCTGCTGAAAGCCGTCGGGACCGGGGATCATCGCCGGCGCCGCGATCGCCACCGCGGTCGCCGTGAGCGCGACCGCCCCTGCGGTCCCCACGCCCCAGTGTCTCCGCCACCTTGCCACTCAGGGGCAGCGTACATGTGGTCGCACCCGCGACGACGGCATCGTCAGTCGCCGACGACCTCGGCGTCGGAGAGCAGCTTCGTCTTTCCGGCCAGGCGGTACTCGACGTCGATCGTCTCGTGCTTTCGGTAGGTGCCGAACAGGCCCAGGTACATCGCCGCCCAGCGGACGCCGCCGACCTTGCCCTCCTTGACGATCGAGCGCTTGAAGACGATCTCGTCCCGCCGAAGCTCGTAGTCCCTGCCCCGCTCCTGCTCGACGCCGTTCACGTACACCCGGATCGGCGGCTCCGCGCCCCTCGGCAGCGGGACGCGACGGCCGACCTCGACGCCCTCGTCCTCGTGACCGGCGAAGGGCTTGACCTCGTCGCTCACGAACCGCCTGCGGCGGCTTCGCCGCCTGACACGCTGGTTTCGGTGCTTGAGCACCTCATCCCACCAATTCCTCTCGCACGGCGTCGAAGGGGGCGGCCTGGTCGAGCGTGCGCTTGCGAACGCCCCCGGCGAAGGGGACGAACGAGCCGTCGCCCATCACGTCGACGCCGGCGTCGCGGCCCCGGAGCCAGCCGCCCGCTGACAGCTCGACCCGCCCGGCCACCCGCTGCCCGGGGCCGTACTCGCGAAAGGCCTTCACCGGGTCCAGCGGGCCCTCGCCGCGGATCTCCTCCGCGCTGCGACGAAGCGCGCCGATCGCCTCGTCCAGGGTCTCGAAGCGCTCGCGCGCGACGCGCGGCCCGTGGCGAACCGTGAGCGTGTACCCGGTCACGTCCGCAGGGTAGTGAAACGCCCCCCACCCCTTGCCCCGGCGCCCGCCCTGTGAGAGGATGGACTCCGAGGGGACTGCTGCTCACCGCGTCGCGGGCGTGATCGCCATGGCGATCACGCCACGACCCGGCTAGGCCCCGCGTCGCGGGCGCTTCGGCCGGCGCGCCGGGGGGCCGGTGATCTTCTCCGGCCCGTCGCGGTCGGCGACTTCAGCGTAGTCGCGGTCGCGCTCACCGGTGTAGATCTGGCGCGGGCGGGCGATCTTCTGCTCCGAGTCGTCGTTCAGCTCCATCCACTGCGCGACCCAGCCCGAGGTGCGGGGGATGGCGAAGATCACCGTGAACATGTCGGTGGGGATCTCCAGCGCCTCGTAGATCATCCCCGAGTAGAAGTCGACGTTGGGGTAGAGCTTGCGGTCGGTGAAGTACTCGTCGTCGAGCGCCCGCTTCTCCAGCTCGGTCGCGATCTCCACCAGCGGGTTGTGCTCGGTGGCCTCGAGGACACCGTCGAGGTGCTGCTTGATGATCCGCGCCCGGGGGTCGTAGTTCTTGTAGACGCGGTGGCCGAAGCCCATCAGGCGCTCCTCGCGCTTCTTCACGCCCTCGAGGAAGTCGGGGATGTTCTCGGGCTCCTCGATCCGGCGCAGCATCTTCAGCACCGCCTCGTTGGCGCCTCCGTGAAGCGGCCCGTAGAGTGCGGCGACCCCCGCGGCGACGGCGGAGTACGGGTCCACCTGCGACGAGCCGACCCCGCGAACGGCGCTGGTCGAGCAGTTCTGCTCATGGTCGGCGTGGAGGATGAACAGCACGTCGAGCGCCTTCGCCAAACGCGGGTCCGGGTCGTAGGAGACCTCGGTCTTCTTGAACATCATCGAGAGGAAGTTCTCGGGATAGGTGAGGTCATTGTCGGGGTAGACGTATGGGAGGCCCATGTTGTGGCGGTAGGCGAACGCCGCCAGCGTGGGCATCTTCGCGATCATCCTCACCGCCGCCATGTAGCGCTCCTCGGCGTCGTCGATCTGCTTTGCGTCCGGGTAGAACGTCGAGAGGGCGCCGACGCCGGAGAGCAGCATGCCCATCGGATGTGCGTCGTAGCGGAACGTCTCCAGCAGGTGCTTGATGTCCTCGTGGACGAAGGTGTGGTGGGTGATGTCGAAGACCCAGCGCTCGAGCTGGGGCTTGGTCGGCAGCTCGCCGAAGATCAGCAGGTAGGCCACCTCGAGATAGGAGGAGTGCTCGCAGAGCTGCTCGATCGGGTAACCGCGGTGCTGCAACACCCCGGCCTCGCCGTCGATGAAGGTGATCGCCGAGCGGCAGGAGGCCGTGTTGGTGAAGGCCGGGTCGTAGGCCATCATCCCGAAGTCGTCCTCGCGCACCTTGATCTGGCGCAGGTCCATCGCCCGGATCGTGTCGTCCGTGATCTCGACCTCGTAGGTGCGGCCGGTGCGGTTGTCGGTGATGGTCAACGAGTCCTCGCCCGCCGTCGCCACGCCGCCCCCGTCTGTTTGCGTTCGCTCTTCGGTCGCCATCGCCTCTCCTGTTCGCTTCGGCCTCGCGGGGATTGTCTCAGTTCGGCTCAGGCGGCGAAGCCGCCGCAGGTGATCCGCCGCAAGGCACTCAGCCGAACGCGGTCATCGCCTGCAGCTGGCGCAGGCGCTGGTCGATCTCCTCGCGCCCGAGCCGGGCGACCCGCTCGGTGCCGAAGTCCTCGACGTTGAACGACGCGAGCACCGTCCCGTGGGCCATGGCCAGGCGCAGCGTCCGGTGGTCGACGTCGCTCGCGCCGCCGGGGCCGATCACCCCCTGGCCGTCGAGGTAGCCGAGGAAGCCGCCCGCGAAGCTGTCGCCCGCGCCGGTGGGGTCGCGCACGTCCTCGAGGGGAAAGCCCGGGAGGGCGAAGAACCCGTCCTCGGTGAACATCGCCGAGCCGTACTCGCCCTGCTTGGCCACGACCACGCGGGGTCCCATCTCCATCGCCGCGGCGGCGGCGCGCGCCAGGTTCGCCTCCTCGGTCAGCTGGCGGATCTCGGCGTCGTTCAGGATCAGGCAGTCGACCTCGCCGATCGCAGCGACAAGCGAGTCGCGCGCCGTCTCGATCCAGAGGTTCATCGAGTCGAGCGCCACCAGCCGGGCCCCGTCGCACTGGCCTCGAACCCGGCGCTGGAGGTCGGGCTGGATGTTGGCGAGGAACAGCGCGTCCGCGGTGCGCGAGGGGCCGGACAGCTTCGGCTCGAACTCCCCGAAGACGTTGAGCCGGGTCTCGTCGGTGTGGGCGACGTTCAGGTCGTACTCGTAGTGGCCGCGCCAGACGAACGTGTCGCCGCCCGGGACCCGCTCGATGTCGGAGACGTCGACTCCCCGCTCGCTCAGCAGCTCGATGTGCTCCTGGGAGAAGTCGTCGCCCACGGGCCCGACGACATTGACATCCGTGAACAGGCGGGCGGAGAGGGCGAAGTGCACTGCCGATCCGCCCAGCATCCGCTCGCGCCCGCCGAAGGGCGTTCGCACCGAGTCGAAGGCGATCGATCCCACCACGGTCAGCGACATCAGCGGGTGATCCTGCCAGACTTGCCCGCTCGTGCACGCGATACAGGTCAAGGAATTCGGCGGCCCCGAGGTCATGGACCTCGTCGAGCTGCCCGACCCCGAGCCCGCCGACGGCACGGTCGTGGTCGACGTGGTCCGGGCCGGGGTGAACTTCGCCGACACCCACGCGACCCGCGACGACTACCTCGCCAAGCAGGCGCTGCCGATGATCCCTGGCGGGGAGGTCGCGGGCCGGACCTCCGACGGGCGGCGCGTGGCCGCGCTTCTCGCCGGCGGGGGCTACGCGGAGAAGGTGGCGGTGCCGGAGGCCTTCCTCATCCCCGTGCCCGATGGGGTTTCCGACGACGTCGCGGCGGGCCTCTTGCTCCAGGGACTGACCGCGCACGCGCTCGTCCACCGCTGCGCTCGGCTCGAGCAGGGGGAGACGATCGTGGTCCAGGCGGCCGGCGGGGGCACAGGCACCCTGGCGGTGCAGCTCGCGAAGCGCGCCGGTGGCCGCGTGATCGCGCTGGCCTCCAGCGAGGAGAAGCGGGCGCTGGCCCAGCGCCTGGGGGCCGACGCTGCCGTGGACTCCCGCGCGGATGACCTCGAGGCGGCGATCCTGGCGGCGAACGGCGGCGAGCTCGTCGACGCGGTGCTCGAGATGTCGGGAGGGGCGGCGTTCGAGGCTTGCCTGCGCGCGCTGGCCCCGTTCGGACGCATGGCCACGTTCGGGATCGCCTCGCGCGAGCCGAACGAGGTCGACACCGGCCACCTCATGCGCCACTCGCGGGCCGTGATCGGCTTCTGGCTCATGCACCTGATCCCTCGGCGCGAGCTGGTCGCCTCGATGATTGCCGACCTGTTCCGGGCCGTCGGGGCGGGTGAGCTGGAGGTCGTCGTCGGCGGGGTGTACCCGCTCTCGGAGGCGCGCCGCGCGCACGAGGACCTCGCGGCCAGGCGAAGCCACGGCAAGCTCCTCCTCGATCCGTCGCGCTGATGGCCAAGTTCGCCGAGCTCGGCCTCTCCGAGGGTCTTTTGAAGACCCTCGACGAGCTGGGTTACGAGGACCCGACGCCGATCCAGGAGCAGGCGATTCCCGAGCTCGTCGCGGGGCACGACGTGATCGGCCAGGCCCAGACCGGCACCGGCAAGACCGCCGCCTTCGGACTGCCGCTGCTCGACTTCATCGACCCCGAGTCCGAGGACACGCAGGCGATCGTGCTGACGCCCACCCGCGAGCTGTGCATCCAGGTCACCCAGGCGCTTCGCTCCTACGCCGAGCACATGCCGATCGAGGTCCTGGCCGTCTTCGGCGGACAGGCCGTCGCCACCCAGACGTCGCGCCTGCGAACCGGTGCCCAGGTGGTGGTCGCCACGGTGGGACGCATGCTCGATCTGGTGACGCGCGGA
>Ga0214468_1000778_pt1 | contig 10158 bp, 8 predicted proteins | sample RVTome_9_FD_187334 | JGI IMG/M metagenome (GOLD analysis project Ga0214468, IMG submission 187334) | Soil microbial communities from uranium-contaminated site in the Upper Colorado River Basin, Wyoming, United States - RVT155D38 HiSeq ...
CAAGCAGTACGTCCGCAACTGGCTCGACGAGAGCGGCTGGGACCACGAGAGCCCCCCGCCCGAGCTCCCCCCGGAGGTCGTCCGCGGCACCCGGGAGCGCTACCTCGAGGCGTTCCGGCGGATCACGGGTCGCGAGCCGGTCGTCTGAAGCGTACCTCCCAGTCCAGACTGCTACGATCCGGGCGAAGGAGTTCGACGATGGCCGAGACAGCCACCCGAGCGCAGCCTCAGACAGAGGATCGCACGCAGGTCACCTATGAGGATTACCTGGAGATCCCGAACGACGGACGGCGATGGGAGGTCGTCGATGGAGAGCCCTACGTGAGTCCGGCGCCGAGCACGAAACACCAGACGGCTCTCTTCCAGCTCACTCATTTCGTTTCGATCTACCTGCGCGACCACCCGGTGGGGCGTGCCTTCTTCGCCCCGTTCGACGTCGTCCTCGGCGAGCTCGACGTCGTGCAGCCCGACTTCCTCTACATCCGCAGGGAGCGGCTCGGCCTGCTCATCGACAACGGCATCAAGGGGACTCCGGACCTGGTCGTCGAGGTCCTCTCCGAGTCCACCCGACGCCTCGACGAGAAGGTCAAGCTCGGGCTCTACGAGCGCTGCGGCGTCGAGGAGTACTGGATCGTCGATCCGGTCCTCGAGACGGTCAAGGTGCGCCGGCGCGGCGAGGCGGGCTTCGGCTCGCCCGAGCTGCTCGCCCGCGAGGCCGGCCACCTGCTGACCACGCCGCTCCTCCCGGGCCTCGAGATCCCCCTCGCCGAGCTGTTCTCGCCGTAGCCGAAGGACGACGGCGGAATGACGCGGTATCGGGTCGGTGATCTGACCGTGGATCTCGCCCGGGTCCAGGTGACCCGGGGCGCCGAGGTCCTCGACCTGCCCGGGCTCACCTTCGACCTGCTTCTCTGCCTGCTCGAGAGCGCTCCGAGCGTGGTCGGCCACGATCGGCTGGTGGCCGAGGTGTGGGGCGGCGCGGCGATCGCGGACGAGACGATCACGCAGAGGGCCTCCTTGCTGCGGAGGGCTCTCGGCGACGATCCCGCGTCCCCGCGATACGTGGCGACGGTCCGCGGCCGCGGCTACCGCCTGCTCCCCCCGGTCACGCCGCTGTCCGACCTCGTCGCGACGGGTCCGCCGGCGCTCGCTCGGCCGGCGCTCGCCCGGCCGTCTCGCTTTCGGTGGGCGCTGGCCTCGGCGGTCGCGCTGGCATTCGTCGCGCTGGTCGTCGTCGCGCTGGTCGGAGCCGAGGCCTTCCGCAGGCAGGCCGAGACGGCCCGGATGGAGAAGGTACTTCCCGTCCTCTCGGCGGCCGAGCTCACGGAGCGCGGGCACGCCTATCTCGCGCGGCACCGGGAAGAGGACAACGAGCTGGCGGTCGAGCTGTTCCGCGACGCGCTCGAGCTCGACGGGGCCGATCCCTCGGCAACCGTCGGGCTGTCGCTCGCTTTCAGCCAGCGGGCCACGAAGTTCAACCGATCGCCCGCCTGGGCGCGGCGGGCCGAGGCGCTGGCGCGACGGTCGATCGCGGTGCGGCCAGGCGCGGCAGAAGCCCACCACGCGCTGGGCCTCGCGCTCGACGCCCAGGGCCGGGTGTCGGAGGCTCTCGCCGCCTACCGTCGGGCCGCGACGCTCGACCCGCGCCATGCCGGGGCGATCGCCAGCGCCGCCTACCTCCTCGCGGTCCGCGGCGAGCTCGCCGAGGCGCTCCGCTGGAACCTGCGCGCGCTCGCTCTCGACGCCGACGTACCCTACGTCGAGCTCCAGATCGCCGAGATCCTCCGGACGCTCGGCGAGCACGCTGCGGCGGAGGGCTGGTACCGCAGGGCGCTGGCCCTACGTCCGGACATCGTTTTCGTCCACGGCGCCTACGGCACGTACCTGCTCGAGCGTGGAGATCTCGCCGGCGCCGAGGGGCTGGCCCGGCAGGCGCTCGGCCGCGGGATCCGCCGTCCCGAGCCGCTGATGATCCAGGGGCACGTGGCCTGGATGCAGGGTCGCGAGAAGATCGCCGGCCAGCTCTATCGGCGGGCGGCGGCAGTCAACGACAGGCAGTCGTCCGCCGACGCCTACCTGGCCGCCCTCGGCGCGCCGGGCGAAGGGCCGGCTGCCGCGGAGGGAGCCACCGGGACCGCATCGTGCCGCACGTCCCGGCCGAACGGCGCGGACGAATGGCCGCTCGTCCCGCTCGCCGACGTCTTGCGGTGCGCGGGCCGCGGCGATCGCGTGACCGCCCTGGAAGCGCTGGACGCGGCGATCGACCGCGGCTATCGCGACGACGACTGGCTGCTGGTGCACCCGGGCTTCGCCTCTCTGCGGCGAGACCGGATGCTGCGGGCGCGAATCGACCGGATTCGCGGGCTGATCGCCGCCGAGCAGGCGCGGGTCCAGGGCGCCGCCTGGCTCCCCGGCGAGCTCCTCGGGCGCTCAGTCTGACGACTCCGGCGCCGGCGAGGACACCGCCGCGGCGGCCGGCAGGACGTGCTCGACGAGGATCTCCTCGGCCTGGCTGTGCATCCAGGGCTGGTTGTACGCGGTGGCGGTGACGATCGCCACGAGGTCGAGCGCGGGGACGACGTAGACCTTGTTGCCGCCGTTGCCGCTGGCGAACCAGACGGTGACGGCGCGGTCGTCCGTACGCAGCTCCTTCTTCCACCAGAGGTAGCCGTACTCGGTCTCGTCGTCGACCACGGCACGGGGGGTCAGCATCGCGTCGATCCACCCTTCGCTCACCACCCGCCGTCTTTCCCGGAGGCCCCTTCCCAGGACGAGCCGGCCCAGCGCGAGGAGGTCACGGCTCCGCATGCCGAGCCCGCCGCCGGCCAGGGCGAGGCCGAGCGAGGACCGCTTCCACTCGACCTCGCCGATGCCGAGCGGATCGAACAGGTACCTGCGGGCATAGTCCTCGAGCTCGCTGCCGGTCGCCGCTTCGACGAGTGCCCCGAGCAACGTGACCCCGGCCGTGCAGTAGGAGAACGAGCGGCCGTACCGGGCCTTCTCGGGCGGCGCCTGCCACGGCGCGAAGCCCTTGATCGGCAGGTCCAGGGCGAACCCGACCCAGTCCTCCATGACGTACATCCGCTCCTCGTTGCCCCGGGAAAACGAGTTCCAGTCGTCGCACTCGAGCAGCGAGCTCATCGTCAGCAGGTCCTCGACGGTGATCTCGTCCTTCCTGGGATCGGGGTGCTCGAACGGACCCCGAGCGGCGAAGAACGGCAGCACTCGGGCCTCGACGCCGGCCAGCTCTCCGCGGTCGATCGCGATGCCGGCGAGCAGCGCCGTCCAGCTCTTGCTCGCCGAGCGGACGTCGTGGAGCGTTTCCGGTACCGCACCGCCGAAGTAGCGTTCGTAGAGGAGGTGGCCGTCGCTCCAGACCAGCACCGAGGAGACCTGCCGGAGCTCGCCGTCGGCGATGCGCTTCTCGAGCCGCTCGAGGGAGGTGGGTGGGGCCGCCTCGGGGGGACCGGGCGAACGAGGCGCAGCCGGCGCCGCCATGCCCCACGGGGCGACCGAGGACAGACCGATGGCCAGGACGAGTACCGCAGACGTTGTCTTCATGGAGCGACTCTCGCCGATCCGCGGGGCGATCCGCCTGAAGATCTCGTGAAGCTTGCTCCGCCGTGCCCCTCGGACCGCCGCTCCTCACGAGCACATGCGGTCGAGGTACGGGCCGGCGAAGGCGAACCACGCCAGGAGCAGCGCGAGGAGGGTGCCGAGGGCCCAGCGGAGGCGGCCCGCCGAGGCGATCGCCGCGGCCGCGGCCGGGGACAGCGGGTCGCGCCAGCGCGGTGCGAGGGCGGCGAGAAACCAGCCGGCGAACAGGCACAGCAGCGGCCAGAGCTGAACGGCGTAGCGCGACTCGGCGTGGAGGACGAAGTAGAGCGCGAGCTGGTAGGCGAGGAGGCCGCCGACGGTTAGGGCGAGCGGCCGCCGCCATCGGCGCCAGAGGACGATGCCGAAGGCGAAGGCGACCAGGGTGGCGAGGTGGACGCCGTGGCTCGCCAGGGTCAGGCCGGCGACGACCGGCGGTGGCGGATCGCGGTAGCTGGGGATGTGGCCGCGGCACAGGTCGCCCGGGAGCTGGGACACCAGGTTCGTCTTCGCGCTGAAGAGACGGAAGTACTGTTTGCTCAGCTTGTCGCGGAGGACCGGCCACACTCCCCGCCGCTCGACCAGGCGCCGCGAGCGGTCGAGGTAGATGCGCCGCCGCTCGGCCGGTGTCTCGGCGCTTTCGAGGTACCGGCGGAGCTCTATTCCGTTGGTGTCCCGGTAGGCGTCGGACCGCCATGACTCGTCGAGACCGACCCACAAGCCGAAGACCGAGCTGTCGGAGATCTTCGCCTCGCCGAACCGAGCGAGGTTGTCGAGCCGGGCCGGGAGGGTGACCGCGAGGCCGACGGCGAGGAAGAGCGCGAGGTCGAGGAGCAGCGTGGGCAGCCAGGCCCGCACCGGGCGCCACGGACCGGGCCGGCGGAGGATCGGGAGGTACAGCACCCACGCCATGCCGAACAGGGTCCGGAAGAGGAGCGCGCTTCCCCAGGCGGCGCCGGCGCCGGCCGCAGCGAGCCTCCCCGCCCACCCGGAGCGCCAGCGAAGCGGCAACCAGAGGGAGAGGAGCCAGAGGGCCATGTGCGGCGCCTCGGCGAAGAGGTAGTGGGAGAAGGCCAGGACGCTGGGGTGGGCGAGCAGGAGGAGGCCGGCGAGGGCACCCGCCGCCGGCGAGCCGGTGAGCCGCCGGCCGAGGTCGGCCAGCAGCCAGGCCGACAGCGCGAAGAGGGCGGTGTGCCAGACCTGGATCGCCAGGATGGCCGGCTCGAGGCCGCCGAAGCCCTCGATCGCACGGGCCACCACCGTCGCCTGGGCGGGAGGCCAGATCAGGAAAATGCTCGCCGGGCCGCCGGCGAGGATCCCCTCGGCGGTCCAGACGTACTGCCACTCGTCGAGGAACAGCACCTTGCGGGCCGGCCGGTAGTAGATCCACCAGAGGACGGCGTCGACGAGACCGATCCAGACGAGGCCTCCGACGAGGAGCGACCGCGGAAGCCGTCCGGCGGCGGCCTCGGATACCGACGAGGTCCCTTGCCTGCCGCCTCCGCGATCCTCTGCCTGCACGAGCCTCCCCTGGGCTCAGAACCCGCCGAGCGGGATCGCGCCGAGGAGGTACTTGAGGTCGTCGTCGGTCCAGCGGACGCCGCCGCCGAGGAAGAAGGAATCGAGGTCGGACTCCAGGGGGTCGTCGTAGCCGCCGAGGACGAAGACGTTGTCGTCGAGGTGGTAGCGGCCCGTGAGGCGGAGGTGGGGGTCGCGGTCGCCGGGGCGGTCGAAGTCGAAGGCCTCGAGGTCGACCCAGAGGCGGCGGTCCCAGAAGGGCTGCTCGGCCTGGACGCCGAAGCTGTCTTCGATCAGGCCGGCCCACAGGCGGGTGTCGGTGCGCAGGCGGACGCCGACCTGGGCGGACAGCACGGTGTCCTCCTCGCGGGTGAAGGTCTCGACGGTGGTGGTCTCGACCGAGCCGTCGGGGTTGGTGACGGTGATCACCTGGGTCTTCTCGCGCGTGTCGCCGGCCGGGGTCGACGACAGCGCGACGCGGTAGAGCTTGTTGGAGTCCTCGCCGGGCAGCACGGTGAGGCCGAACGTGCCGTGGGAGTCGTCGCGGTCGGCGAGGGCGAAGCCCTGGAGGTCGAGGTCGAGCCGGAGACGCTTCGCCCGGCCGAGAGTGTCGGTGAGGTCGCCGACGCCGGCCTGGATCGAGTCCATCGTGTCGACGAGCTCGGCGTGGGCCTCTTCGGAGGTCAGCAGCTTGCCGAGGGTGCCCTCACCGCGCTCGAGCCGGCCGGAGATGGCCGAGAGGTTGGCCGCGGCGGTGCGCATCTCCTCGGTGAGCTCGGCGAAGTTCTCGGTCGAGCGCCGGACGTCGGCGCGGTTCTCGCCGACGACGCCGCCGACCTCGCCGACGAGGCCGCCGACCTCGGCGATCAGCCCCTCCATGCGGGCGACGAGGCCGGGGAGCTCGCGGGCGAGGGTGGCGCTGACCTGCTCGAAGTTGCGGATCGTCGAGTCGAGCTGCTCGCGGTTGGCCTCGACGAGGACGCGGACCTCGGCCGAGGTCGACTCGAGGTTGCCGATCAGCCGCGACAGCGGGGTCGGCTCGCCCTCGCCGGAGAGCGCGCCGCCGAAGCTGCCGGCGAGCCCGGAGATCGAGTCGGCGACGTCGTTGAGCTTGGCCATCGCGTCGTCGAAGGAGAGCCCGGTCTCGCCGGGGAGGACGACGTCCTCGGGCAGCGGCGGCGCGCCGGGCGGGCCGGGGACGATGTCGACGAACTTGTCGCCCAGCAGGCCGAGGCTGGCGATGCGGGCGTAGGTGCCCTCGGTCAGCGGCAGGTCGTCGTCGAGGACGAGGTGGACGCGGGCGGCGCGGCCGGCGAGCTCGATGCCGTCGACCCGCCCCACCCGCACGCCGGCGATGCGCACCGCCGCCCCGTCGTCGAGCCCGGCGACCGAGGGGAACTCGGCGTCGAGGGTCTCGCCCGCCGGGTCGAAGGGGTTGAAGTCCTCGATCTTCAGCACGAACCAGGCGGCGAGGAGCAGCACCAGGGTGGCGAAGATCCCGACTTTGACGGCCTGTGACATCAGCTCTCCTTCCCCAGCGGCCCCTCGGCGCGGCCCTCGATGAACTGGCGCACCCGCGGGTCGTCGAGCCGGCGGAACTCGTCGGGCGGCGCGAGGGCGATGATCTTACCGGCGTAGAGCATGCCGATCCGGTCGGCGATCCGGAAGGCGCTCGTCATGTCGTGGGTGATGGTGATCGCGGTCGAGTCGAGCCGGCCGAGGAGCTCGAGGATGACGTCGTCGATGAGCGCGGTGGTCACCGGGTCGAGGCCGGTGGTCGGCTCGTCGAAGAGCACGATCGCCGGCTCGAGCGCGATCGCCCGCGCGAAACCGACCCGCCGCTTCATCCCGCCCGAAAGCTGGGACGGCATCTTCTCGCCGACGCCTTCGAGCTTGACCATCTCGAGGCAGCGGTCCACCCGCGCGTAGATCTCGTCGACCGATCGCCGCGTCTGACGCCTGAGCGGGAAGGCGACGTTCTCGCGCACGGTCATCGAGTCGAAGAGCGCGCCCTCCTGGAAGGCCATGCCGAAGCGGCGGCGGAAGTCGGTGATCTCGCGGTTGTCGAGGGTGGCGAGGTCGACGCCGTCCACCTCGACGGTGCCGCGGTCGGGCGAGAGCAGGCCGATCATGTGCTTGAGGAGCACGCTCTTGCCGGTGCCCGAGCCGCCGATCAGCACCAGCGACTCCCCCTCCTCGACCTCGAGGTCGATGCCGTCGAGCACCACCTTCGGCCCGAACGACTTGTGCAGGCCGGTGAGGCGGATCTTCGGCTCGCGGGCGGCGCGCGGCTCGAACGGCAGGTCGCGGACGGGCTCGGCCATCAGGGGTCGACCATCAAAAGAGAATCTTGGTGAGGAAGAAGTCGGCGATCAGGATCGAGATCGAGGCGGTGACCACGGCCGAGGTCGTCGACCGCCCCACCCCCTCGGCGCCGCCGGTGGTGAAGAACCCCTTCTGGCAGCCGATCACCGCGATCAGCAGGCCGAAGACCGCCGCCTTGACCAGTCCGGAGACGAGGTCGTTGACCTCCAGGTACTGGAAGGTGTTCTCGACGTAGGCGACCGGGTTCGAGCCCATCAGCACGACGGCGACCAGGTAGCCGCCGTAGATGCCCAGCACGTTGCCGAGCATGACCAGCATCGGCAGGACGACGGTGGTCGCCCACACGCGGGGGACGACCAGGTAGTGGACCGGGTCGGTGGCCATCACCTCCAGCGCGTCGATCTGCTCGCTGACCCGCATCGAGCCGAGCTCGGCGGCCATCGCCGACCCCGAGCGGCCGGCGACGATCAGCCCGGAGAGCACCGCCGAGAGCTCGCGCACCATCGACAGCGCGACGAGCGAGCCGACGTAGCTCTCGGCGTGGAAGCGGCGCAGGGTGGTGAAGGTCTGGAGCGCCATCACCGCGCCGGTGAACATGGCGGTGAGCACGATCACCGGGATCGAGTCGACCCCCACCTTGACCATCTGCCGCAGCAGCTCGCGCCAGTCCCACGGCCGGCGCGGCGTCCAGCGCAGGGTGCGCCAGAAGATCAGGAAGAAACGGCCGACCTCGGTGAAGAAGGACTCGGCGAGGCGCGGCATCCGCCGGCGCTCGCGCTCGGCCTCGGGCGCCGGGGCCGGGGCGGTCCCGGCGACGGTCACCGGCCGGGCTCCGGGACCCGTCCGCCGAGGAGCCGCGACGCGGCCGACTCGATCTTCCCGCCGCGCAGGTAGACCCGGGGCAGCCGCAGGCCGAAGACGGTGAGGATCTCGTAGGGGATGGTGTCGGCTTTCTCCGCCAGCTCCCAGGCGTCGATCGACTCGCCGCCCTGGCGGCCGAGGAGGACGACCTCGCTGCCGACCCGGACCTCGCCCGCCTCCAGCTCGGTCACGTCGAGGATCGTCAGGTCCATGCTCACCGCCCCGGCGACCGGCACCCGCCGCCCGGCGGCGAGCGCCTCGGCCCGGTTCGTCAGCCGCCAAGGATACCCGTCGGCATAGCCCACCGGGACGGTCGCCAGCCGGCTCGGCCGGCGCGCCACCCAGCGGCTGCCGTAGCCGGCGGCGCGGCCGGCCGGCACCTCGCGCACCTGGGCGACCCGCGCGGCGACGCTCATCGCCGGGCGGAGGCCGCGCGCCGCGCCCGGCTCCGGCCCCGCCGGGTCGTAGCCGTAGAGGGCGAGGCCGAAGCGCACCAGGCCGTGGCGGTCGGCCGGCCGGTGGAGGCCGGCGGCCGAGTTCGCGAGGTGGACGAGGACCAGGCCGCGCTCGCCGGGCGTCAGCAGCTCGAGGAGCGCCGAGAACCGCCGCTCCTGCTCGGCGTTGCGCGGGCTCGCCTCGTCGTCCGCGTCGCCGAGGTGGGACATGAAGCCGGCGAGCTCGAGCCCGGGCGCAGCGCGCACCGCGGCGAGCGCCTCGGCGACCTCCTCGGGCGGGATGCCGAGCCGGCTCATCCCGGTGTCGGCCTTGAGGTGGACCGTCACCGGCGCCGCCCCGCCGGCGCCCGCCTGGCGCCACAGCGCGACCTCCTCGGGGGTCGACAGCGTCGGCGTCAGCCGGTGGCGGCGAACCTCGGCGACCTGGGCCGCCTCCACCGTGCCGAGGACGAGGACCGGCGATTCGATCCCCGCCCGCCGCAGCTCCGCCCCCTCCTCGACGAGCGCGACGGCGAGCATCGCCGCGCCGCGCTCCGCCGCCGCCCGCGCCACCCGCACCACTCCGTGGCCGTAGGCGTCGGCCTTGACCACCGCCGCCCAGCGCGCCGGCGCGGCGGCGCGGGCGAGCAGGTCGGCGTTCGCCTCCAGCGCGTCGAGGTCGACCCGCGCCCAGGCCGGGCGGAGGGTGCGGTCGAGCTCCGGCCGGCCGGTCAATTCGGCGGCGGCGAAATAGTCACGAGCACCCACGAAGAAAAAAGGCTACTCTTCACGATACTCGGGAGGTGGCGACGAATGGGCAGGGCCAGCCGGATTGAGGAACTTTGTGATTTCCCCTATGAAGACGAGCGGCACCGTTCCCGTCTCGCCGTTACGATGTTTTGCCAGAATTAGCTCAGCCTGATTCCTTGCATCTGACTGAGGGTCATCTGGATCAGAATTGTAGACCCAATCGCGGTAGACAAACATGACCAGGTCCGCATCTTGCTCAATCGCTCCAGACTCACGCAGATCAGCGAGCTGGGGCCTGTGATCGCTTCCTCGTCTCTCCGGTTGCCGCGACAACTGAGAAAGTGCAACGACAGGTATATCCAGCTCCTTCGCCAGCTGCTTGAAGCCTCTGCTGATAGCGGCTATCTCTAGATTTCGGTTCTCATACTTGCCCCCTGCTTCCATTAGCTGAAGGTAATCGATGATGAGCAGGTCTAGCCCCTTTTCCTGCTTTAGCCGCCGAGCCTTGGACCCTATCTCGAGCAGTGTGGGATTTGGATCATCATCGATGAACAAAGGTGCACCCGAATCCGCCCTGACTACTTCGACAATCCGAGACCATTCCTTGTTTGACAAGTGACTACTGCGAAGCCTCGAAAAGGGGACGTTCGCCTCCGCACATAGAACCCGTAGAGCA
>Ga0214468_1000780_pt1 | contig 10150 bp, 8 predicted proteins | sample RVTome_9_FD_187334 | JGI IMG/M metagenome (GOLD analysis project Ga0214468, IMG submission 187334) | Soil microbial communities from uranium-contaminated site in the Upper Colorado River Basin, Wyoming, United States - RVT155D38 HiSeq ...
AACGTCGGCTGCTCTCCCGTGCATGCGTCGGCCTGGCCCGCCAGCACGAGTGGGGCGATCAATGTCAGGACCGCGAGACCAATGCGTCGCAGCGTCATGGTGCCTCCCCGCGCCTCAGTCCGGTGGCGCGACCCTCGTGGCATCGGCGCCCGAAAGGATGGTCCGACCACCGTCGACCGTCCAGACGGCGCCGGTCACGTAGCTTGTTGCAGGCCCGACCAGGAAGCCGATGACGGCGGCCACCTCGGCGGCGGTGCCCATGCGGCCGAGGGGGACGTCGGTGCGGTGATCGGCGGGGAGCAGCCGCTCGTCGAAATCGGTGGCGATGGCGCCCGGCGCGACGACGTTGACGCGCACGCCATCGGGTGCGCCGATGATCGCGAACGAGCGCGCGAGGCCTTCGATTCCGGCCTTCGCGGCGGCATAGGCGGGGGACCGAAGCGAGCCCTCGGCCGCTCCGACGATGCTCCCCACCAGCACGACCGAGCCACGCGCCCCGACGAGCGCCGGCCAGCAGGCGCGCAGCGCCTCGTAGGGCGCGGTCAGGTCGACGGCCAGCACCTTGTCCCAGTGGTCGCGGCTGTCCCAGGGTCCCGACGGCGGGATGCCGGCCGAGCAGACCAGCGCGTCGACACGACCGTCGCAGTGCTCGACCGCATCGGCCAGGACCGATGCGTCACCGGCGTCGCCGATGAGGAGGTCGCCGCCGGAGATCGAGCCGCCGGAGCGGTCGATCCCCACCACGTGCCACCCATCGGCGACCAGCAGGTCGGCGGTCGCGCGGCCGATGCCTGCAGCTGCCCCGGTGACGATCGCGGACCGGTTCGTCACGCCGCTGCCTGCGCGAGGGCGGCGCCGAGCCGGCGGGCAGCCTCGTCGACCTCATCGGTGGTGATGGTCAGCGGCGGCACGATGCGCAGCGTGGTGTCGCCGGTGGCGTTCACCAGCAGCCGGTGCTCGTCTCGTGCGATCGCCATGGCCGTCCGGGCGATCGGGCCGGCGGTCTCGACGCCGATCATCAGGCCACGCCCGCGGACCTCGGTGACTTCCGCCAGGGCGCTCAGCGTCTCCGCGAAGCGAGCGCCCATCGCGCGAGCGTTGTCCATGAGCCGATCCTCGTCGATCACCCGCAGCGTCGCGAGGGCGGCGGCGGCGGTCAACGGATTGCCGCCCAGCGTCGTCCCGTGGTCGCCGAGGTGGAAGACCGAGGCGGACTCGCGCACCAGCATCGCGCCGATGGGCACGCCGCCGCCAAGCCCCTTGGCCAGCGTCGCGATGTCCGGCACGACCGGCGTCTGCTCGAACGCGAAGAAGGTCCCCGTGCGGCCGATGCCGGTCTGGATCTCGTCGAGGATGAGCAGCGCCCCCACGGCATCGGCCGCCTCGCGCGCCGCGACGAGGTACTCGTCAGTCAGCGGATGGATGCCGCTCTCGCCCTGGATCGGCTCGAGGAGGATGGCGGCGGTCCGATCGGTCACCGCGGCGCGCAGCGCATCGGCGTCGTTGATCGGCACCTGGAGGAACCCGGCCGGCAGGGGAGCGAATGGCTCCTGGTACTTGGGTTGGCCCGTCGCGGCCAGCGACCCCAGCGTGCGGCCGTGGAACGAGTTCGTCAGCGACACGATCTCGAACGCGCCGCGCTCGCCGCCGTGACGCCGGGCCAGCTTGATGGCCGCCTCGTTGGCCTCGGTGCCCGAGTTGGTGAAGAACGCGCGGTCGAACGGGGAGCGGGCGATCAGCGCATCGGCGAGCTCCAGCTGGGGCACGGTGTAGTACAGGTTCGAGGTCGTCAGGAGCGTGCGGGCCTGCTTCGCCAGGGCATCGGCGACCGCGGGGTGCGCGTGGCCGAGGACGTTGACCGCGATGCCCGCGACGAGGTCCAGGTACTCGCGCCCCGCGTCGTCCCAGACCCGGCAGCCCTCGCCGCGGACGAGGGTCAGCGGCTGCCGCGCGTAGACGGAGACGTGGACGCGTCCCTCGCGTTCGATGGCAGGGCTGGTCGTGGACGTCGTCTCAGTCATGGGAGCCTCCACGCTCCGTCCACCCGGTCGCTGGCGCTTTCGGGGACCGATATAGCACTAGTGCTATAACCGGTGACAGTTGCAGCGCCGCCGCCCGACCCCGACGCACCCCCACTACGACACCTCCTCGCCGGCGCGAAGTGCCTCGAACTGGGCGCGGATCCGCCGGAGGGCATCGCGATCGCGGCAGGCCAGGAAGATCGTGTCGTCGCCGGCCAGGGTCCCGACCAGCCCGTCCAACGGCAGCAGGTCGACCGCGCGGGCGATCGCGTTGGCCGCCCCCGGCGACGTGCGCAGGATCAACAGCGGCGGCGCCTCGTCGATGGTCAGCGGCAGGTCCAGCAGCAGTCGACGGAGCCGATCGACCGCACCCGGATCCCGGGAGGCAGGCAGGTCGTCGGAGGCGATGTAGACCGGCGAGCCGTTGCGCACGCCGCGCACCACGCCCAGCTCGGCGAAGTCGCGGGAGACGGTCGCCTGGGTGACGGTGATGCCGCGTCGGGCCAGCTCGGCGACCACCTGCTCCTGCGAGTGGATCTCGCCCGTGGCGATCAGGCGCCGGATGAGCTGCCGCCGCGCGAGCGGCTTGCGAAGGTCCTCGGTGGTCATGCGGCCGTCACCATGGTGCCTGCGGCCGCTCCCCGCAAGGCGGCGTCGAGCGCCGCCGCCGACCGACCGTCGACGATCCGCACCTCGCAGCCGGCCCGCGCGGCCACCAGCGCCGCCCGCAGCTTCGGTCGCATCCCCGCCGATGCCGATCCGTCCTCGAGCATCCCTTCGGCAGCGACGGCGTCGAGGCGCTCCAGCACCTGGCCGTCGCGCTGGACGCCGGGCACGTCGGTGCAGAGCAGGAGGAGTCCGCCGCGAGCGGCCGCGATGGCGCCCGCCACTTCGTCGGCGTTGACGTTGAGCAGGTCGCCGGCCGGGTCGACCCCGACCGACGCGACGACCGGCATGAGGCCCTCGCGCAGGAGGGCATCGAGGAGCGTCGGGACGACGCCGTCGACCTCGCCGACCTCGCCGAGAACCGGGTCGTGACGGCGAAGGCGGAGGAGGCCACCATCGGCGCCGGTGAGGCCGACGGCCGCCCGCCCGGAGCCGACGAGCGCCGCCACCAGCCGCGTGTTGACCAGGCCGCCGAGCACCGCAACGACCACGTCCAGGGTGTCGGGGTCGGTGACGCGCAGCCCGTCGTGGGTGCGTGGCTCGAGGCCGTGGCGTCGACTCCACTCGGCCACCTCGTTCCCGCCGCCGTGGACGACCACCGTGGTGGGCGGCGCCGAGCGTGCCAGCCAGCGAAGGCTCTGGGCGTGCTGGCCCGCCACGCCGCCGATCTTGATCGTCACCGGTCGCTGCTCCGCGGTCACGTGCGGTACTCGCTGTTGATCGAGACGTACTCGGCCGACAGGTCGCAGCCCCACGCCATGCCGCTCCCCGAGCCGAGCCGGAGGTCGAGGCCGATGCCCACCACCTTGCCGCGCAGGGCGCGGCTCGCGACGCGCTCGTCGAAGGCCAGTGGCGCGCCGTCGTACACGGTGACGGCGCCGATGCGGACCGCCAGCCGATCCGGATCGAGCCGCGCACCCGAGCGTCCGGCGGCGGCGGCGATGCGCCCCCAGTTCGGGTCGGCGCCGTGGACGGCGGTCTTCACCAGGCTCGAGCTCGCCACCGTGCGGGCGACGAGCCGCGCCTCGCGGTCGGTGCGCGCCCCGATCACCGAGACGTCGATCCGATGCTGCGCCCCCTCGCCATCGGCGGCGATCCTCTCGGCGAGGGCGCGGCACACCGCCTCGAGCCCCTCGGTGAAGGCGGCGAGCGAGCCTCGGCCGGTGATCGCGGAGCCGCCCTCCGCCCCGCTGGCCAGGACGAGGACGGTGTCGTTCGTCGAGGGATCGCCGTCGACGGTCACCTGGTTGAAGGTCCGGTCCACCGTCTCGCGCAGCGTGGCGCGGAGGAGCGCCGGCGCGATCGGCGCATCGGTGGTCAGGAAGGCGAGCATGGTGCCCATCATCGGGTGGATCATCCCGGAGCCCTTGGCCATGCCGGCGACGTGCGCGGTGCGGCCGCGTCCCAGGTCCACCTCGACGGCCTCCTCCTTGGGAACCGTGTCGGTGGTCATGATCGCGCGGGCCGCATCGCCATCGGCGGCTCGGCCGGCCACCGGCTTCAGCCCCGGCAGGACCGATGCGATCCGATCCACCCCCAGCCGGGAGCCGATCAGCCCGGTCGAGGCGGTGAAGACGTGCCGGTTCGCGACCCCGAGGCGCTTCGCGACGAGCGCCTGCACGGCGCGAGCATCTTCGAGGCCCTGCGCGCCGGTGCCGGCGTTCGCGCAGCCGGCGTTGGCGATCACCGCAGCCACGTGACCGCCGGAGGCGCGGAGGGACCGCATCGATACCTCGACCGGGGCAGCGCGGAGGCGGTTCTTCGTGAAGGTGGCGGCGGCGGGGACGGGGCCACGGTCGCTGACGAGCAGCACGACGTCGGGACCCGGGCCCGACCGGAGACCGGCACGCGTGGCCGCGGCCCGGAAGCCGCGCGGCGTGGTGATGCCGCCGCGGACCGGCCGGACGCTCACGGGTAGACGGCGAGCGCGCCGAGGCCCGCCGTCTCCTCGAGGCCCAGCGCCACGTTCATGTTCTGCACCGCCTGGCCGGCGGCCCCCTTGCCGAGGTTGTCGATGGCGCCGATGACGACCGCCTTCCGGGAACCCGTCCGCGCCGCGAAGACGAAGGCGTGGTTCGACCCCGAGGCGAGCTTGGAGGACGGCGGCATCGCCATCGGATGGACGAAGGGCTCGCCTGCGTAGGCGTCGTCGAGGATGCTGCGCAGGGCGGTGTCGTCCAGGTCGTCGGCCAGGTTCAGGTAGCAGGTCGAGATGATGCCGCGGACCTGGGGGATGAGGTGCGGGATGAAGGTCAGGGCCACGCCATCGGCTCCGGCTGCGGCCAGGCCCTGGGCGATCTCCGGCGTGTGGCGATGGCGCGGGATGCCGTACGCCTTGGTGCCGCCCTCCAGCTCGGTGTACAGGAAGTCCGATCCGGCGCTGCGTCCCGCTCCCGAGACGCCGGACTTCGCGTCGACGATCACGTCGCCGGTCAGCAGCCCGGCGCGCGCGAACGGCGTCAGGGCCAGCAGGCTGGCGGTGGGGTAGCAGCCTGGGTTGGCGATGAGCGTCGCGCCGTGGAGGCGCGGGCGGGCGAACTCGGTCAGGCCGTAGACGGCGGTCTCCAGGGCGTCCGGCGCCGGATGGTCGAAGCCGTACCAGTCGGGGTACGCGGCCGGATCGGCGAGGCGGAGGTCGGAGCCGATATCGATCACGGTCGAGCCGCCCTCGGCCAGCCGCACCGCCACCGCGGCCGAGGCTCCGTGGGGAAGGGCAAGAAAGACGACGTCGTGCTCGCCAGGCTCCGGCGAGCCATCGACGAAGCGCAGGCCCAGCGGAGCGAGGTGCGGGAACTCGTCGGCCAGCGGGATGCCGTCGCGGTTGCGGCCGTAGAGCGCGGCGATCTCCGCCTGTGGATGGCCGGCCAGCAGCCGCACCAGCTCGGCGCCGGCATAGCCGGACGCGCCGACGACGGCAACGCGAATGAGGGTGCTCACCCGTCGATTATGCATTCGCAATGCATGATCATGCAATCAGCCGGTATGCTGGAGGCCGGCCGCGACGCCTCCCACGCTCAGCTGGAGCAGCTCCTCGGCCGCGGGCCGGTCCTCCGACGACAGGTCGCCGGATCGCAGCAGCGCCAGGGCGTGGATCTGGAGCTCCGACAGGACGTCGACGTACGGCGTCCGCAGGTCGATGCTGCGACGCAGGCGCGGGCTGCCCTCGAGCAGCCGATCGTGTCCCGTGAGCCGGGTCAGCTCCTCGACCGTTCGCTGCCGCTCCTCCTCGACCGCCGCGGCGATCCGCCGCATGGCCGGATCGTCGCCGGCGAGGTCCGCATAGCGTGCCGCGAGGGCCGGGTCGGCAATGGCCAGGCCAAGCTCGACGTTGTCCACCAGCGAGCCGAAGAACGACCAGCGCCGATACGCCTCGCCCAGGTCGTCCCGACCATCGGGGTGACGGTCGGCGTAGATGGCGAGGGCGGTGCCGACCCCGTACCAGGCCGGCAGGTTCGTGCGGCCCTGCGACCAGGCGAAGACCCACGGGATGGCGCGCAGACCGTCCAGCGAGGGGCTCGCAGTACGACGGGCGGGGCGGGAGCCGAGCTCCATCCGGCTGATCTCGTCGATCGGCGTCGCGCGCCGGAAGAAGTCGGCGAAGTCGGGTTCCTCCCAGACAAGACGTCGATACGCGTCCTCCGCAAGGGCGGAGAGCTCGGTGATCATCGGGCGCCATCGGTCCGCCTGCTCCGCGGTGATCCAGGCGTGGCCCGGCCGGCTGGCGAGGAGGATCGCGCTGGTGAGTTGCTCGAGGTGCCGCTGCGCGATGGTTGGCGATGGGTAGCGCTCGGCGATCATCTCGCCCTGCTCCGTGAGCGCCAGCCGGCCGTCGACGCTGCCCGCCGCCTGGGCGAGGACGGCCCGGTTCGCCGGCCCGCCGCCGCGCCCGATCGTTCCGCCACGACCGTGGAAGAGCGTCAGCCGGACCCCGGCGTCGCGTGCGACCGCCACCAGTTGTTCCTGCGCCTGGTAGAGGCTCCATGCCGCCGCGAGATAGCCAACCTCCTTGTTCGAGTCGGAGTAGCCGAGCATCGCCTCCTGCCGCATCCCGCGCCGCTCGAGGTGCTGCCGGTAGGCGGGGTCGTCGAACAGGCCGCGAAGGAGGTGACCCGCGCCGGAGAGCGCGTCGCGGCTCTCGAGGAGCGGCACCAGATCCAATGCCAGCGGTGCTTGATCGGGGCTGGCGACGGCGTCCAGCTCGAGCACGGCGGTGACGTCGGCGGGCGAGCGGGTGAAGCTGATCACGTAGCGCGGCAGGGCGTCGGCGCCGAACGCGGCCTGCAGCTCGCGCACGGCGCGGAGCGTGGCGAGCGCCTCGCGGCCGTCGTCTGCGTCCTCGCCGGCGCGGACCTGCTCGAGCGCCGACCGATGGACGTCGGCGTGCTGCCGGACCTCGAGGGCAGCGAGGTGGAACCCGAACGTCTCGACCTGCCAGACCAGGTCCTGGACCTCGCCCCACGCGACGCGGCCGGCGCCGTGCGCTCGCAGGGATGCCTGGATGGTGCGCAGCTCGTCGAGAAGCTGCGCCGGCGTGTCGTATCCGCCGCGATGTTCGCCACGCGCCCCGGTGAGCCGTCGCCGCGCGCGATCGACGCGCTCGCCGATCACGCCGAACGCCTGGCGATACGGCTGACCGGGAAACCGGCGCTCCAGGTTTGCGCGCAGGGCCGGGAACGGCTTCAGCCAGGTGGCGAGCTGGCGCTCGAGCACCGCCGGCACCGCGGCGCGGTCATCGGCGATGGCGATCGTCTGCTGCAGCCGATCGGTCACGTTGCGGTAGCCGTGGAGGATGTGGTCGGCCTGGATGCGGAGGGTGGAGCGGGTGACGTCGGCCGTCACGCCCGGGTGCCCGTCGCGGTCGCCGCCGATCCACGAGCCCCAGCGCAGGAACGGTCGCGCGGCCGGCTCCCGGGTGCCGCTGCGGTCCTCGGTCCGGCCGCGCTCGAGAAGCGCGGTGTCGAGCGCGCGATACAGCTGGGGCGTCACGCGGAAGAGTGTCTCGTCGAAGAAGACCATGGCCGCCCGCACCTCGTCGAGCGGGGTGGGGCGTTCCCGGCGGGCGTGGCTCGTCTGCCACAGGACGGTGATCTCCTCGCGCAGCCTCCGGCGCAGGTCGCGGTCCTGGCGCCGGGTGAGCCGCGGGTCGTCGAACCGGTCGAGCAGCCGGTAGAGCCGTCTCTGGGCGACGAGGATCGTGCGGCGGCGGGCCTCGGTCGGGTGGGCGGTAAGGACGGGTCGCAGGAGGAGCCGATCGAGCAGGGTTCGCAGCTGGTCGGTGGTCAGCTCCGAGCGTGCGAGCTGGCCGATCGCATCGGCGATGCTCTCCGGAAGGGTCCCGGCACGCTCCCGTCGACGGAGCATCCGCACCCGGTGCTTCTCCTCCGCCAGGTTGATCAGCAGGAAGTAGGCGGTGAAGGCGCGGGCGACGGCCAGCAGCTCGGGGAGAGTTCGGTCCCCGATGCCCCCGCGAGCTTCGAGCGAGACGTGCTCATCGGTGGCGCGGCGCCGGATGGCGGATCGGCGAAGCTGCTCGACGAGCTCGAAGCGCTGGTCGCCCTCCTGCTCCGCGATCACCTGGCCGAGCAGCGCGCCGACGAGCTTGACCTCGCGGGCGAGCGGATCGCGCGCGGAAGCGCTGCCGATGCCCTTGGGCTCGGCGCGGCGGGCGGTCGCTCCGGGAGTGGGTCTGGTCACGCGGGCCTCCGGCTCAGCCGAGGGCCGCGGCGACACCTCCGTAATGCGGCTGCTCGGCGCAGGCCACGATACAGCCCCGGGCATCGCGATCGCCCCGGCCGGAGAAGTGCCACCACGTGTCGTCCGTCCGCCGCTCGAGGCGGCAGCCGCACGCGACGCAGGTGACGGGGGCCAGCCGGCCATCGCGGACGCTGAACGCCGCAAAGTCCCGCTCGATGGTGATGGGCTCTCGATACTCCATGCATCGAGCGTAGGTGCGGGGTGCGGCGGAGGTCAGCGCCGTCGCGGTGCCGGTTCCGTTGCGGATCGGTTACGGATGCCGGCCGCCGCCGTCGGCACTCTTGACGGCCGAGGTGACCGGCCCCTAGCATGCGGCTCCAACTTCAGACGGCGTCGACCGGGACGAGTAGCTCGTCGCACGACCACCGCAGCGAGCCGGGATGGTGCAAGCCGGCGTGGCACGACACGAGCGAATGGACCCGCGAGCCTCGCTCCGATGGCCTGTGGCATCGCCCCACGGACCCTAGGCGGCGACGGGAGGCTCCCGTTATCTCGGGCCAGCGCATCGGTCACCCGTTGACCCGTGCGTACCGAGCGCGGAACCGGCAACGGCTCCGAACCAGGGTGGCACCACGGAAGACGCCTCCGTCCCTCGAAGGATGGAGGCGTTGCTGTTTCTCCGAGCAGAAGTCGAGCCGATGACCACCGCAGTCCCACCCCTCGCACCGATCCGCAGCCTGGAGCTCGCGGCCGATACGCTGTCGCCCATCGCCGCCGCCCTGCGTCTGGGGCGGCGCTGCGCGTTCCTGCTCGAGTCGGTCGAGGAGGGCGCCCGCTACGGCCGCTACTCGCTGGTCGGCGTCCATGGCCGGACCCTGACCGTCCGCGGGACCGTGGCGACCCTCACCGACGGGGCGACGACGGAGACGTACGAGGCACCCGATCCGCTCGAGGCGCTTCGTCGCGTGCTGCCGCACCGGTCGCCCGCCGTCGGCGACCCGGCCTTCACGCTCTCGTCGGGCGTCGGCTACCTGGCCTACGAGGCTGCGGCCCGCTGGGAGCGCGTCCCGCTGCCGTCGCCCGATCCGCTCGGCCTGCCCGAGGCGGTCTTCCACCTCCCATCGTCGGTCATCGTGTTCGACCACCTCGAGCAGGTGGCGCGCGTGTCGACCCTGCGCGACCACGGCGCCGACGATCGGCTCGGTGCGGTGGTGGCGGCGCTCGGGAAGCCGGCACCTGCCGAGCTTCCGGCCCGGATCGCCAGCGGCAGCGTCCCATCCGAGACCGATCCGGAGGCGCGAACGCGCTACGAGGCAGGCGTCGCCCGCCTGGTCGAGGAGATCCACGCCGGCGAGATGCTGCAGTGCGTGCTCGCGCGCCGCTTCAGTGTCCCGACGGAGCGCAGACCGCTCGAGATCTACCGTTCCCTGCGACGCATCAATCCCTCGCCGTACCTGTTCTACCTCGATCTCGGCGGGGTCGAGGCGGGCGCCGCGCTGGTGGGTGCGTCGCCGGAGCTGCTCGTCCGGGTGCGCGGCCACGAGGTCATCACCCGCCCGATCGCCGGGACGCGGCCGCGCGACGAGGATCCGGCGGAGGATGCGGCGCTGGAGGAGGAGCTGCGGGCCGACCCGAAGGAGCTGGCGGAGCACGCGATGCTCGTCGACCTGGCGCGCAACGACGTGGGCCGCGTCGCGACGCCGGCCAGCGTCGAGGTCACCACCCTCCGCGCCGTCGAGCGCTACCGGCACGTGATGCACCTCGTGTCC
>Ga0214468_1000781_pt1 | contig 10146 bp, 9 predicted proteins | sample RVTome_9_FD_187334 | JGI IMG/M metagenome (GOLD analysis project Ga0214468, IMG submission 187334) | Soil microbial communities from uranium-contaminated site in the Upper Colorado River Basin, Wyoming, United States - RVT155D38 HiSeq ...
CGTCGAGATGGCCCGGGGCGCGCTGAGGCTGTTGGGGACCGACGTGTCGGTGTCGGTGACCGGGTCGGCAGGCCCCGTCGCCATGGAGAAGCCGGCGGGGACGGTGATCATCGCCGTGGCCACTCCAGAGGACGTGCGCGCCCGTGTGCTGCGCATGCCGGGTGACCGGGAGCGGGTGCGAGTGTACGGCACCACCAGCGCCCTCCACCTGACCCGTCTCGCTCTCTCCGGGAGATGGTGGCCCTAGCCAGGCCATGAGCGCCGGGCCACAGGTCGTCGGTCGGGTCTTCGTGGCGGCTCCTCTGCCGCCCGAGGTTCGCTTTGCTCTCGCCGAGCGAATCTCCGAGATGTCGATCCCGGGCAAGGTGGGCCCGCCCGAGAACTGGCACGTGACCCTCCGTTTCCTCGATGTCGTCGACCAGGTGACCTATGAGCGGTTCCTCTCAGAGTTGGAGCGTCTGGGCGCCCAGTTCTCGTTCCCGATGGCGCTCGACGGATTCGGGGCCTTCCCCAAGCCGAGGAAGGCCACCGTGTTCTGGGCCGGGATCGGACGCGGTGCCAGCGACATCTCGCTGCTCAACGAGTTGGCCGAGGAGGCTGCCGTGGCGGCCGGGCTCGCACCCGAGGAAAGGCCATTCCACCCTCATCTCACCCTGGCGCGGATCAGACCTCCTGCCGACGTGCGCGAGTTGGTGGGCGAGGACCTCGACCTCGGATGGCGATGCGACCGGCTCGTCGTCTACCGGAGCCACCTCGGGCGCGGCCCGGCTCGATACGAGCCTCTTGACTCCATCGATTTGATCGGGTAAATCCAATGGTGCGAACACATGTTCGGTATCATCGGAGCGTCATGGAGATTCTTGTCACAGCCCCCATATACGGTTTCGAGCTATGAGTCAGGAAGGACGCGACGTGGAACGCGAGAAAGCATTGGACATGGCCGTCGGCCAGATCGAGAGGCAGTTCGGCAAGGGCGCCATCATGAAGATGGGTGAGGGCGCTTTACGCAAGGTCGACGTCATCCCGACGGGTGCGTTGTCCCTCGACCTGGCGCTGGGCATCGGTGGGGTGCCTCGTGGCCGTATCGTCGAGCTCTACGGTCCGGAGAGCTCGGGGAAGACCTCTCTCGCCCTCCACATCGTGGCCGAGGCACAGCGTAATGGGGGCATCGCCGCCTTCATCGATGCCGAGCACGCTCTCGACCCGATCTACGCCAAGGCGATCGGAGTCGACGTCGACGAGCTGTTGATCTCCCAGCCCGACACGGGGGAGCAGGCTCTCGAGATCGCCGACATGCTGATCCGCTCCGGCGCCCTCGACGTCCTGGTCATCGACTCGGTGGCCGCCCTGGTGCCCCGTGCCGAGATCGAAGGTGAGATGGGCGACTCCCACGTCGGTCTTCAGGCCCGGCTGATGAGCCAGGCTCTGCGCAAGCTGGCGGGGACGCTCAACAAGTCACGAACCACCGCCGTCTTCATCAACCAGCTCCGGGAGAAGATTGGGGTGATGTTCGGCTCGCCCGAGACGACCCCTGGCGGGCGTGCCCTCAAGTTCTACTCGTCGGTGCGTCTCGACATCCGGCGCATCGAGTCGATCAAGGACGGCGCCGAAAACGTCGGCAACCGGGTCCGGGTCAAGGTGGCCAAGAACAAGATGGCCCCGCCCTTCCGTCTCGCCGAGTTCGACATCATGTTCGGTGAGGGCATCTCCAGGGAGGGCAGCCTCATCGATGTCGCCGTCGAGAACGGCGTCGTCAAGAAGAGTGGGGCCTGGTACACCTACGACGACGACCAGCTCGGACAGGGCAGAGAGAATTCCAAGCGCTTCCTCCGTGAGAACCCAGAGCTGGCCATGCAGTTGCAGGCCAAGGTGTTCGAGGCGGTCGGCATGGCCACCAACGAGGACGAGGCAGAATCCGAGGAAGTCGTCGAGGAGGCGGAAGCCACCACCGAGGACTGACCACTGCCATGACCCCGAGCCGGGCCTGGCGAAAAGGCCTGGTTCATGGTCCCCGGGAAAGAATCGGTGTCGGGGTCGCGCGACTTGCGTTAGCATCGGTGTCTGACACACGAGAAACACTTTGAAACCAACCGGAACCGACGAGACATGTCAGGAGGAGCGCAGAAGCACAGGGTGAGTTGATCCCTTCGATTCTGAATCGCTCGTTTTCGTGTGCCGGGCCCGTTGAGGGTGCCGGCACCTGTTGTCTTAGAAGTCCTCGGGGAAGGGACCCACAATGGATACGGCTCAAGCGACAGGGCTCGCAGTCCTCGGAGTCGTCCTCGGGCTCGCCTTCGGATATCTGATCGCGCGTCTCGCCATCGCCAGACGTCGCGAGCGAGACACGATCGATGCCGAGGACAAGGTGACATCGGCCCGGCGCGATGCCCAGAAGATCCTGTCCAAGGCCGAGGAGGAAGGTCGGGCCAAGGCCGAGGCCTACCGCGAGAAGGAGGAAGAGGGCCTGGCGCACCGTCGTCTCGAGCTGGGCAACCTCGAGACTCGGTTGGGACAGCGTGAGGAGACCCTCGAGCAGCGGGCCTCCAATCTCGCCCAGCGCGAACAGCTCCTGATCGACCGTGAGGACGAAGTGACCAACACGCGGGGTCAGTTGGAGCTGCTCAAAGAGGAAGCTCGCAACCAACTCGAGAAGGTCTCTGGCATCGACGTCCACGCCGCCAAGTCCGAGTTGCTGGCCCAGGTCGAAGATGAGGCTCGGCGAGACGCCATGATCCTGGTGCGCGACATGGAGGTCAGGGCCCGCGAGGAAGCGGATCGCAGGGCACGCCGCATCCTGGCCACCGCAATCCAGCGACTCGCTGGCGAGGTGGTCACCGAGACCACCGTCTCGGTCATCGAGCTGCCGTCCGACGAGATGAAGGGGCGGATCATCGGCAGGGAAGGGCGAAACATCCGACATCTCGAGTCGGTCACCGGAACCAGCCTCATCGTCGACGACACCCCGGAGGCGGTGTCTGTCAGCTCCTTCGACCCTGTCAGGCGCGAGGTGGCGAGGATCACCGTCGAGAGACTCGTCGCCGACGGGCGGATCCATCCCGCCTCGATCGAGGAGGCCTATGAGAAGGCCAAGGACGAGGTCGAGCAGTCGATTCGTGACGCGGGGGAGTGGGCTCTGGTCGAGGCCGGCATCTCGAGGATGCATCCCGAGCTGATCATCCTCATGGGCCGGCTCAAGTATCGGACGTCGTACGGGCAGAACGTGCTCAACCACCTGGTGGAGACCGCCAACATCGCATCGATGCTGGCTTCGGAGCTGGAGCTCGACCCGGCTCCGGTCAAACGAGCCGCTCTGCTCCATGACATCGGCAAGGCGGTGACCCACGAGGTGGAGGGCTCCCATGCCCTGATCGGCGCCGAGATAGCCCGTCGCTTCGACGAGGACCCGGCTGTGGTCCACGGCATCGAGGCCCATCACAATGAGGTGGAGCCCCGGACCGTGCTGGCCGTGATCGTGCAAGCCGCCGACACGGTGTCGGCTGCCCGCCCCGGCGCCAGGCGGGAGACGCTCGAAGGGTACGTCAAGCGACTCGAGCGGCTGGAGAGCATCGCTCTCGACTTCAGCGGAGTGGAGGAGGTCTTCGCCCTTCAGGCCGGGCGAGAAGTCAGGGTCGTGGTCGACCCGGGAGGTGTCTCCGATCTCGAGGCGCGTGAGCTCTCCCGCAAGATCGCCCGTAAGCTGGAAGAGGATCTCCAGTATCCCGGCCAGATCCAGGTGACGGTGATCCGCGAGTTCCGAGCCACCGACTACGCCCGCTGATCGAGCATCAATGACCCCAACCGTTCTTCTTCCAGCGCCAACCGTCCGTGAGCGGCCCAACCGCCCTGTGACCAGGGCGGGGAAGAGTTATTTCGTCCGCACCTTCGGGTGCCAGATGAACGAGCACGACTCGGAGCGGATCGCCGGGCTGTTCGAGAGCGATGGCATGACCTCCACCGATGGATATGAGCACGCCGATGTCGTCTACGTGAATACCTGCACCATCCGGGAGAACGCCGACAACCGCATGTATGGCCACCTGGGCCAACTCAAGGCGATCAAGGATCTCAACCCCGACATGGTCCTCGTGGTCGGTGGGTGTGCCGCGCAGAAGGACCGGGACCTGGTGCGGGAGAAGGCGCCGTGGGTCGACGTGGTCATGGGCACCCACAACCTCGATCGGGTCCTCGACCTGATGGACCACGCCGAGCACTGGGGGCCGATCACAGAGGTCGTCGACGAGCTCCAGGCCATGCCCTCGTCACTGCCGGTGCGGCGTGAGCTGGAACACTCGGCGTGGGTGACGATTCAGGTGGGATGCAACAACACCTGCACCTTCTGCATCGTTCCCTCGGTGAGAGGTGTGGAGGTCTCGCGCCGGCCCGGCGACGTGGTACGCGAAGTGGAGCGTCTCGCCGGCGATGGTGTCGTGGAGGTGACCCTGCTGGGCCAGAACGTCGACACCTACGGGCGGGATCTCGCCATCGACGGGAGACGCCGACCGATATTCGGCGACCTCCTCCGACGCGTGGGCGCAGTCGAAGGGATCCGACGGGTTCGCTTCACCAGCCCCCATCCCAATGACTTTCGTGAGGACGTAGCCCTCGCCATGGCCGAGACCGAAGCCGTTTGCGAGCAACTCCACTTCCCACTCCAGTCAGGTTCCGACCGAATCCTGTCCGCCATGCATCGGGGATATCACCGCCGCAAGTACATGGACCGTCTCGCCATGGCGCGGGAGACCATCCCCGGACTGGCAGTGTCCACCGACGTGATCGTTGGCTTCCCCGGTGAGACCGACGACGATTTCGCGTTGACCATGGAGGTCGTGGAAGAGGCCCGTTTCGACCAGGCTTTCATGTTCAAGTTCTCACCACGACCCGGGACTGCCGCCGCCGAGATGGCCGATCGGTTCGTCCCCGACGAGGTGATCCAGGAGCGATTCGAGCGGCTGGCCGAGAGCCAGAACCGGATCTCGGGTGAGCGCAACGCCGCGATGGTCGGATCAACTGTCGAGGTCCTCTCCGAAGGGCCATCCAAGAAGAACGCCGAGGTGGCCACAACCAGGACCCGCAGCGGGAAGGTGGTCCACGTCGACGGTCGCCACCCGTCGGGCGCCTTCCTCGACGTCAGGGTGGAGACGGCAGCCATGCACCATCTCGTGGGGACTGTGATCTGAGCTCACGAGTGCTTGCCGTCCTCGGACCCACGGCCGCGGGCAAGACGACCACGGCCATCGAGCTGGCCCGCCGGCTCGGAGCCGAGATCATCTCGGCCGACTCGATGCAGGTCTACCGCGGGATGAACGTCGGCACAGCCAAGCCGACACTGATCGAGCGCCGGGGAGTGGTGCATCACCTGATCGATGTCGTCGACCCGGAAGAGGAGTTCTCGGTCGCCGAGTACCGGATCATGGGTCGGGAGGTCGTGGCGTCCTCGACAGCCCCACTCATCATCGCCGGCGGGTCCGGGCTGCACTTCAGGGCTCTCGTCGACCCGATGAGCTTTGCCCCGACCGACGAGGAGCTGCGCGCCCACCTCGATGGGCTTTCCCTTCAGGAGGTGGCATCACAGTTGTCTGCACTCGATGAGGACGCTGGTCGCCACGTCGACATGTCCAACAAACGCCGCGTGGTCCGGGCTCTCGAGATCGCAAGGCTCACGGGGGAGACCCCATCCCGACGCGCGGGATCGGCCGAAGCGGAGGAGGTGAGACGGTACGTCCCCGAACTCGAGTTCACCGCCGTGGGCATAGACCCCGGTGGCGCCCTCGAGGAGAGGATCGACCGCAGACTCGAGGAGATGCGACGTGGCGGGCTGGTCGAAGAGGTCAAGGGTTTGCGCCATCGCCTGGGACGCACCGCGAGGTCGGCGGTCGGCTACAGAGAGACCCTCGACCATCTCGAGGGTCGCATCGGGCTCGATCGGGCCTTCGCTGCGATCCGGCAGAACACCCGGAAGCTGGCGAAGAGGCAACGCACTTGGTTTCAGCGGGATCCCCGGATTCGATGGATACCCTGGATAGAAGACGAGAACGATCGTGTTGAGCGAGCCATGGAGATCTTGAGTTGAGGCGGATCCAGTTCACGAAGATGCAAGGTCTTGGCAATGACTTCGTCGTGCTGGAGGGTCCGGTGCAGTTGAGCTCCGATGAGGTGGCCGAGGTCTGTGACCGTCGCTTCGGGATCGGCGCCGACGGAGTCCTGGTCGTCACCGACGGCGATCCCATCAGGATGGAGTACTGGAACGCCGACGGCAGCGCCGCCGAAATGTGCGGCAATGGGCTCCGCTGTGTGGCTCGCTACGCATACGACAAGGGATGGGCGATGGACAGGAACTTCTCCATCCAGACACCCGTGGGCGTTCGTGGCGTCCGAGTCCTCGAGGACAGGGTCGAGGCAGAGCTGGGCCGTCCCATGCTCGAGGGGACACGGACCGTGGAGGGGGCCGACTACGTGCTGGTCGACATGGGGAATCCCCATGCCGTCACCTTCGTGGAGGATCCCTCGGGCGCAGACGTGGCAGGGGTCGGCAGATCCATGCAAGCCGGGTTCCCCGATGGAGCCAATATCGAGTTCGCCTCCCGTGACGGCGACGGCCTCGTGATGAGAGTGTGGGAGCGCGGCGTGGGCGAGACGATGGCGTGTGGCACCGGCATGGCGGCGGTGGCGGCCGTCGCCGCCGAGCGCTTCGGTCTACGCAGCCCGATTGCGGTGTCGGTGCCCGGAGGTCAGGCTGCGATCGACATCCGTGATGGCGTCGCCTGGATCATCGGCCCGGCCGACTACTCCTTCAGGGGTAGCGTCGGAGAACGCTGAACGGCCGAGCTCAACGGCGTCATCGAGCTCACCTGGCGCGTGCCGGGGCGAGAGCCCCGGTCGAAGACCCCGGCTCGCGATGGGTTTGGCCAAAGGCCCCGAACCAGACTCCGGCCATGACGGTGATGGCTCCCAAGACACCGCGCGCCGTGAGCGGTTCGTCCAGAATCCAGGCTTCGGCGAGCATCGTCACCACCGGGAACAGCACAAATGCGTATGAGGTGGCTGACGCGGTCCAGCGACGCATGACCAGCAGGGTGAGGACGAACAGGCTGACCGAGCCGAGCAGCACCAGGTAGGTGATGGCCAGCACTGTTTCGGTCTGGCCTGGAATCGACCACGGCTCGCCAACGATCGCCGAGAGGACAAGCAACAGTGGCGCGCCGATCGCCATGCCGACCGCATTGGTGACGACGGGATGGTTCGACGACACATGCTTGCCGAATATCACGCTCTGGCCGATGACGACGGAGGCCGCCATGATCGCGATCAGGCCGTCGAGCGGTATCACCAACCCGTTTGGCCCAACTGTCATCCACGCGATGCCGGCAAGGGCGATCATGGCACCCAACAACGTCCTGGCGCTGAGACGCTCGAGCCGCTGCGACGCGGCGAGGAGGCTCGTGATCAACGGAACCATGGCCAGCACCACTGCACTGGTACCCGCGGTGACCCTCACCAGCGCCCAATACATCAGCGCGTAGGTCAGGGTGACCACGAAGAATCCGTACAAGGCGGTCAGCACGAGTTTCCGACCCCGAGGCAATCTGAGCCGCAACGAGGCGGCGATCACGACGAAGACCACAGCGGCGAGCGAGAATCGCACGCCGGCTCCCCAAAACGGAGCCAGCTCCCCGTTGCTGACACGCACCGCGAGGAAGTTGCCTCCCCCTAGGAGCACGACGCCAACGAAGGCTGCCAGGGTGAAGCTGCCGGGTGGCCGTGTGGTCTCGATCATCACTCACTCCTTCGGATCAGGCCGACCGGTCCAGTATCCGAACTCTCACCGATGGACGCATCGGGTGAATGCCCCATTCTCCGAAGTCAGCCACCGATGAGGCCGTTCTCCATCGCAAACACCGCCGCTCCTGCACGTGTCGAGACCCCGATCTTGGCGTAGATGTTCTCGACATGCCGTCCCACAGTCTTCGGTGATATGTACAACTCCTCCGCTATCTTGCGATTGGTGCGCTCGCGGGCGATGAGTCTCAGGACTTGGACTTCCCGATCGGTCAGACCGCGCGGACTCTCCTCGATCGGTGGGTGGGACTCGCCCCTGGCCGCAGCCAGCACATGAGTGGCGGCCTTCCGATCGAGGTGCCGTTCGTCCACTTCGGTCAGCAAGATCTCCTTCGCCTCGTCGGGGGTATAGGCGGAGCGGTGGGGCCGGTCCGAGGTCAAAGCGGCGTATACGTCTGCCGCGGCGAGGATGAGCTCGGTCTGCGACAGGTTCCTTCCATCGATCTGGCTGTGATATCCCGACCCGTCGACTCGTTCGTGATGACGAGCAGCGATTGTGGCGAGCGATCCGAGGGCTTCGCATCTGGAGAGGACACGCTGAGTCAGGTAGGTGTGGAGATGCATCTTCTCCCGTTCATCGAGCGAGAGTTCCCCTGCCTTGTCCCAGATACCGTTCTCGACGCCCACCCTGCCCAGGTCATGCACCAGACCTGCCCGGCGCAGGTTCTCGGTCTGTGAGCTCTCGATACCCGCGAGTTTTCCGGCCGACTCGGCGAGTCGGGCCACCTCACGGGAGTGGCCACGGGTCCAGGGAGACTTCAAGTCGGCGAAGTCAGCCATCACCTCGAGAGTCTCGTCGAGATCGTCCAAGCTGCGTACCGGGTCAGGTTCGGTCTCGAGAAGTGCTTCCCAACGCGCCTCGGGCACACGAGGCTCCGGGAGGTCGAAGACGGCGTCGACGACCGCTGGATCGTATGCCTTGCCCCTTCTCGCCTCGAGGAGCTCCATTGGGTTCTCCCGCGCCTGTGCCGCGAGATCGAGGTCCCGGGCAACGGCGCAGATCCTGATTTCAAGAGGCACGTCTTCTCCTTCGAGCTCGTCAGGAAATCCGCCGCCATCCCATCGCTCGTAGGCGTGACCGAGGGCCTCGATCACAGGAACCTCCAATTTGAGCCTGACTGCGAGCATCGTGGCCACCTCACAATGCGATGCGAGCCCCACTTCGGTACCTCGAGTGTCCATGAGCCCAGAAGCGACGAGGGCGGCTCGCCGAATCGGCGGCAGACCCACCCCGATCGACTTCGCCATCGTCATCGCCGCCCGGGACTTCGACCCATTGAGGACGTCCGCCATCGCCCGGTTGAATGCGATTTCGTCACCGCCGACGCCACGTGCCGACTCGGAGGCGTCTGCTGTGCAGCCCAGGAAGCGCAGCAAGGCGACCTGACGCACGTGTCTCACCTTCACTTCATCCAAGCCCAGCTTCTCGGCGATGCGGGCCGAGAGCAGACAGGTCCGGATCGCATGTCCCATGGGCTGGCCGGTGGCGAGATCGGTCGCGAGGGAGAGCGATCCGAGCAGCTCAATCAGCCGAGGTCGGCCAGAGGAAGTCGCCATGGCCGTCGACGGTAACCAACCGACCGGCGACGGGAGGGGGCTAGATCAGGGGTAGCGTCGGAGAACGCTGACGACCTTGCCGATCAGCTCCACGCCTTCGGAGAAGACCATCGGTTCGTATGCCGGGTTCTCTGAGTGCAGGAAGACCTTCCCGTCCTTGCGCTGGAGCCGCTTGACGGTCGCCTCCTCGTCGCCGATGAGACAGGCCACGATCTCCCCGTCCCTGGCGTCGGACTGCTTGTGCACCGCCACGAGGTCGCCCTCATGGATGCCGGCGTCGACCATGGAGTCTCCCTTGACCTCGAGCAGGAATACGGGCCCATCCCCGATGAGCTCGGTGGGAAGGGGCATCACCTCGTCTACCTGCTCGGCCGCGAGGATCGGGGTCCCGGCGGCGATGCGTCCCAGCACCGGGACGTCGCGCATACGACGGTCCTGGACTGCGGGAGCGGGAGTCTCATCGACGACGACGATCGCCCGTGGCTTGGAAGGGTCTTTCCTGATCATGCCCGCCTCGACCAGCGAGTTGAGCTGGGCATGCACCGAAGAAGGTGAGCTGAGGCCGACGGCATCGCCGATTTCTCGAACCGATGGGGGATAGCCCCGCTGCTCCACAGTGCTCCTGATGTAATCGAGAACCTGTCGCTGCCTGTCCGTCAACATCCTGACTCCTTCGAACGGATGTTCGTCAGGTTAGCCATCAGGTTTGTCGTCACCAAACATTTGTTCGATTCGATCTGCTGAGGCATTATC
>Ga0214468_1000783_pt1 | contig 10129 bp, 6 predicted proteins | sample RVTome_9_FD_187334 | JGI IMG/M metagenome (GOLD analysis project Ga0214468, IMG submission 187334) | Soil microbial communities from uranium-contaminated site in the Upper Colorado River Basin, Wyoming, United States - RVT155D38 HiSeq ...
AGTCTCATCGTATGATGGTTGTGATCCGAGAACTCTCGGACATTGCAAACGAAGTCGGACGGAAAGGACGGCATCGAACGTGATCTATCCCAGCCCCGCCGTCCTGGACCGCCTGATCCGGGATCGCCATGACCAGGTGCGCCGCATGGCGCGCCATCCCCAGAGGCCGGACCGGACCGGTCTTCGCGTCCGCATCGGCCTGGCGCTGATCGCCGCAGGAAGCTCGTTGAGCGGTGAGCGGGTCGAGATGCCCGCTCGCCGCCGCGCGGTGTCCCGGACCGCCTGAGCCGATGGCCCCCATCCGCCGGCCCGGAGCGGCACCCAGCGTCGCCATCGAGACCGCGGCCGCCTACGAGTTCCTGTGCTCGGTCGTCATCGTGCTCGATCACGATGACCAGGACACGTACGACATCGGCCCGGCGTGGATCGCCGATGCTCGAGCCCGCGCCGGCCAGGAGCTGTGCGAGCGGCTCGAGGCCATCGCGCACGGCAACATCGACGCCTTCCGCAACCTCATCGGCCTGGCCTACGACACCGCGCCGCCGCGTGACGTGCCGAGCTTCCTCGCCCATCTTCGCGAGACCGACGCCGACGAGATCCTCCTGCACCTGGTGCAGTTCTACGCTCGCGAGACGCGCCGCATGACGGCGCCGTCCACCATTCGTGCCGCCGTCGCCGGGGATCCCGAATCAAAAGCGGCGTTCCTGCGCACGTCCCATCCGGAACATGAACCGTGGACCGACTACCTTCGATCGGTGCTCGACGCCGACGCCGCGGCACTCAAGGACGAGCTGATCGCCACGCTCGAGCTCTGGGCCGACCTCGTCTGGAAGCCCGAGTCGCTGACGATCATGCCGATCCTCGAGCGCGATGCCGATGCCAAGCGCGACCTCCTGCGGGAGCTGCCCCTGGACCGCTTCGTGACGACCGCCACGAATGGCGTCGAGTTCGCTCCCCGGCCGGGCGTCGACCGCCTCGTCATGGTGCCGAGCTTCCTCCAGCGCCCGGTCGTCGCGCACGTCGAGTTCGGCGAGGTGTTGATCATCGCCTACCCGGTCGCCGATGAGAGCGTCTCGGCCGAGACCGACGCGCCGCCACTTCGGCTGGTTCGGCTGTCGAAGGCCCTCGGCGACGAGAAGCGGCTCCGGATCCTGCGCGCCCTCGCCGAGGGCGAGATGACGCTCATGGAGCTGGCGGACTCCTTCGGCGTCGCGAAGACGACGATGCACCATCACATGATCATCCTTCGCTCCGCCGGGCTCGTCTCGGTCGGGGTCGGCTCGAAGCGCTACCGCCTGCGGCACGAGTCGGTGCCGGACGTCGGGGCGCTGCTCAGCGGGTACCTCGGCGCCGCGACCGGTCCGTCCGCGGCGTCGGGGCCACCCGCCGCTTCCCCTCGACAGGCCCGCAGCGCCGGCTGATCCGCCTGGTATATCGTTACTGATATAACGGCTGACCGTGGCGGACGGCGCGGTGAAGGGCCCGTCCGGAAATCACACCTAGACCACCTGGGCTTCGAGCTGCTCCATGAGGTCGGCGGGGATGTCGAAGTTGGCGTACACGTTCTGCACGTCGTCGAGATCCTCGAGGCGCTCCAGGAACTGAAGCACCGCCTTCGCGCTCTTCTCGTCGGTGACGGCGATCGTCGTGGTCGGCTCCATCGACAGGTCGGCGGACTCGGCCTCGTAGCCGGCCGATGCCAGCGCGCTGCGAACCGATTCGAGGTCCGCGGGCTCGGTGGTCACGATGATCGACCCGGCGTCCGGTGTACCGACGTCGGCCGCACCCGCGTCGATCGCGGCCAGGGTGACCTCGTCGGGGTCGCGGCCGTTGAGGGGGACGCTGATCATGCCCTTCGGCTCGAACTGCCACGCGACGCTCGAGAGCGACCCGCCCGCCTTGTTGAAGGCGCTGCGAATGTCGGAGGCGGTCCGGTTCCGGTTGTCGGTCATCGCCGCCACGATCACGGCCACGTTGGCCGGACCGAGCCCCTCGTACGTGATCTCCTCGTACTGCTCGGCATCGGCTCCCCCGCCGGTCGCGCGCTCGATGGCGCGCTTGATGTTGTCGGCCGGCATCGAGTTCGAACGCGCCTTGTCGACGGCCATCCGCAGCCGATAGTTGGCATCGGTGTCCGGACCACCCTGGCGCGCGGCCGTGATGATCTCGCGGGCAAGCTTGGTGAACAGCGCGCCGCGCTTGGCGTCGTTGGCGCCCTTCTGTCGCTTGATCGTGGACCACTTGCTGTGGCCTGACATCCATCCTCCTCCGCTCGCATGCCGGCGAGCGGGAATCGTGCTCAATCGGGAGCGCCGATTCTACCAAAGCCGGCGATCCGCTCCCCGATCCGACCCAGCACCATCGCGTCGAGGCTCCAGCGTCCGGCGCCGGTCACGACGAGCACCGACGACAGCCCGAAGAGGCCGACGTGCGCGATGACCGGGTCGTCCGGCAGCGCGAACAGCGCCAGGGTGAGCACCGCGAAACCGACCACGGCGCTGAAGCGCGTCAGCACGCCGAGGACGATCGCCAGCCCGAGCGCCGTCTCGATGATGATCGCGCCGAGGACCCACAGCTCGGGCGACACCGGCACCACGCGGGTGAGGCCGTACTGGCCGACCGCCTCGAGCGCCTGGTCGTAGATGAGCAGCTTGTCGGCAATGCCGGAGGCCGCGAAGGCGCCACCGAGGCCGAGCCGGACGAGCAGCGGGACGAGGTCGTCGTACCGACCGCCCGCGAGGATCTCGGTCGCCACGCGCGCGCCCGGGCCACGCGGGAAGGCCGCGCGCAGCAGGTCGTCGAGCGACGGACGGCCGGGGCCCAGGAGCGCGGCCACGCCGAGGCCGCCGGCCACGTCGAGCATCATGACCAGCTCCGGGTTGCCGATCAGGGTCACGAGGTAGGCCGCGAGCGCCACGAGCGCGGCCGGTCGCACGGCGAGGCCGAGGAGGAGGCCGAAGCCGCAGGCGGTGAGCACGAGCGCGAATGCGCCGGACGCATCGAGGGTGGGCATGAACGCGACGCGCGACAGCCCGGCGCCGATCACCACGAGACCCACCGACAGCCGAACGATCCAGGGCAGGTACTCGCGGTATCCGGCGGCACGCTCGATCAGCCGCAGGCGCGCCTCCTCGAGCGGACGCCAGCGACCCCAGGCGAGGACCGCCAGCAGGACAACGACGAGGCCGATCGCCAGCATCGGAAGGGCGCCGGGCTGGGCCAGCGTGTCGAGCACGAAGCCGATCGGATCGGGCGAGGGCTCCGGATCGGTGACGTAGTCGACGTGGGCGATCGGAAGGCGGTTCATCGGCGGTCATGCTCCGGCAAGTGTCCTGCCACGAGATTCCGGCAACGCCGGTGCGGCTCCTATAATGGCCACCATTCCCGGCCACCAACCGCCCGAGGCGGACCCACGACAGGCCTCGGCGACTCCGGCACTGCACGCGCAAGGAGCACCGATGAAGCCGACCACCCCCGACAGGATCCGGAACGTCGCCCTCATCTCCCACGGTGGCGCCGGCAAGACGAGCCTCGCCGAGGCGATGCTCTTCGACGCCGGCGCGATCGCGCGACTGGGAACCGTCGAGGCGGGGACCACGACCCTCGACTGGGATCCGGATGAGCATCGGCGGACGCAGAGCATCAACCTCGCCATCGGCTCGCTCGAGCACGACGGCGCGCGCGTCACGATCGTCGACACTCCCGGATACGCCGACTTCCAGGCCGATGTCGTGGAGGCGCTCGCCGCCGTCGACGCCGCCATCGTGGTGATCGACGCATCGGCCGGCGTCGAGGTTGGGACCGAGGAAGTGTGGCGGCTCGCCGAGGCGCGCCGCCTGCCGCGCATGATCTTCATCAACAAGATGGACCGCGAGAACGCGAACTTCGACGCGACGCTCGACGCGCTGAAGGCCCGCTTCGGCCCGAAGATCGCGCCGGTCTACCTGCCGATCGGCTCCGCCGACTCGTTCCGCGGCTACGTCGACGTGATCGAGGAGCACGCCAACGTGTACGAGGGCGGCAAGCCCCAGGAGGTTCCGATCCCGCCGGAGCTGGAAGGCATCGAGCACACGCGCCGCGATGCGCTCGTGGAGGCCGCCGCCGAAGCGAGTGACGAGCTCATGGAGAAGTACCTCGAGGGCCAGCCGTTCACCGACGAGGAGATCGAGGCCGCCCTCCACAAGGGAACCCGCGAGGGCAGCGTCGTGCCGGTCTTCGTCGGCTCGGCAACGCAGAACATCGGCGTGCGCGAGCTGCTGAGCATGATCGTGAAGCACGTCCCCTCCCCCGCCGAGGTCGGACGCCGCACGGCGGTCGACGGCCAGTCGATCGAACCCGATCCGACCGGACCGTTCGTCGCCCAGGTCTTCAAGGCCACCGCCGATCCGTTCGTCGGCAGGCTCACGTATTTCCGCGTCATCTCCGGGACGCTCAGCGGCCAGGGTCACGTGCACAACGCGACGCGGCGGGAAGACGAGCGAGTGGGAAACCTGCTGTCCGTCCAGGGCAAGGAGTCGGAGAACCTGGCGAAGGTCGGACCCGGCGACATCGCGGCCGTGGCCAAGCTGACCTCCACCCATGCCGGCGACACGCTGGTCGACGACAAGGCCCACGCCGTGCAGCTCGAGGCACTCACCTTTCCGGCTCCCTCGCTGCAGGTCGCGATCGAGCCCGAGTCGAAGGCGGATCTCGACAAGCTGGGGCAGGCCCTCCACCGGCTCGAGGAGGAGGAGCCCTGCGTGCGCATCCATCGGGAGGAGGGCACCGGCGAGACGATCCTCACCGCCATGGGCGACGCCCACGTCGACGTCATCGTCGATCGTCTGAAGCGCAAGTTCGGCGCGTCGGTGACCACGGCGACGCCACGCGTCCCGTACCGCGAGACGATCCGTCAGCCGGCTCGCATCGAGAACCGGTACAAGCGGCAGACCGGCGGCCATGGTCAGTTCGGGCACGTGGTCATCGAGTTCGCGCCGGCCGAGATGGGCACGGGATTCCAGTTCGGCGACCGCATCGTCGGTGGCGCGGTGCCGAAGCAGTACATCCCGGCCGTCGAGAAGGGCCTGCGCGAGGCGATGGCCGAGGGCGTCCTGGCGGGCTACCCGGTCGTCGACCTGCAGGCGACCCTGGTCGACGGCTCGTACCACACGGTCGACAGCTCGGAGATGGCCTTCAAGGTCGCCGCCAGCCAGGCGCTGAAGAAGGCGTTCGACGCCGCCTCACCGGCGCTGCTCGAGCCTATCATCGAGGTGGACGTCGTGGTGCCCGACGAGTTCATGGGCGACGTGATGGGCCAGATCACCTCGAAGCGCGGGCAGGTGCTCGGCATGGACTCGGTCGAGGGGATGCAGCACCTCAAGGCGCAGGTCCCCCAGGCGGAGATGTTCCACTACGCCACCGAGCTGCGCTCGATCACGCAGGGGCGCGGCCGCTTCAGCTGGAAGCTCGACCACTATGCCGAGGTGCCGCACAACATCGCCGACAAGGTCGTCGCCGAAGCGGCCTCCAACGGGCAGGGAGCCGAGCGCAGTCACTGAGGCGAGAGCGAGGGCTCTCCACTCGCCGATCCGTACGCCGTCAGCGGTTATATCACGAACGCTATAACCGCCGAACGACGCCGGCACTGGCTTCGGAGCTGACCGCTCTCACAGCGCGACCAGTCCTCGCACCGGGCCTACGGCTCGTGCGCGACGGCGGTCAGGGAACCGACACTCACCCCTCGGTGACCTCCGCCACCGCGATGCTGCGCTTGCCGCGGCGCAGCAGGAGCCATCGCCCGCCCAGCAGATCACTGCGGTCCGGGATCGCGGCGACGTCGGTGACTCGCGCGTTGTTCAGGTACGCACCGCCCTCGCTGAGGACGCGCCGGGCCTGGCCGCGACTTTCCGACAACCCCGAGGCGACGAGCAGGTCGAGGACCGACGGAATCCCGTTGGCCGCCGGCACCGACGCGCGCGGCAGATCGGCGAATGCGGCCGCGAGCGTCGCCTCGTCGAGCGAGGCGAGATCACCCTGCCCGAACAGGGCCAGGGACGCTTCCGCCGCCCGCGCGGCGGCATCGGCGCCATGCACGAGTTCGGTCACCTCCAGCGCCAGCGCCCGCTGCGCCTCACGGGCGTCCGGGCGAGCCGCCACCGCGGCCTCGAGGGCCTCGATCTCGTCGTGCGATCGGAAGCTGAACACCCGCAGATAGGTGCCCGCCACCGAGTCGTCGACGTTGAGGAACCACTGGTAGAAGCCGAACGGCGACGTCACCTCCGGGTCGAGGTACAGGGTGGAGCCGGTGCTCTTGCCGAACTTCTCGCCGTCCGGACGCGTGATGAGCGGCGTCGCCAGCGCGTGGACGGTCGCGCCCTCGACGCGCCGGATGAGGTCGACGCCGGCGGTCAGGTTGCCCCACTGGTCGCTGCCCCCGAGCTGGAGGGTGCAAGCATGGCGCCGATACAGCTCGAGGTAGTCGACCGCCTGCATGACCTGGTAGCTGAACTCGGTGTAGCTGATGCCGCCGGCCTCGAGGCGGGCGCTGACCGACTCCTTGGCCAGCATGCGGCTGACGCTGAAGTGCTTGCCGATGTCCCGCAGCCAGTCGATCGCCGACATCCGGGCCGTCCAGTCGAGATTGTTCACGATCACGGCACCGTTGGGTCCGTCGAAATCGAGATAGCGCTCGACCTGCGAGCGGATGTGCTCGACCCAGCCGGCGATCACGTCGGGGTCGTTGAGCGTGCGCTCGGTCGTCCGTCCGCTCGGATCGCCCACCAGGCCGGTCGCCCCGCCCACGAGGCCGATGGGCCGATGGCCCGCGAGCTGGAGGCGGCGCATGGTGACGAGGAGCACGAGGTTGCCGAAGTGGAGGCTCGGCGCGGTCGGATCGAATCCGCCGTAGAACGTCAACGGAGCGGCGGCCGTGGCTGAGCGCAGGGCGTCGAGATCGGTGTGATCGGCGATCATCCGGCGCCACTCGAGATCGTCGAGCACGGCGGTGCGCGCGGCATTCGTCTCCATCGGGCGTCGAGTATACGCATCGGGCTTCCGTGCTACCCTCAGCCACCGAATGACCCGACGACCACCGCCGCCCGGACGACGCGGCGCGCCGCGGTCCGCCGGCCGGGGGGCTCCAGCACGGCGACGGCCCGGCTCGCCCGTGCTTCCGCGCATCATCCTGGCCGTCTTCGGCGTCCTTGCCGTGGGCGTGTTCGCGGCGCTCGTCAACGTCTACGCCTCCTTCACCGCCGACCTCCCGGACGTGGCCGGCATCGAGGACTTCGACCTCGCCCAGGGATCGTCGGTGGTCTCTGCGGATGGCACCGAGCTCGCGACCTTCGCCATCGAGGACCGGCGGGAGATCGACTTCGCGGAGCTTCCGCAGGTGATGATCGACGCACAGGTCGCAGCGGAGGACCAGACCTTCTGGTCGAACCCGTGCGTCGACTTCCGGAGCATCGTGCGGGCCGTGCTGCAGAACTTCCAGGCCGGCGAGACGGTGTCGGGCGCATCCACCATCTGCCAGCAGCTCGTCCGCATGCGACTGTTCGACGCCGAGCTCATGGCCGATGCCGAGCGCCAGGTGGAGCGCAAGATCAAGGAGGCGATCCTCGCCCTCCGGCTCGACGACCGCTACCCGGGCGAGGAGGGCAAGCAGCGCATCCTCGAGATGTACCTGAACCAGGTCTACTACGGGAACAACGCCTACGGGATCTGGGCCGCGGCGAACGCCTACTACGCCAAGGACCTGACGTCCGACGCGCCGGAGCACCAGCTCACCGTCAGCGAGGCGGCGATGCTGGCCGGCCTGGTGCGAGCGCCATCGCGACTCGACCCGAGCCCGGAGGCGGTGCAGCAGGAGCGGGACGGCGAGACGGTGTACGTCGTCCCGGTCGACTCGCAGGCGATCACCGTCCGCGACATCGTCCTCCGGCAGATGCTCCAGAGCGAGTTCATCACGCGCGCGGAGTACGACGAGGCGCTCGTCGAGGAGATCGTCCTGGCGCCGCCGCGCGACAACGAGTACCTCGCGCCGCACTTCGTGTACGCCGTCCGGCGCGAGGCCGGCGAGCTGCTCGAAGGTGAGGACCTGCTCGACTCCGGCGGCCTGCGCATCATCACCACGCTCGACTACGACGGCTATCAGACGACGGCCGAGAAATGGGCCCAGGTCGCATACGACATGGAGCGCCTGTCCGACGAGCAGCTGGTCGAGCGATACGGCGAGCAGGCGCTGGCGTGGATCAGCCAGCTCCAGGGCCGGAACATCAACAACGACGCCATCGTGACCGTCAACTACCGAACCGGGGCGGTGCTGGCCTACGTCGGCAGCGCGAACTTCTACGGGGAGGCGACGCCGGAGCACCAGCCGAACTTCGACGTCATCGGCCAGGCGTACCGTCAGTCCGGCTCCGCCTTCAAGCCGATCACCTACGCCACCGGCTTCGAGACCGGCGCCATCACCCCGGCGACGATGATCATGGACGTGGAGGGCGAGATCGTCGACGGCTACAGCGTGCCGAATGCCGACAACCGCGAGCGCGGGCCGGTGCGCGTGCGGGACGCGCTGAAGTACTCGCTCAACATCCCGGTCACCAAGGCGCAGCAGCTGATCGGCACCGACAACGTCGTCGCCATGGCCGAGCGCCTGGGCCTCGACTGGGATCCGCGCCAGGAAGATGGCGTTGCCGTGCCGTCCCTCACCCTCGGCACCATCGGCGTCCATATGCTCGACCTGGCGGGGGCCTATGGGGGGATCGCCAACGGCGGCGAGTTCGTCCCGCCATACCTCATCGAACGCATCGAGGACTCCGACGGCAACATCATCTACAACCACGCCGAGCTCGATGAGGGACAGCGGGTGCTGTCGGCGGCCTCGGCCTACCTGGTCACCGACATCCTGGCCGACAACACCGACCCGGCCACCAACCCGCTGTGGGGACCGCGCTTCCAGCTCACCACCCCCGACGGCGGCCGCCGCCCGGCGACGCTGAAGACGGGCACGACCAACGACTTCCGCGACCTGCAGGCGATGGGCTACCTGGCGGGCGATCCGGATCCATCGGTCACCGACGGCGCGATCGTCACCGGCGTGTGGGTCGGCAACAGCGATTTCTCGCCGATCCAGGACGTCTTCGCCGCCGATGGGCCGACCTTCATCTGGCACGACTACATGGCCGAGGTGGCCGCCCTCAACGAGCTGCCCATCCACGACTTCACGATGCCCGAGGGTGTGACCGAGGTCACCATCGATGCCATCAGTGGCATGCTCCCCGGCGAGCTCACCGAGTCGACGCTCACCGAGCTCGTGCGCTCCGATCGCCAGCCGAGCGCGCCGGACAGCATCCACCAGGAGCTGCGGATCGAGGCGGAGACCGGGAAGATCTGGCAGGAGGGCTGCGGCGACTTCGAGGCGGCATCCCCGTCCGGTCCCCCGGACGCATCGGCCGAGCCGGGTCCACCCGAGCCGCTCGAGGAGGTCTACCTGATGCTCACCGGCTGGGAGGAGGAACGCCCGACCTGGGAGGAGGCCAACCGAGCCTGGATCGAGGAGTGGACCGGCCGCGAGGACGAGCTGAACGGCGGCGTCCGGGTCCCCTATCCCGGCCCGCTCGACGCCCCGCTGGCACCCACCGAGGAGTGCACGCCCGGCGAGGTCCCGACATCGACGCCGACGCCCTCCCCGTCGCCGACACCGTCGCCCTCTCCCACGCCGTCGCCGACTCCGGTGGCCACGCCCGAGCCGACGCCGATCCCGACGCCCGCCCCGACGCCGACCCCGACGCCCGGCGTGACTCCGGAGCCGACCGCAGGAGCGGCACCACCCTAGAGCTCGACGACGGTCGCCCCGTCGCCGCCCTCGTCGCGGCGTCCCGGGCGCACGGATCGCACTCGCGGATGCTCGGCCAGCGCCTCGCGCACGGCGCGCCGTAGGGCCCCGGTCCCCGACCCGTGGATGACCCGCACCGTGTCGAGCCCCGCCAGGAGCGCCTCGTCGAGGTAGCCCTGGAGCTGCTCGAGGGCCGCCTCCACCCGCTCGCCGCGCAGGCTGAGCTCCGGTGAGACGCGCGCGGCGGCGCGTCGCCGGAGCTCCTCCGCCTCGAGGTCGCGCGGCGCGGGTCCGCTGATCGGTTCAGGAACGACC
>Ga0214468_1000784_pt1 | contig 10124 bp, 13 predicted proteins | sample RVTome_9_FD_187334 | JGI IMG/M metagenome (GOLD analysis project Ga0214468, IMG submission 187334) | Soil microbial communities from uranium-contaminated site in the Upper Colorado River Basin, Wyoming, United States - RVT155D38 HiSeq ...
GGATGCGGCTTCACCGTACGCAGGCCGCCCGAGCTCCGCGAGAGCGTCCGCGCGCTCGCCGACCGCCTGGCCGGCTGGGCGGGCGGCTAGAGCGGCAGGGAAGCCGCGGTTTCCCGCACTCAGACGACGCCTGCAGACGAGCTGGACTTCGTGGTTGGTGTCGACACGCACCGGCAGGCCGCGCGCCCGTGCCGATGCCGAAGCCCAGGTAGGCTCCAGGCGTCGCCTTCGTTGCGCGCTTCTCCTGAGGCGGTTTCTTCGCAGCAGGCATCCACCCCGAAAGGGGGCTCATGACGAGCACCATCGCTCTCGTCCGGCACCAAGTAACGGACTTCGACGCCTGGAAGACGGTGTACGACGCCTTCGCGCCGGTCCAAGCCGAGCACGGCGTGCACGCCCACCAGGTGTTGCGCTCGATCGAGAATCCCAACGACGTCATCGTCACCCACACATTCGACTCACACGAGTCCGCGCGCGATTTCTTCGCAATGCCCGAGTTGAAGGACGCGATGAGCCAGGCGGGCGTCAATGCCGACTCCGTTGAGATCTCCTACTTTGACGAAGTCGAAAGCGCCGCGCTGGTTGGCGCCTAGTCAGCGCGATAGCCGGACCGCGCAGCTTCGGAGGCGCGGTCCGGCTCATCTCCGAGCGTCACCCATTCTGCCGCTTTAGTGAGGAGGCGAGTGCCGCCCCCGACATCCGGTTCCACGGCTCCAGGGGCCTCGCCTTCCAGCCTACGAGCGCACGTGGTCGGGGCAGGACCCGTGGGCCTTCTGCTCACGGCACTGCTCCAGTCGATGGAGGGGTTCTCTGTGCGGCTCTACGAGAAGCGGCACGAGTACACGCGCACCCGGATGGTTCAGCTCGCACCGTACCTCGTGGCGGATTCAGTTGCGGACTACCGCACCGATTCCATCGACGGAGACAGCGTCGAGGCCATCTTCGATCCGACGGAGCTCGACCAAGGACTCGCGTTCAGACAGTCCATTCCTTCGGACCTGAGTGCGCTCCTGAAGAGCTGGGTGCTGGGCTTCTGTCCGCTCAACTCCATCGAGCGTTCCATCAGCGATCTGATCGATGCGCGCGGGCCGAATGGGGTGGAGCGCACCGCAGCCATCGTGACGGCGGAGGACGCGATGGCGATGCTCCAGCCGGGAGACATCCTGATCGACTGCACGGGCAACAGGTCCTTGCTCCGAGATCACCTGGTCCCCGTCTCCGGCGAGGTGGACGAAGGGGCGAACACGCTCAAGGTCCGGCTCGAATACGCGCTCGTCATCACCTTCCTGTACGGGCAGCCGTACGACTGCAACGAGTACTGCAAGTACTACAAGAACATCGAGAACGTGCACCACAAGTTCATCCCGATGGTGCACCGCACGCATTACGACGGCAGCGTCAGCCACGTCACCGGGATCGTCACCATCAGCGCCGAGGACTACGAGGCGATGCCGTCCCGGTTCGACGGGGAGTGGCTCCGCAGCAACTTTCCCGGCGTCGCGGAGTCGATGGACAGATTCATCGACAAGGTCAAGCAGGAAACGCACGGGGAGATCCTCGGCGACCTGGAGGTCGTCCGGATACCACTGGATCTGTACCGCGCGCGCAATGCGACCAGTCGGCAGTTGCTTGCAGCGGGGCCAGGTAACCATCCCTTCGCCAGCTCACCGGTGTTCCTCGCCGGCGACTCGGCCATCGGCTCGCCGTACTTTCAGTCGATTTCGCTTGGCTTCGAGTGCGCGATGTTCCTAGCGGGGCTCCTCGCGCAACGGGACCTGTCACTCAGAGAGATGTTCGATCGCTATGAGCTGTACATCTACAAGCAGTGGCTTCGCGTCTACATGCGCAGCAAGATGATCAAGCACAACAAGGACTTGTTCGAGTCGCTCGACGACCCGCTCGCGCTCCTGGAGAAGTTGCACATCTACTAGCGGTATTCAGCAAATTTTCTGACGGCGTCCTGTGCCGCCGTGACTGACGCGTGCGCCATGTCCGGGATGACGCCCGAGCAGAGCCGCCCGCGGGTCGGACCCGCACGGCTCTCACGGCTCAGTTCGATCGGGACGTCTTGGGGCGGCAGCGGCGGCCAGCAGCCATACCGCTGGCCCGGCAGGCCCTCGGCGCGGGGCCCACGGCGTAGCGTGTGCGCCGTGTCCGTCATCATGAATCGCGCATGAACAAGCCGCGTATCTTTCTCGGATCGTCGGGCAAGCAGGCCAAACTCCTCCAGTCGATCACGCGCGGGCTCGAGGACGTCGCCGACGTCGAGCCGTGGACGACCACGTTCAACCCGGGGCGGTCGACCCTCGACCGGCTCGTCGAGCTCTCCCAGGAGGTCGATTTCGCCGCGTTCGTGTTCGCCCAGGACGACTGGACCACGACGGATGCGTCCCAGTCCGCCCAGGCGTCGCCGCGCGACAACGTGGTGTTCGAGGCCGGGCTGTTCGGCGGCGCGCTCGGCATGCGACGCACGTTCATCCTCCACGCGCACGGTTCGAAGCTTCCGAGCGATCTGCTCGGGCTGACCTCCGTCCGCTACGACCCCGCGACGAGCCCGGCGGAGGTTCGCGCGATCAACCAGAAGCTCCGCAAGGCGATCGAGACGGAGGGTCGCCGCGGCCCGGTCGAGGGGCTGTGGTGGCAGCTCTCGCTGACCATGCGGAGCGAGGAGGAGCCGTCGGCGGTGAGCCTCCTGCGCGTCTCGCGGGACCGCGACGGTGGCCTGAGCGTGACCGGCCGGGCCTGGCAGGAGGACGGCACCCTGTCGGCCCGCTACTGGAGCGAGGCTGCGAAGGAGCGCAGGGATCCGGCCGGCATCCTCTACTTCTGGAAGGGCGAGCGCCCTCGGCACCAGAATGCCCCGCAGCTCGAGGGCACCGGCGAGATCAGGGTGGAGACCGCCGACCGCGCCACCGGGTACTGGACGACACGATCGGATCGCGACCCCGGGCTGAATGCCCGAACCGCCGGCGTCTACCTTCGAGCCGACCCCTCGGACCTCCAGGTGCTGGACGGCGGGAGCGAGGAGGAGCGAGCCCAACTCATCGCGCAGCGCCTCCGTGAGTGGAAGTCGGCCGCGAACGCGTTCTGAGTGCCGTCCGGGGCTATCTGCGCTCGTCCGCCGAGGGCTCGGAGATCGCCTCCACGAGCTCACCGGTCCTCTGCTCGTTCTCCGTGAGGGTGAGGGCGATATCGGCCTGGGCAACGATGCCGACGAGTCTGCCGTTCTCGACAACGGGCAACCGCCGAATCTGATGGCGGGCCATGAGCTGGAGCGCCTCCTCGAGGTCGTTGTCCGGCTCGACGCTGATGAGATCCCGAGAGGAGACGTCCCCGACCGACGTCGTCTTGGGGTCGGCGGCCTCGGCGACCACTCTCGTCGTGATGTCCCGGTCGGTGATGATGCCAACGAGCTTTTCGTCGTCGGTTATCGGGAGCGAGCCGATGTGCTCCTCCCGCATCAGTCGCGCGGCCTCGACCGCCGATGCCGATGCGCCGATCGAGCGGGGATCCGCGGTCATCGTGTCGCGAACACTCTTCGCCATCGTGCCTCCTCTCGGCTTCCTGCGCGATCTTAGCGTTGTTGCTCTAATGACGGTGAAGGCTGTTCTCCCCCAGAAGGAGAGTCCAAATGGCTATTCAGCCGAACATCGTTCTCGCCCACGGTGCGTGGGCGGACGGCTCCAGTTGGAGCGCCGTCATCGAGAGGCTCCAAGCCACCGGGTACCGCGTCACTGCTCTGCAGTTCCCGCTGACGAGGCTGGCGGATGACGTCGCTCGGCTGAGGCGGGTGCTCGCCCGCCAGGACGGGCCGACTGTCGTCGTGGGGCATTCGTACGGGGGTCAGATCGTCACGGCGCTCGGTGAGAATCCGCCGAACGTCGTCGGACTGGTCTACATCGCCGGCTTTGCGCTCGACGAAGGCGAGTCGATCGCAGCCTTGCTGGGACAGGGACCTCCGACCCCGTCGATCGCGCACCTCGACTACGACGAGGAAGGCTTCGCCTGGCTGCCCGAGGACGACTTCTTGAACCATTTCGCGGCCGACGTCGATCCGAGTAAGGCGAAGGTGATGTACGCGGTCCAACAGCCGCTGAACGGCTCCGCATGGGAGGAGACGATGGGGCCGCCGGCCTGGAAGTCGCTTCCGTCCTGGTTCCTCGTCGCCGAGGGGGACCAGACGATCCCGCCTGACGCCCAGCGGCAATTTGCCGCGCGTATGGGCGCCACGACCACCGAGGTTTCGACGAATCACGTGGCGATGGTCTCGCACCCTGACGAAGTCGTGACGATGATCGAGGCCGCAGCCGCGGCTGTGTCGGTCGCGGGCTCGTGACGACTAGTAGAGACGTGGGCGCATGCCGCGCGAGCGTCTGCGGCGAGGACGGCCGCAGTTAGGGCTGCTCCAGACGCGGCGGGATGTCATTGGCTCCAGCCGTTGTCGGGTCGCCGTTGGTCGACGCGCCTGTGATGAGCCGGGCGCCCCGGCCGTGGGTTGCGAAACTGAACGACCACCGGATGAGAACGAGCAGCCGATTCTGGAAGCCGATGAGGTACCAAAGGTGGACGACCAGCCAGGCCGCCCAGGCGAGAAAGCCGCTGAGCCGGACGCCTTTGATGTCGGCGACTGCCGCCGCTCGGCCGATCGTGGCCAGGTTGCCCTTGTCGCGGTAGCGGAACGCGCTGTGTTCGCGGCCTCGTAACCGCGCGCGGATGACACCGGCCGCGTATCGCCCTTGCTGCATCGCGACGGGTGCGACGCCGGGCAGCACGACCGGCTCGCCGCCCGGGTCGCGGACGCGCACCATGTCGCCGATCGCGAACACCTCCGGGTGCCCGGGAAGGGTCAGATCGGGTTCGACGGTGACGCGGCCGGCGCGGTCGGGCTCGGCTTCCGTCAGCTCGGCCAGCCTGCCGGCGAGGCCGGACGCGGTGACGCCGGCGGCCCAGACGACAGCTTGGCTGGCGATGCGCTCGGCGCCGCCGTCTCGGCCGTCGAGCGTCACGCCGGCTGCGTCGATCCCGGTCACGGTCCGCCCCGTGAGCACCGTCACCCCGAGACGCCGCAGCGATCGCTCGGCCTTCGCCGAGAGCGAGGCCGGAAAGCTCGTCAGGACACGATCGGAGGCCTCCACGAGGAGGATGCGGGCGCGGCGCGGATCGATCGTGCGGAACTCACGCCGGAGCGTGTCGCCGGCGAGCTCCGCGATCTGGCCGGCGATCTCGACGCCGGTCGCGCCGGCGCCGACGACGACGAACGTGAGCCACGCGTCACGTGTGGCCGCATCCGGCTCTGCTTCGGCGGCCTCGAAGGCGGCGAGGAGGCGACTGCGAACGGCGAGTGCGCTTTCGAGCGACTTGACCTCCGCGGCATGCATCCGCCACTCCTCGTGGCCGAAGAACGAGTAGTGCGAGCCGCCGGAGACGATCACCGTGTCGTAGCCGAGCCGCTCGGGCGCCGGCACACCCGCGACGGGGCCCAGGCGGAGCTCGCGGGCGTCCAGGTCGAAGTCGATGACCTCGGCCAGCAGGACGCTGACGTTCCGGTCGCGCTTGAAGACCGCGCGGAGCGGATAGGCGATCTCCCCCGGCGAGAGCGCCCCGGTCGCCACCTGGTACGTGAGCGGCTGGAAGAGATGGAAGTTGCGCCGGTCGACGAGCGTGACCTCGACCGGCGCACGCCGCAGCTTCAGAACCGCCTGGAGCCCCCCGAATCCGCCCCCGACGACGACGACCCGGTGGTCTCGCGATCCGGGCGTACCCACTAGTTCGAGTCCCCCCGTTGAGTCGGAGTCTCGGCGCTCGCGCCGGGTGCCAGCCCGGGGCGCCTAACGAGCGGGCCGGTGTAGCCCAACTCCAGGAGCTTCAGGGCTCCGATGTGGCCGCAGAGGAGTACACAAGCGTCGGTCAGAACCTGCTCCTCGTCGCTGAAGCGAACCACGAGCCGTGAGGGGTGACGTGCCGGGACGGAGACGTGCACCGCGGTTCCGGAAGGGTGCCTCTCGACAGGGATCGCCAGCGAGAAGTCTCCTGCGTAACCCTCCACGTCTCACCTCCTTGTCGTCACAGGCTCCGGAGTCGTCCCGCCGGCCGTGCCGGACCGTCGGCGGCGACGAGCCGGAGACCGGTCGTGCGAGCCACGGAGTGCCTCACCGGACGTCGACCTGCAGCGTACGGACTCCCACGAAGCCGATCCAGACGCGGGTGTCCTCCTTGGAGATCACGACGAGGACGGTGTCGCAGTGCGGGCAGCGCATGACGACGCCGGCGCCCCGGAAGACGTGGAGCGCTCCGACCGCCTCGGTCGCGCCACACGTCTTGCACGTCCCCATTGCGGTCGTCATCTCGACCGCGAACACCTCCTGGAGAAGGCCGGCGACCGCGTTGCCGTCCAGCATCAGTGCGTCCATCTCTCAGCCTCCCGTCGGTCGCGGGGCGTCTCGGCGACGACGGTCGGCGACCTCGGCGACCTGCCAGGTCAGTCGCCCCAGTAGCGCTGTTCCCGCCATGGATCGCCGTAGTTGTGGTAGCCGTTCAGCTCCCAGAAGCCGGGCTCGTCGTTCCTCTGGAGTTGCAGCCCGCGCACCCACTTGGCGCTCTTCCAGAAGTAGAGGTGGGGGACGAGCATGCGCGCGGGGCCGCCGTGCTCGGGATCGAGCGGCCCGCCGTCGTACGCGAACGCGACCCAGGCCTTGCCGCCGGTGACGTCCTCGAGCGGCAGGTTGGTCGTGTAGCCGCCGTCGCAGAACTGGACGACGGACTCGGCGTCCGTCTCGACTCCGTCGAGCAAGGTGTCGATTGAGACGCCCTGCCAGACGGTGTCGAGCTTCGACCACCTGGTGACGCAGTGGATGTCGACGGTGACCTCTTCGCTCGGCAGCGCGCGGAACTCCTCCCACGTCCAGCGGCGCGGCTCGTCGATCTCGCCGACGAGCGAGAAGTCCCACTGCTCGAGCGGCGTGTGCGGAGTCGGTCCGGCCGACAGGACGGGGAAGTCTGGGGTGATGTACTGGCCGGGCGGGACGCGGCCCGCCGGCGCCTCGTCTCGGCGGCCTCTGAAGCCCCGGGAAATGAGCGGTGTCATCTCGCCTCCTTGGTCGGTTCCTGGACTCGGGCGACTCGCTCCGCGGGCGCTCGGAACATCCAATCGCCGTCCAGCGCCCGGAGCCTTCGCACGCGCTCGGCGAGCGGCGGGTGGGTGGAGAAGAGCGCCGCGATGCCCTGCCTTCGCAGCGGGTTGACGATGTAAAGCGACGCCGTCGCCGGGTTGACGTCGAGCGGGACGGTCTCCGCGCGGCGTTCGAGCGTCTCGAGCGCGTCCGCGAGCGGCGACGCGCGGCCGAGGAGCTCGGCTCCGGTCGCGTCGGCGAGGTACTCTCGCTGCCGCGAGAGGGCGAGCTGGAGGAGCGACGCGGCGAGCGGCGCGAACAGGATCGTCCCCAGCAGCCCGATCCAGCCGAGCGGGCCCGCGTCGTCCTCGTCGCCTCCGAAGAGGAGCGAGAACTGGAGGAGATTGGCGATCGCCGCGATCGCGCCGGCGACCATCGCGGCGATCGAGGAGACGAGGATGTCGCGGTTTTTGATGTGGCCGAACTCGTGCGCGAGGACGCTCTCGACCTGCTCGGCGGGCAACTGCTGCAGCAGGCCGTCCGTGACCGCCACTGCGGCGTGCTGCGGGTTGCGACCGGTCGCGAAGGCGTTCGGCTGCTCCGAGGGGATGATGTACAACCGCGGTACGGGAACCTGCGCGCGCCGAGCGAGGTCTTGCACCGTTGCCTCGAGCACCGGCTTCGTCCCGGGCTCGACCGGCTGCGCCCGGCTCGCCCTGAGCGCAAGGCGGTCCGAGAACCAGTAGCCGATGACGTTCACCGCGACGGCGAGCGCGACGAAGGCGTAGAGGAACATGCCGCCGATCAGCGCCCCGATCCCGATCAGCAGCGCGGTCAGGCCGGCGATCAGGAGCCAGGTGCGGGTCTTGGTCGCGAACCGTTGCGCGGCGATGCTCATGGTCGACGTCTCCTTTCGGACGCGTGAAGCAGGACGCGGCGCGGAGGGCGAGCGCGCCGGTTCGTGACCGAGTCGCGGCTATCCGAAAGTGAAGGCATACGCCTCGACTCCGGGCTCGAGGAACCTGATCTCGAGCGTCCGCTCGCGGACGGCGTCGTGCTCGCGCACGAGCTGGTACAGGCGGCCGTCCCGGAGCACACCGTTCCCGTCCGCGTCGACGTCTACGCCGTGTGAAGGGCCCGGAGCCTCGCCGTCGAGGAGGACGCGGAAGGGAATCGGCTCTCGCGCTCCGGGAGAGAGCACGAGATGGGCGTCGCGCGCGTGGAAGCGGAAAGCGATGCTGCCGCCGGCCTGGTCGAGCACAACATTCTCGCGCGCGATCGTCCACTCGCCGGCAAGGGCCCAGTGGTTGAGGGGCAGGCGCCCGGGGAGCTCGTAGGCGCGGCGCTCGTGCCGCGCCGCGCCGTCGGGTGGTTGAGCGAGTCGCGGCTGCCTGGGAACGAGCGTGAAGTCGGGATCGTCCGCCCCGCCGCGGCCGAACAGCTCTGACGTCTGCGCGAGCCGGAAGACGTTCTCCCCCCTCACAGCGAGGATGTTCGCGCTCGCCTTCCAAACACTCCAGAGGAGAAGCACGCCGAGTGAAACGAGTAGAGCGAACGGTCCGACGAACGGCGCCACACCGATGAGGAGGAGAACCGCCAGGGCGATCAAGAATGGGACGAGCGTCATCACGATGCCGCCGGTGCGAGAGCCTGTGCGAAGCGCTCGCTGCGCCCGTAGCCGAGATACGTCTCGGGCGTCTGCAGATGGTCCCAGGCGGCCTCCGCCTCCACGCCGAGCCCTTCGACGGCGACGAGCTCGCGCTCGACGCCGAGCAGCTGCTGGATGACGCCCTCCGATTGCTCGTAACGTCCTTCGCCGAACTGGCGGTCGCGGATGCGGCCGTCCGCGTCGACGAAGTAGAGCGCCGGCCAGTAGTGGTTGTCGAAGGCGCTCCAGATCTCGTAGTCGTTGTCGAGCGCGACCGGGTAATCGATCGCTCGCTCCTTCGTCGCCCGCCGCACGCCGTCGAGCTCGTGCTCGAACGAGAACTCCGGCGTGTGGACTCCGATCACGACCAGCCCGTCGCTTCGGTAGGCCTGCGACCAGGCGCGGACGTACGGCGCCTGGCGCAGCCAGTTGATGCAGGTCAGCGTCCAGAAGTTCACGAGGACGACGTGCCCGCGCAGCTCGGCGGGGCCGAGCGGCTCGGAGTTGAGCCACCCGGTCGCCCCGCCGAGCGAGGGCATGCGCGTACGTTCGAACACGGTCATCTAGCGAAGCGACTTGAACGTGGCACGGACCTCTTCGCTGAAGAGCTCCGGCTCCTCCCAGGCGGGGAAGTGGCCGCCGCTGTCGGCCTCGTTGAAGTAGGCGAGGCCGGGGTAGGCCGTCTCGACCCAGCTGCGCGGGGCAGCCCAGATCTCGCCGGGGAACGCCGTGAAGCCGACCGGAACGGAGACCGGCGGAGGAGCCTGGCCGGCCGCACCGGCTGCGGCCAGGAACCGTCCGAATTCCCAGTACCACCGGGCGGCCGAGGCGCCGGTGCCCGTGAGCCAGTACAGCGTGATGTTGTCGACGATCCGGTCCCGGGTGAGATTGCCCACCGGCTCGCCGTCGACGAACGCGTGGGAGATCTTGTAGTAGCTGTCCGTGTCGTGGTCGAGCATCCAGGCGGCCAGCCCGACGGGTGAATCCAGCAGGGAGTAGCCGATCGTCTGCGGCCGGGTGGACTGCTCCAGGAAGTAGCCGAAGCCGTCCGTCGTGAACGTCTCGAGCGCCTTGTGCGCGGTGCGTTCCTGCTCGGATTCCGCCGGCAGCTGGTCCTTGAGACCGATCGCCAGGGCGAGCAAGTTCACGTGGATGCCGAGCAGCCCTTCGGGTGCTTGGCGGCCCATCGCGTCCGTGACGGCCGCACCCACGTCGCCCCCTTGCGCGACGTAGCGCGTGTAGCCGAGGCGGTTCATCAGCTCCGCCCACGCACTTGCGATGCGGCCGTTCTCCCAGCCGAGCTCGGTCGGCGCGCCCGAGAAGCCGTAGCCGGGCAGGGACGGCAGCACCAGGTGGAATGCATCGTC
>Ga0214468_1000788_pt1 | contig 10102 bp, 6 predicted proteins | sample RVTome_9_FD_187334 | JGI IMG/M metagenome (GOLD analysis project Ga0214468, IMG submission 187334) | Soil microbial communities from uranium-contaminated site in the Upper Colorado River Basin, Wyoming, United States - RVT155D38 HiSeq ...
CAGAAATGCTCAGCCTTCGCCGAGTTCGGCTTCGCCCGCGCCCATGCCGCGGCCTTCGCCAAGATCAGCTACGACACCGCCTGGCTGAAGCGCTACTACCCGGCCCACTACACCGTCGGCGTGCTGAACAACCAGCCGATGGGCTTCTACAGTCCCGCGGTCGTCATCAACGACGCCAAGCGCCATGGCATCCGGGTCCTGCCGATCGACGTCAACGAATCGGCCTGGGAGCACGACACGCGATGGATGTGCGCGTGTGCCACCACGGCACGCAACGGCGAAGGAGTCGCCGGATCGACCGATTCAGGGTCGACCCTGTGCGACCACGGCACATCCGCATCATCCGCGGGCGCTTCCCTGTCCGATGCGTGCCACTCCGGCACATGCCCCGGTGGACGGTGGGCCATCCGGCTGGGCCTGCGCCAGGTGAAGGGGATCGACGAGCGGGCTCGAGAGATCCTGGAGGCGGAACGGAAGCGCGGCCCCTACGCGAGCGTCCGCGACTTCGTCGCCCGCACGGGCCTCGGCGAGCAGGTGGTGGAGCGGCTGATCAGCATCGGCGCCTTCGACTGGACCGATGCGCCCCGTCGCGAGCTGCTCTGGCAGCTGCGCACCACCCTGGCCGATGCGGATCCCGAGCATCCCGCCCTGGGCCTGACCGATGACGCCCAGCGTGCGCTGGGCGCCTCCCTGCCGTCGATGACCGAGGCCGAGAAGGTCGCCGCCGACTACCGCGACACCGGCGTCGCCCCGAACCTCCATGCCGTCGAGCTGTTCCGCGAACGCCTGGCGGCGCGCGGGGTGATCACGGTGGCCGATGCGGCCGGCCGGCGCGATCGGGCTCACATTCGGCTGGCGGGGCTGGCGGTCAGCGTGCAGCACCCGATGACGGCCAAGAACTTCGTGTTCATCGCGCTCGAGGACGAGACGGGGATGATCAACGTCACCCTGCGCCCGACCGTGTACCAGGCGCACCGGGCGCTGCTGCACCGGCATCCGCTGCTGGTGATCGATGGGCGGCTCCAGGTAGAGGGGAAGGTGCTCAACGTCATCGCCACGCGGCTCCGATCCGTCGACGAGGCCCTGGACGGCCCGGCCGAGCGCTTCGACCTGGCGAAGCAGCAGCGCATGTTCCGCTGAGCGCGCTCAGCCGTCGATCTCGATGGTCTCCATCATCGTGTCGAGGACTGGCCTCGACGCCTCGTGGGCCGCGTCGTCCTGGAGGATGTTGTCCGTGGTCGCCACCAGGTACCCCCCGCCCTCGAGCTCGACGACGTACCGGTAGATGAGCGAGCCCTCCGGGATGAACCCCGGCGATGGGGTCGGCTGGACAGTGCGACGGACGGCGTCCCGGCCGTCGATCTCCACGGCCTCCTCGTCGAGGATCTCGCCGCTGAGGACCGGCTCCTCGTCCGCCACCTCGATCTGGATGGCGATGCCGGATGGCAGCCCGGTATTCGGTTCCAGCTCGACCGGTTCGGCCGCGAAGTACGTGCAGGCGAGGATCGGCGTGAACCCGGGGCCGTCCTCGCCCGGTTCGATGCGCTCGTTCGCCCACCAGTCGGCCGGGTACTCGACCTCGTAGCCGTGCTCGGTGTTCTCACACTCCGCCGCATCCTCGAAGCCACTGTCCTCGTCCGGTGTCGATGTCGGCGACGCGCTGGCTGCCCTCGACGTTGCCGGCGATGGCGTCGCTGCATGGCCTGCGGACTCGCTGGGGGTCGCCGTCGGTGTGGAGCTCGTCGGACTTCCGGTGCCGGCGGCGCACGCCGTGAGCGTGGCGACCGCCGTGATGGCGACCATGATCGTGATCTTCCTGTGCATGCCCCCCCGGCGTGCAGGTCGGGTGCCATGCATCAGGCGACGTCGGGGTGACCGCCGCCATCGGCCGATCGGCTCGTTCGAAAGGTAGACTCAGCCTCGGAGGCAGGTCCGTGCAGCCCGAGATGACACAGACGCAACGCGGGCTCCGGGCGCCGGGGCCACAATCGGTCACCTTCGTCGAGCTCTTCTTCGACCTCGTGTTCGTGTTCGCGGTCACCCAGGTCACCGTCCTGACCGCCCATCACCTGGATCCGGGCGGGATCCTGCGTTCGCTGCTGCTCTTCTGGCTCATCTGGTGGGCCTGGACCCAGTTCACCTGGACCCTCAACCCGGCCGACACGACCCACGCCGGCGTGCGCCTCATCACGCTGGCGGCGACCGCGGTCGCGTTCATCATGGCCACGGCGGTCCCGCACGCGTTCGAGGAGGACGCGGTCTGGTTCGCCGTCCCATACGTGGTCGTTCGGATCCTCGGGCTGGTGCTGCAGCTGCGCCTCAACGCGGAGGGTCCGGACGCCGATCCCCGGGGCGCGCGGACCTGGGCCGGGCTGTCGAGCATCGGTTTGGTGCTCGTGCTCGCGGGTGCCTTCGCGGATCCTTCGCTCCGCGTCGCGCTCTGGACGCTGACGATCGTCGCGGACATCGTGGCGGCCGAGATCGCCGGGCGTACGCAGGAATGGGACCTCCACGCCGGCCATCTGTCCGAGCGGCACGGCCTGTTCGTCATCATTGCGCTCGGCGAGTCGCTCATCGTCGCGGGCACCGCGGTGGCCGCGGAGGAGCGGACGGCGTCGCTGACCGGCGTCGCGATCCTGGCCGTGGTGGTGGCCTGTCTCCTGTGGTGGACCTACTTCGGCTGGTTGAAGGAGGCGCTGGAGCATGGCGCCTCGCGCGCCGACCGGAGTCAGATGGGTCCGCTCGCGCGTGACGCCTTCAGCCTCAGCCACTTCCCGCTGGTGTGCGGCATCGTGGGCTACGCGGTGGCCATCGAGGAGATGGTCGCCCATCCGGCCGATCCGGCGGGTGCTGCCGTGGTCGGGGCGCTCGGCGTGGGGGTCGCGCTGTTCGTTGGCTTCTCCGCGGTGTCCTACTGGCGAGTGTCGGGTCGGATGCTGCTCGGCCGCGTGATCGTCCTCGGTGGGATGGGGGCCGCGCTCGTTGCGGTGACGTCGCTCGCGCCGATCTGGCCGCTCGTCGTGGTTGCGGTGGCGCTGCTGGTGCTCGCCGTCCTGGAGGGGCGTGGCCACGCTGTGGCCTGATCCGCAGCGGGACCAATGGATGTGTTGTGGCGAGCTGACCGCGCCCCGTAGACTGCGGCAACGACCGCCGGAGGTGCCGGCGTCGACCGAGCGGGGGATCCGATGACCGACATGCCCATCCACAGGTTCGCCCACGCGTCGCGCCCCGGCGTCAGCGCGCTGCTCACGCTGGTGCTTGCCGCCACCGCCGTGCTACCCGGCAGGGCATCGGCCTCCGAGCCGGCGCTGGGCGGTCCGGCGCCATCCCCCACGCGCGGCGGCGAGGCGAAGGGAATCGGCATCGCACCCGAGACCGTGACCACCGGTCGGCTCATCGTCCGCTACGCGGAGGGCGTCAGCGAGGCCGAGCGCGGGCGGCTGCGTGCCGCGAACGGGCTCGAGCTGGCGTCATCGGTGGCGCTGCCGCGCACCGAGGTGGTGACCCCCGTCGCCGGCCTGGTCCAGGCGGCGGCGGCCCTCGGGCGCCGGCCGGAGATCGAGTGGGTTCAGCCGGAGCAGCGGCTGCGCACCTTCGCCGGCCCGACCAGCGAGCCGTACTTCGGCCAGCAGTGGGCGCTCCACAACACGGGGCAGACAGTCGGCGGCTTCGCCGGCGTCCCGGACGTCGACATGAACGTGCCGGAGGCGTGGGCGATCACCCAGGGCAGCCCGAGCGTGGTGGTGGCGGTCCTGGACAACGGCGTCGACCTCTCGCACCCGGACCTGGCGGGGCGCGCCTGGACGAACCCGGGCGAGATCGCGGGCAACGGAATCGACGACGACGGCAACGGCCACACCGATGACGTCAACGGCTGGGACTTCTGCGGCGACGACAACACCCTGTACGAGCCCGGCCAGACGCACGGCACCCACGTGGCGGGCTCGATCGCGGCATCCGGCAACGGGGTCGGCATCGCCGGCGTTGCGCCACAGGTCAAGGTCATGGCCGTCCGGTTCCTGAGCGACAACGACGGGGACCTCTGCGGGACGGACGCGCAGGCCGCCGATGCGATCGCCTACGCGGTCAGCAAGGGCGCCCGCATCGTGAACGCGTCGTGGGGCGGCTACGGCGTCAGCACCGTCCTCCGCGACGCGATCGCTGCCGCGCCGGGCACCCTGTTCGTGGCGGCCAGTGGCAACGACAACGTCAACACCGATGTGAACCCGGTCAGCCCCGCGTCGCTCGACCTCCCGAACATCCTCGCCGTGGCCGCGGTCCACAACGAGGGCCACCTGACCGACTTCACCAACTTCGGACCCTCCTCGGTCGACATCGTGGCGCCCGGGGAGGACATCATCAGCCTGGCGCCCGGCGCATCACCGCCCTACGCGTACGGCTCCGGCACCTCGATGGCCGCCCCGCACGTCACCGGGGTCGCGGCGCTGGCCGCATCCGCGAAGCCGGCGCTGCTGGGCCAGGCGACGGCGCTGCGCGCGCACCTGATCCGGACCGCGCGCGCCATGCCGAGCACGCTTGGCTGGGTCGCCAACGCCCGCATGGTCGATGCCCGTGCGGCGGTCGTGAGTCGCCCCGACGTCGTGCGCCTCTCCGGGTCGGACCGCTTCGCGACCGCCGCCGCGATCTCGAAGGCCACCTTCGTCCCCGGCGTGCCGTACCTGTTCGTGGCCACCGGCCGCGGGTTCCCCGATGCGCTGGCCGGCGGCGCACTGGCCGCCCAGCTCGGCGCGCCCCTGCTCCTCGTCTCGACGTCCTCGATCCCGACCCCCACCCTCAACGAGATCAAGCGCCTGAAGCCGACCGACATCTACGTCCTAGGCGGCCCGGCGGTGGTCGCCGAGACCGTGGTCCAGCAGCTTCGCTCCTACGACCATCCGACGGCCGGCGCCACGTACCGCCTTGCCGGTTCCGACCGGTTTGCCACTGCCGCGGCCATCTCGAGCGCTGCCTTCGCCCCTGGCGTCGACACCGCCTTCATCGCCACGGGCGCCAACTTCCCCGACGCGCTGGCGGGGGCACCGGCGAGTGCCGCGCTCGGCGGCCCGCTGCTGCTGGTCACCGCCACCTCGACCCCAGCGGCCACCCGCACGGAGCTCGGACGGCTGAAGCCGAAGCGGATCGTCATCCTGGGCGGCACCGCCGTCGTCTCCGCCACGGTCGCCGGCCAGCTCGACGCGTACACCACCGGCCCGGTGAGCCGATGGTCGGGCGCCAACCGCTACGCGACCGCCGCGACCATCGCGGTGCAGGCCTTCCCGTCGGCGGGCACCGTCTTCGTGGCCAATGGGCTCGGCTTCCCCGATGCGCTCGCCGGGGGCCCGTCGGCGGGTGCGTTCCTCGGCCCGCTCGTGCTCACCGCTCCCACGTCCCTTCCCGATCCGAGCCGCCAGCAGCTGCTGCGGCTCAAGCCGGTGCGGATCTTCGTGCTGGGCGGGTCATCGGTCGTGTCCGACACCGTCGTGAACCAGGTGAAGCAGCTCTTCCCGTAGCGGCGTGCAGCGTCAGACGGCGGCCTCGGGCACCCCGAGGAGGACCGGGAGGAAGCTGCCGAAGAAGTAGCCGACCACGCCCGCCAGGGCGCCGACGACCAGGATCTCGAGGCCCGATGCGAGCCAGCCACGATGCGTCCACCGGCTCTTCACGACGCCGATCCCGAAGAGCACCGCCAGGGTGGCGACGACCGAGGTGACCACAGCGATCTCGCCTTCGAGGAAGATGTGCGGCAGGAGCGGAGGAATCACGCCCAGCCCGAAGGCGCCGCCCATGACCAGCGCACCCTGGAGCGGGGATCCCTCGTCCGGCTCGACGACCAGGCCGAGCTCCTTCTCGACCATCGTCTTGAGCATGACCTCTGGGTGCTTGGCCATGATCGAGGCCACCTGCACCGCCTCGCCGCGCGGCAGCCCGTCCTCCTCGAGCATGAAGCCGATCTCGGCCTCCGCCTCGCCCGGCCGATGATGGACCTCGTCGCGCTCGTCGACGATCTGCGCGTCGAAGATCTCGCGCTGGCTCTTGGAGCCGATGTACTCGCCGGCGGCCATGCTGAAGATGCCGGCAAGGCCCGAGGCGATGCCGGCGATGAGGACCACGAACCGGTCGGAGCTGGCGCCGGCCACGGTGCTCACAACGGCCAGCGTGCTGACCAGGCCGTCCTGCGCGCCGAAGATCGCCTCACGGATCTCGCCGAGCAGGCTCGCCTTGCGCCGCTCGTCGGCCAGGTGCGCTGCCAGGAACTCACGCGGGAACTCGGAGGCGGCCATCTTGGCGCGCGACGCCTCGTCCTCCATGAGCTCGGCGGTGCGGTCGGTCATGGCGCCGATGCTAGCCGAGGGAACCAGAACCCGTCGGGAACGTTGGCCGGACCGTCGGCGTCTGGTGGGCACGTGGAAGGAGGGATCACCCATGGTCCGATCGACAGCCCGATTCAGCCGGCTCGCCGTGGCGTTCGCCGTACTCCTGCTGGTCCTCGTCGCGTGCGGTGGCCAGGCCGGCATCTTCTCCAACGTGGGGACCAACCTCGAAGGCGTTGACGGTGAGCGCGCCGCCGTGGACAGCGAGGCGGCCGAGGAGCCCCACCAGGGCGGGAACGGCGCCACCGACCCCGACGACTTCGCGGCGCCCCCGCTGGCCGCGCCGATCGAGCAGCGCATCGTCAAGACCGGCGAGATCACCCTCGAGGTCGAGCAGGTCGGCGAGGCGCTCGGCCGGGTCCGCGCCCTGGCCGTCGAGCTCGGCGGATACGTCGGGGGTTCGCAGGCCGGCACGCTGGACGATCGCGCCAGCCTCACCATTCGCATCCCCGCGGCAACGTTCGACGAGGCCATCGCCCGCCTCCACGAGATGGATGCCGATGTCCTGGCGGAGGCGACGCGCGAGCAGGATGTGACGGGCCAGGTGGTCGACCTCGAGGCGCGCATTGACAACCTGCGCGCGTCGGAAACCTCGTACCGCGAGCTCGTGGCACGCGCCGAGCGGGTCGAGGACATCCTCGCCGTCCAGTCGCGGCTGGACGAGGTGCGTGGCCAGATCGAGCAGCTCACGGCGCAGCTCGACGCGATCGAGGGGCAGGCCGCCCTGTCGACGCTGACGATCACCCTGGTCCCCAAGGCCGCGCCGATCGCACAGCAGACCGAGGCGTGGGATCCGGGCGCGCAGCTCGATCGTGCGCTGGCATCGCTGGTCGGCATCGGCCAGGGGCTGCTCGACGGTGCGATCTGGTTCGCGGTCGTCTGGCTGCCGATCCTGCTCGTGCTCACGTTCATCGTGCTGATCGCGCTGCGTGGCGTGCTCGAGGTGCGCCGCCGGCTGCCGGTGACGCGGCAGGAGCAACAGCCCGTCGGGGACGACGCGACCGCCTGATGGAGTAGACTGCATCGAGTCCTTTAAGGCCGGCACAGAGATGCCGGGAAGGAGATCGATGCCCATCCTCGCGCACCACGACGCACAACTCACGACGCCAGCGACCCCATCTGTCGACCCGGGGCCGCCGGCGTCGTTCTCGTCCCCCGGCCTGCTCGCCCTCGAGGGCGGGACCGTCCTGCGCGGCGAGCTTCACGGGCGCATCGGCCCCGCCGAAGGCGAGCTGGTCTTCACCACCGCGGCCACCGGCTGGGGCGAGATCCTCACCGATCCGTCCTACGCCGGCCAGCTCGTCGTCCTCACCCACCCGATGGCCGGCAACTACCGGATCGCCCGCTCCGAGCTGGAGTCCGATGCGGTCCGTGCCCGCGGCCTGATCGTGTCGCGCATGATCGAGCCGCCACCGGGGCCCGGGATCTCGCTGCGCGAGCTGCTCGCCGAGGGCGGAGTCCCGGCGATCTCGGGGATCGACACCCGCGCCCTCACCCTCGAGCTCCGGCACGGGGCCGCGCGGCGGGCGGTGATCGTGCCGGCCGACGTCGCGGATGCCGATGCGCTCGCCGCCGCCCGGGGCAGCGTCGCCTGGGACGCGGTCGATCACGTTTCGGCAGTGGCGACGGACACGCCGTATGTCGTCGCACCGGTCGGGGAGCGTCGCGCGCGGGCGGTGCTCATCGACTACGGGGTGAAGCGCTCGCTCCTCGCGGCGCTGGCCGAGCGGGGGACCGAGATCACCGTCCTGCCGCCCGACGCGACCCCCGATAGCATTGCCGCGCACGCGCCCGACCTCATCGTCCTGTCGCCCGGCCCCGGTGATCCGTCGCGCATGACGCCGCAGATCGAGGTCGTCCGAGCCCTCGCCCGCAGCGCCGCCGACGGCGGCACCCCGATCCTGGGGGTCTGCCTGGGCCATCAGCTGCTGGCCCTCGCCGCCGGGGCCGAAACGCGGCGGCTGGCGGTCGGCCACCACGGCGGCAACCACGCGGTGCTCGAGGTGGCCAGCGGCCGGGTCGACATCGGCGCCCACAACCACGAGGTCGAGGTGGCCGATGGCCCGGCGCTCGCGGCCGCCGGCTACCGGATCAGCCACCGCGACCTGAACGACGACACGGTCGAGGGGCTGGTCCATGCCAGCGGCCGGATCGCATCGGTCCAGTTCCATCCGGAGGGCGCCCCCGGCCCGATCGACGCGTCCCGCGTCTTCGACCTGGCGCTGGAGCGCGCCCCGGCATGACGGCACCGCGCCGGGTCCTGGTGATCGGCTCCGGGCCGATCCTCATCGGGCAGGCCGCCGAGTTCGACTACGCCGGCGTCCAGGCCTGCCTGGCGCTGCGCTCCGAGGGCGTGGAGACGATCCTGGTGAACTCGAACCCGGCGACGGTGATGACGGACCCGGATGTCGGCGGGACCGTGATCATCGGCCCGCTGACACTCGACCACGTGACCCGGGTCATCGAGGAGCACCAGCCCGATGCGCTGCTGCCGACCCTGGGCGGGCAGACCGGCCTCAACCTGGCGGTCGCGCTCGACGATGCGGGCGTGCTCGCGAAGCACGGCGTCCGCGTGCTCGGCACCCCGCTCGCCGCGGTTCGTGCGGCCGAGGACCGCGGTGGCTTCCGCGATCTGGTGACGGGCATCGGCGAGCCGGTGCCGGAGAGCGCCGTAGTCGAGAGCCTCGAGGACGGCATGCGCTTCGTCGGGGCGTTGAACGCGCCGATCGTCGTGCGGCCCGCCTTCACCCTCGGCGGCGGTGGAGGAGGGTTCGCCATGACCGCCGAGGAGGCGCGCACGCGGATCGCCACCGGGCTGCAGGCCAGTCCCATCGGCCAGGTGCTCGTCGAGCGGTCGCTGCTCGGCTGGTACGAGATCGAGTTCGAGGTTCTGCGCGACGCGTCTGACACCACCATTGCCATCTGCGGCATGGAGAACATGGACCCGATGGGCGTCCACACCGGCGACTCGATCGTCGTGGCGCCGATCCAGACCCTGCCCGACCCGGTCGTCCAGCGCCTGCGCCGATGCGCCCTGAAGATCGTCCGCTCCCTGAAGCTCGAGGGCGGCTGCAACGTCCAGCTGGCCGTCACGCCGGACGGGTCCGACTACCGCGTCATCGAGGTCAATCCACGGGTGAGCCGCTCGTCCGCGCTGGCGTCGAAGGCGACCGGATACCCGATCGCGCGGATCGCCGCGCTGATCGCCCTGGGGAAGCGCCTCCACGAGCTGCCGAACCCCGCCACCGGCGGCAACAGCGCCGCCTTCGAGCCGGCCGTCGACTACGTCGTCGTCAAGCTGCCGCGCTGGCCGTTCGACAAGTTCCCGCTCGCCGACCGCAGCCTCGGGGTGCAGATGAAGGCGACCGGCGAGGCGATGGCCATCGACCGCGAGTTCGGCTCCGCTCTGCTGAAGGCCATTCGATCACTCGAGCCGCGCGGCCGCGGCTGGCTGTGGGAGGACCCGGCATGGGGCCTGGCGAAGGCCGCGCCCGAGGACCTCGAGGTCTTTCTGGCGCCGACCGACAGCCGGCTGTGGCGGATCATCGGCCTGTTGCGGCATGGCTGGGCCAGTGCGGCCGCCATCGCGGCCGTCACCGGCATCTCTCCGTGGTTCACCGAGCGTATCGCCGAGCTCGTCGAAATCGAGCGCGGCCTGGTGGGCGCGCCGCTGATCGATGCGAAGCGCGCCGGGTTCGGCGACGCCGACATCGCCGAGCTGTCGGGCGTGC
>Ga0214468_1000789_pt1 | contig 10100 bp, 6 predicted proteins | sample RVTome_9_FD_187334 | JGI IMG/M metagenome (GOLD analysis project Ga0214468, IMG submission 187334) | Soil microbial communities from uranium-contaminated site in the Upper Colorado River Basin, Wyoming, United States - RVT155D38 HiSeq ...
GAAACGAGGTGCTCGGCTGGCTGCGCGAAGGGCTGCGCGACTTCAGCATCAGCCGGTCCGGCACGACGTGGGGCATCCCGTTCCCGGGCGTCGAGGGCCACCGGATCTACGTCTGGTTCGACGCGCTGACGAACTACCTCACCGGCGCCGGCTTCCCGGACGACACCGAGGCCATGGACCGATGGTGGCCGGCCGACCTGCACGTCATCGGCAAGAACATCACCCGCTTCCACTGCCTGTACTGGCCGGCGATGCTGATGAGCGCCGGGATCCCGCTGCCGAAGCAGGTCTTCGCCCACGGCTTCATGCTCGACCGGGGCGAGCGGATGAGCAAGACGCGCGGCAACGTCCACGACCCGGACGAGGCGGCCGACCGGTTCGGGATCGACGGCATCCGCTACGTCGTCCTGCGCGAGGTCCCGTTCGAGCGGGACGCGGACGTCACCTTCGACGGCTTCGTCCGTCGCTACAACGCGGACCTGGCCAACGACCTCGGCAACCTCGTCAACCGCACGGTGAGCATGACGCACCGATACCTCGACGGCCGGCTGCCGGCCCTCGCCGCCGGCACCGATGCGGACCGCGAGCTGGCGGCCACGGCCGCCCGCGTGGTCGACGCCTACGAGGCCGGCATGGCCGAGCACCACCTGGCCGATGCCCTGGCCGCCATGATGGAGCTCGTCGGCGCCGCCAACGGCTACGCGGAGAGCCAGGCGCCGTGGGCCCTGCACAAGGCGGGCGAGTCCGATCGCGTGGGACAGGTCCTGGCCCACCTGGCCGAGGCCTGCCGCATCGTGGGCCACCTCCTGGCGCCGGTCGCGCCGGTGGGCGCGCGGCGCGTCGCGGAGCAGCTCGGCACGCCGCCGCCCTACGACGAGCGCGGCGACGGCGGTCCTCCGCTCGCCGAGCTCACTCGCTGGGGCGCCGGGCCCCACGAGCGGCGCGCCGGGGCCCCGAGCCCGATCTTCCCGCGCATCGAGCTGGAGGAACGCGGCTGAGCCGACGGCGCGCGCCCGACCGGCTGCCCGGGCTGGCGGACTCGCACGCCCACCTGCAGCACCCCCGCTTCGACCCCGATCGCGACGAGGTCGTCGCGCGCGCCGCGGAGGCCGGCATCGAACGGATTCTCGTGCCGGGCTGGGACGTCGCCTCGTCGGCCGCCGCGCTCGAGCTCGCGGCCCGGCACGCGCCGATGCTGGAGGCGGCGGTCGGCGTCCATCCCCACCACGCTGCCGCGATGGACGAGGCCGCCTGGGCTCGCCTCGAGGCGCTCGCCGCCGAGCCGGCGACGCGGGCCATCGGCGAGATCGGGCTGGACCACTTCCGCAACCTCTCCTCGCCCGAGGCGCAGAGCGACGCCTTCGCGCGGCAGCTCGAGCTCGCCGCGCGACGCGGCCTGCCGGTGCTCGTCCACGACCGCGATGCCCACGCCGAGGTCAGCGCGGCGCTCCTGGCGTGGAGGACGGGGCGAGCGCAGGCGCGCGGCGTGCTGCACGCCTTCTCCGGCGGGGCGTCGATGGCCGAACGGCTCGTCGCGGCGGGCTTCCTGGTCAGCTTCGCGTTGCCGGTCGCCTTCCGCAGCGCCGTCGGACCGCGGGCCGCCGCGGTGGCGCTGCCGGCCGGATCGTTCCTGGTCGAGACCGACGCGCCCTATCTCGGACCCGATCGCGAGCGCCGCAACGAGCCGACGACGGCCCTGCGCGTCACCGCCGAGCTGGCGCGGCTGCGCTCCGAGGCGCCGGAGAGCCTCGTGCACGCCATTCGCGGCGCGTACGACCGATTGGTCGCCATGCCGTCGACCGATCGTCCGCCTCGCTGACAGGGGTTGGCACGCTGGTTGCACACCCGTGGCCGAGGCGGCCCCATCGGCCGTTGCAGGAGAACATCCACAGGAGGAGGGTCCGCACTCATGGGCCAGGTCAACGTCAACAGCGGCGGCGAGCCGGCCGGCGAGCCGGCTGGCAGCAGCGGCGCCGGGATGATCCTCGGGATCATCATCGCCATCATCGTCATCGCCGCGCTGGTGTACTTCCTCGTCCTTGGCGGCGCCGGAAACGGAGACGGCGACGGCGGCACCGACGTCGACGTCGACGTGCCGACCAATGGCGATGACGGGGGCGGCGGCACCGAGCCGACCGAAGCGGCCCCGAGCGGCTGGCGCCTCGTCGACCTCGCCTGACGCCGCGCGATCCACCGCGAAGCAGCGACGCCCCGGCCCCGCGGCCGGGGCGTCGTGCTGTGCGCGCCGATCGCCTTGACACTCGCGACGGGAGAGTGCTACCGTGCCGCTTGGCACTCTCGACGGTTGAGTGCCAGTCGGACGGTCGCATCGGCCGCCGCCTGGCAGCCCGGCGGGAGCCCCGAATCGCACCATCCGCATCGGTTTGCGCACGCAAGGAGGCATCACGCACACATGACCAGCACGGTCAGCGGAACGGCCACCGGGCTGAAGCCCCTGGGCGACCGTCTCGTCGTCAAGCCCACGCCCCGCGAGGAGATGACCAAGAGCGGCATCGTCCTCCCGGACACCGCCAAGGAGCGCCCGCAGGAGGGCACGATCCTGAGCGTCGGCCCGGGCCGAACCCTCGACGACGGCTCACGAGAGCAGATGGAGGTCAGCGAGGGCCAGAAGGTCCTCTTCCAGAAGTACGCGGGGACGGAGTTCAAGCTCGACGAGGAAGAGCTCCTGATCCTGTCGCAGAAGGACATCCTGGCCGTCATCGAGTAGCGGCCGAGCCCGCCGAAACCGATGCGCCGCCGCGTGCGGCGCTCACCAAGGAGGAACGACAAGAACCGTGGCGAAGCAGCTGCTGTTCGAGGAAGAGGCGCGTCGCTCGCTCAAGCGCGGCGTCGACAAGATGGCCGATGCCGTCAAGGTCACTCTGGGCCCCCGCGGCCGATACGCTCTCCTCGACAAGAAGTTCGGCGCACCGACGATCACGAACGACGGTGTGACCATTGCGCGCGACATCGAGCTCGAGGACCCGTACGAGAACATGGGTGCCCAGCTGCTCGAGGAGGTCGCGACCAAGACCAACGACGTCGCCGGCGACGGCACCACGACCTCGATCGTGCTGGCCCAGGCCATCATCACCGAGGGCCTGAAGAACGTCACCGCGGGCTCGAACCCGATGGGCCTGAAGCGCGGCATCACCAAGGGCGTCGAGGCCGTCGTGGAGGAGATCAAGCGCCTCTCGAAGCCGGTCGAAACGACCGAGGACATCGCCCACATCGCCGCCATCAGCGCCCGTGATACCGAGATCGGCGAGATGATCGCCCAGGTCATGGACAAGGTCGGCAAGGACGGCGTCGTCACCGTCGAGGAGAGCCAGGGGCTCAAGATGGAGACCGAGTACGTCGAGGGCATGGCGCTCGACCGCGGCTACATCAGCCCGTACATGGTCACCTCGACCGAGGGCGGCAAGCTCGAGGCGACCCTCGACCAGCCCTACGTCCTCGTCACCGACAAGAAGATCAGCGCGGTCGCCGACATCCTGCCGACCCTCGAGAAGACGGTCCAGACCGGCAAGCCGCTCCTGATCATCGCCGAGGACGTGGACGGCGAGGCCCTGGCGACCCTGGTCGTCAACAAGCTGCGCGGCACGGTCAACGTGCTCGCGGTCAAGGCCCCGGGCTTCGGCGATCGCCGCAAGGCGATGCTCGAGGACATCGCGGTCCTCACCGGCGCCCGCGTCATCAGCGAGGAGGTCGGCCGCAAGCTCGACAGCGTGCAGCTCGAGGACCTCGGCCAGGCGCGCCGCGTCACGGCCAACAAGGATTCGACCACGATCGTCGAGGGCAAGGGCTCCGAGGACGCGATCAAGGCTCGCATCAGCCAGATCAAGCTGCAGATCGAGGACACCACGTCCGACTTCGACCGCGAGAAGCTCCAGGAGCGCCTCGCGAAGCTGTCGGGCGGCGTGGCGGTGCTCAAGGTCGGCGCGGCCACCGAGGTCGAGCTGAAGGAGAAGAAGCACCGCATCGAGGACGCGCTCTCGGCCGCCCGCGCGGGCGTCGAGGAGGGCATGGTCGCCGGTGGCGGCTCGGTCCTGATCCACTCGCTCCCGGCACTCGACAAGGTCGAGGTGCTCGGCGACGAGCTCATCGGCGTGAACATCCTGCGCCGCGCGCTCGAGGAGCCGCTGCGCCAGATCGCGATCAACGCCGGCAAGGAGGGCTCGGTCGTCGTCGAGGCGGTTCGCAAGCTCGAGCCGGGCCACGGCTACGACGCGGCCAAGGGCGAGTACGCCGACCTGTTCGCGACCGGCGTCATCGACCCGGCCAAGGTCACGCGCTCGGCGCTCGAGAACGCGGCCAGCATCGCCGGCCTGCTCCTGACCACCGAGACGGTCGTCACCGACCTCCCGGAGAAGGAGAAGGCCATGCCGGGCATGCCGCCCGGCGGCGGCGGGATGGACTTCTAGCTCCTCCGTCAGGCACCGATGCGAAGGCCCCGGCTCACGCCGGGGCCTTCGTCGTGCTTGGCCGGCGACTTCGCGAGGTCGCGTGGCATACTCGGGTCCCGCGAGGCGGAGACGTCGGTGCGCTGTCCGAGCTGTCAGACCGAGAATCCCGAGGCCAGCAAGTTCTGCCGTGAGTGCGGCTCGCGGCTTGTCGCCGTCTGCACCAGCTGCGGGACGAGCCTCGCGCCCGGCTCGAAGTTCTGCAGCGAGTGCGGCAGCCAGGTCGGCGCAGCGGACGACGAGCCGACGCGGTCGGCGACGGCGTCCGGGCCGACGGCAGTGGGTCCGCAGTCGGCGGAGCGCCGGCTGGTCTCCGTGCTCTTCGCCGATCTCGTCGGGTTCACCACGCTGGCCGAGGGCCGCGACGCGGAAGACACCCGCGGCCTCCTGGACCGGTACTTCACGGCGGCGCGCGAAGTCATCGACCGGTACGGCGGGACCGTCGAGAAGTTCATCGGCGACGCGGTCATGGCCGTGTGGGGGACGCCGACCGCCCACGAGGACGATGCCGAACGCGCGGTCCGTGCGGCGCTCGATCTCGTCGAGCGGGTCCGCCACCTGGGCGCCGACGTCGACAGCAGCGAGCTGGCCCTGCGGGCGGGCGTGCTGACCGGTGAGGCGGCGGTGGTGCTCAACGCCGAGGGCCAGGGCATGGTCGCCGGCGATCTCGTGAACACCGCGGCTCGGCTCCAGTCGGTCGCCGATCCGGGCACGGTCCTGGTCGGCGACGCGACCAGGCGGGCCACCGAGGGGGCCATCGCCTACGAGGCGGCCGGCGATCAGACCCTGAAGGGCAAGCGGGCGCCGGTGGCGGCGCACCGTGCCGTGCGGGTGGTGGCGCAGCGGGGCGGCGTCGGTCGGCGAGACGCGCTGGATCCGCCGTTCGTCGGACGCGAGGCCGAGCTGCGGCTCCTCAAGGACCTCTTTCACTCAACCGGCGAGGAGCAGCGGCCGCAGCTGGTGACGGTGCTCGGCCAGGCCGGAATCGGCAAGAGCCGGCTCGCCTGGGAGCTGCTCAAGTACGTCGACGGCGTGACCGAGGTCGCCTACTGGCACCACGGCCGTTCGCCCGCCTACGGGGACGGCGTGGCGTACTGGGCCTTGGGCGAGATGGTCCGCAGCCGGGCCAGCATCAGCGAGGGCGAGGATCCCGAGTCGAGCCGCGCGAAGCTCGCCGCGACGCTCGCCGACTTCGTGCCGGACATGGCCGAGCGCACGAGGATCTCGGCCGCACTGCAGGACCTGCTCGGTCTGGCGACCGGGGACCCGGAGCACGAGAACCGCCCCAGCGAGACGATCTTCGCCGCCTGGCGGACGTTCTTCGAGCGCATCAGCGAGCGCGGGACGGTGGTGATGGTCTTCGAGGACCTGCACTGGGCCGATCCGGGCCTGCTCGACTTCATCGAGCACGTTCTCGACTGGGCTCGCGGCCGCCCGATCCTGATGATCGCGCTGGCACGGCCCGAGCTGCTCGATCGGCGGACGGAGTGGGCGCTCGCACGTCGCAACCTCGTGTCGCTGCCGCTCGCGCCGCTGCACGAGCGGGCGATGCGCGACCTCCTCGGCGGGATGGTCCCCGGGCTTCCGGCTTCGGCGGTCGATGCGATCGTCGAGCGCGCCGCCGGCGTACCGCTCTACGCGGTCGAGACCGTGCGCATGCTCATCGGCGACGGTCGGGTCATCGAGGAGGATGGCCGGTACCGACCGACCGGGGACCTCGGAAACCTCGCCGTGCCCGATTCGCTGCACGCGCTCGTCGCCGCGCGGCTCGACGCGCTGGAGGCCCCCGACCGCCGGCTCCTGCAGGCGGCCTCCGTCCTCGGCAAGAGCTTCTCCATCGGAGGGCTGGCCGCCGTCGTCGAGCGCGACGCGTCGGAGGTCGAGGGCCGGCTCCGCGACCTCATCCGGCGGGAGATGCTGGCCGTCGACGCCGGTCCTCGATCCCCCGAGCGGGGCCAGTACGGCTTCGTCCAGGCCGTCGTGCGCGAGGTGGCCCACTCGACGCTCGCTCGACGAGACCGACGCCGCCTGCACCTCGCCGCGGCGCGGCACCTCGAGTCGCTCGACGATCCCGAGATCGCGGGCGTCCTCGCCACGCATTACCTCGCCGCGTACGAGGCGCAGCCCGAAGGCGAGGAGGGGGACGCCGTGGCCACCCAGGCGCGGCTCGCGCTGCGAGCCGCGGCCGATCGCGCGGCCCGTCTCGGCGCCCACCGGCTCGCGCAGACGTACCTGCGACAGGCGCTCCCCGTCGCCAGGGACGAGGCCGACCGCACGGATCTGCTCGAGGCGGCCGCGCTGGCGGGCATCAACGCCGGCGCGACGGACCCCGGCATCGTCGAGGACCTTCGCACCGCGGTGGCCACGCGGACGCGGCTCGGCGAGCGGGAGGCGGTTGTCGCCGCCATCGGGAAGCTCGGTCGTGCCCTGCTGTTCGTCGGCGAGATCGAGGAGGCGCAATCGGTCCTGCGCGCGGCCGCCACGGAGTACGAGGATCTGGGCGCCACGGCGGCCTACGTGACGGTCGTGGCCGAACTGACCCGCGCGCTCATGCGTCTCGGGGGCGACGTGGAGGGCGTCGAGTGGGCCGACCGGGTGCTCGGGACCGCGGAGCGCCACGGCGCCACCAGCGACGTGCTCGAGATCCTGGTGAACCGCGGCACGTCGCTCACCCACCTGTCACGGCTCCAGGAGGGAGCGGTCACCCTGCTCGGCGCCGTGGCGCTGGCGAAGATCAAGGAGATGCCGGCGGTCGAGATCCGGGCGATCATCAATCTCGGCACCGTCGCCGAGGCCGACGAGCCGAGGATCCGTCTGAACGAACGCGGGCTCGCGCTCATCGAGGAGTACGGGCTGCGCCAGTTCCTGCCGTACCTGCTGTCCAACACCGTCAGCGATTCCCTGGCGCGCCTCGAGTGGGATCGGGCCCTGGAGCTGACCACCCGCCATGCCGAGGCCGGGCTGACCGAGATCGAGCGCGAGCGGCTCTCGAAGTTGGTGACCGACATCCAGGCCTTCCGTGGCGAGCTCGACGAGGAGGGGATGCGATCCGAGTACCGGGCCTGGTCCGACGTCGCCGATCCCCAGGTCGAGTCCGCGCTCGCGGGCTCACTGGCGGTGGTCGCCCTGGTCGAGCGGCGCTTCGTCGCCGCCTACGACCACGTGGTGGCGGCGTTCGAGCTGCGGATCCACCAGGACCTCGCGCAGGTCTCGCTGGCCTGGCACGCCGCGAGCTGGCTCCGTGACCGCGAGCGGCTCGTCGCCCTGCGGCCGCACCTCGCCCAACGGCAGGGACGCATGGCCGCCACGCACCTGCGCGCGCTCGACGCCGGAATCGCGGCCCTCGAGGGTCGCACCAGCGACGCCTATGAAGCCTACCGCGAGGTCCGGCAGACGTGGCAGGAGGTCGGCTGGCACTTCCACGCCTCCCTCATCGCGATCGACATGCTCGCCGTGCTGCCTCCGTCCCTCACCGAGCTGGCCGAGGTCGCCGCGGAGGCCCGGAGCGCGCTCGAGGCCGCCGGTGCTACGCCCCTCGTTGCCATCCTCGACAGCGTCGGTGCGGAGCGTCGCGAGCCGGCTGCGAGGTCGACGCATCCGACCCCCGCGCACGCGGCGCCCGACGCCGTGCGGTGACGGCGCGCACCGCCGTCGAAGGAAGGGTGGCACGCCGACTGCATTGAGATGGGCATCATGGAAGTCGCCATCGCCCTCATCGTCCTGGCGGTCGGGCTCATGCTCGAGCGCGGCGAGCGAAGGGCTCATCCCGTCCGCGTGCGCTCGAACGACCGCCGCTGAGGCGGCAGCCTGCGCCGGGGCCGGGACGCTCGTAGAATCGGGCCGATGCCCGAACCGACCCCGCTCGCGGACGCGCGCGCTCACCCGGCGCCGCAGGAGATCCTCGACCGACTGAACCCGCCGCAGCGGGAGGCGGTCAGTCACCTCACGGGCCCGCTCCTCATCCTGGCCGGCGCCGGCAGCGGCAAGACCCGCGTGCTCGCCCACCGGGTGGCCTATCTCATCGCCACCAGCTACAAGCCGTGGCAGATCCTGGCGGTCACCTTCACGAACAAGGCCGCCGGCGAGATGCGCGAGCGCATCGCGGGTCTCATCGGCGCCGATGGGGCGCGCGAGGCGGCGATCGGCACCTTCCACGCCATCTGCGCGCGGATCCTGCGCCGCGACGGCGAGGCCATCGGCCTCACCCGCAGTTTCACGATCTACGACCGGGCGGACCAGGTCGCGCTCGTCAAGAGCGTCCTTCGTCGCCTGGATCTCGACGACAAGCGCTTCAGCCCGAACGGCATGCTGGCCTGGATCGGGCAGCGCAAGGACGAGCTCGCGGACGTCGCCACCGCGAAGCGGCAGGCGGCGAACTACTACGACGAGACCGCGGCGCGGGTGTACGAGGCCTATCAGCGCCAGCTGGCCGAGGACGACGCGGTCGACTTCGACGACCTGCTGATGCGGACCGTCTTCCTGTTCGAGCAGCATCCCGACGTGCTGGCGAGGTACCAGGGGCGCTGGCAGCAGATCCTGGTCGACGAGTACCAGGACACGAACCGCGCCCAGTACCTGCTCTGCCGGCACCTCGCGGCGAAGCACCGGAACCTCGCCGTGGTGGGTGACGACGACCAGAGCATCTACTCCTGGCGCGGCGCCGACCTGCGCAACATCCTCGACTTCGAGGCCGACTACCCCGACGCGAAGGTCGTGAAGCTCGAGCAGAACTACCGCAGCACGCAGACGATCCTCGACGCGGCCCACGCGGTGGTGAGCCGCAACGCCGGGCGCAAGGACAAGCGCCTGTGGACCGATCGCGGCAGCGGGACGCAGATCACCCTGTTCGACGCCTACAACGAGTACGAGGAGGCCGAGTTCGTCGCGCGCCAGGTCGAGAAGCTGGTCGGCGGAGGCGGCCGCGGCTCGATGTCCCGCCTGCTGACCAGCCGGGCCGACGACGAGGAGGGGATTCTCCGGTACGGCGACATCGCGGTCGCCTACCGCATCAACGCCCAGTCCCGCGTCCTCGAAGAGTCGCTGATGCGCTTCGGCATCCCGTACCAGCTCGTGGGTGGCACCCGCTTCTACGAGCGGCGCGAGGTGAAGGACGCGCTGGCCTACGTCCGGCTGGCCCGCAACCCGGCCGATCGCGTGGCCCTGACCCGGATCATCAACGTGCCGGCGCGCGGCATCGGCGCCAGGACGCTCGAGGAGCTGGGTGCCTGGGCCGAGGCACGCGGCGTGAGCCTCTGGCAGGCGGTGGAGGCAGCGGGGGAGAACCCGAACCTTGCCCCGCGGGCCCGTGCCCAGCTGGGAGCCTTCGTCGAGCTCATGCGCGGCCTGATGGCGCTGGCCGCCGGCGAGCCGCCCTCGGCCGTCTTCGATGCAGCGCTCGAGCGCTCCGGCCTGCAGGCGGCGATCAACGACGGCAGCGACGAGGGCGAGGAGCGCTGGGCCAACGTGCTCGAGCTGCGCGGTCACGCGGCCGAGTTCGACGAGATCGCCCCTCCGGAGGGATTGGCCCGCTTCCTGGAGGAGGTGGCGCTGGTCAGCGACCAGGACGAGCTCGAGGACGTGCCCGACCGCGTGACGCTCATCACCCTGCACGCCGCGAAGGGCCTCGAGTTCCCGGTC
>Ga0214468_1000790_pt1 | contig 10093 bp, 7 predicted proteins | sample RVTome_9_FD_187334 | JGI IMG/M metagenome (GOLD analysis project Ga0214468, IMG submission 187334) | Soil microbial communities from uranium-contaminated site in the Upper Colorado River Basin, Wyoming, United States - RVT155D38 HiSeq ...
GGTTCCGCGTCATCGGTGTCTTCGAGCCGGTCGGCCAGACCTTCGGCGTCGACCGAGACGCCGAGGTGCACATCCCGGTGACGGCCGCGCAGCGGCTGTTCGGCGTCGACCGCATCGACGCGCTGGCCGTCAAGGCGCCGACGGCCGACAGCGTGGACGCGCTGCAGCCCCGCCTCGTGTCGGCGCTGCAGGAGCGCTACGACGGCGAGGAGTTCTCGGCCGTCACCCAGACCCAGATCCTGGGCACGATCGGGCGCATCCTCGGCCTGCTGACCCTGGTCCTGGCCGCGATCGCCGCGATCTCGCTGCTCGTCGGCGGGGTGGGCGTGTCCAACATCATGCTCGTCAGCGTGCGCGAGCGGACCCGCGAGATCGGCCTGCGCAAGGCGCTCGGCGCGCGGCAGCGCGACGTCTTGCTCCAGTTCCTCATCGAGGCGGTCCTGCTGTGCGTCGTCGGCGGCGTCGTGGGCATCGCGCTCGGCATCGGCACGTCGTTCCTGCTCGCCGCGGTCTCGCCGCTGCCCGCCGTGATCGCGTGGTGGTCGCCCGTGCTGGCGTTCGCGGTCTCGGCCGGGGTCGGCATCTTCTTCGGGGTCGCCCCGGCCCGCCGGGCCGGCCGCCTCGACCCCGTCGTCGCGCTCCGGACGGAGTGACCGCCCGCGCCTGCGGGTAGCGTTCCCCGACATGAGCGCCTCGGTCGTCGTCCCCTGGGACGACGCGCTCATCGGCTACGACCTCGGCCCGAGCCACCCGCTCAACCCGCTGCGCCTCGACCTCACCATGCGGCTGGCCCGCGAGCTCGGGGTGCTCGACCTGCCGACCGTGACGGTGACCCGGCCGGAGGTCGCGACCGACGACCTCCTCGCGCTGGTGCACGAGCGCGACTACATCGCGGCCGTCCGGACGGCAGGTGCCGACCCGGCCGACGCCGACCCGGCCCGGGGCCTCGGGTCGCTCGACACCCCGGCCTTCGCGGGCATGCACGAGGTCTCGGCGCTGGTCGTCGGGGCCACCCTGGCCGCCGCCGAGGCGGTGTGGACCGGTCGGGCCGAGCACGCGGTGAACATCGCCGGCGGGCTGCACCACGCGATGCCCGGGGCAGCCAGCGGGTTCTGCGTCTACAACGACCCCGCCGTGGCGATCGCCTGGATGCTCGGGCAGGGCGCCGAGCGGGTCGCCTACGTCGACGTGGACGTCCACCACGGCGACGGTGTCGAGCGCGCGTTCTGGGACGAGCCGCGGGTCCTGACGATCTCGGTGCACGAGAGCGGCCACTACCTGTTCCCCGGCACCGGGTTCCCCGACGACTCCGGCGGGCCGGCCGCCGACGGCACGGCCGTGAACCTGGCGCTGCCGCCGGGGACCTCGGACGGCGGCTGGCTGCGGTCCTTCTCGGCGGTGGTGCCGGCGCTGCTCGAGGACTTCCGGCCCGACGTGCTGGTGACGCAGCACGGCTGCGACAGCCACGTGCTCGACCCGCTGGCGCACTTCGGGCTGACCGTCGACGGGCAGCGGTCGTCGTACGCCGCGCTGCACGACCTCGCCCACCGCCACGCGGGCGGCCGGTGGGTGGCGTGCGGGGGCGGCGGCTACGAGCTGGCCCAGGTCGTGCCGCGCGCCTGGACCCACCTGCTGGCCGAGGCCGCGGGCTCGCCGATCGCGCCGGAGACGCCGGTGCCCGAGGTGTGGCGGGCGTACGTCGCCGAGCGCTACGGCCTGGTGGCACCGCAGCGGATGACCGACGGGGCGACGCCGTCGTGGCGCGACTGGTCGGAGGGGTTCGACCCCGGCGACGACGTCGACCGCGCCGTGCTCGCGACGCAGCGGGCGGTGTTCCCGGCGCACGGGCTCGGCGGGGCGCTGGGGCCGTGACGCGGGAGGAGCTGCGGGAGCACCTCGTGAGGTGGCGGATCGCCGGCGACGTTGCGACCTCGCGCGAGGACAACCTGCTGAAGTACGGCCTGCTGGCAGCGCACGCGCCCACCGCCCTGTTCGGGCTCACGCCGCGCCGGTCGTGGGGCATGGGTGACGTGATCGCGCTGATGGCCGAGCGGGTGGGGGTGTCGGGTGACCCCCGCCGCCTGCACGGGCCGGACCGCATCGACCCCGACCTGACGCTGGACGCGCTGGACCGGATGGCCGTCGTCCTGGCCGGGGCCGCGCGGCCGGGTGCGCGCGTCGTCATGGCGACCGGCCACCCGGCCGGCCTGCTGCCCGTCCACCTGGAGATCGGGCGGGCGCTGCGGGCTGCCGGCGCGACGCTGCTCATCCCCGCGGCCGGGTGGACCTACGTCACGGCCAGCCGCAGCGGGCGGGTGACCCGCGAGCTGCGCTGGATCGACGGGGTCGCGACCGTCAGCACGCGCGGCGAGCTCAACCACACGCACTCGCCGCGGCCGATGCAGGCCGTGCTTGCGGCGCTGGACGAGGCGGGGGAGGCGCCGCCGGACCTCGTCGTGGCCGACCACGGCTGGACCGGAGCGGCGGGCCAGGCGGGCGTCACCGCGGTCGGGTTCGCCGACTCCAACGACCCGGCGCTGTTCGTGGGCGAGGCCGAGGGCACCGTCGCGGTCGCCGTGCCGCTCGACGACAACGTGGCGCCGCACCTCTACGCCCCGCTGACGGCCTACCTGCTGCAGGCGGCCGGGCTGGCCGGCGCCTCGGCCTGAGCGCCGCGCCCGTTCGACCGGCGCAGACGGTCGGTGGGCCGACGTACGGTCGGGTCGTGGTCGCCCTGCAGGAGTCGCTCTTCGACGGCGGGCCGCCCCGCCCGGACGTCACATTTGCGGGGCTGCGCCGCATCGAGCTCGACGCGCGGTCGTGGGTCGACCACGCGCCGGGGTGGCTGCAGGGCTCCGACGAGCTGTTCACCGAGCTGGCGGGCACCGGGCGGTTCACGCAGCGGACCGTGCGGATGTACGACCGCACGCTGCCCGAGCCGCGACTCACGGCCGGCTGGTCCACCGACGTGGCGGGCTCGGACCTGCCCGCGTCGCTGCGCGCGCTGTCGGCGCCGCTGTCGGAGCGCTACGGCGTGGAGTTCGACCGGATCTGGGTCAACCTCTACCGCGACGGCCGTGACAGCGTCGCGTGGCACGGCGACCGCAACCGCCACACCCACACCGACCCGCTGGTGGCCACGGTGTCGCTCGGAGGCCGACGGCGGTTCCTGCTGCGCCCGCTCGGCGGCGCGACCCGGGTCGAGCTGCACCTCGGCCACGGCGACCTGGTCGTCATGGGCGGTGCCTGCCAGCACGAGTGGGAGCACACCGTGCCCAAGGAGGCGCGCGCGGCCGGGCCGCGGATGAGCGTGACGCTGCGCCACAGCGCCGAGGCGCCGCGGGCGGTTCGCCCGATCGGGTGATACCCCGATCGGAGCAGTTCTCGGACTCCCCTTTCCCACGAGGCACTCGCGCCCCTACTCTTACCCCCAGAGCGCGTACGCCTGTGTGCTGCCGGAGGGGAAGCCGGCGCCCGTCACGTGCTGAAGGTTCGGTGCGTCGTGGCAGCTAATGGTCCGAAAGACCGCCCCCTCTCGGAGGTCACGTTCCTCACCGTCGCCGAGGTCGCCTCGGTGATGCGGGTGTCGAAGATGACGGTCTACCGGCTCGTCCACGCGGGCACGCTGCCCGCCGTGCGGGTCGGCCGCTCGTTCCGGGTGCCCGAGAAGGCCGTGCACGACTACCTCGACCACTCCTACGTCGAGACGGCCTGACCTCCACCGCACCCAGCACGGCGCGGCGCTCGTACGACCCCCCTGCTCCCACGCGGGCCGAGGCCCTGCCACACCGTGCTTCCACGGTGCCGTGGTGGCCGAGAGCCCCGAACGGAGATCGACATCGACCACGGCACCGTGGAAGCGAGCTGACTACCCGGCGTCGAGCGCGGTCAGGGTGAACGGCACGTCCGCACCGGACCACAGCTGGGTCAGCACGTAGGCCGCGCCGCCCGGGATCACGCCCGACTCGTCCGGCGCGCTGGTGGCCGTCGAGCCCACGACCTGGCAGGCCGAGTCCAGGTAGTAGACGTCCAGGTCGTGCCCGGCCGGGGTCGCCTCGCCCACGACGGAGACCGTGTGGGTGCCGTCACCGAAGCCGGACGGCAGCTGGGTGACCCAGCCGTCGGCACCCTGCGACACGGGCGCGGAGTACGGGTCCGGGCAGGTGTTCGAGAACTCCTGACCGGTCGCGCCGATCACCGTCTCGACCAGCTCGCCCGTCGCCGGGTTGCCGACCGCGATCGTGCCGCTGTCGGTGAACGCCGGGTCGGCCGGGGGCGCCACCGGGCTGATGCCCTTGGCGATCCCGAAGACCTGCAGCTCGGCCGCCTGCGCGTACTTCACCGTCTCGCCCTGCACGGAGTCGATGAAGAACCGCACGTACGTCGCCTTGGTCGGCTGGGCCAGGTCGAACGTCCGGTAGTTGAGGTCCGGCGCCGCGGGCCGCGGGGTCTGGTAGCCGAACCCACCGGTCCTGACCGTCTTCCACAGCACGCCGTCGTCGGACACCTGGAACGTGAAGTCCTTCAGCGCCGAGAACCGGCCGGCCGTGGTGTTCTTGAACGCGCTGACCTGGATGCGGTCGATCGTCGCGGGCTTGGCCAGCTTGACCGTGACCCGCTCGTCGGCACCGCTGTCGTAGGGCGTCGCGCCCTTCTTGGTGCTCCACACGCTGGCGGCCGTGTCGTCGAGCAGGAACGTGCCGGGCAGCCCGGCGTCCTCGCTCGAGGTCGACACGAGCGTCGCGCCCGACGAGAGCGACACGAGGTTCGGCGCCACCTTGAACGTCAGCGACTTGGTCTTGCCGGCCGCGACCGTGACGTCCTGGAACCGCTGCGCGCCGAAGCCGTCGGCCTGCACGAGCAGGTCGTAGCTCCCGGCCGCCATCTTGGCCCCGAACCCGCCGGTGCCCGACGTGCGGACCAGCGGGGAGACGCGGGCCTCGTACTCGCCCACGATCACCTTCGCGTTCTTCACCGGCTCGCCGGTGGAGGCGTTGACGACGCGGCCGACGAGGAACCCGTTGCGGGCGTCGGACGCGTGGTCGAAGCCGGGCTGCGGCTGCGTGTCGTCCCCGGCCGCCGTCGACGCCGAGGCACCGGCGCCGCGCTGGGCGAAGACCGTCCAGATGGTGTCGGTGTTGTCGCCGTGGTAGCGGTCGAGGTCCGCGGCGAGGATCGCGTCGCGCATGTCGAGGAACGACGGGTCCGGCGCCGACAGCGGCATCGCGTCGGTCACGAGCCGGGCCGCGACCTCGGCGCCCTGCGCCTGGCCGTGCTGCGCGACGAGCTTCTTGCGCAGGTCCCACAGCGTCGTGGTCCAGATCTCGCCGTCCGAGTGCACCTCGGGACCGCTGAGGTCGTAGCCGATGTCACCGAACCCGGTCGGGTTGTCGTCGTAGGCCCAGTTGCGGATGCCGCGCTGGCCGTTGCCGGTGACGTACTCGCCGACGACCGACTTCTCGTAGAGGCCCTCGCGGTGCAGGTAGTTCAGGGCGTACCAGTCTCCCCAGCCCTCACCCATCGAGCCCGACTGGTGCGAGCCGAGCGCCTCGCCGCCCGCGACGTAGCGGTTGGACAGGCCGTGGGCGTACTCGTGCTCGATGACGCCGGCGTCGAAGTTGCCGTCGGTGTACGGGCCCTCGAACGCGTCGTTGATCGGCTCCCACAGGAACATGCCGCTCCACGGCGGGATGCCGTCGGGCAGCGTGAGCATGTAGGCGTTGTCCCGGCCGGTGTAGGTCGGGGCGCCGCCGCTGGCCGCACCCGCGTGGACGAGCCCGAGGATCGGGTCGCCGCCGTCGGTCTGGAAGTTGCCGGCCGACTCGGTGAAGCCCAGGTCGTAGAACTCGTCGTGGATGCGGTTGTGGTGGAAGAACAGGTTGGTCGCCGCGGGCTCCATGTCCAGGGCGTACGACGGCGGCACCGTCTGGCCCTTGGTGCGGCCCCAGTTGTCGGCGTAGGAGTAGTTGAACTGGCTGGTCGGGCTGACCGGGCGCGGGCCCTGGTCGGCCGGGGCGATGAAGTTCGAGTAGTTGGCGTAGGTGTTGGCGTTGTTGCCGAACGTCGTCGGGCCGCCCACACCGGCCAGGCCGGTCGGGTCGGTCCAGCCGCCGGGCGACTCGGCCGTCGGGCCGAACGACTTCACGACCGGGCTGCCGCCCTTGCCGGCGTCACCGGGGAAGTTCTCGTAGACGGTGCCCTCGGACTCGTGGTCGACCAGGCTGTCGCGGAAGAGCTCCTCGCCCGACTGCGCGTCGACGACGACGTCGTAGGCCTCGTCCATCTTCTCGACGAAGAGCACGCGGAACGCCGCGCGTGCGCCGCCGTCGGCCGGGAAGGCGACCTTCTTGACGTACGACCCGGCCGCGAACGGTCCCTTGGCGAACGTCGTGTAGCCGGCCTGCTCGCCGGTGGCCTTCGGGGTGAGGTCCTGGCCCGGGGCGAGCGAGGCCGCGACGGTGTCCAGCGCCTCGGCGGCGCTGAGCGAGAAGCCGCCCGCGAGGCCCGTGCCGCGGGTCGGGTTGCCGGCGTACGAGAGGACCTTGCCGTCCTTGGTCACGGCGACGTTGAGCCGCCCGCCGTGGACGGCCTCGACCCCGCCGAACACCTGGGTGAGCGTCACGACGTGCGTCCCGGTGCCGGGCAGCTCGTGGTCGCGGCTGACGACGAGGTCGGCCACCTGCGCGTCGGTCATGCCGAAGGCGGCCTTGTTCTCCGCGACCCAGCCGCGGGCGACGTCGGCCGCGGAGCCGCCGCGGGTGCCGGTCAGGTAGCCGCCGGAGCCGACGAGGCTGCGCGGCGTGCCGAAGCGCTCGTCCCAGGTGGCGCGGGCGCCCTTGGGGGCAGCGGCCACGAGGGCGCGCACCGCGTCGAGCTGGGCCTGGGTCGGGGCGAGCACGCTGTCGCGGTCGCGGGAGTCGGTGGTTACCGGGGCGGTGGTGCTGCCGACGGGGTCGTCGATCGCTGCCGTCGCGGCGGGCAGGATCGCTGCCGTGACCGCGAGGGTGGCGCCTGCGGCCACGAGGTGGCGCGCCGTGAGGCGTCTCCGCATGCTGGAGGGTCCTTCCGGAGGGGCTGCCCGCCGGCGGACGCCGACGGCTGGTGGCTCGTCGCCGTGCGCAACGAGGCCGGGGTGAGCGAGGTCACGCCAGGCGGAGTGACACAGGTCACATCGGGGAGTGCGTGACAGGTTGTATGCCCATATACGGTCATTTGTCACATCGATCTTGGGCTGGTCCGGGCACTGGCGCCGGGCGGGTAGGCTGGCTGGCGGTAGCGCGGGCGTGTGGTTCTGTGTGCTCGATTGCCCGGGCCGGGCTGCCCGCCGCCTCCCGTCCGCGTCGAACAAAGGTCTCTTGTGGGTTCGGTCATCAAGAAGCGCCGCAAGCGCATGGCGAAGAAGAAGCACCGCAAGCTGCTGAAGAAGACGCGCGTCCAGCGTCGCAACAAGAAGTAGCCGTCGGGCACCGAAGGTCGAGGGGGTAGCACCGCGTGGCTCGGGTCGTGATGGTGACCGGGGTGTCGCGCTACCTCGGCGGGCGGTTCACGCAGCTCCTGCAGGCCGACCCCGACATCACCCGCGTCATCGGCGTCGACGTCGTGCCGCCCAAGCACGACCTGGGCGACGCCGAGTTCGTCCGCGCCGACATCCGCAACCCGGTCATCGGCAAGGTGATCGCGCAGGCGGAGGTCGACACCGTCGTGCACATGGCGGTGCTCGCGACCCCGCTGGACGCGGGCGGCCGGGCGACGATGAAGGAGATCAACGTCATCGGGACGATGCAGCTCCTCGCGGCGTGCCAGAAGGCCCCGAGCGTCCGCAAGCTCGTCGTGAAGTCGTCGACCGCCGTCTACGGCTCGTCGCCGCAGGACCCGGCGATGTTCACCGAGGACCTCGAGCCCAACGCGCTGGCCCGCACCGGCTACGCCAAGGACTCCGTCGAGGTCGAGGGCTACGTCCGCGGCTTCGCCCGGCGGCGCCCCGACGTCGAGGTGACGACGCTGCGGTTCGCCAACTTCGTCGGGCCCAAGGTCAAGACGCCGCTGACGTCCTACTTCTCGCTGCCGGTCGTGCCGACCGTGCTCGGGTTCGACCCGCGCCTGCAGTTCGTGCACGAGCGCGACGGCCTCGAGGTGCTGTGGCGCTCGACGCTCGAGGACCACCCCGGCACGTTCAACATCGCCGGCGACGGGGTGGTGACCCTGCACCAGGCGATCCGCCGTGCCGGGCGGCCGTCGGTGCCGCTGCCGCGGCCCGCGACGCCGTGGGTCGGCCAGGTGCTGCGCCGGCTCGGCCTCGCCGACTTCACCGCCGAGCAGCTGCGCTTCTTCGCCTACGGCCGGGTCGTCGACACGTCGCGGATGAAGGACGTCATGGGCTTCACGCCGCGCTACTCGACCCGTGAGGCGTTCGACGACTTCGTCGAGCGCCAGGGCCTGCGCGGGCCGCTGTCGGCCGATGCGGTGCAGTCGGTGGAGCGGGCGGTGCTCGACGTGCTGCCCGGAGGTGTCCGTGGCTGACGCGCGCGTGATCCCCATCAGCGGCGGCGACGAGCGCCCCGCGGGGTCGTCGACGTCCTCTGCGGCCGACGCGGTGGCGGCGGGTGCGTCGCGGGCCCGCGGCGAGCGGTCGAAGCGGCGGCCGACCCCGCTGCTCGACCACGTGTCCGAGCCGGCGGAGCCCGAGCGTGACGACCCGGTGGTCGTGGACGAGCCTCTGGTCGTCGAGGAGCCCGTCGTCGTCGACGAGGCGCTGGGCGACGTGGCGGACGTCGCGGAGATGCCGGAGTGGGAGCGCAAGGTCGCCGCGGCGCTGGCGTTCGTGCGCCGGCGGCTGACCGGCGACATCGAGGTCGACGAGTTCGGGTTCGACGCCGAGCTGACAGAGAACGTGCTGCTCGCGCTCGTACGCCCGTTGTACGAGCACTACTTCCGGGTCGAGGTCCGCGGCCTGGAGAACGTCCCGGCCGAGGGCGGCGCGCTCGTCGTCGCCAACCACTCGGGCACGATCCCGGTCGACTCGGTGATGACGCAGGTCGCGCTGCTCGACCACCACCCGGCGCACCGGCACCTGCGGATGCTCGGCGCCGACCTGGTGTTCCAGATGCCCGTCGTCGGCGAGATGGCGCGCAAGACCGGCACGACCCTCGCCTGCCAGGCCGACGCCGAGCGCCTGCTGCACAAGGGCGAGCTGGTCGGGGTCTGGCCCGAGGGCTTCAAGGGCATCGGGAAGCCGTTCTCCGAGCGCTACAAGCTGCAGCGCTTCGGCCGGGGCGGCTTCGTGTCGGCGGCGCTGCGGGCCGAGGCGCCGATCATCCCGTGCTCGATCGTGGGCGCCGAGGAGATCTACCCGATCATCGGCAACATGAAGACGCTGGCCCGGCTGCTGGGGCTGCCGTACGTGCCGGTGACGCCGACGTTCCCGCTGCTGGGTCCCCTCGGGCTCGTGCCGCTTCCGAGCAAGTGGATCATCGAGTTCGGCGAGCCGATCGCGACCGACGGGCTCGGAGAGAACGCGGCCGACGACCCGATGCTGGTCTTCAACCTCACCGACCAGGTGCGCGAGACGATCCAGCACACGCTCTACCGGCTGCTCATGGCCCGGCGCTCGATCTTCTTCTAGGTCTCCGCCGCTAGGTCGCCGCGGCGGCGAGCCGCCGTCGGTTGAGGGGCCGGGCGCAGTCAGCTCCCACAGCTGCGGATAGACCTCGAGCCGCTCGGCTCGCAGGCCCTCGCCCACCTTCGCCCGGGCATTGACCCGCACCGGTGATCACGGCGCCGAGGGTGCGACGAGAAAGCCGATCCCTCCGGTCAGCAAGGCCATCCACACCTGGTCGTCCATCGGCCTCATCACCGCCCGTCACGTCGTGTGCCGATGATGTCCGGAGCACCCGGTCCGGACAAGAGTCAGAACGTCGGCGATGCAGCCTCCGCCCGTCAGTGTCCGAGCCTTCGGGTCCGCCTCATGACGCCTGCCAGGACGCGGCCGCGGTGACCGTCAGCACGATGACCGGGCCGGCGGGCGGCGACGCGCGGTAGTGGGCGTACTTCGCGACGAGCGGGGCGAGCAGCGCCATGCGCCGCGGCTCGTCGC
>Ga0214468_1000791_pt1 | contig 10090 bp, 5 predicted proteins | sample RVTome_9_FD_187334 | JGI IMG/M metagenome (GOLD analysis project Ga0214468, IMG submission 187334) | Soil microbial communities from uranium-contaminated site in the Upper Colorado River Basin, Wyoming, United States - RVT155D38 HiSeq ...
CCTCATCTGCCCGAGCCACTCGGCCCCGCTCGCATCGCCGTCGGCGCTCCGCCAGGGCCTCCGCTGGATGCTCACGCCCGACAGCCCGTTCTACCTCCGCCCGAATCCCGCGCTCGTGCCGTGGCTTCTCCGCTTTGCCGCTGCGAGCACGGAGCGGCGTGCCGAGGCGTCGGCGCGCCTTATCCGCGAGCTCAGCCAGGCGAGCCTCGAGCTCCACGCCGAGCTCGCCGGCGAGGGGCTCGACACGGGCTTCGAGCGGCGCGGCGTTCTCAACGTCTACGAGAGCGAGAGGGGATTCGCGGCCGGCCGAGAGGAGGCGGAGACGAACGAGGCGGCCGGCATGCGCCCGCGCACCCTGTCCGGCGGCTCCGCACGCGACCTCGAGCCGGCGCTCGGCCCCGAGGTGGCCGGTGCCGTGCTCTACCCGAACGAGGCCCATTGTGATCCGCTCCGCTACGTGCACGCGGTCGGGCGCGCGGCCGCCCAGGCGGGAGCCGAGATCCGCACCGGGGTGGAGGTGCTCGGGCTGCGTCGCCGGAACGGTCGTATCGCCGCGGTCGAGACGAGCGCCGGGGAGCTGCGGCCCGGCGCGGTCGTGCTGGCCGCCGGGGCGTGGACGCCGCGGTTCGCCCGCGACCTCGGCCTGTTCATCCCCGTCGAGGGCGGGAAGGGGTATCACGTCGACGTCATGCCGGCGCCGGGCGATCCGCGGATACCGGTCTTCATGCAGGAGTCCCGGGTGATCGCCACACCGCTCGCGGGACGCCTCCGCCTCGCCGGCACGCTCGAGCTCGCCGGGCTCGACCTCGGCATCGACGCCCGCCGCACCGGGGCGATCGTCGCCGCCGCGCGCCGCGTGCTACCCCGGCTCGGCGCCCCTCGTGTGCTCGAGCTCTGGGCCGGCCTTCGCCCATGCGCTCCCGACGGCCTTCCGCTCATCGGCCGCCCAGCCGAGCTCGAGAACCTGGTGCTGGCCACCGGGCACGCCACGATGGGTCTCACCCTGGCGCCGATCACCGGCCGCCTGGTCGCCGACCTGCTCGCGGGAGAGCCGCCCGGCGACCATGTCGCCGCGCTGCAGCCAGACCGCTTCCGACCCCTGCTTCGCCGCCTCTCCGCTAGCCGCCCGCGGCGGTCGCGGGCTGCGCCTCCTGCCAGGGTGTAACCCCCTCGAGGTAGTCGAGGACGCGCTCGAGCGGCTCGACGTCGCCGAACTTCGCGTCGATGTCGAACAGGTTCCACTCGACGACGCCGGGGACGCGGTCGCCGACACACTCGCGGACGACGATCGGACGGAAGCCTTCGGCGATCGCGTCCTCCGCCGTGTGCCGCACGCACCCGGCCATCGTCACGCCGGTGACGATCACCGTGTCCACGCGGAGCGCGGTGAGGAAGCTCGACAGGTACGTCCCGTGGAAGGCGCTGGCGCGCTTCTTGACGATCACGTGCTCGCCGGGCTCGGGCGCGATCCGCTCGTCGATGGCGACGGCGTCCGAGCCGATCGCCAGCGCCTCGAGCGGAATCTTCCGGTTCCAGATTCCCATGTCGCTGTTCGGGCCCTCGGTCACGGCGTAGGCCGTCGTCGTGTAGACGACCGGGACGCCCTTGGCACGGGCCCCACCGAGCAGGCGCTGGACGCCGGGAATGATGACGTCCATCCCGTCGCAGCTGAAGGGGTTTCCCGGACGCGTCCAGGCGTTGGCGAGGTCGATGTTGATGAGCGCAGGACGCTCGCCGAAGCCGACGCGCCGCTGGAACCCTCGTTCACGGTAGATCGACGAGTCGGCCGAGAAGAGGCGATCGAGGGCCGCGTCGACGTCGTCGTTCATCGGCATGACAATCCTCCTTTGGTTGAAGAACGAGCGTTAGTTAGTTACCGTCGGCGTGAGAGCCTACCGCAGCATGCCGGAGCCGAATCGACGGGGAGAAGGGAAGCCGGTGATCGGAGACGCGAGCGTCGCGGTCATCGGCGGCGGCGTCGCCGGCTGCAGCCTGGCCTACCACCTCGCGAAGCTCGGCGTCACCGACGTCGTCCTCCTCGAGGCGGACGAGCTCACGAGCGGGTCGACCTGGCACGCCGCGGGTCTTTGCACGCAGTTCGTGCCGAGCTACAACCTCATGGGGCTCCTCCGCTACAGCCTCGACCTGTACCGCTCGTTGGAGGGCGAGACGGGGCGGCCGGTGGACTTCCACGAGTGCGGGAGCGTTCGGCTCGCGACCACGCACGATCGCCTCGACGAGTTCCGGCACCGCCGCGCGCTCGCGGAGCTGCTCGGCGTGCAGGTCGAGTTCGTCGACCCCGAGCGCGCCGTCGAGCTCTTTCCCCTCCTCGACCCGTCCGGGTTGCTCGGGGCGGCCTACCTGCCGTCCGACGGGCACGTCGATCCTGCGAGCGTGACCCTGGCGCTCGCGGCGGGCGCCGAGGCCCGCGGAGCCCGCATCGTCAGGCACGCGCCGGTGACGGCGCTCGCGAACTCGAAAGGCGCCTGGACGATCGAGACGGCGAAGGGGAGCTTGCGGGCCGGGACGGTGGTCAACGCGGCCGGGCAGTGGGCGCGGGGAGTCGGTCGGCTGGCCGGCGTCGATCTGCCGATCGTGCCGCTCCAGCACCACTACGTCGTGACCGAGCCGCTCCCGGTGGTCGAGTCGCTCGCCGGCGAGCTCCCCGTCCTGCGCGATCCCGACGCCTCCTTCTACGTGCGCCAGGAGGGCGGCGGCCTGCTCGTCGGGCCGTTCGAGCGCAACCCGAAGACCTGGGCCGAGGACGGCGTCCCGGAAGACTTCCACGGACGTCTGCTCCCGCCCGATCTCGACCAGATCGCCGACGTGCTCGTCGCCGCCGGCGAGCGGGTGCCGCCGTTCGCCGACGCCGGCATCAGGACGGTCGTCAACGGCCCTGACGGCTACACGCCGGACGGACGCTGCCTCATGGGGCCCGTGCCGGGCCTGCGGGGCTTCCACGTCCTCGCCGGCTTCAGCATCTTCGGCGTCGTCTACGGCGGCGGGGCGGGCCGGTACGCCGCCGAGTGGATCGTCGACGGGCAGCCGAGCGACAACATGTGGGAGCTCGACGTCCGCCGCTTCGGCGAGTACGCACGGACGACGCGGTACGTCGCGAGCCGCGCGCGCGAGGTGTACGAGCGGGAGTACGCGATCCACTACCCCGAGGAGGAGCTGCCGGCGGGGCGGCCGCTCAAGACGAGCCCGCTCTACGACCGCCTGGCGCACCGCGGCGCCGTCTACGGCGTCCGCTTCGGCTGGGAGCGCCCGCTCTGGTTCGCGCGCGCCGGCGGGCCCGCGCACGACGCGTACTCGTTCCGGCGCGGCAACTGGCACGAGGCAGTCGGCGAGGAGTGCCGTGCGGTCCGCTCGCGGGTCGGCGTGCTCGACCAGACGAGCTTCGCAAAGTTCGAGGTCTCCGGGCCCGCGGCCGAACGGCTGCTCGATCGGCTGTGCACAAACGCGCTCCCGGGGGACCCGGGCACGACTGCGCTCACGCAGATGTGCACGCCCGCGGGTGGGATCGAGTGCGACGTCACGGTCACGCGCCTGGCCGAGACACGCTTCTACGTCGTCTCGGCGGCGGCGACCGAGGCCCACGACCTCGCCTGGATCGAGCGCCATCTGCCCGGCGACGGCTCCGTCACGCTCGTCAACGTCACCGCCCAATACGGCGTCCTCACACTCGCCGGTCCGCGCTCACGGGAGCTGCTCCAGGCGCTCACGGACGCCGACTGCTCGCGGGAAGCGTTCCCATTCTTCCGCTGCCGCGAGATCGAGGTCGGCAGGGCGCCCGTGCGCGCGTTGCGCATCTCGTACGTCGGCGAGCTCGGCTTCGAGCTCCACCATCCGCTCGAGTATCAGCGCCATCTCTACCAGGAGCTCCGCGAGGCCGGCGAGCCGCTCGGCCTCGTCGACTTCGGCTACCGGGCGCTCGACTCGCTGCGCCTCGAGAAGGCCTACCGGCTCTGGGGCGCGGATCTGTCTCAAGACTGGACGCCGCTCGAGGCAGGGCTGGGGCGGTTCGTCCGGTTCGACAAGGGCGACTTCATCGGTCGCGACGCCCTCCTGCGCCAGCGGGCGAGCGGCCTCGAGCGCGAGCTTGCCTGCCTGGCGGTTGACGTCGACGGCGCCGACCCGCACGGGCTCGAGCCGGTCCTCGCCGGCGACGGCCAGATCGGATACGTCACGTCCGGGGCCTACGGTCACGTCCTCGACACCGCCCTCGCGCTCGCCTACCTTCCGGTCGCCCACACGCGCCCGGGGACCGAGCTCGCGGTGGAAGTCCTGGGCGAGCCGCGGCCGGCCCGCGTCGTCTCGCAGCCGCCCTACGACCCGGACAACGCTCGTCTGCTCAGCTAAGAACGGAGGCGTCGTGGGCGAGCGCACCGAGCACGAAGTCGCCGTAGATCTCGGCGATGTCCTCCGGGCTCAGCCGCCCGCCCTCGCGGTACCACACGTCCACTGCCGTGCACATGGTCGTGATCGCGAACGTGACGACCGGCGTGTCCGGCACGGCCCACCCGTGCGCCGTTCGCCCCGCCTCGATGACGTCCCGCCAGAGCCGTTCGTACGCGTCGCGGATCGCTATGACCTCGGCGCGCTCCCCGGGCTCGAGCGCGTGGAGCTGGTCGTCGGCGACCTTCGCCCGGAAGCGGTGCTCGGCGTGGTAGACGACGTGCGAGCGGATCAGCTCGCGCAGCTGCTCGTGCGGGTCGGCGTGGCTCGCGAGCGCCCGCTGTCCGCCCGCGAGCAGGTCCTCCATGACGTCGCGTGCGATGCGGGAGAGGAGCTCGGCCTTGCCCGCGTAGTGGTTGTAGAGGCTTCCGGCCTGGATCCCGACGCCCGCCGCGACCTCGCGCATCGTCGACGCGTGGTAGCCCTTCTCGTAGAAGAGGCGCGTGGCGACCGCGAGGATCTGCGCGTCGCGTCGCTCTGCCGCCCCGGTCGCGCCCGACGCGGGGGTCTCGCTCTCGGGTCCGGTTCGGGTCGACAACGCCAGCAGGATCGACTAGGATCGCGCCACGATATCCGAACAAACGCTAGTTAGCAATGCATGCTGCGAACGCGCTCGATCGGCGGAAGGCTGACGACCTGGACCGCCCACCTTCCACCGACCCGTTCGCGCCGGCCTCGTGGGACCTCGTTCCCGGGCACACCGTGCTCGTCCTCATCGACCTGCAGAACGACTTCCTCCACGAGCGGGGCTGGTACGCGCAGAGCGGCGTCGACATCACGCACATGCGCCGCGTCGTCGAGCCGACGCGAAGGCTGCTCGCCGCGGCAAGGGCCGCGGATGTGCCGGTCGTCTGGACCCGGCACGGGTTCCGGGACGCGACCGACGCGGGCCCGTTCTTCGAGCTGCGCCCCTTCCTGCGCGACGGCGGCCTGCGCCGGGACACGTGGGGCTTCCAGATCGTCGACGAGCTGGGGCCGGAGGGTGAGGACTGGCTCGTCGAGAAGAACCGGCTGAGCGCCTTCTACAACACGAATCTCGAGCTGATCCTGCGCGGGCTGGGCGCGGAGACGGTCCTCATCGGGGGCGTCCTGACGAACCAGTGCGTCGCCGCGACGTCGAAGGACGCGATGTTCCGGGACTTCAAGCCGATCGTCGTCGAGGAATGCACGGGCACGACCCTGCCGCACCTGCACGAGCCGGCGCTCGAGATGGTGCGCGTCGGCTGGGGTGAGGTGCGTGGCCTCGAGGCGACGATCGCGGGTCTGCTCGCGCTGCGGGGACAGCTGGAGGGCATCACGCCGTGAAGCTCGGGGCGCACTTCCTCCCGGAGGACTTGCCCGTGTTCCTCGAGTCGGTCCGAACGGCCGACGAGGTGGGGTACGACCGCGCATGGCTCGTGGACGGCCACATGCTCTGGCAGGACCTGTACGTCTACATGTCGCACGGGCTGGCCGCGACGGAGCGGATCGCGTTCGGGCCCGGCGTGACGAACCCGCTCACGCGCCACTTCACGGTCACCGCCAGTGCGACCGCCACGCTGGCCGACCTCCATCCCGGGCGCGTCCTCCTCGGTATCGGTCGCGGCGACAACGCCGTCCGGACGCTCGGGCTTCAGCCCGTGCCGACGCGGCGGCTCGTCGACGTCGTCCCGAAGCTCCGCCAGCTCGTCGCCGGCCGCTCGATCGACCTCGACGGGACGGACGTCCGCATCCGCTGGGCGGACGAGGACGTGCCGATCATGATGGCCGCGACGGGCCCGAAGAACCTCCGGGTCGCCGGCGCGCTCGCCGACATCGTCATGGTCTACGTCGGGGTCAGCCCGGTCTCCGTACGCTGGGCGATCGAGCACGTGCGCGCCGGAGCGGCGGACGCGGGTCGCGATCCCGACGGCGTCGAGATCGCGGTCCTCTGCGCGATGTGGGTCTCCGACGACCAGGAGGAGGCGTGGGATGCGTGCCGCTGGGCGCCGGCCGCCTGCGCGAACCACATCGAGGACGTCACGCGCCGAAACCCGGAGCACGGCATGCCGGGCGAAATGACCCGGCTGGTCGAGGCGCGCGACGAGTACGACTACTACGGCGGTCACCTCGACTCGAGCGCAGAGCACACCATGTACCTCACGGGGGACCTGATCGACGACTTCGCGATCGCAGGCCCGGTCGAGCGGTGCCTGCAGAAGATCCGGATGCTCGCCGAGCTCGGCGTCGGGGAGGTCTCGACCGCCTACCTCAACGGTGAGCTCGAGCAGATGCGGCGGGTCGGACGCGAGATCCTGCCCGCCGTCGGCCGCCTGACCGTGGCGTCGGCCGATCACCGGGAGGAGGCGACATGAAGCGCATCGGAGTCGACGTCGGCGGGACGTTCACCGACCTCATTCTTGTCGACGAGGAGCAGGGCAGGATCACGGTCGACAAGGTCGCCTCGACACCCGACGACCCGGCGCGGGCCGTCGTCGAGGGCGTCGAGCAGCTGTGCGACAAGGCGGGGGTGTCGCTGACCGACGTGGACAACCTCCTGCACGGGACGACGATCGCCACGAACATCGTCCTCACGCACACGGGCGCCGAGGTCGGGATGGTGACGACGGAGGGCTTCCGCGACATCCTCCACATCGCCCGCCACAAGAAGCCGTTCAACTTCTCGCTCCAGCAGGAGCTCCCGTGGCAATCGCGGCCGCTTGCGAAGCGCCGCCATCGCCTCACGGTGAGCGAGCGCGTCGCCGTCCCGGACGGAGAAGTGCTCGTCCCGCTCGACGAGGACGAGGTGCGCGAACGCGTCCGGCAGCTGAGGGCCGCCGGCGTCGAGGCCGTCGCGATCTGCCTGCTGCACTCCTACCTGAACCCCGCCCACGAGCAGCGGATCAAGGAGATCGTGCTCGAGGAGTTTCCGGAGGCGTACCTGTCGGTCTCGCACGAGGTCCTGCCGCTCTACCGTGAGTACGAGCGGTTCTCCACCGTCGGCCTGAACGCGTACATCGGCCCGAAGGTCTCGCGGTACGTGGCCCGCTTCGACGAGGCGATGCAGCGCTCGGGATTCTCACGCGGCGTCCAGCTGATGCAGTCGTCGGGCGGCATGGCGACCGTGGAGTCGGCGAGGCAGCGGGCGGTCAATCTGCTCATGTCCGGGCCGGTGGCCGGCCTGATCGGAGGAATATGGGCGGGGAAGGTCGCCGGGTACAGCAATGTCGTCACGCTCGACATCGGCGGGACGTCGGCCGACATCGGCGTCGCGGCGAACGGCCAGCTGCGCATGCGGCACCTACTGGACACGAAGGTCGGCGACTACCAGGCGATGGTGCCGATGGTGGACATCGACACGATCGGCGCGGGCGGCGGCTCGATCGCATACGTCGACGAGGGCGCCGTCTTCCGCGTCGGCCCACAGTCGGCGGGCGCCGACCCGGGGCCGGCATGCTACGGCCGCGGGGGAGCCGACCCGACGGCAACCGACGCGCAACTGCTGCTCGGCCGCCTGCGCCCCGACCGCGGGCTGCTCGGCGGCGAGATGCAGCTCGACGTCGAGCTCGCGCGCGCGGCGATGCAGCGGCTGGCCGACACGCTCGGGATGCCGGTCGACGAGGCGGCCCTCGGCGCGCTGCAGATCCAGAAGTTCGGGATGGCCCAGGCGATCGAGGTCAACTCGGTCCGGCGCGGGTACGACCCGCGCGACTTCACGCTCGTCGCGGCCGGCGGCGCGGGCCCGCTCTTCGCCTGCGACATCGCGCTCGAGCTCGAGATCCCGCGCGTGCTCGTGCCGCCGCACCCGGGAATCATCGCGGCGACCGGGCTGCTCGCCACGGATCTCCAGCACGAGTTCGTCGCCACCGAGCGCCATGCGCTCAAGGCGCTCGACATCGAGCGGCTACGCGCCCGCTACGACGAGCTGTCGGCCCAGGCGGTCGCGCAGCTCGACGCGGACGGAGTCGACGAGGACAGACGTCTCTTGCGGCGGCTCGCGGACTGCCGCTACGCGGGGCAGGGATACGAAGTTCGCTTCGACGTTCCCGCCGGGACGATCGGCGACGGGTGGGTCGCGGAGCTCAAGGAGGGATTCCACCGCGCCCACGAGGCAGAGTACGGCCACCGCTTCGACGCCGAGATCGAGGTCGTCAACATCCGCGTCGTCGGGATCGGCCGCATCGCCGAGCTGGAGCCCGCGGACGCCGCGGCCGGAGGCGGCGACGCGTCGGCCGCAAGGACGCTCGAACGCGAGGTCGTCTTCGACGTCGAGGGCCGGCCCGAACGCCGGGCTACCGCGTTCTACGACCGCGCGCTGCTCCGAGCCGGCGACCGGATCGAAGGCCCGGCGATCATCGAGCAGTACGACTCGACCACGGTGGTCCCGCCCGGTCTCGTCGCCGAGATCGACCGTTTCGGCAACATCCTCATCGACTGCACGCAGCGTGTCGCCGGGGCCGCCGAGCGCGAAACCGAGCTGGCGACGCCGATTCTCATGCGCGTCATCGGCGGTGCATTCTCGGCAATCGCGAAGGAGATGGCGGGCGTGCTGTTCCGGATGAGCTACTCGTCGATCATCCGGGAATCGGAGGATCTCGGGGCCGGGATCTTCGACGCCGAAGGGAACGTCCTCGCCGAGTCGGACTCGACGCCCATGTTCATGGGCGCGATGCCGAAGATCGTCAAGAACGTCATCAAGCTCCTCGGCGACGACATCCACGAGGGCGACGTGATCCTGCACAACGATCCGTACCTCGGCGCGACGCACTCGCCCGACGTGGCGATCGTGATCCCCATCTTCTTCGACGGTGAGCTCGCGGGGTTCGCCGGCGCCTCGGCCCACCTCCTCGACATCGGGGGCGCCTATCCGGGCCTCGCGATCGACCTCGTGGACAACTGGTCCGAGGGCAACATCTACCGCGCCGTGAAGCTCTCCGAAGAGGGCGTACGGCAGGAGCGCCTCTGGCAGCACATCCTCGAGAACACGCGCACGCCAACGCACAACAAGGGCGACATCGAGGCGATGATCGCCGCCTGCGAGCTCGCCCGGCGGCGCTACCTCGAGCTGCTCGGACGCTACGGGCTCGACACCGTGCTCGCCGCCGCCCGGCGGTGGATGGACTACTCCGAGCGGATGCTCCGCCAGGAGATCGCGAAGGTCCCCGACGGCCGCTACGAGACGGAGGTCGGCTGGCTCGACGACGACGGCAAGAACCGAGGCGAGCAGCTGCCGATCAAGGTGGCGGTCGAGATCGAGGGCGACGAGATCACGTTCGATCTGACCGGATCGAGCCCGGAGGTGCCGACCGGCTACAACTGCCCGTTCGAAGGGACGACCGTCTCGGCGATGACCTTCATCACGCGGATGATCTTCCTCGACGAGGCGACGTACCCGGTCTTCGTTCCCCAGAACGAGGGGATGCTGCGGCCGGTGAAGGTGGTCGCTCCGAAGGGCTCGATCTTCAACCCGAACTACCCACGCGCGTGCTTCGCCCGCTTCTGCCAGGTGCAGCGGGCCGTCGACCTGGCCCTGCGGGCGCTCGCCCCCGTCGTCCCCGACAAGGTGACCGCCGGGAACTCCGCCCACCTCCACTTCATCTCGTACTCCGGATTCAACGAGGAGGAGCAGGAGTACTGGGTGTACCTCGAGGTCGACGAGGGCTCGTACGGCGGC
>Ga0214468_1000792_pt1 | contig 10090 bp, 7 predicted proteins | sample RVTome_9_FD_187334 | JGI IMG/M metagenome (GOLD analysis project Ga0214468, IMG submission 187334) | Soil microbial communities from uranium-contaminated site in the Upper Colorado River Basin, Wyoming, United States - RVT155D38 HiSeq ...
GGGTTTACGGCGGCGGCTCTCGGCGTCCAGTTCGATATCGCTCTCTTGGGAGCAACTCTGGACCGTGCGGTGATGTTCATTTGGGTCGTCCTGATCGGCGGTGCCGGCCTTGTCTACACCGCACACAGGATGGCCGACGCGAGACTACGGGCAGCCGAAACCTCGTACTGACCCAAGAGGTGGGGGTTGTGAGGTCTGCCGGCTCAGTCGTGGTTGCGGAGTGTCGCCGGCATCACGTCGTGCCGCCGCTTGTTCAGCTGCACCGTGAGATCGGTAATCAGCCCTAGCGCCGCCAACGCGAGTCCGACACCGAGGATGACGATGGTGTTTGTACCCACCCGAAAGTCTTTGGTCACCAGGTCGTAGATCAGTTTGACCAACCCGCCACCCACGAAAACCGCAGCGGGTGGACCGAAGAACCGGATTGGCTCATGAGTCAGGACCATGCGGACTACCTGCAACAGGTACCGCTGAGTGTCCCGCCACCAATGGAACTTGGAGCGTCCCGCTCGGGCGGCGTAATCGATGGGCACGTACTTGATCGAATAGCCGTTGGAGAGAAACGCCATCGTCAGTGTCGTCACACAGGAGAACCCTCTTGGCAGCAGGTAGAGGAACTGCTCGCCCACCTCGCGCCGGAACGCCCTGAAACCGGAGTTGAGGTCAGGGATGTCGGCTCGGGCTAGGTAGGAGGCGAGCTTGCGGATGAACCATTTTGCGGGCCTGCGCAGGAGCTTGACTGTCCCTTCCTCGGTCGTCCGAGAGCCAACGACCTGATCGTATCCGTCGAGCTCTGTGACGAGTTCCGAAATCATGTCATTGGGATAGGTCATGTCCACATCGGTCCACACCACCACCTCCCCCCGTGCTGCCATCGTTCCGTACTTTCGCGCTGAGCCGGACCCTCGATTGGTTACAAATCTGATTGCACGCACGCCATCGAGTGACTCCGCCAGCTCTCCCGATCCGTCAGTGGACCCGTCGTCGACAATCAGGATTTCGTAGCTGTACTCGGACTGCTCGAGAGCGTGCTGTATGCGTTTCACCTCGTCCTGAAGGTGCCCCACCTCGTTGTATACGGGGAGGACGACTGAGACATCGACTTGGCTTGTGCTCATCTTGTTTAGGGTTGGAAGTCGTCAAGCCGTGTTCGTCGTGGACTGAAGCAAGATGCAAAGCACAGCATGGACATGGCTCTCATGGTCACTCTTACGTCCAGCGCCTGTTCCACGAAGAGAATGGGCTCACAACTTTCGTCGGGTTCGAGAGTCTAGGTGTGTAGTCAGGCCTGGCTCGGCCGTTTTGACACTCGAAATTGGTGGTGAAACGGAATGCGGAACCGTTGATGAATTGACGGTCGGGCCAAGTTCCACGCCGAGGCTGTGATCAAGTGGCATCGTCTGGCTGATCTCATGTGGGAATTGGAGGTCGCCAGCTCTATCCCATTCAAAGCCCGCTATCCCGCGACTGGAGCCAAAGTCTCGGGGGGCTCGGAGGCGGAGGGCGGCCACTTGTCGACCGCGGCCAAGACGATGAACATCATCACGACTGGTAAGAAGTGAGCGAGAATGCGGTTACCCGAGTCGCCGGTGCCGACCCGCCAGGCACCCTCTCTGATCAATGGGAGAAGCCAGAAGAGAATTCCGAATCCGATGATGGACGTCGTCCATAGTCGTCCTTCGGGAATACGTTGCATTATGAGGGCCGCAATCCCCAATACCAGGACTGCTGGCCAAGTGAGCATCCACATGCCGTCGCTAACGAGATTACGGGACGTGGCGACGGCCGAGTCGACCAACCTGTCTGGATCACGGATGCCGAGTGCGATCAGCCCCAGAGCGAGCACGACGAGCATCAGCCACCCTGCGTGCCTAGCGAGACCACGTAGCCTGGATACACCACCGAGAAGCGTGAGGAGTGCGGCAGCCGTTACGGCAGCCAAGTTTCCGAGGACCGTAAGGGAATCAGTGGGGCGCGTATTCACCAGGAGCAAGCCGCCGTACCACAACACTAGGACAGCGACACTGGGGATTGTCATCGCCAGTCGGATGCGGAATGATGCGCGTGTGGTCGTGAGAGCCACCAACAAGATGGCAACAACGAGCGGAGCCTCAGGGCGCAACAATGTCGTCGCCGCCAAGGCGAGGCCCGCGGGAACCGCCCAGGCTGGCTGTTCGGCCAGCAGCGCCAGCCATACACCGGAGATAGCGATCAGAAGGAAGGTTGCCACTTGGATGTGCGTGTTGATGTAGAAGAAGTGATAGACCAGACGGTTCGCCGTGACCAAGACCAAGGCAGCAGTGACCACCAACCAAACTCGACTCGAAAACACATTGCGGGTGGCCTGCCAAGTCGTCCATATGAATAGGCCGAAGCAGGAGACGCCGAACACCGGCCCGATCGAGGCAAGGTATCGCCGGTCCGTTAACTCCGAGAGGGAGTGGAGCGACGGAAGTCCGATCTGACGCCGGAGCAAGAAGTAGGAACCGATCTGGTCCATGGCGTCAGGGAGCTGCATGTTCGTGGACATCGCGACGTATTGCAGCGAGTCGGACGTGAGTCTGGTCAGGTGAATCATGCGCACCGAGATGACGGTGACAACACCGACCGAAACCGCTATTCCAGCCCAGATGAGCGAGCGGCGGTCCAATGATTTTCTAATGACGGCCACGACTAAGCCGATCAGTCCGATGATTGCCACAACAGAAAGAACCGCGCCCGGGTGCTGGGTGTCCACGACAACCAGGAAACCCAGAGAGACCAGCATATAGACGGCGCCCGCCGTCGGGGCAGCCAGCCATGCGCGCGCCGGGGGCGGGATGGTTTGGAGTGGTGAGAGCATCCCCAGTCCGGCGGTGACAAGAAGCAGGATGATCGCGACTTCAGCAATCACGGCGCTTCCCCCGGCGTCAACGCGACGGAGTCGGGAACGATCACAATCCCGTTCTGGTGGTAACCCATCCACCGAGGGCCGGCACCAGGCAGAATCCAGTAGGGAATGAGGACATCGTCCGGCGTTTCCAACTCCCCGATCGGCGGGCCTTGGGGTACAGCCTCCGGCGGGAGGGCCGACGGGTCGTAGTCACTCACCTGCAACTCGACGTGGGAGAGCCCTCGTGTCATCCAAGCCACGATCGGATGAGACCCCTCAGGGACGCGGAGAGGTTGCCCAGCCGCGACATCTCCCAGTTCTAGGTAGAAACCATATCGCCAATCGGTCGCTCGCTGCTCAACACGAACCAGGTGGGTGAGTGATCCCTCGTTGTGGAGTCTTATTGGCAGCTGCCCCTCCCGAAGTGCCGTGGTGAGGATCAGGTTGACCGAGACGACGGCCGCCAAAATGAACGGGAGGGAGCGGACGTAGAGGCGTCGAAGTCCTCTATCGCGAGCTGTCATTGGCGCCATTCTGGCCGCGGCAGCAGCATAAAGTCGGGTTGTGCTGATTGATTTCAAGGCCCCAACAGCTTCTGGTCGACACGGACCCCTATTAATTGACCCACCTACCCTGCGTGGCTTGGCGGGAGGGTTTAGTTTGGATTGTCAGGACTTTCACAAGGAAGGTGACAATCATTGACTGACTCGATAGGAATAGCCCTGGCTGGGTTCGGATACTGGGGTGCGAACCTGGCTCGCAATGTGGTGGCAGCACCGAGTACGCATCTCGTTGGAATCGCAGATGCAGATGAGTCACGAAGGGGCCAGGCCGGGTCGAAGCATCCCCAGTCGGCCACTTGGGAGAGTCTCGAAGAAGCCCTCGATGACGGGAGGGTCGAAGCGGTGATCCTTGCAACGCCCGCAAGCACTCACGCCGATCTCGCAAACCGGACCCTGAACGCAGGCCGACACGTTTTCGTGGAAAAGCCCCTGGCCGAGTCGGTCGAGGATGCTGCTGCGTTGGTCAAACTGGCCGCCAGTTCCGGCCTGACACTGATGGTCGGACACACCTTTCTCTACTCCGCAGCTGTCGCCCACCTACGGGAGTGGATCGAGAAGGGGGAGCTCGGAGAAATCCAGTACATCCACTCTCGTCGCCTGAGCCTGGGACGGATCAGACGTGACACGAATGCCTTGTGGAATTTCGCACCTCACGATCTGTCGATAATGATGCATCTGCTCGACGAGGGTCCGATCGAGGTCAGCGGTCGTGGGTTCTCGTTCATCGATAATGGCATCGAAGATGTTGTCTTTGCCACACTCCAATTTGCCTCCGGTGTGGGGGCAAATCTCCACGTGAGTTGGATAGACCCCCTCAAGACCCGAACGATGATCGTCGTCGGCGACGAAAAGATGGCGATCTATAACGACGTTTCAGTTGATCAGCCACTCGCCCTGGTGGACAGCGGAGTGGCTCGCGATGACGACCTCGGAGAGTATCTCTCGATGGGAGACTTCCAGTGGCGAACTAGAGCAGGCGACATTCACATCCCTCGGGTGGAGTTCACGGAGCCTCTGCTGAACGAGGTCACCGCATTCGGGGATGCTTGCCGCACAGGTGATGCACCACTGACGGATGGGCACCACGGGCTCGATGTCGTGCGAGGGCTGGTCGCCATAAGTGAGTCTATGAGGCTGTCAGGCGCTCCCATCGAGGTGAGTTGGTGATCCATGAGACCGCGATCGTGGCGGAGGACGCCAGGCTCGGGGCAAAGTCAGACATCGCCCCCTATTCGGTGATCGGGCTATCCGGTGGACCTGACCTCCACCCCATCGTTGTAGGCGCCGGCTGCGTGTTTCGGAGCCATTGCGTCGTGTATCGAGGCACGCGATTTGGTGTCGCGGTGGCTCTGGGACACGGTGTGCTGATCCGTGAGAACTGCACGATCGGTGACCGTGTGTCGATAGGAAGCCACTCCGTCGTTGAGCACACAGTGAGAATGGGGAGCGATGTTCGCCTTCACTCACACTGTTTCGTACCTGAGGAGTCTGTCCTCGAAGATGCCGCCTGGCTTGGCCCAGGAGTAATAGTCACCAACGCCAAGTACCCGAATCGGCCAGACACGAAAGAGAATCTGGAAGGTGTTCACATCGGCGAGAACGCCACAATCGGCGCGGGAGTGATCCTGATGCCGGGGATTCGAGTCGGAGAGAGTGCCCTCATCGGTGCCGGAGCGGTGGTTCTGGAGAACGTGGAGTCCGGACAGCGAGTAGTCGGCAACCCGGGTCGGACACTGTGACACCTATTCCGTTTCTCGATCTCAGGAGACTCCACGCGTCAATCCGACCAGAGCTCGACGAGGCGATAGATCGGGTCCTTGGTCGCTCGGCGTTTGTCGGAGGCTTGGAGGTGGAAGCCTTCGAGGAGGCGTTCGCCAGGGCACATGGTTCGACCGCCGCAGTGGGGTGCGGTTCGGGAACCGACGCACTGGCCCTCACACTTCGAGCATTGGGTGTTGGTCCCGGTGATGAGGTGATAGTTCCGAGCATGACATTCGTGGCCACCGCCGAGGCCGTCGTTCACGTGGGAGCGACACCGGTCGTTGCTGACGTCGACGGCGACACCCTCTTACTCTCCACTGATCAAGTCGACAAAGTGAGAACATCGCGAACGGCCGCAGTAGTTCCAGTGCACCTCTATGGCCACATCGTGTCGTTCGACGCGATTGACCGGTGGAAGGACTCAGGGTTGCTGGTTGTCGAGGACGCAGCTCAGGCTCATCTTGGTGAGTCCGATGGCCATTATGTCGGCAGTAACAGTGACGCTGCCTGTTTCAGTTTCTATCCCGGCAAGAACCTCGGAGCCCTCGGAGACGGGGGCATGGTGACCTCTCGGAGTGCTTCCGTAACTGACGAAGTGCGCCGCTTGCGCGACCACGGGCGAGTCTCGAAGTACACACACGATGTCCCCGGTTGGTGTTCCCGCCTCGATGGCCTTCAAGCCGCGGTCTTACGCGCCAAGCTCCCGTACCTACCAGACTGGACAGCTAGACGGCGATCATTTGCAGCGCGATATCTCGAGCTGCTTGGCGACCACTTGGTTCCTTGGAACAGCGGTGATGTTCACCATCTCCTCGTGGCGCGTACCAGTGATCCAGAACAAGTCGCCGATTTCCTACGCTCCCGCGAGATCGACACAGGCCGCCATTACCCATTTGCTTTGAGTCAGCAGCCCTGGCTGGCCCATCTTGGCTCCACCCCGAACGCAGAGCGCGCTGCCAGCACGGTGATCTCCTTGCCGATGGACCCATTGATGGACGCCGACGATGTTGATCGTGTCAGTGAAGCCTTCCTCCAAGGACTCCCGCGCTAGAAGGACGGATCGGTAATTCTCGAGTCAGACGGCCTCGTTACCGTATTTCACGCCGGATTGCTGATGATGCGGGCTGTGACATGGCGGCAGATGGCTGCCACCACTCGAGGCTCACAGGTGGTGGCCTGACTGGAGAGGAATGCCCTCGTGCATCGGCCCTCGACAAGCGTGTCTTGTCTACTGCTCCAGTCGGTTGTGGATCGTCATTCCAACCTCTCCTTGGAAGTGTCCCTCGTAGTAGGCCAGCGCGAGAGCGTACCAAGCCAGGGCACGTGCCCACTGTTCCTTGAACAGGCTTGAAGTGCCGTCATCTCCGATCGACTCCGTGAGAACCGCAGCGATTTCATCGGCTTCGTCACGGCCAGCCAACACCAGCAGGTACAAGCCTGCAGGCGGGCCTTTTTCGGTAGTTCCCCTTGTGTGGCCACCAGTTCGCGGCCAGCCGTTGGTGAAGTGTGTGGCCAAGATTCCCTCAATCGCCCTATTGGCTGCCCCGTGGCCATCGGAGCGCCACAGCAGACCCTCGGCGATGAACACTTCATGCAAGAGATCATTGGCTGTTGGACCGTCCACGATGTACGGCCAGTTGGAGAGAGCTGCGCTTTTGGGACGCTTCCAACCGGCTCCTTGGGCATCGACCAAATGGCGGGCAAGACGGTCTGCCAGACCCCGGTCTATGTCCACCCCATGATCCGACAGCCGTTCCAACAGAGCCAAAGTCCACCCGGAGACGTTGTGTACGCGCTTGTCGGGATGCTGGTCGTTGGCTTGGTCCGAATACCAGATCGTCGCTCGAGTCCCATCGTCCCAACAGCATGTGACTGAAACCAACGTCTTGGAGGCTTCGAGTGCAAGATCTAGCCAACGCTCATCACCCAGCACCTCGTATCCGTCAAGAAACGCCAGGCCGGCAGCAGCCGTCGTATACGAATAGATCGTGTCTGCCGGATTGACAACATCATCCTTGAAGGCGTCCCACGCGTAGGACAGTCCCCATCCTCTCCTTCCGTGCTTGGTCACCGCGAGGCTATCGAGCTGCTCGAGAAGGCCGACTGCCGCCCCCGTGTGCGACCGGTCGACGCGCGCAAGTGCCAGCTGAGCCCGGGCGGCGATCAACACCAGATCCGGTTCGATCGACTGTTCAGCCTCCAACCGGTCGAGAATACGGACTGCCGCTGCGCCGCTCGGGCCCAGTTCCGTCGAAGGCGCGCATGCCATCAAGGCTGCAAGAAGGACTATGGAGATTCGCCGCATTGTCACTCTCCACATCGAGGGCTATCCAGAGTCCCCGTTGGCCCCGCGTCGCCCCGCGAGCATTAGACGTCCGACCGAGAATTCGACCGCCTCACCTATACGTTTGGCTCCGCATCGACCACGAGGCAGAAGACCACTAAGGCAGCCCGTGCTGGCGAGAAGTTCCCTGAGGGGAGCCATGATGAGTTCGGTCCGAGAGGGGTTGGGCTAGGCACGCATGTCCGGTTAGCAGTATCGATCCATGATGCGAGGTCCTAGAATTCACTTTAGCTCGACCAACCCATTGTCCTGGAGACGATCTGGGCTGAGTGCCTCCCGCCATGGATTTCTTCCGCGTAAGAGAGAGACCTCTTGCCAATTTCAGACTGCCGATCACGATCCGCTGCGAGATCTGAAATCAGATCCGGCACGACGCCAGGGGTGGCGTCAACTACCGGGCAGGAGGAGGGGAGCACGGAGCGGACCTCGGGGTCGAGACGCGAGATAGCAACACACCCATATCCCATCGCTTGCACAGCAAGATCGGTGTAGCTGCCGTGCCCTAAGCTGTCGACGAGCACGTCTACTTTACGTAGCAAGCTTCGCGCCTCCTCGTTCGACGAAGGCACCTGGACAACGACACGGCGCGACGCGAGTTTCTTGACTGTCTCGGCAACCAACGCATCGGGGCCGGCGCGCGGCCCGGGGGCGATGAGGACATGAAGTGGGCCATCGTGCATCGCTTCATGAGGCTCGATCTCGACCACTGTCGGCACCCAGGTGACGTTCATCAGCTCCGCCATTGGATAAGGCGATGTGGCGAGCACGGGTACATTCGCGTCGTTCAAGAGTCGTCGGGTACGGTGTCCTTGCAACGAGATGCGCTCTCGTGCACTGGCGTCTAATGCCATGGCCCAGTAGTCAGGGACTCGGTGAGCCAGCTCGTCGAGATCGACGCCAGCGAGTAGGTCGAGCATGAACGCCACGGGCCGAACGCTGGCAAGGTGAATCAGATGGGCCTCAGGACTTTCTACGAGGCTCCCAAACAACGGTTGAAGACTCTCGAGAACCAATCCATCGGATTCAGCGACCAAACGACGATACTCGCCCAACTTCATCGCCAGCCGATCTGACCTCTTCACGATGGATCTCCGGACGATCACCTCCCCATTCCCTTCGTATTGGTCGCAGACAGCTGACAGCAGATTTTGGCTCCTCGTGAAGTCGACAGCCGGGCCAACCACCAGACGTGGGCGCCGACGTGGAAGGCGTGGTCGAGGCTCCTTCTCTCCGACCAATCCGCCCCACGCTTCGATCAGAGTGGCTTCCTGACGTTCCCACGAGTGCTGCGTCAGCAGCTCTTCTGTGATCGAACCGACGTAGCTCTCTCGGTTCGCGAGCACCTCTTTGACCACACGAGCGAAGTCCTCATGGTCTCCTCCACGATGCACCGCTCCGGCACCCGACTCTTCCAGGAAAGGCGTCAGAGTTTGGAGGTCGCTGGCGACAATGGGAAGTCTGGCATGGAGATATTCCCTGATCTTGGTGGCGAGGGAATGCTGATAGTTCGCAATAGGCTCGACCGGGCTTATGCCGACTGAGGCAGAAGAAATATAGGAGGCGACAGACCGCGCCGGCACATAGTCGAGAATGTGAACACGCTCCTGTACACCCAATTCCTTGGCGAGCAAGACAATTTCTAGCCTTCGCTTCCTATCAGGTGGCGCCACCAGAGCCAGATGGACTTCGGGGAGCGACGGCAACGCGGTCACGACTGTTTCGAGGCCACGAACCTTGGCGATACCACCTACGTACACCAGAAGTTCTGTATCACGGTCGAGGCCGCAATCGTCGCGTACCGAAATCCGGCTGACATCAGGCACCTGCGGGCCAGCCGCGGGAGGCGAATTGGTGACCACCCACGGGGTGACATTGAGCGCGTGTCTTCGCTTGAGCATATGTGCCAATTCGTCTGACACGGTGATCACTGCATCGGCGCTTCCAATGAGTTCAGACTCGGCTGCCAGCCATGCCGCAGCATGTGCCTCTGGTCCTTGAAACTCGACTCCTGGTAGCCACTCGTGGGCGTCATATACCCATTTCGTAGCGGTGCCAGAGGCTTTTAGAATGCCGGCCGCAGTTCTGGTGCCGGGCAGAATATGACGATCGTGTGCATGAACGATGTCAGGCTGCAGGTCGACGATCGCGTCGGCAAATGCCAGCTCGAGGTCCGCGATGTAGGGCCAAGCCCGCCTCCAAATACCTGAAATCGGCAGCTTGGTCAGCAAATAGGAGAAGAACAGGCGAAGGTTCGGTTGTGCCCTTTTCACAGCGAGCATTGCGTCCTCAACTCTCCTGCGCGTCGTGCCGAGAATTCGCCGGATGAGATTGGATCTCTGCGAGATGCGAGTTCGGGCATGTAAACGACGGAGGCGGCGTCGGGCAGCGATAGCGTCGGCATACACCTCGAGTCGGGTTCCATCGCGTTCGTGGCTCCAATGCTGGTGCATCGCATACGGGGGTGACACGCGAAAAACGGGTATCTCGTCGATGACACCCAACGCCGGGACTGTTCGATGAATGAGCCCCAACACCGTGACGTCGTAGCCG
>Ga0214468_1000793_pt1 | contig 10085 bp, 9 predicted proteins | sample RVTome_9_FD_187334 | JGI IMG/M metagenome (GOLD analysis project Ga0214468, IMG submission 187334) | Soil microbial communities from uranium-contaminated site in the Upper Colorado River Basin, Wyoming, United States - RVT155D38 HiSeq ...
GCCCGCTCCGAGAGCGTCAGCGCGCGCGCCAGCAGGAACGTCCCCCACACAGCGAGCAGCAGCCGCGCCGCCTGCGAGAAGGTCGCGGCGCGGAATGGAGGCAAGAGGCGGGCGAGCGCCTCGGTCGGGAAGAGCACCGCCGACTGGCCGTTGGCGAGCAGCGCCGCCCCGGCCCCCTGGGACGGATTGAACAGCCAGTCCCGCCGCGACGCCACCCGCCAGGGCAGAAACTGGCTCACCGCGTCGAGCAGCAGCGGGTTCGGCTCCCCCTCGGCCTTCATCGCCTCGACCCGCCACGGCTCCGCCCAGGGCGGCGCTCCGGCGAGCATCCCCGTCGGGACGAGCGACTTGCCGGGCTGGAATCCGCCCGCCGTGAAGGCGAGCGGGATCGACGACAGCACGAGGGCGGCCGCCAGCCCCGGCCGCCGCGAGGGCCCCGCGAGCCGTCCGGCCACGAAGGCGATCGCCGCCGCCAGCGCGAGGTAGAGGACGACGAGGAGGACGAGTCCCACGGTCCTGCCCGTTCAGGCCGGCCCGGCCGCGAAGCGCCGCGTGCCGCCGGGAGCCCGCGCTCCGGGCGCCGGCGCGGATCGCCCCACCGGGGTGCGGTCTCCGCGCGCCGGCGAGGGCCGCCGGCGACGCGGCCGCGCGGCTACCGCCACTCCGGCGCCCGCTTGTGCTCGAGGACGTGGGCGATGCCGCGGCGGCAGTCGTCCGTCTCGCGGGCGGCGGCGTTGACCTCCGCGGCGCGCGCGAGGCGGTCGTCGAGGCCGCGGCCGACGAGGTCGAGCAGCAGCGCCTTGGTCGCCGCGATCGAGGTCGAGCTGCCGTTGGCGAGCACCTCGCCGGCGAGCTCGCGGCCGGCCTCGGCGAGCCGTCCGCGCGGCACCACCCGGTTCGCCAGGCCGATCGCGAGCGCACGCTCGGCGTCGACGAAGCGGGGGAAGAGCAGGAGCTCGCGCAGGTCCGAGCCGCGCAGGCGCAGCGACAGGTAGGTGGCGACGAGGGCGGCGACGAAGCCGATCCGCACCTCGCTGTAGAGGAAGCGCGCGTCGTCGGCGGCGACGACGAAGTCGCAGGCGGTGGCCAGCCCGCAGCCGCCGGCGACGCAGGCGCCGTGGACCAGCGCCAGGGTGAGCGCCGGCTGGCGGAGGACCGACTCGAAGAGCCCGCGCAGCGCCTCGGAGTCGCGGCGGTTCTCCTCGCGGCCGGCGTCGGCGAGCGAGCGCAGGTGGGCGAGGTCGGCCCCGGCCGAGAAGTTCTTCCCGTCGCCCGAGAGCAGGACCGCGCGCACGCCCTCGGCGAGCCAGTCCCGCCGGTAGAGGGCGGTGAGCTCGGCGAGCATCGCCGGGGAGAGGGCGTTCGCCCGGTCCGGGGCGGCGAGGGCCACCGACAGGAGGTCCCCCTCGCGCTCGACCCGCAGGGTCTCGTAGGCGGCGTCCGCGCTCATCGCTCGCGGCGGACCAGCTCGTCGGGCACCTCGACCTCCATCGTCAGGAGCCCCTGGGCGTGCGTCTTCCCCTGCGCGTCGGTCTTCAGGCTCTCGGTGCCGCCGCCGCCGAGGGAGTCGTGGAGGATGAAGTTGAAGGCGTCGAGGTTGGGCACCTCGTACCGCTCGACCGGGCCGCGGCAGACCTCGCGGAAGTGCTCCTTGACCCGCGCCTCGGTGAGCTGGCCGGCGAGCACCCGGTAGAGCTCGGGCGAGTCGGCGATCAGCCCGACGTTCGAGGCGTCGCCCTTGTCGCCGGAGCGGGCGTGGGCGACCCGGGAGAGCGGCACCCGCACCTCAGGCCTCCTCCACGCTGACCTCGATCCGGCTCTCGACCTCCTCGCGGGCCAGGAGCGCCGGCCAGTAGGCGACGACCGCCTGCGCCTTCGGCCGCCCGCCGGCGAACCCGGTGACCCCCGGCGGGCCGGCGGTGATCAGCGGCGCGATCTCCTTGCCGAAGCGCTCGACCTTCGCGCGGTCCTCGTCGCGCACGCCGAGCCGCAGGACCACCTCGGGCGGGTCGTCGGGCACCGGGAAGATGCCGGGGAGGCAGGCGCCGATGCCGAGGATCTCGACCGAGCGGCTCTCCTCGGGGAAGGTTACCCCGGCCCGCTCGAGCCGCTTCCAGACGACGTCGGCGGCGAGCCGCGCCTTGTCGACGGCGCGCGGGCCGGACAGCGTGATCTGGCCGCTCGCCTTGTAGCCGGCGAGGTAGGAGGCCGAGATCTTCAGCGTGCCGGTGCGCGGCCGCCCCTCGATGCCGTCGACCCGCACCCGGTCGTCGCCGTCGGGCGCGAGGCGGATCGTGGTGAAGTCGGCGACCACGTCCGGGGTGATGTACTCCGACGGCTTGGCCATCTCGTAGAGGAGCTGCTCGGCGACCGTGTCGACGGTGACCATGCCGCCCGTGCCCTCGTGCTTGGTGACGACGAAGGTGCCGTCCTCGGCAGCCTCGACGATCGGGTAGCCGGCACCGGCGAGGTCGGGCACCTCCCACCAGCGGCTGAAGTTGCCGCCGGTGCACTGGGCGCCGCACTCGAGGATGTGACCGGCGATCGTGCCGGCGGCGAGCCGGTCCCAGTCCTCCTCGCCCCAGCCGAACTCGTGGACCAACGGGGCGAGCGCCAGCGCGGTGTCGGTGATCCGGCCGCAGAGCACGATGTGGGCGCCCTCGGCGAGCGCCTCGACGACCGGCCGGGCGCCGAGGTAGGCGTTGGCGCTCGTCATCCGGTCGACCACCGGCGCGATCGGCTCACCGGTGTCCATGTTGCGCAGCTCGTGGCCGGCGGCGACGAGCTCGCCGAGCCGCGGCAGGAGGTCGTCGCCCTCGACCACCCCGACCCGGATCCCCTCCACCCCGAGCTCGCTGGCGACCTCGAAGATCCGCTCGCGGCAGGCGTGCGGGTTGAGCCCGCCGGCGTTCGACAGGATGCGCACCTCGCGCTCGCGCACTTCCGGCAGCACCCGGCGCACGAAGTCGATGAAGTCCGTCGCGTAGCCGAGCTGCGGGTCCTTGAGCTTCTGGCGCATCATGATCGACAGGGTCACCTCGGCGAGGTAGTCCATGCCGACGTAGTCGATCGGACCCCCGCGCAGGAGCTCGACCGGGGCGTCGACGTTGTCGCCCCAGAAGCCCTGTCCGTTACCCACCCGCACCACGCGCATCGGTCCGGGAGCGTAGCACGCGGAACCGCCCGCGCCGGGTAGCGGAGGGAGGCGCCGCCGCACTGCGGCGTCGGCCCGGCCACGGCCGTAGACTCGCCCGGTCATGGCCAGCAAGGGACGCCCCTACCGCACCGTCGAGGTCGAGGGCTGGGAGGTGCTCGTCGGCCGGGGGGCGCGGGAGAACGACCGGCTGACCTTCGAGGTCGCCGCGCCGGCCGACCTGTGGCTCCACGTCGCCGGCTACACCGGCAGCCACGTCGTCGTCCGCAACCCCGACGAGCTCCCCCAGGACGCCGTGCCGCGCGCGGTCGTCCGGCTCGCCGCGGAGCTCGCCGCGTGGCACTCGAAGGCGCGCGGCGCCCGCGGCAAGGTCGAGGTCCACGTCTGCCGGGCCGGCGACGTGAAGAAGCCCCGCGGCTGGCCGGCCGGGCAGGTCCAGCTCCGCCGCTGGGAGTCGCTCGAGGTCTACCCGAAGGGCGGGAACCGCGGGGACGAGTTGCGATGAACAAACAAATGTAAGTTCCTCCGAAACCCCGAAAGGTTCACGCGGCTGTCCCGATTTCGTCGCCGACGCGCACTCTGATCACGAAAGCTTCTAAGGCACTGGGGCTCGGACCGGCAACGAGGTCCTTCTTCTACGCGAACGTCCGACGCCTCCTGGAGGCTCGTTCGCCTCGCGCGCCGCGCCTCCGCTCGTCCTCCCACCGCGATCTCACAGCCGTCGCATCCGGTCCCGTACCCGGGGTCGGAGCCGTCCGTCCCATCGGTCCCGTCCGTCGACGAACTCGATCGAGGAGGAAGAGAGGATGCTCTCCATCGCCCCCGCACGCTCACGCACCGCCGCTCGCGCCGTGCCCACCGGGCCGTCCGCCCGCCGGCGCCGGACGCTGCGCACGTTCGCCCTCTCGGCCCTGATCACCGGCGCCGCCGTCCTCGGAGTCGCCCACGTGATGGACGACTTCGGCCCGCCGCCGCCCGGCGACCCCTCCGAGCACACCGGGCCGATCATCGGCGAGGACGAGGCGATCGACGACCTCGAGGACCTCGACCCCGCCAACGAGGGCGCCTTCGACGGCGGCGCCACCGGCACCGCCGACGACGCCGGGGAGAACAACTCGCTGGGCGAGGACGACGTCGACTCCGACCGCGAGTACGACGTCCCGACCGGCGGGCCGCCGAGCCCGCTGTTCGGGTCTGGCGAGTTCGAGCAGCAGATGCTGCGCTTCGAGGAGTTCGGCGCCGCGCCGCTCGCCGGGGCGCCGCCGCTCGTCTCCCCCTTCCCGTCGCCGACCACCGGCCCGGCCCCCGAGCAGGACCCGTTCGACGTCGCGGCGAGCGGCCCGTCCTCGGCGGCGCTCGACGCGTTCCTCGACCAGCCGGGGATCTCGCCCTTCCCGACCGAGTACGCGAACGACCTCGACCAGAACCCCTGGGAGCCGGAGATCGAGACCTTCCTCGGCCGCGACGTCATCACGCCGCCGGCCGAGGGCCGCCCGCCCGGCAAGGGGTGGGCGCACCAGCGGTGGAACGAGTTCCAGCCGCAGACCTTCTGCACGACCGCACAGGCCGGCGCGCGGGACAACGGCGGGTTCCGGGACGACCGTCAGCTCCACGCCTACGCGGCCGGCGAGTTCGCCCCCGGCGGGCTCTACCACCGCGTCTACGACCCCGACGGAGCCCACGGCAACGGCAACGAGATCGTCGGCACCACGGCCGGGGTCGAGATCCGCTTCCACCCGGACCTGCCGATCCAGGACCACAAGGCGCTGTGGACCTTCGACGGCACCTTCCCACCGAAGCTCGCCGTCGCCCGCTACGGCGAGGCGATGCTGATGCGCCACTACAACGCCCTGCCGATCGACGTCGCGGCCAACCGCGGGTTCGGCCTCCACACCCTCACCACCCATGAGCACAACGGCCACAACCCGGCCGAGAGCGACGGCTTCACCAACGCCTTCTTCTTCCCCGGACAGTTCTACGACTACCGCTGGCCGATGCAGCTGGCCGGCTACGACACGATCAACACCACGGCCTCCGACCCCCGCGCCGCCTACCCGTGCGCCCCGGGCGAGACGCTCTTCGTCCACGACGACGACGAGGGGGTGAAGACCTGCGACGCCAACGGCCGCATCCAGATCCGCGGCGACTGGCGCGAGACGATGTCGACGCACTGGTTCCACGACCACATGCTCGACTTCACCGCCCCGAACGTCTACAAGGGCAACGCCGCGATGTACAACTTCTACAGCGCGCTCGACCGCGGCAACGAAGGGCACGTCGACGGGGTGAACCTCCGCCTGCCGAGCGGCACCGCGCTCCCCTGGGGCAACCGCGACTACGACGTGAACCTGCTCGTCGCGGACAAGGCCTGGGACGAGGAGGGCCAGCTCTGGTTCAACATCTTCAACCTCGACGGGTTCGTCGGCGACCGCCTGCTGACCAACTGGCTGTACAAGCCCTACTTCGAGGTCCGCCACCGACGCTACCGCTTCCGGATCCTGAACGGGTCGGTGTCGCGCTACTTCGCGATCGCCCTGGTCAAGCAGGTCCCCGGCAGCGGCGGGCAGTTCGACGGGCCGCCGGGCTCGGGCGTCTCGTACGACCGGGTCGGTTTCCACATGGTCGCCAACGACGGCAACCTCATGGAGCACTCGGTCCCGTTCGACGGCTCGACGGACCTCGACGACGACGGCAACGCCTCCGAGCACAAGGGGCTTCTGCCGACCCTGGGCATCGCCGAGCGCTACGACGTCGTCATCGACTTCGCCTCCCAGGGGATCCTCCCCGGCGACAAGCTCTACTTCGTCAACGTTCTCGAGCACCAGGACGGCCAGCTCGCCGGCGACTCGGTCTCGCTAACGGACATCCTCGACGGCAGCTACGAGGAGCAGACCAGCGGGAGCGAGCTCGAGCACGACCCGGCCATCGGCCGCTTCCTCGAGTTCCGGGTCGTCTCCTACTCGGGCACCGACCTCTCGATGGACCCGAACGACTTCGAGCCGGGCGGGCAGAAGATGATCCCGCTGGCGATCGACCGCGACGACCCGCAGCTCGACGACGCGCGGCACCGCACCTTCCGCTTCCGCGACGACAGCGACGACGAGACCCCGTGGGTGATCCGCACCGACGGCGGCGAGGGCGTGGGCATGGACCCGCGGCGGCTGTCCGCCGCGCCGCAGCTCGCTACCGGGCCGACCCAGGGAGGTTTCGACGGCACCGGCAGCAACGGCGACGACGCCTTCGGCACGATCGAGATCTGGCTGCTGGAGGGCAACGACAACTGGAGCCACCCGGTCCACGTCCACTTCGAGGAAGGGGTGATCCTGAGCCGCGACGGCGACCCGCCGCCCGAGTGGGAGAAGTGGGCGCGCAAGGACGTCTACCGGCTCGGCCCGCGCGAGGACAGCGGCGAGAAGGTGGAGTTCGCGATCCGCTTCCGCGAGTTCGCCGGCACCTACATGGAGCACTGCCACAACACCCAGCACGAGGACCACGCGATGCTGCTGCGCTGGGACATCGAGCACCCCGGGCAGATCAAGCTGATGCCGGCGCCCATCCCGACCTGGGACGGCGTCGAGTACGTCGACTCGGCGGCCCTGCCCACCTTCCGTGTAGGCGACGGGGAGGGGCCCGAGGAGGGCATCGGCGGCGGCGGCTTCACCGATCCCTTCGGGGGCGGCGGCGGAAAGGAGGGCTTCGACTCGAGTGAATCCGCCACCGCGAAGATCATCGTCGCCCGGTACCGCGTCGGCGACGACGAGCTGCTCGTCCAGGGCAACGCCGGCCGCGCGACCCTGGTGACCGTCCACCGGGACGGTGCCACCCGCGGCGCCTGCTCGGGCGAACCGATCGGCAAGACCGACGTCGACGCCGGGGAGTTCAAGTTCCGGGCGGAGGACGTCCGGCCGGTGCCGAGCAGCGTCTGCGTCTCCACCGACGGAGGCGCCTTCGACACCGCCCCGATCGAGCGCCTCGAGCGGATCGACTAGTGCACTAGGAGGTCGGAGCCGCGAGACCGACCGCGAAAGAGAGGACCGATGAAGCTTCCCGATCGCATCTGGCCGATCGTCGCCGGCGTCGCCGCCGGTCTGGTCGCCGCGCTCCTCGTCGCCGGCCTGCGCCCGGGGGGTGGCGAGTCGATCGCCAGCGAGCCCGGGCCGGCCGCCGCCCGCGCCGCCGACCTCGGCCGGGGCGGCGACGTGTGGGGCGAGGGCTACTTCCCCAACGTCGAGCTCGTCACCCACGAGGGCCGGCGGGTCCGCTTCTTCGACGACCTCCTCGAGGACAAGGTCGTCCTCGTCAACTTCATCTACACGAGCTGCCCCGACACCTGCCCGATGGAGACGGCGCGCCTGCTCGAGGTGGCGAAGATCCTCGGCGACCGCCTCGGGCGGGACGTCTTCTTCTACTCGATCACCGTCGCCCCCGAGACCGACACCCCGGAGGTGCTCGGCGACTTCGCCGCGAACTGGGGCATCCCCGAGGGCTGGGAGTTCCTCACCGGCGACCCCGACGACCTCGTCCTGGTGCGCAGGAAGCTCGGGGTGGACATCGACGACGTCGAGAGCCTCAAGCTCTCCCAGCACCCGATCAGCCTGGTGATGGGCAACCAGGCGACCGGCCGCTGGATGAAGCGCTCGCCGTTCGAGAACTCCTACGTCATCGCCGAGCAGGTGGGGCGCTGGCTGCACAACTGGAAGATGCCGAGCGCCGAGGACCGCGACTACGCCGACGCCCCGGAGATCCGCCAGATCACGACCGGCGAGGACCTCTACCGCACCCGCTGCGCCGCCTGCCACACGATCGGCAAGGGCGACGTCCGCGTGCTGGCCGAGCGGCGCGTCGGGCCCGACCTCTACGACGTCGGCCGGCTGCGCGACCGGGCGTGGCTCGAGCGCTGGATCCAGGAGCCGGACGCGATGCTCGCCGAGGGCGACCCGCTGGCCACCGCCATGCTCGCCGAGTACCAGAACGTGCCGATGCCGAACCTGCGGCTGAACGACCGCGAGGTCGGGCAGATCCTCGGCTACATCGACCAGGAGAGCCGCCGCGTCCGGGCGCTCCGGGAGCGCCGCACGGCGGGCGCCGACGCGGTCGCCCACCACGGCCCGCACGCCGGGCACGGAGGGCACGCCGGCCACGGCGAGGCAGCGGGCCACGCCGAGCACGGTGGGCAGGGCGGCCACGACGCGTCGGCGCAGCACGGCGGGCACACCGACCACCCCGGGCCCTGATCGAGAGCGGTCCCGGAGGCTTCTGCGAGGGGCGCTATGATGGTCGCCGACCCGGCGGCCGGCACCGCCCCTGCACCCTCCGGAGACCCATGCTCTACGAGAAGCTCAACCCCGAGATGCAGGAGACCGTCGACGCCTTCGCGGCCCGGCTCGCCGACCTCTCGTGGGAGCGCCGCAGCGACGCCCTCGCCCGCGTCGCCCAGCCCTTCTCCGAGCGCTTCGACGGCGACGAGGCCCGCCTCGCCGGCAAGGGCTTCCTCACCGCCGTCCTCGAGCGCCTCGACGCCGAAGAGGTCGCCGACTTCCACCAGGCCGTCCTCCACATGCTCTCCCTCAACCCCGAGCACCGCGCCGGGGCGGAGCGGTGGCTGGAGCAGAACCCGGAGCTGGCGGAAGCGGTGCGGAACGAGCTTCAGGGCGACGCCTGACCGCCTGAGCGCGGATCGCGCTCAGGCGGTCAGATCCGGGGGCTCGCTGTCTCGCGCAACCCCCTCTGCGGAAAGACGTAGAGTAGGTGAATATCGACCAGGGAGGTTCCATGTCCGCCTTGCGATCGCCGCGCCCTGCCGCCGTCTTCTCTTCACTGATCCTTTCTTCTTGCCTCCTCTGTTCTTGGCTGCTCCTCGCCGCTCTCCCGGCTGCGGGCCAGGAGGCCGAGACCGCCGAGCCGGCCGCCACCTCCGCCGCCGAAGGCTCGACGCCGAACACGCGCAAGCTCCAGCCCGGCGCCGAGCGGCCGCAGGCGAAAGTCGAGCAGGTCGCCTGGATCGCGGGGCACTGGCGCGGTCCGGCCTTCGGGGGGACGAGCGAGGAGTTCTGGACCGAGCCGTCGGGCGGCGCCATGCTCGGGATGTTCCGCTCGCTCGGCCCGGACGGCGAGGTCCGCTTCTACGAGCTCTTCACCCTGGGCGAGGACGACGAGGGCAGCCTCTCGGTCCGCCTCAAGCACTTCAACCCCGACATGACCGGCTGGGAGGAGAAGGACGAGATGGTCACCTTCCCCCTCGTCGCCATCTCCGACGACACCGCCTGGTTCTCCGGCCTCACCTTCCGCCGCGCCGGCCCCGACGAGATGCACGTCCACCTCGCCCTCCGCAGCAAGGACGGCTCGGTTCGCGAGGAGACCTTCCGCTACACGCGGGTCGAGTGAGGGAACGCCGCAAGCATCGTCTTCTCGCGGTTGCGGCGGGGAAACGACCACAGCTTCGACGGCTGTCTCGAGAGCAAGTAGGAAGCCCCGTGCCGCGACTGGGCTCCGCTCGGCATACCGATTCCGCGCCTCGTAAGCTTCCTCAACGGACTCCGAGTGCCACCGCTGTTCACTCGAAGCCATCAAACAGGCGAGCCCGGACCTCGGACCACGGGACGGTGGTGGCCTTGCCGAGATCGAGCTCCGCGACGCGCCGGGCAATGACGTCGGCCCAAGCGTCGTCGACCCCCGGCTGAGCCGGCTCGTGGAGGCTCTCGATCAGTATCCCGGCAATCGAGGCCCGATCTGCTTCGCCGAGCCGTAGGACCTCTTCGAGTAGGTGCTTCACTGAAGGACTCATACCGGAATTCTACGTCTGTAACACCCCCGTCTTGAACTCCGCGATTTCCGGGTTGTGCGCTACCAGGTCCAACGTCCGGGCCAGCACGGCGCGGGTCTCGGCGGGGTCGATGATGGCGTCGACCCAGAGGCGGGCGGCGGCGTAGCG
>Ga0214468_1000794_pt1 | contig 10083 bp, 10 predicted proteins | sample RVTome_9_FD_187334 | JGI IMG/M metagenome (GOLD analysis project Ga0214468, IMG submission 187334) | Soil microbial communities from uranium-contaminated site in the Upper Colorado River Basin, Wyoming, United States - RVT155D38 HiSeq ...
CGGCGATGACGACACGGATGTCGGTGTCGAGCCCTGCCGCTGCCTCGATCAGCTCGGGCACCCCCTTCTCGGCGACGAGCCTGCCCACCATCCCGACGACGATCTCGTGCTCACCGACTCCCAGCCGCCGGCGCTCGTCGGCTCTCCTCGCCTTCGCCACGCTCGGGTTGAATCGCTCCAGATCGACTCCGTTGCCCAGAAGCTGCAACTTCGCAGGGGCGACGATGTGTCGACGGGCCAGCAAGTCGAGGTCCTCGGGACTCTGTATCAGCTCGGCATCGGAGAACCGCGAAGCGATCGCCTCGAGGCCGTAGACCACGGCGCGCTTCATCCAAGGGGACTCGGGAGTCGCATAGAGCCCGTGAACCGTGTTGACGACGATTGGCACCCCCGCAACCCGGCTGAGGATCCGGCCGTAGACACCTGGTTTCGGGTTGTGAGTGTGCACCACGTCCGGTTGAACCCGTCGCAGGGCTCGCCAGAACTGTGTCATGGCTCTGAGATCACTTGTGATGCTCATGCCTCGCGTCGAGGCCGTCAGTGGGATGTGGACGATCCCTCTCGCCTCGATCTCCGGGACGAAGGGCCCTGGAGCGCTGATCCCGATCGACTCCCCGACTTCCGCAGCCGCCTCGAGCTGTGGGAGCACCAGGTAGCGCAAGCTCAGGTCCACTGTCGTGAGGTGGGCGATCTTGATCACCTGCCCACATCCCTCAGTGTCGAACGGTACCGCTCCACCACCTCCGCGAGCCCGAATCGGGAGCGCACATGCTCACGACCCGCCTTTCCCATCTTCGCCAGCAGGCCACGATCTGCGTCGAGGCTGCGCAGCGCCTCCACGAGCTGACCCAGGTCGCGATCCACGACGAAACCTCCCTCTCCGTCGATCACTGCCTCGCTCACACCCCCCACGTCGACCGCCACGACCGCCCTACCGGCCGCGCTTGCTTCGAGAATCACGCCGGGCAGTCCCTCCGAGTCAGAGGTGAGGATGAGAACCTGGGCCCATGCGAGATGGGGCTCGACCTCCTGCACCGAGCCGGTGAAGAGTGCCCGGTCGGTCAACCGATGGCTCTCGACATGACGCTCGAGGGCGGAGCGCAGGGGGCCGTCTCCCACGAACCTGATCTCGGCCTCGGGAACCGACATGACGGCGTTCAGGGCGAGGAGAGGGTCCTTCTCGGGTGACAGGCTGCCCAACATCACAACGCGCAGCCGGCCCTCGGAATCCATGTCCTCGACCCCGAACAACTCATCGGGCACCGCGGTGAAGGTGGTCGTCGTCTTGGCGGCGATCGTCGGCTCGAGCGAGATGAGCTGCCGGGCAGTGGTCTCAGATACCGTGAGCACGGCATCGGCCCGACGCAACATGAGACGGTTCGCCCACCGAGAGAAGCCCGACCGGATCCAGTAGTTGGGCTCTCCGATCCCTATGTAGGCGACGTCGGCGCCGATGCCTATCCGTGCCGCCAATGAGTACCTGAGGGTGGCCCCGCCATTGGCGACGATCAGGTCGGGCCGGTACGACCTGACTTTCCTCCGCAACGCAGCCATGACCGTCCAGTCGACCCGCCCCCTCGACTTCATGTGCTCAGGGACCAACGCCTCGATGTCGGCGCCCTGAGGCTCACCCGAGCCATGGAGGGCTACAGCCTCGACCACCCAACCGCGTTGCAACAGGCCTGCCCGCAAACGCTCCGTGAACACCTCGGCACCGCGTCGTCTGTCGGTCGAGACCACGATCAATGTCCTCGGGGAGTCGGGTCGGTCATTCTCTGCCTCCACTCTCCTCTTCCATGCGGGAAAGGCCGCAGGGGCATGAGCCAGCAGAGACAGTCTGCCGAGCAGCGAGTCGTTGAGGAGCACCGACGCCAGGTTGACCGGGTGCGGCCGGTGCCCGTCGAAACGCAACACGTCGGTCCGCGGCAGCGCCCACTCGAGATAGCCGAGCGGAGACGACGTTGGCCGCAGGCGATCCAGAAACGCCTCGTCGATATCTGCGCCCAGCATCTCCTTGCTCAACCAGAGGGCGAGATAGGTCGTTGACCGAAGACCCCATGTATCTGCCACTCGGGCCAGCTCGTCCCAGTCGATGGGTTGCTTGGCGAGTTCGAACAAGTCGCGAAAGAGGATGAGCCGAAACCGGTGATCGAGCACGGCATGCGAGGAGAGGAACGCGAGGCGAAAGGCGTCTGGGATGTCCCATTGCGGGCCGAGGGGGGATTCAGGGACCCGTTCGGCTCTCCTCCACGCCTCAGCCGTAGCTCCTTCCGCCGACCGGCGAAGCTGGGTGTACGAGAAGAGATCCCAGTGGAGGTCACAGTTGAAGACGACACCGCTGGGGTCCCTCATCAGGACGTCCCTCTTGTCGGCCTTCGGGCGCTTTGCCGGGACGCGCACGGTCCCCGTGTATCGGCCTAGGCGATCGAGAGCCATCCCCACTTGCCCTTCCGGGACGAGGATGTCGATGTCGCTGAAAGGCCGATGGCGCGGGTTGCGGTAGCGGGACGCCACGGCCGGCCCCTTGAGGACCACGGCTCTCACGCCGGCCTCGTCGAGGCTGGTGAGGATCTGAGCCAGATGGCTCCGGAGGACGCTCCTCCGCGCCGTCTCTCTCGCCTCGATGGCACGCACCAGCGGATCGTCCACGTGCTCTGCCAGCAAAGGGATGACACCGTGTCGCTGGGCCAGTTCCACGAACCCGGCGTCAGGCGGGACCCGTCTCTGCAACTCCCGGTCGGCGCACATGTCGATCAGCAGCCGACTCAGTGAGTCGCCGCGCGTAAAGTCCCCGGACCTGGATAGATCAGTCATCGAGCGGATGCCAGACTAAGAGTGTGGGTGGCGACCGCAAGCAAGTGGCTGTCTGTAGCCAGAACGAAACCTTCAACAAGGCACTGCGCTTGCTCTTGAACGACTTCGACGTACAGATCGGTCTCGACCCTGTGGAGCTGGCCTTGACGGCGGACCTCCTGGTTTGGCAGATCGACGGCGCGCTGCCCGTGGACCGGCTGACGGGCATAGCAACATCGACGCCAACTCTCGTCCTGGGCTCCACCGAAGACCTCATTCCGGCCGTCGATGCCGGTTGTCTCGGCTTTCTGTCCAAGGACTCGCCTATCGACGAGATCGGTGACGCCGTGAAGACGGTGATGAGCGGAGGTGCGGTAGTGCCCCCGCACCTACTCGGGGAGCTCCTCCGTCACATGGTTCAGCGGAACCGGGCGGAGAGTCAGATCATTGGGGCCGATGAGCTGACGGCGCGTGAGCGCGAAGTGCTCCAGCTCGCAGTCGAAGGACTTCGCAAGGAAGATATAGGAGAGCGGCTCTATATCAGCCCCGACACCGCTCGGACGCACTTGCAGAGGATCTATCGCAAGTTGGGGGTGCACTCACAGGCGGAGCTGATCGCCCTCGCCGTGGGCAACCAGCGCATCGACCCGGAGGCCCTATGAGCAACACCCCTCAGCGTCGCGGTGAGCTGCTGGAGTCATCTGGGACCGAGGGCTGGGCGATCTACGAACCGGACAGCGACTCCCTGCACGTGCTCAACCACAGCGCCCGGGCCATTTGGGAGCTGTGCGACGGTCAAACCAGCCCAACGGAGATGGCACTAGCCATCTCCGAACTGACCGGGTTGGACCCTGACGAGGCATCGCGCGACGTCGAAGTCGCCCTGGAACGTCTCTACGAGCTGGGCTTGATCGCGAACTAGGTCGAGCTGCAGGCCTGCTGCCCGGTCAGGTTCAGCGACAGGGCCGTGGGATGACACGGCTCGAGGGACGACTGACTCGAACCGGCCTTGACCCAACCGGTGACGGCAGTGACGGCGCCACTGGTGCAGTTGAACGCGCCTTCTGCGGGCACGTCGACCACAATGCAAGAAGGATTCGACGGGTGGATCGCGACGCTGAGTCCGGCCGGGACCGAAGCGGCGTACGTTCCACCGATGTTCCCACAGTCCGGAAGGGCGCCTTGGGTGGAGAAACCCGTGCCGGGCTCCCATTTGACCTTCAGAGTCTCCTCACCGCACCTCCATGAGATGACCGCGTAGGAGACGTCCTTGCCCCCACCGTCGACCGGGCTGGCGGTTTGGGCGAAAGCCCTCCCCATACCCAGTGTCTGAACGACCGGAGTCGTCCATACGACCGCACCGCCGAGAACTGCTCCTCTGCGGAGGAGGTCCCGACGAGTTATTCCCTGGCTGGATTCCTCGCCCACAGTATTTTCTCCCATCATCGAATCGCCCCGTAGCTGGACGTGACTACTCTAAGCGAGCGTCAACCACTCGTCTGTACGACGCCAATCGTATAATCGTGGGAAAAGGGGGAGCATGGCCGATGGAATGGTGGGGCCGCCTGCGTCACAGGTGATCGAGACCGAGATCGAGGGCGAGATCAGCCTCTACGATCCCGCCAGCGAGCAGGTGACCATCCTCAACGGCACGGCCAGTGATGTCTGGCTGCTCTGCGATGGTGGCCACTCGATCGAAGAGATCAAGGACTTGCTCGCAGCGAGCTACGGGACCACACGGGAGTCGGTTTCCGAGGATGTGGAGCGGACCATTACGGAATTCCGCACCGCGGGGCTGCTCGAGGCATGAGGATCAGGAATCGGCCGGGTTGACGCCACGATCTCAGTGACCAGGTCTGGATCACCGACCAGAGGTTTCACCTGCTGGGCACAACTTTCAGGGTTCTGACCCAATCTGAGGCGCTGGACGCCGAGCTCTCAAGGGTCATGTCGGGGTTCGACGCGGTCTCAGGTCCTGCGAGAGCACACAACATCATCCAGGTCACCGGCGCCGAGCATGGCGAGTTCGACGTGTTCCACGATTGCGCCCGGCTCGCCAGCGACGCCTCGGCCGACGAGGCGGCGGCAGCGGTGGTGGCCGGGTTGAACAACGCCGCGATCGCCCATAGCCCGTACTACGCGGTCCACAGTGGCGTAGCCGGCGTGGACGATCGCATCGTCGCACTCCCGGCGGCTTCGGGCCGTGGCAAGACCACGCTGACCGCCGCCCTGACCAGGCAGGGCTTCGACTTCCTCTCCGACGAGGCACTCGTGTTCAGCGACGACGGAACCGTCATTCCCTATCCCAAGCCGTTCGCCCTCTCCCAATGGAGTGCCGCATTGGTTGGTGTCGAAGCCGGCGAGGGAGAGACCCTCGCCACCGCAGGGGATCTCGGGGTCGAGGTGGCGAAGGGAGGGCGCCTCACCGATCTGATCGTCTCCGAATACGGTCAGGAGGAGTTGACCCTCGATCCTTTGCCGAAGTCACGGGCCGTGGCAGCTCTGATCGAGTATTCGTTCAATCATTTCAAGGACCCCGAGCGCGCCTTCCGAATCGCGACCGAGGTGGCCCGGGCTTCGAGGGTGTGGAAACTCGGCTACGACAGCCCGATCGAGGCTGCGGAGCTGATCGCGCATACGATCCGCTAGCGCTACTCGACCGTAACCGTCTTGGCCAGGTTCCTGGGCTTGTCGACGTCCAGGCCCCGGGCTGTGGCCACGTGATAGGCGAGGAGCTGCAGCGGGACCACCGCCGTGACGGTGCACAGGAGATCGGGCCCAGACGGGACCCTGATGACATGGTGCGCGATGCCCTCGACGTCGTCGCCCTCTTCGGCAACGAGAACGATCGTCCCTCCCCTGGCCTTCATCTCCTCCATGTTGGAGTGGGTCTTGGACCGTACGTGGCTGTCGGTCGCCACCCCCACCACCACGACACCCTCCTCGATCAAGGCGATCGGCCCGTGCTTCATCTCCCCGGCCGCATAGCCCTCGGCCCTGACATAGGCGATCTCCTTGAGTTTGAGGGCCCCTTCCATCGCCACCGGGAAGTCCCCCGAGCGACCCAGGAAGAAGTAGTCGCGGACCTCTGACCAGGTCTTTGCCAGAGCCTCGATCTCGTCGGACGTGGCCAGGACCTCCTCCACCTGATTGGGCAGCTTCTGCAGGTCGCCGACCAAGAGCTCGATCTTCCCCGGATCGAGGGTGCCTCGAACCTGGGCCAGGTAGAGACCGAGCAACTGCATCGCCACCAGTTGGGTGGTGAAGGTCTTCGTGGCAGCCACGCCGATCTCGAGACCGGCCCTCGTGTAGAGGACGGCATCGGCCTCCCGGGCGAGGGCCGAGTCGATGACGTTGCTCACTCCGATCAGGTTGGCGCCCTGTGCCCTCGCATATCGGACGGCGGCCAACGTGTCGATCGTCTCCCCCGACTGGCTGATGCCGATCACCAGCGATCGGGCGTCGAGGACCGGATCGCGGTAGCGAAACTCGGAAGCGATGTCGATCTCCACGGGTAGCCTGGTCCACCGCTCGATTGCGTACTTGGCCATCATCGCCGCGTGGTAGGAAGTGCCACATGCGACGACGAACACCTTGTCGATGGCGCGCAAGAGCTTGGAGTCCATCTCCAACTCGTCGAGCACGACCCGTCCCGTGTCCGAGACCCGGCCGGCCAGGGTGTCGGCGATCGCCCCGGGCTGCTCGTGGATCTCCTTGAGCATGAAGGTGGCGAAGCCTCCCTTCTCGGCTGCTTCGAAATCCCACTCGATCTTGCGGTGCTCGGGCTCGATCTCGTTACCGTCGAGGTCATAGATGTCGACCGATGTGGACCGGACCTCGACCACGCGATCGTCATCGATGATCACCATTTCCCGGGTGTGCTCGAGGAAAGCCGGGATGTCAGAGGCGAGGAAGTTCTCCCCGTCCCCACGACCCACCACGAGCGGTGAGCCGCGGCGGGCTCCCACGATCAGATCTGGTTCGGACTTTCGCATGACGGCGAGGGCAAGCGCGCCCTCGGCCTCCTTCATCACCGAACGCACCGCCTCGGCGAGCGGGAGATGGGCGAGATCGCCGATCATGTGAGCAACCACCTCGGTGTCGGTGTCGCTCGCGAAAACATGGCCTTGGTCGACGAGCTTCTGCTTGAGATCCGCCCAGTTCTCCACGATGCCGTTGTGGACGACCACGACGTCGCCTGATTGGTCGGCGTGGGGATGGGCGTTGACGGTGTTGGGGGCCCCATGAGTGGCCCACCGGGTGTGACCGATCCCACACACGGCCTCGACTTCGCGATGTGCCGCCACCAACTCTTCCAGGTCGGCGATCCGGCCGGCCGTCTTGATGAGATCGATGGCGTCCCCACGGTTCAAGGCGACACCCGCCGAGTCGTACCCTCGATACTCGAGATGGGCCAGGCCCGGGACCAACACGTCCAACACGGGCCTCGGGCCTACGTATCCAACGATTCCGCACATGACTGTTCCTTTCCGGGAACAGGGAGGAACGAGTGCGACAGGAAACCGGCAAAGGTGCCGGTGCCGATCGAGCGGGTCTCTGTTCCGGGATCGCTCCCGGGTTTTACTCCCGCCCGTGACGACCATGGCTGGCCGGGAAGGCATCCGCCGAAATCTTCGATGACCTTCCTCCTCGTCACCTCACAACCGTGAGGCCAGGCGCTATCTCTTCTTCGTCACAACCGTGTTATTCCCTGCTCACCCCTTTCGCCGTCGCCGCCTTGGCGACCGCAGCCAGACGATCAGCGTACCCGCTGGCGAGCTCTTTGGAAGGGGCCTCCACCATTATCCGAATCAACGGCTCGGTGCCGGAAGGGCGGACGAGCACCCTTCCGTCCTGTCCCAATTCGGCTTCGACAACGCTCACCGCGTCCCACAACTCGTCGACAGAGGCTATGTCGACGGTGCGCTCGACCCGAACGTTGACCAGCACCTGAGGGAACTCGGTCATTGCCTCGGCCCTGAGTTGACGAAGCTCCTTGCCGGAACCGGCGACGACGTTGAGCAGTTGGACGGCCGTGAGCAGCCCGTCACCGGTCTGGGCTAGGTCGGAGAAGATGATGTGCCCTGACTGCTCGCCGCCGAGCAAGGCCTTGCGCTCGAGGATCGCCTCCATCACGTAACGGTCTCCGACTGCTGTCTCCACGATCTCGATATCCGCCTCGGCCATCGACTTCCTGAAGCCGAGATTCGACATCACCGTGGCGACGACCAAGTTTCTCGTCAACCGACCCTGCTCCTTGAGATGACGGGCCACGATGGACATGATCACGTCACCGTTGGCGATCGCCCCGTCCTCGTCGACTGCGATGAGCCTGTCGGCATCCCCATCGAAGGCAAGGCCTATTCGACCCTTGGCGTGTTTGGCCACGAACTCGGGTGCGGTGGCTCCACATCCATCGTTGATATTTCGCCCGTTCGGCTCGGCGTGGAACACCTGGATATCGGCCTTGAGACGCTCGAACAACTCAGGAGCTGCCTTGTAGGCGGACCCGTTGGCACAGTCGATGGCCAATGCCACACCGTTCAGGGAGTATCTGGCGGCCGAAGCGAGATGGTCGAGATAGTCCGAATAGCCCTCCGTGCTCTGGCTGCGATAACCGATCGACGACCCCACCGCCACCTGATAACTCGAGGAGCGCATCCGTTCCTCGAGCTCCCTCTCCACTTGATCGGGGAGCTTGGTGCCGCGCCCGGCGAGGAGCTTGATGCCGTTGTCGTCCGCGGGGTTGTGCGAGGCGGAGACGACGGCACCCATCGTGGCCGAGCTCCTCCCCGTCAGGAAGGAGATGCCGCCACTCGGCAGCACCCCTACGTCGATGGTGTCGATCCCCGAAGAGTGGAATCCCGCCTGAAGGGCGGCCGAGAGCATCGACCCGGATCGGCGGGTGTCCTGTCCGACGACCACAGGGCCGCTGCGGAGGTAGGACCCGGCGGCGCGGCCGATGCCCATGGCGAGGTCGGCGGTCAGCTCGGAACCGGCCACGCCCCTGACACCGTCCGTCCCGAAGATCGCCTTGCCATCGTCGAGGAGACGACGGAGGTCCATGCCCGTCTAGCGCTTGGTGTACTGGGGAGCGCGGCGGGCCTTGCGGAGCCCGTACTTCTTGCTCTCGACGACTCGAGCGTCCCGAGTGAGCATGCCCGCCTTCTTCAAGGTGTCCCGGAGCTCGGGGTCCAGCTCCACCAGGCCACGGGAGATACCGAGGCGGAGGGCGTCGGCCTGCCCGGTGGTACCACCACCGAGGAGGCTGGCCTCGATGTCGTACCGGCCTTGTGTCTGGGTGAGACTGAGCGGCTCCATGACTCTCATCCGGGTGGCCATCGACGGGAAATACGCTTCTAGTGGCTTGCCGTTGAGAACCACCTGGCCGGATCCGTCCTTGAATCGGACACGTGCCACGGACTCTTTGCGGCGGCCGGTCGTCTGGATCAGGGGCTTCGACATCAGACTTCCACCTTTCGGATGTTCAACTCGAGCGGCTCAGGCCCCTGGGCAGCATGGGGATGGTCCGCGCCGGCATAGACCTTGAGCTTACGGGCCATGTGCCGACCCAGCTTGTTCTTGGGAAGCATTCCCCGTACTGCGCGCTCCACGACGGCCTCGGGCCGACGAGCGAGCAGCGACTCGAACGTCTCAGCCTTGATGCCGCCGGGAAACCCGGAGTGGCGGTAGTAGATCTTGGACTGGCTCTTGTCGGAGGTCACCGCCACCTTCTCGGCGTTGACGACCACGACGAAGTCACCGGTGTCGAGGTGGGGAGCGTAGGTCGGCTTGTGCTTGCCCCGGAGGATCTGAGCGATCTCGGACGCGAGCCGTCCCAGCGGCAGGTCGGTGGCATCGACGAGATGCCAGCCACGCACGATGTCGCCCGGCTTGGGTGAATATGTCTTGTTGTGGGTCATTCTGGAAGTCCTCGCACGCTGAAAGCACGGCAAGCGTTTGGGGAAACGGCTTCAGGGGTGAAGCAGGGCACATGCTATTCGGCCCCACGGGTCAAAGCCAATCGCTCCTGGTCCAGTCCGTGAGAATTTCGGAGTACGGTCTGGCGGCATCACAGGTAGCCGACGTCCCAGAGAGTCAGGCCGTGTGCCGGTGCCACAGTGGCCACCACGCCACGGTCGTGCGCCGCCATCACCTCACCTACCCTGTCGCCGTTGCTGAAGCCCCGGCCGACGTCGTAGAGATAGCCGACGATCGAGCGCACCATCTGATGGCAGAAGGCGTTGGCCTGGGCCCAGATGTCGACCAACCCGCCCGCTTCCTCGAGGG
>Ga0214468_1000795_pt1 | contig 10083 bp, 9 predicted proteins | sample RVTome_9_FD_187334 | JGI IMG/M metagenome (GOLD analysis project Ga0214468, IMG submission 187334) | Soil microbial communities from uranium-contaminated site in the Upper Colorado River Basin, Wyoming, United States - RVT155D38 HiSeq ...
CGCGCTCCGGAACACCAACCGGCGCAGAATCGCCCAACTGTCACCCACTTGTTGCGTTGCCACCTGCGCAGAGCACCCGGCCGACAACGTCTGCCAGGTCCCGTCCAGGCGTGACCGTGGCGCTCGGTCGTCAGCTTCCCGGGACGAGGGCTCGGGCGACGACGAACGGGTGGTCCGCGGTCCGTCGTACCAGAGGACTCAGGTCCGCGACGTATCCGCTGAACTGCACCTCGCGGGACCCGAAGATCCAGTCGATCTTCGAGGGCCGCGGGGGGTTGCAGGAGCCGTTGTTGCTGCCTCCGTTCGCGGCAATCATCCCGGTGGCCCCGGTGAACTTGCAGAAGTAGCTTTCCTTCTCGTTCATGTCCCCGATGATGAACACGGGGTCACCGCTGGGGCGCAGCTCGTTGGCCAGACCGATCTGGCGCTGGGTCGCGGTGGCGCGCCACCGGGACTGGTTGCCGACCCGCTCCACCGACGCAGGGTTGTGGAAGGTGGCGAACCACGCCAACCGCCCGGAGGCCGTGTCGCGCAGCTGCACGACCGGCATCTGCCGGATCTTGCCGTGGAAGTAGGGAACCCCGATGCTGCGGCGCTGGACGAGGTCCCACTCCGAGCGGCGCCACGCGATCGCCTCGGCATGGGATCCCGGGGCGATCTCCCATCCGCCCCCGGCGACGTTGCGGAACTGGTTGACCTGCACCTTCTCGATCTCCTGGAGCCCCACGACGTCCACGCCGTGCTGGTTGAGCAGCTGCACGGTCCACCGGGTGCGGTTCGCGCTGCTTGCCCAGCCGGGCTTGTTGCCCCCGGGACGGGTGTGACTGTCGCCGAGCACGTTGAACGTGGCGACCGTGAGCTCAAGCGGTGGTTCCGGCGGTGGTTCCGACGGTGTCAGGGACGGGAGCTCGGTGATCTTCGGCTTGGGGACCCGCGTCTTCTTCGGCTTCGGTGCGGGCGTGAGCGTGATGGCCGGCGCAGCGGTCGCTCGAGGGACGACCGGGGCCGGTGTGGTCTCCTCGGTCGCCAGCGTCGCGGTCGTGTCCGCACTCCTCGCCGGATCTATGGTCTGTGGTGCCAGAACATAGGCCATCCCCACCATGAGGACCAGAGCGAGAAAGGTGGGAAGCACATACCGCCCGGGGCGGCGCTTCTTTCTCACGGGCCGAAGGATACCCGCTCCTCCGGTGCCGGAATCGCCAGCGCACGTCGTCTGGGACGGCCCGGGTCCCACTCGGTGTCACCGAGAGCGCCTCGATCGGCGCAGCCAGAGCCGCTCTCGTCAGCCCACCCGGTCCAGGAACTCGCGAGACCGTTGCACCACCAGCGCCGCCGCCTCTGCGTCGTACGACGGTAGCGAGCTGTCGGTGAACAGGTGGCTGTCGCCGGGGTAGACGAACAGCTGGGCCAACGCCGACCCGACCGTGTCGACCAGCTCGCGAGCCGCGTCGATGTCACCCTCCAGCGCGAAGAACGGGTCCCGGTCCATGCCGTGGACCTGCACCGGGACTTCCGCGGGCCACGGCCCGATCGCCCACTCGCCGGTGATGGGCAGGCAGGACTCGTAGAGCAGCGCGCCTCTCGCTCCCGGACGAGTCTGGGCCAGCCGCTGCGCCGTTGCCGCGCCGAAGGAGAAGCCTGCATACACCAGCCCCTGGGGTCGTTCGGCGACCGCCAGGTTCGCGCGGTCGACGATGACCTCGTCGCCGAGGCCCTGGACGTACGCGACGCCCTCGTCGATCGTCGCCGGGTGCGTGCCGTCGAAGAGGTCCGGCGTGTGCACCGTGTGCCCACCGGCGCGCAGGTCTTCGGCGAAGGCGAGCACCCCGTCGGTGAGCCCCTGGACGTGGTGGAACAGCACGACTTCGGCCATGTCTGCACTCCTGTCATTCGGACGACGGCGATCGGGCGCACCGAGGCAGTTCGCCGCGGGCGTGGTCCGACTGTAGAGCGTTCGTCGGCCGCAGCTCGAGCCTTCGTGGCTCCGCACGTCCTAACCTGGGCGGGTGACGACGCGGCACCCCGAGGGTGGTGGGCCAGAGCTGCTCTCCCACGGAGAGGGAGCACCTCGCCGCTCCCGCGCCAGGGTCTGGGGCACGGCAGCGGCGTGTCTCGTGCTCGGCGCACTGGCCGGCGCCCAGGTCGATGACGCGTTGGACGACCGGCGTGCCGCCGAGGAGCGGAAGGCGTCTCCTCCGGTGCTGTCGGCGGGAGTGATCCAGGAGAACCCGGAGCCAGGTGGTGATGTTCGCTTCGCGGTCCCGATGTACAACGGCGGCCCCGGCGAGGTCACCGTCGACTCCGTGGTGGCCGTCGGATGGGTGCCTGGCTCCAGCCCGCTCGAGGCAGTCACGATTCCGCCCGACAGCTGGGTGATGCTTCCGCTGCTCGTACAGGTCGACTGCGACGCCCGCGGCGCCACGGCGCCCGAACGGCTGACTGTCCGATCCAGCACCGTGCACGGGGACTTCGAGCAGGTCGTGCCGATGCCGTCGACGGCACGTGTCCTCACCGACGAGCGTTCGCGGCTGTGCCTGGAGCCGGTGGGCAGTGTCCCGACTGTCCAGGATCTTGTCGGCTCCTGGTACGTCGAGGAGGCAGCAAGCTTCACGAGGACGGTGGTTCGGCTGCGCGAGGACGGCACGTTCGCGATCGACCCCGACGTGCTCCGGTTCGGCGCCGACCTGAACGCTCTGGGCACCTTCACCCGGTCCGGGGCGACACTGCGGCTCACGGCCGCGGCCGGGCAGGGGTGCCGCCCGGGTGACCGTACGGCGTGGGGCCTCACCCTGCTCGAGAACGGACGCCTGCACATCCGCCATCGTCCGCGCCGCGAGTCCTGGTGCGGGATCGAGGACGGCGAGGTGTGGGTCGCACGGCGAATCCCCGAGCGCGACACATCTGGGTCCGGGCCCTGAAGGACCCGCGCAGGGAGGTGCTCTAGACAGAAGTTTGGGACACGACCTTTGCCTCAAGGATGCACCTGTGTTCTTGTCTCTCCTTCCAGTCGTCACCGTAGTCGCCCTGGGACTCCTCGTCCCGGCGTCCGTCACGGCCCTGCTGCTGGCGCGGGGCCGACATGCCTCCGCAAGCTCCGGCGGTGACCGTCGCGGCCGCGTCGCCGTAGCCACCGCACTCGTGGCCGTCGCGGGCGGTGCCGTGGGAGTGGCCGTCGGAGCCGAACCGGCCGCAGTCGCCGCCGCATCCTTGCTCCTTGCGGCACCCGTGCTCGCCTGGGCGGTGCTGGCTCCGTGGTGGCCGGTCCGGGCAGTCGTGGCCTGGGCCATGCTCGTCACCGGCTCGGTCGGGTTGGTAGCCATGGCCACGGGGCGCGCCCTGGAGTCGTCCCTGCCATGGACCGCTCTTCCGGTGGCGGGAGTGGGGTCGGCGGTCGTGGTCCTCGTGCTCGGACGCGTCAACGGTCCGTTCCGGAGGGCGCTCGGCATCCGTGCCGGCCTGCACAGGGCGGTGCGGGCACCACTCTTCCTGCGCCCGGCGATGCTCCGGCCGGCCCTGACTCTGGCTGTGTTCCTCGCCGCCATGGCGGTCGGGGGTCTCACGGGCGTGGCCCCTCGTCCGGGTGAGGGAAACGCGCCGGAGGCCGGCCCGGGCACTCCCTCCGGCACCTCCGACGGGCCTGGCGCCGTCGACGGCTCGGACGTGCAGCCGGTGAGTGCGGAGACCACCACGCCGGCAGAGGCGGCTCGAGGCGAGGGCTCTGCATGGCCCTCACACGCGGGTCCCGCAGAGCGAGCCGGGTCCGACAGACCTGGCGCAGGAGCGTCCGCGCGGCACGAGCAGGCAACGGCTCGGACCGACGACGGCAGGGACGCCCGCAGGTCCACCCCCGGGAGCGGCAGCTCGACGGGCACCACCGACCACGCCACCGACCAGTCGTCGACGCCGGTCGGAGACCCGGGTTCTGCGGCGCCGCAGAAAGATCCGGTGACGGAGGTCCGCGACACGACGAAGCCCGTGACGGAGCCGGTGCAGACCGTGGTCGAGGACACCACGAAGCAGGTCACCGACCCCGTGCAGGACACCATTGAGAAGACCACGGAGCCGGTGCAGACCGTCGTCGAGGACAGCACGAAGCAGGTCACCGACCCGGTCGGCTCGGTCCTGCCGTAAGCGTGGGCGCGCTCTGGCGGCAGGCGCAGATGCTGGCCGGGAGACAACGGGCCTTCCCGTGATCCCTGGACATCGAGCACCGTCGCGGGGGGATGCGGTCACCGCGCTGCACCTGATCAGCTGGCGGTGGCACGGGCCAGTGCGGCCTCCAGATGGCTGAGCCGTGCGGAGAGTGCCGGGTTGTCGACGGCAGCGACGTGGCTCCTGGCTGCCTCCAAGGCTTCGGTCCTGCCCGCAGCAACCCGGAGCATCGCGGCCTCTGCCTGGAGCTCCCGCATGCCGTGCACCGACGCGAGCTGGTCCAGGTCGTCCACGAGCTCCTCCACGTTGTCCAGTCTGTTCGCAATCGCATGGGTCACCTGGGCTGCCAGCCCGTAGGCCTCCAACCAGACGTAGGCATCGTTGACGCGTCGACAGGCCGTGCGGGAGTCGTGGAGCAGACGAGCAGCGACGGTGTGCTCCCCCCGCTCGGCCGCGACCAGACCGAGACCACGGCACGCGAGGCTCTCCCAGCACGGGTCGCCCACCTCGACGGCCAGGGCATGAGCGCGGCTGAACAGCTCCCCTGCTTCGTCGAAGCGACCGGCGTGCATGGCCACCTCGGCGCTCCACGACAGCGGGTACGACGCGAAGGTGAACCACCCGGCCTGGTCCGCCAGGGCGAGGGCCCGCTCCAGGTGCTCGGCCGCCAGATCAACCTCACCGCGCAGCAGCCGAAGTCGCCCGAGATGGGTCAGGGCCATCGCGGACGCCCGCAGGTCGCCGCCGTACTCGGCGTGACGCACCGCGTCGAGGAACAGCGGTATCGCCTCCTCGTACCGTCCGGCGTCACTGCGTAGCGAGCCTCTGGTCAGCAGGATCCAGGCGCGCTCCGAGTCGTCGGCGCCCACGGTTCCCATGGCACGGTCCAGCCAACGCTCGGCGGGCTCGAAACGGCAGCGGAGGAACTCCACCCAGGCCAGCTCCCGGCAGGCCTCGGTCGCGAGGCCCGGACGTCCGACGCGTTCCGCGACGGCGACGGCCTCCCCGAGTGCCGCCGCCCCTGCCTCGTCGGCGCCGCGGACAGCGTGAACCTGAGCACTGCCGAGGTGGATCAGCGCCCTGACCAGGAGCTCGGGGTCCGCCACCGCCCGCGCGCCGGCGACCGCGCGCCGCAGCGACCCGATCCCGGCGTCCGCCGCGCCTGCGGAGACGGCGCTCACTCCCGCCTGCAGCTGTGCCTCCGTGCGGGTCCGGCTGGCCTGGGCGGGACGGGCCATCAGCGGCTCTGCGGCAGCACTGACCGAGCGGGAGGGCGCCACACCGAGCTCGTCCAGGAAGGACTCGGTGACCATCTCGACGTGTGCCCTGGCGCCGGGGACGTCGCCGGACTGGGCGAGCGCGCGGACCAGCAGCTCATGGCAGTTCTCGTCCCATGGCTGGAGCGCCACCAGCCTCCGAGCGTGCCCCACCGCTTCGTCCGCGCGCGCGGAGGCGATCTCCTCGCGTGCGGCCTCACGGAGCGCGGCTGCGGCAAGCGCAGCGACACGTTGCCGCTCGCCCTCGAGCCAGAGCTCGAATCCCGCACATGACGGGAACGTGAGCCCTTCCAGGAGCGGTGCGGACAGGTCGATCTGGTCGATCACCTCGTACCACGGGGCCGCCGCCAAGACGTGTACGTCGACCTGCACCTTGCGCGTCAGGGACAGCGTCACCGGGTCGCCGGCGAACGCGTGTGGCTCTCGCGTGATGCGGCGAAGCTCCGCAAGGTTCCAGCGCAGGGCGGCCAGGCCATCCTGGGCGTCGGGGAAGAGGAGCCTGACCAGCCGGTCTCGCGGGACAGCGGCGGTGCTGCTCACCAGGTATGTCAGGAGGCCCCAGCCCTTCTTGCCGCGTGGCCCCTCCAGCTCGACTCCGTCGCCGAAGAGTGCCGGACGCCCGAGGAGCTTGATCGTCACCATGGGCGACCTCCCGTTTCCCTGCACCGTACGCCGTTCAGGTGACCGCGGGAATCGAAAGCAGAAGCCGGTCGTACGCTGCGGTCGCGCGACGCGTGATCTGCTGCAGCGCCCGCGGGTCCGAGGGTCCGCCGCGTCGTGATGCGGCGAGCTCCAGAAGGGACACGGCGGCGACCAGGTCACGCACGACAACCACGCCGGGTGCCGAACGCAGTGCGTCCCCGGGCTCGGCGCCCAGGGCCGCGGCGGAGGCCCGGGCGGCTCCGGCAAGAGCAACGACCGCCTGGCCCGCAGAGGTGTGTGAGTGCAACAGGTCGGGGTCCAGCTCCGAGACGGCACCGAGGGCGTCGTACAGGATGTCCAGCACCCCACGCATGTCACTTCTGCCGGCCTGCAACGGCTGGGGCTCGATGCGGTTCATGGTGATGGTCACGGTGACCCTCCTTCGTCGGTGGCACCACGGTCTCGCCCGACCGTGTGAGGAGGCGTGTGACGCCCACCCCGGTCGGCCGAGCGCACGAAAACGGCTGCCGGTACGCCCCCACGGTGGTGGGGCGCACCGGCAGCCTGCGGATTGCTCGGCTCTTCGACCTCAGCCGACAGGCACACCCGCAGCCAGGGCCTTCACGTCCGCTGTGGTCAGGGGCTGACCGCCGATGGCCCAGTGCCCGCTCTTGACCTCCTCGACGAGGACCCAGGTCACCGGGCGCATGTTCTCCCCCTCGATGTCGACCATCGTGTCGGTGAGTCGCTCCACGATCGTTCGCTTCTGCACCTCGTCGAAGACTCCCTCGATCAGCTTCACCTGAATCAGCGGCATGGCTCTCACTCCTCGTGTCAGAGGTCCCCGGTCGGCGGACCTGGCGACACCCTCCCCTCGCGACGTGTGAGAAGCCGTGTGAGAGCCACGTGGGAACCCCGTCAGCCGGCGGAACGGACCGCGGCGATGACCGGGGCGAAGGCCTCGGCGTCTCGCACCACGAAGTCCCGGATGCCCCACCGCTGGGCCGCTCGGACGACGGTCTCCCGGATCTGGTCGACGGTCCCCACGAACACGTACGGGATGACTCCTGCCGCATCGTCGGTGAGCCCGGGCAGACGCGCCCGGAGCGCGTCGAGCGCGGACGTCCGGTCATCGGTGACCTCGACCACCTGGACGAGTGCGCTGAACGCCGGCGGTGGGCGTACGCCGTCGGCGGCACGTCGCACGTGTGCCACCTGGCGGTCCAGGTGCTCCAGGCTCCATCGGATCTCATGGCGATGGCCGTCGGGGAGCGTGCGCCCCAGCCCCTGGAGACCAATGGCGTCGGCGTGACGGGCGGCGTGCGCCAGCAATCTCGAACCGTTACCACCGACGAGGATAGGGAGGCGGTCCTGCCTCGACCTTCCGACTTCGGCTCCTGCGACCTGGAAGAACTCTCCCCTGTGGTGCACGGTCTCCCCGTCCAGGAGGCGACGCACGACCTCGACGAGCTCCATGAGGCGCCGCTTCCGTACCGCAGCCGGCTGCAGACGGATCCCGGTCGCCGCATACTCCGCCGGTGTGTGACCGGCACCCAGCCCCAGCTCGAAGCGCCCGGCGGACAGGTGGTCGAGCGTGACTGCCTCCCACGCCAGCTGGACCGGGTTGCGATGGTCGGCGTTGAGCACGTAGGTGCCGAGACGAATCCGGTCGGTCCCTTGCGCGATGGCGGTGAGGACCGGTAAGGGTGCGGGCTCCGCACCGATGTGGTCGCCGACCAGCACGAGGTCGAAACCGAGCGCCTGGGCCCTCAGCGCCTGTGCGACAACGTCGTCGCCGAATCCCGGTGAGATCTGCAGCCCGAATCGGAGCCCACTGGTCACGGGCCCCACGATCTCACAAGCAGGACGAACGGGCGGGTGTTCAGTGGTCGGGGTGTGCCGGCGTACCCGCCTGCTGGTCCGGCTCGACCACGACGAACTGGCCCATCATCCCGTTGTCCTCGTGCTGGAGCAGGTGGCAGTGGTACATGTACGGCGTGCCTGCGTCGGCGTAGTCCGTGAACCGCATCGCCAGCCGCACGGTAAGGCCCGGTGGCATGAAGATGGTGTCTTTCCATCCGGACAGCTCCGCACCCGGCCGACGCCCGTTCACGTCGAGCACGTGGAACTGGACGTCGTGGACGTGGAAGTTGTGGTACTCGCCGTCGGCGTTCCTTACCTCCCAGACCTCCGTGGTGTTCAGCTCGACGGTCTCGTCGACGCGGGACATGTCCATGCTCTTGTCGTTGATCTCTCGGCCGCGCAGCACGAACATCCGCGTCGCCGCACCCTCGGTGTCGAGGTCGGGCTCAGCGGCTAGCACCTGCGGCACCGCGGGCGAGGCCCGCAGCTCGTCGGCCGCCCGCAGCTGAAGCACGTCGAACTGATCGGCACCTCCTCCGAGCCGCTCGTTGACGATGTCCGACTCCAGGTCCGGGGCGTAGGACCGGAGGACGACGTCCTCACCGGCTGTCATGTCCACCACGACCTCGGCCCGCTCACCAGGGGACAGCAGCAGCCGGTCTCGCCTGCTGCCCTCGGGCAGGAGACCCCCGTCGGTGCCGATCAGTGTGAACGCGCGGTTGTCGGAGAAGCCGAAGTCGAAGACCCGCTTCGTCGAGCCATTGAGCACGCGCAACCGCACCCTCTCGGTAGTCACGTCGAGATACGGACCGTAGGTGCCGTTGACGAGCAGATCGCCACCGAGTGACCCGGTCTGAACCTCGCCTCCGCCGAACTCCTTGTCCTGGACGATGACCGGCACGTCGTCGACGCCGTACTCGTGCGGCAGCGACTCCGCCACCGTGCTCTCGGGGTCGTCGAGGATGAACATCCCGGCCAGCCCCCGTGCGACGTGGTCCTCGGTCTCGCCGTGCGGGTGTGGGTGGTACCACAGCGTCGCGGCCGGTTGGTCGATGCGCCAGCTCGGCGTCCAGGTTCCCCCCGGCTCGACCGGCTGGTGCGGACCACCGTCCGCATCGGGTGGCAGGTGCATGCCGTGCCAGTGCACGCTCGTCGTCTCGTCGAGCTCGTTGGTCACCTTGATCGCGACCTCCTCGCCGCGGGACGCCCGCAGCGTCGGACCGAGGTAGGCGCCGTTGAAGCCCCACGACTCGATCTGCTCACCAGGGAGCAGCTCCGACGTACCCCTCTGCGCGGTCAGCTCGAACACCCGCCGCCCTTCGGCGTCTACCTGCGACCTGGCGAGCGGCGGGATCGCCAGCCGCTGCTCGAAGTCGACCTTGTCGAACGTCGAGACCGGTAGTGCCCACCACAGCACGGCGAGAGTGACCAGCGTGCCAACGACCGTGGCGCGGAGGAGTGCAAGCAGCTTGACGAGGCGGCGACGCGGCCGGGTTGCGGACTTCGGCGAGTTACTCACGACCATCAGCCTTGCCCTTGGCTGCTCTCCCGACCATCGGGCTAAGCCCCCAGCGAACCCTGAAACCAACCCCGAGCTCTGATCCACAGCCCGCAAACAGCTGGAACGAGCACGAGCCTCCGTGCGCGACGCCCAGGTGATGGACGTGGGCGTGACGGTGCTCGGGTACTGGGCGCCCCCCTCACACGTTTAAGCGCCCCCCTCACACGTTGAAGCGGAACGAAAACCGGGTGTTTCGGCTACCTTCGATCATCGTTGAAAACAGCCGGAAAAGGGCCTCTGACCTGGGCAAACGCCGTCCACGAGTCGTTGGCAGCCGTTGGTCAGAAACGGGCTCCGCGTGACTTCTTGCGGACTGTTTGCGGACCGCTGGACGGTCGGAGGCCTGAGGTCGTTCGTCGCGGACTCACCGACATGACGTCAGGCTAGTCCGAGCCCCGACCCAGACCTTCGATCTTCGTGGATCTTGCGGACAAGTCGCGGATGCTCTGCCAGACAGCTGCTCGGGGCGCGTCGATTTTGAGTGCGCGGATGTATTCGTCGAGACGTTGCGGGCGATCTTGGAGGTAGGTGACTGCTTTGTTGAGGCTCTCGCCAACCGTCTTGCCGTATGCATCGACCGCCTTGCGC
>Ga0214468_1000798_pt1 | contig 10058 bp, 11 predicted proteins | sample RVTome_9_FD_187334 | JGI IMG/M metagenome (GOLD analysis project Ga0214468, IMG submission 187334) | Soil microbial communities from uranium-contaminated site in the Upper Colorado River Basin, Wyoming, United States - RVT155D38 HiSeq ...
GCCCCTTCCGACCCAGCGAGCGGCTGCGAGGGCGGCGGCCTCCGTCACCCGGACCAACTCGAGCGCCAGGTTGCGGTCGGGCTTCGCGCCCGAGCGCACGTCGTGGGAGATCACCGACACCGGAGCGGAGGCTATACAGGCGGGCCGGCGACGTGGTCGCGGCTACACGGTGCCGGGTGCCTTGCGCTCCTTCTTCTGGCCGGCCTGCGAGCGCAGGAAGCCGGTGGCCGCGATCCCGATGGCCCCGAACAGCGCCACCCAGTAGCCGAAGTCGATGCTGACCCCGATCTCCTGCGGGCCCGACCCGGGCTTGTCGAGGATGCCGTTGTAGGCGATCAGCACCATCGCCGCGAAGCCCGCCACCATCGTCATCTCGCCCGGAGCCCAGGACAGGCGGTGGCCCCGGACGAGAATGTAGGCCAGGATCAGCGGGGACAGCGCCGCCAGGATCAGCAGCCAGCGCAGGATCGGGAAGGCCTCGAACCCGGTGCAGTCGAGGTCGTTCGTCCCGCAGATCCAGGTGTCCGAGGGTTGGTCCACGACCCGCTGCGGGTTGGTGGTGAGCGAGTACCAGGGAAGGAGCAGGAGGCTCAGGAGGAGCAGGCCGCCCGAGATCCCGCCGAGCACAACGCGGTTGCGGTCAAGTCGTGAGAAGTCCATGCAGGCGCGAGCCTATCCCACGTCACCGCGTCGCGTGTCACTCGATCAGGCCCTTGGGATAGGGTCGCTCGCCGTGGCAAACGGGCGCTGGGGATTGACACTTCCGCTGCCGAGCGTGCCGCTTCGCGAGCACGCCGACACGGTCCGCCGCGCCGAGGCCGCCGGCTACACCGACCTGTGGTCGGGCGAGACCCAGGGACCGGACGGGTTCACGCCCCTGGCTCTCGCCTCGCAGTGGACCGACCGCGTCCGGCTGGGGACGGGCGTCGTCGGCGTCTTCACCCGCGGGCCGGCGCTGCTCGCCCAGCAGGCGGCCTCGCTGGCCGACGCCGCGCCCGGGCGCTTCGCGCTCGGGATCGGGGCCTCGTCGGACCGGATCGTCGAGGGCTGGAACGACATCGCCTTCGAGCGCCCGCTGTCGAAGGTCTCGGCGACGGTGGACTTCCTGCGCGCCGCGTTCGCGGGCGAGCGCACCGCCACCGGGTTCAAGCTCGAGCAGGCGCCGGCGGAGCCGGTCCCGATCGTGCTCGCGGCGCTCCGCGGGAAGATGCTGCGCCTGGCGGTCGAGAAGGCCGACGGGGCGTTCTCCAACTTCCTGCCGCTCTCCGGGCTCGAGCAGGTGACCGGCCAGCTCGGCGGCGCACCGGAGGGGTTCGAGCTTGCCTGCCGCTTCTTCTGCCTGCCCGGCCCCCGCGAGCAGGTCGAGCCGCTGGCGCGCTTCATGTTCGCCTCGTACATAACCGTCCCGGTCTACGAGGCGTTCTTCCGCTGGCTCGGCCACGGCGAGGCGATCGACGAGATGGTGGCGCTATGGAGGGCCAAGGACCGCCAGGGGGCGGCGGCCGCGGCGCCCTGGGAGCTGATCGCCGACACCTTCGTGTTCGGCGAGCCGGCGGAGATGCGGGAGCGGCTCGGGCGCTACGTGGAGGGCGGGATCACGCTGCCGGTGCTGACCCCGGTGACGACGCCCGAGCGCCAGGCGGAGCTGATCGAGGCGCTGGCGCCGGGCTGACGCTCAGAGCGCCCGCGCCAGCGACAGCGCGTAGAGGCCCTCGGGGTCGGTCCACCAGTCGGTGAGCTCCAGGCCCGCGTCGGCATAGGTGGCCTCGAGGCGGTCGCGGGTGAACTTGGTCGAGATCTCGGTGCGCATCTCCTCGTGGCGGGCGAAGTGGGCGCGCATGTCGAGGTCGCGAAGGTCCACGAACTGATCGGCCAGCGAGCGCAGGCGGATGTCGATCCACTCGTTGTCCGGGTCCCAGAAAGCGACATGCTCGAAGGCGTCGACGTCGAAGTCGGCGCCCAGCTCCCGGTTCAGCACCTTCAGCACGTTCTTGTTGAACTCGGCGGTGACGCCCTCGCGATCGTCGTAGGCGGCCTCGAGCCGGGCGCGGTCCTTGACCAGGTCCGTGCCGAGGAGGAAGCGGTCTCCCGGATACATCAGGGTCGCGATCCGAGCGAGGAAGGAGCGCCGGGGAGCCGGGCGGAAGTTGCCGATCGTGCCCCCGAGGAACGCGATCAGCGCGCCCTCCTCGCGGGGCATCCGCTCCAGGTGGGTCTCGTAGTCGCAGACGAGCCCGTGGACGCGGAGGCCGGGATACTCCTCGACCAGCTTGGTCGCGGTGTCGCGGGTGATCCCCTCGGCGATGTCCACGGGAACGTAGGTGTCGAGGACGTCGGCGCCGGTCATCGCGTCGAGCAGGCGGCGCGTCTTCGCCGCGGAGCCCGAGCCCAGCTCGATCAGGATCCCGGCGCCGGCCGCATCGACGATCTCGTGACTGCGCGCCTCGAGGATCGCGCGCTCGGCCCGCGTCGGGTAGTACTCGCGAAGCTCGGTGATCCGCTCGAACAGCTGCGACCCGCGCTCGTCGTAGAAGTACTTCGGGGGCAGCTCCTTGAACGGGCACGAGAGGCCCTCGCGGACGTCCTCGGCCATGCCGGCGAGCACGCCACCGGCCGGCAGGTGGACGTCGATCGCGATCTGTTCCGCGGTCAGCGGCGTCTGCACGTCACCCGTCTCTCGCGCAGCGCAGGCCGGAGAAGATCTGTGAGCGTTGGGGGAGGTCCCAGTTGCGGAAGGTCGTGCGAACGACCTCGCGGCGCGTCGCCCACGAGCCGCCCCGCAGCACTTTGTACTCGCTTCCGAAGAAGGCCTCCGAGTACTCGGCGTATGGGAACGCCGCGAAACCCGGGTACGCCGTGAAGTCCGACGCGGTCCACTCCCAGACGTCGCCGAGCATCTGCATCGCGTCGCAGTCGGCGGGCGCGTCCGCGTAGGCGCCCGCGGGCGCGCAGCCGAAGCCGAGCTGGTCGAGGTTGGCCCGCTCGCGCCCGGCGCCCGACGCCGCCGCCTCCCACTCCGGCTCGGTCGGCAGGCGCTTTCCGGCCCAGCGCGCGAAGGCGTTGGCCTGGTGCCAGTCGACATGGATCACCGGCAATCGGGGGTCCACCGGCTCGGTCTCGCCCATCACCGTCCGCGTCCAGCCGCCGGCGCCGTCCGGCTCCCAGTACTTCGGGGGCGCCCCGCCGGCGTCGGCCAGGAACTCGATGAAGGCGCCGTTGGTGACGGGCGCGCGGTCGAGGCGAAACGGGGCCACCTCGACCGTGTGCCGGGGGCGCTCGTTGTCGTAGGCGAAGCCAAGCCCCGGATCGCCGATCTCGACCTCGCCGCCGGCGACCGGCACCATCTCGGGCCCGCCGGCAACCGGTTCGGCCGCCGGCCCGGGATCGCGCTCGACCGGCTCGTAGCGCTCGAGCATCTGCAGCAGCTGGAGCATCGTCTCGCCGTGCTGGTGCTCGTGCGCGAGGAGCATCTCGTAGATGAAGCCGTCGTCGAGCAGCGCGTCGCCGGCCGGGTCGAGGTCGACTCGCTCCAGGACCTCAAGCGTCCGGGCCCGCACCTCGCCCATGTACGCGCGCAGCTCCCTGCCCCGCAGGATCGGCAGCGCGTTGCGGGTGGCGCGCGGGTTCTCGATCGCGTCGTAGAAGCGTCCCAGCTCGCCCCGAAGGGGTTCGAGCCCCCCCACGCGCTGCACCAGCCACAGCTCCTCGAAGTTGGCGATGTGGCCCAGATCCCACGCCAGCGGGCTCAGGACCGGCGAGTAGACGCGGTTCAGCTGCTCGTCGGTGAGCGGCTCGATCAGGAGCAGCGTCCGCTCGCGGGCCTCGGCGAGGCGCTCGGCGATCTGGTCCTTCGCTGGTGCCTGGACGGGCGTGGAGATCGGCACACCGTAGCGAGATAGGCTCCCCGGCCGTGAGGATCGAGGGAACGGGCGCGCTCGTGGCCGGCGGCGCCTCGGGGCTGGGAGCGGCAACGGCGCGGCTTCTGCACGAGCGCGGGGCCGAGGTCGTGATCGCCGACCTCAACCCCGACAAGGGTGAGGCGCTGGCCGCCGAGCTTGGCGAGCGTGCGCGATTCGTCGAGGCGAACGTGACCGAGCCGGGACCGGTCGAGGCCGCCGTCGAGGCGGCGGCCGAGGCGGAGGGCGGGTTGCGGATCTCCGTGTGCTGCGCTGGGATCGGCTGGGCCCAGCGCACGGCGGGGAAGCATGGCCCGCACGACCTCGAGGCCTTCACCAACGTGATCGGGGTGAACCTGATCGGGACGTTCAATGTGCTCCGGCTGGGCGCGGCCGCGATGGTCGAGAACGAGCCCGACGCCGGCGGCGAGCGCGGCGTCTGCGTCAACACGGCGTCGATCGCGGCGTTCGACGGGCAGATCGGGCAGGTCGCCTACTCGGCCTCGAAGGGCGGAATCGCGGGGCTCACGCTGCCGGCCGCGCGCGACCTCGCCGGCCGCGGCGTCCGCGTGGTCACGATCGCCCCGGGTACCTTCGACACGCCGCTGCTCGCGGCGCTCCCCCAGGAGGCCCGCGACCAGCTCGGCGCCCAGGTGCCGTTCCCGAGCCGGCTGGGCGACCCGGCCGAGTTCGCCGCGCTCGCCTGCCACGTCGCCGAGAACCCGATGCTGAACGGCGAGACGATCCGCCTGGACGGCGCGCTGCGGATGCCGCCGCGGTAGGCGGCGGCTGGACGGCCGCTCTCCCCGCACCTCGAGTGAAGCATTTGGTACCTATGCGGTCGTCAACCCTTCACTCACCGCGAGCGGCCCCGGGAGCAGGGGGAGCCGCCCCGCAGCGTAGAGTTTGGCGGGGATGGCGGACCTCGCGACAGGCCCGAAGGCGCAGTCGGCACCCGAGCTGAAGGAGCAGATCGAGGCGGAGCGCGAGGGCAGGCCGTTCCTCGTCTTCCGCGACGGCGCCGACGAGCAGCGGATCGTGGCCGTCACCGAGGGGACCGGCGAGCTGTGGGTCGGCCGCCGCGAGGCCGCCGACGTCAGGCTCGACTTCGACGAGGAGGTATCGGGCCTCCACGCGCAGCTCGAGTTCGTCGGCAACGAGTGCACCCTCGTCGACGACGGCCTCTCGCGAAACGGTTCCTACGTGAACGGCGAGCGGGTGCGGGGGCGCACGCTGCTGCGCGACGGCGACGTGCTGCGCTTCGGCCGTTCGCTCGTGCTCTACCGGGCACCCGGCGCCGAGGGTGGCGAATCCACCGTCATCTCGGCCGACCTGGTGGACGCCGCCGGCGTCTCGCCCGCGCAGAAGCGCGTGCTGATCGCGCTCTGCCGCCCGTACAGGGACGGCGCCGCGTTCGCCACCCCGGCCACCAACGGCCAGATCGCCGAGGAGCTGCACCTCTCGGTGGACGCCGTGAAGACGCACCTGCGCGCCCTGTTCGAGAAGTTCGGGGTGGGCGAGCTGCCGCAGAACCAGAAGCGGGTCGGGCTGGTGGAGCGCGCGCTTCAGAGCGGCGTCGTCAGCGAGCGCGACCTGTAGCGCGCGCCCTCACTCCGTCCCGGGATGCTCGGGGTCGCGGTAGACGCGCTTTCGCCACGGCGGGGTGACCTCGAAGCTCCTGGCGCCCGCGGGGCTTCGAGCCACCGCCTCCACCGGCACCAGCCGCACCAGCCGTCCGGGGGTCCAGCGGTGCCGGGGGCCGGGCAGCTCGAACGCCCGGCCCGCGTGGCTTCCGCCGGAGATGAAGTAACGGCCGCGGTCGGGTCCCCACGCCGAGCGCTCCACCACGCCCGCGTCGGAGAGCCAGGAGCTGGAGCCGCCGTCGTAGTTGTAGCCGTGGTGGGAGCTGGCGCGCGCGAGGCGCCCGCCGGGGCCGATCCGAAGCTGGAACGACTCCCAGTCGTCGCGATGATGGCCCGCGCCGCCGGGGATCGCCCTCCAGCTCCGGCTTCCCGGGTAGTAGGCCCAGTACTGGAGATAGAGGCGCCCGGAGCGCTCGCCGGAGCAGTCGGGGCCGCCCTCCTGCACCGCGCTCGCGGCCCTGCCGCGGCAATCGACGACGTGGACGTAGAGCGTCACCGGCAGGCCGTCGTCGCTGGCCGCCACCTCGCCGGACGCCGCCGCCATCGAGCACGGATCGGCGCGGCAGTCGCGGAAGTCCACGGGCACCGCCCGCATGCCCTCCTCGTAGACGAGGGTCGGGACGTGCCGGCGGACCGCCGCCGCCAGCTCCGGCCCGTACTCGGCGACCAGCTCGGCGTCGTCGACGTCGCAGCCGCGGTCCGGCCCGGCGGCACAGACCAGCTTCTGCGCGATCGCGCGGGCGAGGCCCGTGCCCGGCAGCCGGGCACCGACGAGAGCCGCCGCGGCCACCGCCAGCAGCGCCAGCATCAGCACCAGGCCGACCCACTCGACCGTCGACTGCCCCTCCTCGCGCGTGCAGCGCCGCACGTCGAACACGGCGCCACGCTGCCGCGCCCGAGCCTACCCGTGGGATACCGAAGTGCCCGAGGCGGGTAGGTTTCGTGTCGATGGAGTCACGGATGCCGCCGGAGGCGCCGCGCAAGGAGGGCGCGGGCTGGAAGCGCTGGGTCGCCGGCGCCGCGCTGGCCGCGCTCGCGATCCTGATCGCGCAGAACTCGCAGAAGGTGGAGGTCAACTTCTTCTTCGCCGAGACCCAGACCCCGCTTGTGTTCGCCCTGCTGATCGTGGGCGTCCTCGGAGCGCTGGTGGGCTGGCTGGCGCCACGGGTGCGCCGCCGCGAGCGCGACGAGCAGCGTCAGTAACTAGAGCCCCTCGACCTCGGAGGCGATGTCGGCCGCCGCCTGCTTGGCGTCGGCGAACAGCATCGAGGTGTTGGGCTCGTAGAAGAGGTCGTTGTCGATCCCGGCGAAGCCGGGGCTCAGGGAGCGCTTGATCACGATCACCTCCTGGGCCTCGTGGACCTCGATGATCGGCATCCCGGCGATCGGCGAGTCGGGGTCGTTCTTGGCCGCCGGGTTGGTGACGTCGTTGGCGCCGATGACGACGGCGACGTCGGTGCGCGGCAGCTCCGGGTTGATCTCATCCATCTCGCGCAGCTTCTCGTAGGGCACGTCGGCCTCGGCCAGGAGCACGTTCATGTGGCCCGGCATGCGGCCGGCGACGGGGTGGATCGCGTAGTTGACCTCGACCCCGTGCTTCTCGAGCTCGTCGGCCAGCTCCTTGACCGCGTGCTGGGCCTGGGCGACGGCGAGGCCGTAGCCGGGGACGATCACCACCGAGTCGGCGTAGGCGAGCTTGATCGCCGCGTCCTGGGCGCCGATCGAGGTGTGCGGGCGCTCCTCGCCGTCGCCGGCGGCGCCGGCGGGGGCGCCGCCGAAGCCGGCGAAGAGGATGTGGGCGACCGAGCGGTTCATCGCGGTCGCCATCTCCAGGGTGAGGATCGTTCCCGACGAGCCGACGAGGGTGCCGGCGACGATCAGCGCGACGTTGTCGAGGGCGAAGCCCGCAGCGGCGGCCGCAAGCCCGGTGAACGCGTTCAGCAGCGAGATCACCACCGGCATGTCGGCGCCGCCGATCGGCAGCACCACCAGGTTGCCGAGCGCCGCCGCGGCGATCAGCACGCCGATGAACAGCGGCTCGGGGATGTCGTCGTTGTTGACGCCGATGACGATGCAGGCGGCGACGATGCCGACCAGCAGCAGCGCGTTGATCACCTGCTGGCCGGGGACGGCGAGCGGCCTGGTCGGGATCAGGTCCTGGAGCTTCGCGAAGGCGACGTTCGAGCCCCAGAACGAGACCGAGCCGACCACCGCCGAGAACAGGACCGGGACCAGCGTCTCCAGCGGCAGCTCGGTGAGGATCCCCTCGTCGATCTCGGTGATCCCGTGGCGGATCTCCGACCAGGCGATCAGCGCGACGGCGCCGCCGCCGACGCCGTTGTAGAGGGCGACCATCTGCGGCATCTGCGTCATCTGCACCCGGATCGAGGCGACGACGCCGACCGCGGTGCCGATCGCGAGGCCGCCGACGATCAGCCCCCAGTTGCCGATCCCGTCGAGCAGCAGGGTGGTGGCGACGGCGATCGCCATGCCGATCGCGGCGATCAGGTTGCCCTGCTTGGCCGTCGTCGGGTGCGTGCCCCGGCGGACCCCGAAGATGAACAGCGAGAACGAGACGATGTAGAGCAGGACGGAGGCGTCGCCGCCCGGCTCGAGCACTCCGGCGATCAAGAGTCCCCGCTCTCCTTGCGCGGCTTGCGGGCGAACATCCCCAGCATCCGGTCGGTGACCATGAACCCGCCGACGATGTTGATCGTTCCGAAGGCGATCGCGATCACGCCGATCGTGTACTCGAGCGCGTCGTCGCCGAAGCCGACGACGATCAGCCCGCCCAGCATGACGATGCCGTGGATCGCGTTCGTCTGGCTCATCAGCGGCGTGTGCAGCGTCGTCGGCACCTTCGAGATCACCTCGAAGCCGACGAACGCCGCGAGCACGAAGATGGTCACCTCGACGATCAGGTCCATCTAGCCACCTCCTCCCCCGGCGAGCTCGCGGGCGCGCTCGTGCCTGATCTCTCCGGCATGGGTGATGCAGGCGCCGGCGACGATCTCATCGTCGAAGTCGAGGCTCAGCTCGCCCTCGTCGGAGACCAGCAGGCCCAGCAGGTTCTCGACGTTCTTCGCGTAGAGCTGCGACGCGTGCGCCGCCATCTCGCTCGGCAGGTTGCGGGGCGAGATCACCTTGACGCCGCCCTCGACGACCGTCTCCCCCGCCCTCGTCAGCTCGCAGTTTCCACCCGACTCGCCCGCGAGATCGACGATCACCGAGCCCGGCGCCATGTTGCGCACCGCCTGGGCGGTGATCAGGATCGGCGCAGGGCGGCCGGGGATCTGCGCGGTGGTGATGATCACGTCCTGCTTGGCGGCGTTCTCGGCCAGGGCCTCGCGCACCCGCTCGTTCTCCTCCTCGGTGAGCGGTCGGGCGTAGCCGCCCTCGTCCTCGGCGTCTGCGATGAAGTCGAGCTCGAGCGGGCGGCCGCCCAGCGAGGCGATCTGCTCCCAGGCGGCGCGGCGGATGTCGAAGCCGGTGACGATCGCGCCCAGGCGCTTGGCGGTGGCGATCGCCTGGAGCCCGGCGACCCCGGCGCCCAGCACCAGCACCTTCGCCGGCGCGACCGTCCCCGCGGCCGTGGTCATCATCGGGAAGAAGCGGCCCGCCTCGCGTGCGGCCAGCAGCGCCGCCGCGTAGCCGGCGACGTTCGCCTGCGAGGAGAGCGCGTCCATGGCCTGCGCGCGGGTGATCCGCGGGATCGCCTCCATCGCGAAGCTGGTAACGCCGGCCGACGCGAGCGCCCTCGTCGTCTCGGCCGAGGTCAGTGGCGCCAGGTGGCCGACCAGGACCTGTCCGGAGCGCAGCTTCGAGATCTCCTCGGGCGTCGGGACCGCGACCCTGGTGACGACGTCGGCCCCCCACGCGTCCTCGGCCGAGCCAACCTCGGCCTCGGCCTCGGCGTACTGGAAGTCTGGGTGGCCAGAGCCCTCGCCGGCGCCGCTCTCGATCGCGACGTCGAGCCCCTCGGCGACAAGGGCCTTGGCGGTGTCGGGAATCAGGGCGACACGGCGCTCGCCGTCCGCGGTCTCCTTTGGAACTCCGATCTTCACTGTGTCTCGGCCCCGAGGCGCGCCAGGCATGGGAAAGCGAAAGCCAGGGGCGCAGGGCGCGAGAGCCTACTCAATGGCGACTCTGCTTCGCCATCCGCAGGGAACGCGCCTACGGCTCGATGAAGTGAACGGTGCCGCGGCCGCCGTCCTCGGCGGCGGCGCTGGTCACCCACACGCCACCGGCGCCGGCGGCGATCCCGTCCGGATCGGGGCCGACGAGGTCGGGATCCGTGAGCGTGCTCACCTCGCCCGTGCTCGCGTCCACCCGGCTGACGCTGGCGTCGCCTCCGTTCGTGACCCACACGGACCCGAAGCCGAACGCGACCGAGCGGGGCTTCGCGCCGACGTCGAACCGGGCCGCGACCGACTCCGTGCCCGGGCCGCTCCCGGGATCGATCTGGATCAGCTCGTCCTGGTCCTGGTCCACCACCCAGACGAAATTGCCGCCGGTAGCG
>Ga0214468_1000800_pt1 | contig 10048 bp, 9 predicted proteins | sample RVTome_9_FD_187334 | JGI IMG/M metagenome (GOLD analysis project Ga0214468, IMG submission 187334) | Soil microbial communities from uranium-contaminated site in the Upper Colorado River Basin, Wyoming, United States - RVT155D38 HiSeq ...
CTTGACCAGGGCAGAGCGGACGGGATTGAGGATGTGGCCCAGGCTGCCCCGCCGTCGCCATTCGAGAAGATAGGCGCCAGGATCTGCCTTGCGCCGATTCCGCCCGGTGACCAGAGACAAGACGGTGAGGATCCGAGACAAGAGCGACCCGCCTTGTCGGCGCGCCCGATGCAACACTGCTTCTTCCATCTGGCGGGAAACCCCGCGCGGATCGACTAGTGACATAGCCCCCTCCACCGCGGCGGCGATTGCCACCTCTCTCTCCTCGGCCGGGAGTAAAGGGCTGTGCGACCTGCCCGGCTCCAGTCCGGCCGCCCGGACAATGACCTCGACCTCGGCATCCGCGTCGGTGGCCAGTTTTGCCGCCACGATCGCTTTTCCCTCGGCGGCCCGGTTCAGAGCGGACCGCAGCTCATCGAACCCGCTGCCGTCGAGGGCGGAGACCATTTCTATGCCGGCCCCATCGATCCCATCAGCCGACAATCGGCGCCGGAAGTCGTCGATGAGCATCTGTTGTTGGTTGTGATCGAGACGGTCGGCCTTGTTGAAGATGAACCGCATCCGCTCGGCGTGGGGTGCCAGACGGCGGAGATACTCGTGCAGACGCTCGTCGTCGTACTTCTCGGGGTCGACCACCCAAGCCACCGCGTCGACACGGGGCAGGAGGGCGTCAACAGTCGCTCGATGCTCGAGGCGAACGCTGTCGACGTCGGGCAGGTCGAGGATGGCCACCCCCGACATGTCGGCTCGGTCATGACCGACGACTCGTTCAACACCGAGCCAGTCGAGGAGCGGACGGATTTCCTGCCGAGCCCCGTCAGCCACCCAGGCCAAAGGTGTTTCAGTGGTGGGTCGCAGCGCCCGCGCCGGGCTGACCTCCTCACCGGCGAGGGTGTTGAGCACCGAGGACTTGCCAACCCCGGTGCCACCGACCAGGGCCATCACGTACACCTCGCCGGGAAAGCCGAGCCGCTGTCGGATCCGGTCGACCAGTGCCCGGGCTGAAACTGCCTGATCGACCAGACCCAGGTCGGCCGCGGCGGAAGCAGCCTTCTCCAGCCGCTCGAGTGGGGTCATTGTGGCTCGGGCCGCGAGGCGGCGTGGGCGGCCTGGCGCAAATCGATGGCGAGATCGGACGTCTCCGCCATGGGACCCAGAGCGGCGATGAACCGATGCTCTTCTGAGGTGAACACCGAGTCGAGGATCAGATCGAGGCGAGCCCGGGCTCGGTTGACGAACGCGGCGACGTTTCCCTCACCGAAGATCGCCTCCAACAGCTTCTGGTTGAGGACCGCGGTGGCGGCGCCGATGCCCAATTCCGCCCCGGTGAGCCCGCCGGTGTGGATGAAGACGGCGAGTATGGCGCTGGTCCCGAGCACGTTGAGACCGATGCTGGCCGCCTGGGCCCTCCCTCTGCGCTGGGCCCCCATGACCTGGATCTCATCGCCGATCACCTCCATCCATTCCTCCAACTGAGCTGTCAGCTCTGACACCAGGTCCGGCGAGGAGCCCCACAATTCCGCCTCCTTCGAGACGGCCATGGCTCCATGTGCATCGTCGACCCAGATCGCGGCCGTCTTCGAGGCCGCGGTGTCGGTATGACGCACCACCGAAGTGACCAGGTCGTCGAATGCCGCCTCTCTCACCTCGGGAGCCGGTGGCGGCGGCGTCGGGCGAATCAGGTTGCGCAGGGCGGCGGCAATCCGGCCCACCCCTTCCGAGATGTAACGAGCGACCGGTCCGGCGTTGACGAAGTCGAGCCACTGGCGGAGCACCTCGGTGCGGAGGAACGTTCCAGTCTCGATCTCCCGGTTGAGCTCGTCTCGTGCTGCCCGGTAGCTCGACTCCAGGGCTCTACGCAGCGAGGCAGCGGCCTCCTGCTCGCGTTCCACCTCGGCGGCGATCCTCTCCACGGCCTCGGGGAGACCGGCGAGGGCAGTGTCGAGGCTGCGTCGGGCCACGGCACGTCGCTCAACGTCGTCGTGGCGGAGCCGTTCGATCGCCTCGAGGATCGGTCCGATGTCTTCTCTCCGTAGACCATCGCTGGCGGGGTCGATGGCACCCTCGGGGACCGAAACCACTTCCAGATCACCGAAGGCACCCTGGCGGTCGAGCTCGCCCCGTTCGATGAGAGCCTGGTAGTCGGCCATCACCGCCGCCTCGTCGGCGGTATCGGTAGGCATGCGGTTGATCACCGCCAGCAACGGCATTCCCCTCTGGCGAGCCCGGGCCAGGATGTCCCATGGGACCTGGTCGGCGTAGCGGGTGACGGTGGTGACGAAGACCACCAGATCGGCGGCCTCCAGCAATTCCACCGCCAACTCCCGGTTGGAGCGTTCCACACTGTCGAAGTCGGGGGCGTCGACGATGATCAACCCGGGGGCGACGGCTGGGTCGACCCGGATATCGAGCTGGTCCCGACCCGAGATCCCGGCGAGAGAGCCATCCTGGCGCACATTGGGGCTGTCGGCCGGGTGGACCAGCGCCACAGGACGTCGGGTGGTGGGGCGGATCAATCCCGACTCGGACAGCGGTCCACCGGCGATTGCGTTGAAGAGGCTCGACTTGCCCACCCCGGTCGATCCCAACAGCACCACCACTAGCGGGGCGGAGAGGTCGGCGGCCCGAGGGGCGACAAACTCGGCGACATGACGGCGCAGTTGTTCCGCTCGCTCCGCCCGGGCTGGGTCGGGCGCAGTCTCAACCCGACGAGCGAGTGCTGTGGCCAGGTCTGTCAGTGGCTTACTCAACTCCGCCACTGTATGGGCCCTCGCAAGGTTGAGCGTTCGGTCTGCGGGAACGGGAGCACGGAATCCAGGCTGCCCAGGGGCCGGCTTCTCGGTTGCGCACATGAACGGCGGGAAAGCATCTGCGTGGCCGAACCCATCAAAGAGGTCGAGTGCCCGGATGCGGCCGAGGAGCCGGCCTGAAGCTCCCATCGCCGGGTTGAAAGACTGCCTGTCCGGGTACCAGGTCGCCTATGTTTGAGCGGTTCTCGGGTTGGGTGTCTCGATCGTCGGGTCGACCGCTCACCTTCACCCTCTCAGTGGCTCTCGTGGCGGTATGGGCCGCTACAGGGCCCATCTTCGGGTTCAACGACACCTGGCAGCTGATAATCAACACCACGACGACGGTCATCACCTTCTGGATGGTCTTCGTGTTGCAGCACACTCAGAACAAAGACACCAAGGCAATCGAGTTGAAGCTGGACGAGCTAATACGCAAGATCAGCGGAACCGACGATAAGTTGATCGGGATCGAGGATGCCACCGATGCGACCCTCGATCACTTGAAAGACGGTCAGCAACCTTCGCGAGCTTGACCGTCGGACGGTAATAGTTGGTCCAACTCCGACACGGTCGACACCGCCGTAGACAGTCAAGCGCTACGGTCTGAGGACTCCCCGGAACCCGGCCTCGCGTCCCACCAGCTATCCGGCGGGACAACTCGGGGACGAGTTGTCCCGCCAGAGCCGGGGGGAATCAGAGCATGTCGTCCCGGGACTGCTCAGCCCTCGACGCTCCGATCGCGGTGGTGACCTTCTTCTCTTCTTCCGGCGGTGGTAGGACAGCTTTCATGCCGAGAGACTCGATCCACAGCTCCCGGGCCCATCCCATCGTGTGATAGAGGTGCATGTCCTCTTCTTCCTCCACCTGCTCGTAGGCGTCGGTGAGAACGCGCTTCGTGTCGCCGCTGGCCTTTTCAGCGATCCGGCCGATCAGTTCCCAGTTGGCGTGATCCTTGGTCTCGGCCTCGACTACACACTCTGCCGCCACCAATTGTGCCGCCACCCCATCGCCGGACTCTGATGCCATCTTCATGGCTTCGATCAGAGCGTGGCCCTTGTGACGCACCACGGCGCGCCCAGGCGTCTCCGTGCTGGTGTCCATGTCCAGGTCCTCGAACATCTGCTCGACGATGCGCACATGGTTCTCGGTCTCCGACAGATACTTCTCCCACTCCTTGCGGAGGTCGTCGTTGACGGCACAACTGATCGCCTTGCGGTAGATCTCGACCCCGCCAAGCTCGGTCTCCAAGGCCTGATACAACAACTCTCCTACTTGGGCATCGTTCACCCGAATCTCCTTTGTCTCTGGATGCGCCGAAGTACCCGCAGGCAACCGGTGACAAACCAAATTGCAGGTTGGGTTCCCCGCATCGCCCGGGTTGCGTCCCGAGGCTTCCCTTTCGCTCTCGACATCGAGGGTCGAGACTCGACACGTCTGGTCTTGCACACCGACCACCTCGGTGGACACAGGCAAACTGTTCTGTCGGCCCTGCCACATCCAAGAGCACCTCAAGGAGCGGCTCCGCCGACGTATCCGATCACGAACGTAGGGGTGGTGGCCCCCCAATCCTCGACACCCCGACGACCTAGATCCGAAAACGAGGCGAGGCGAGCAATTCGGTGTCTTCAGGTGTGGCGACGGGCGATGTGAAGCCGAAGGGCCCCACTTATGCCTTTCAACTCGACGGGCCCAATCTCCTCGAAGGACACCGGTGCCCCATCCGCTGCTTCCACGACCTCCTGACTCACCACCACCTCGCCGGGCCTGGCGTAATCCGAGATCCTGGCCGCGAGGTTGACCGTACGTCCGAAGTAGTCACCGTCCTGGAAGATCACCGGCCCCGCGTGGAGTCCGACGTGGGCAGGAGGCAGATCGTCGTTGGCGACTCCCTCGACCATCTCGAGAGCCGCGAGCACGGCGCCACCGGGTTCGGTGAAATACAGCATCACCCCGTCCCCGAGCCACTTCACCGGTTGGCCACCATGTTCCTGGGAGGACCGTCGGACCAGGCGTTCGAGCTTGGTGGCTACATCCGCAGCGGCCTCATCGCCATGCTCCTCAGTCAGCCGCGTGTACCCGGTGATGTCGAGGAAGCAGATCGCCGGCGGGCGATGCAGCCGACTGAACAGATCGGCACGCTCCAATGCGCCCTCGACCGCCTCGGCGAAACCCTGTCTCCAGGCATGTTCCTGCTGTCCGTGGTAGATGGCGAGAAGTGCCTGCTCGCGAAGAGGAGCCATGCGGGACCCCAGGTCGGCCTGGGCAACCATCATCTCGCCCTCCGTCATGCCGGCCTCTATCAGGGGCTGTGCGACCTCCGACCTCCAGTAGTCCGTCTCGGTCTCAGCGATCCGGCGCAGACTCGATGCGTCGAGTCGCAGCCACCGTTCGATGATCGCCGGGCGGAACCCCTTCGATAGCTGAAGTTCGATCGCCGGTACGACCGACAATTCGTCTTCGCGGACGAGATCCTCGGGCCCGGGCTCAGCGAAGCCGATTGCCTCTCGGACCGTCTTCAGGAGGTCCATCGGGATACCCGTTTTCGCGCTCAATTCGCGGAACGTGATGGTGCTCACCCCGGGGAACCGATCGAAGGCGGCAACGTCCATGAAGGAGAAGGAGAGTGATCCGTTACGGACTGCAGCGCCCATCCCCTCGACGGGGATGCCAGACCGCTCCAGGCTGTGCACCCAACGGGCTGCGAGTACGTCTCCAGAGGAGAATCCGTCGCCGGTGTCGGTCAGGATCCCGAGCTCGACCAGCCGTTGGACGTAGTCAGGGTCGACACCGGCCCTTTGGGCGACCTCCTGAGGCGAGTATCCCTTCACGCCTCCGCCATCATATAGCACGGCCCGCGTGGTGCCTCCGGCCCTCCGCGCGCTGACGACGAGCTGCCGGCACCCATTCGTCGAAGCCCTCCGCCTACCGATCGACAGTCGCTCCGTGGGCCTCTGGTGTCGAACTGTCATCTACTTCTCCGTGTCGAGCCATGTACCCGGAGACGATGGATTCCTCCGTGCGGTCGAGATGATGCAGCCAGGCATCGATGAAGGAGTCCAGATCTCCTCTCGAGGCCACTGTGAGAACGCGGTCGTGCTCCACGTTCGCTTCTTCGACGGAGCCGAAGACCAGGATGTAGAGCCGTTGATATCGCTCCGATGTCTGCCAGACGAGCGTGAGCAGCTTGGTCGACCAAGGCGTGAGGCCGGGTTCGAGGAAGTACCAGTGATATCGCCTGTGCACAGCCCACCACCGGCTGTCGGCTTGACTCGGAGCCAACCTCAACAACTCTTCGTAGATCCTCCTGGCCCCGTCGAGGAACTCGGCTGTGTAATGAGGGAACGCACGGCGGATTGCGTCGACTTCGATGAGCCGTCTGAGCCGGTAGAGGTCGAGAAGCTCGTCGAGGTCGACGCCGGAGACGATCACACTCTGACCGGGACGGGACACGACCAAGGACTCTGCCTCCAGCGCGCGCAATGCCTCTCGAATGGGGATGTGGCTAACGCCGAGCCGCTCGACGAGGTCGCGCACCACAATGGGTGCTCCTGGCGCTATGGCTCCGGAAAGAATCTCAACGCGTAGCTTGGTTGCGACCTGTTGGGACAGGCTGACTTGCTCGATCCTGTCGGGATTCTCGGACGCCTGATTCATGGTTTCGCTCCGGATGCCAACCCGGATGGCACCGTAGCCCGATCGTGGGCCACGCGACCTGTGAGCGTTTCCGTCTTCCTCACGAGTGACGTGGGGTCGGTCATTCCGCGTTGGGCGCCTTCCATGATTGGAAGCGTCGCTCCAGACCACCGAGCGATCCGATGATGACTGCTCCGAGAGCGGCGACCACGATTACTGCCGCCAGCATGTTGGCGGTCCGGAAGTATTGCGATTCGGTCTGGATGATTCCCCCCAGACCGGTGAGATCGAGAAAGATCTCCGCCACTATGACTCCGACCAGTGCCCGTCCTGCCCCTATCCGCAACCCGGCGACGACGTAGGGCACCGACGCAGGCATGATCACGTGCCGGATGAGGTCGCGTTCCGAGGCGCCCATAGACCGGGCAACCTCGACGAGGTCGGGTCTGGCATTGCGTACCCCAATGGCGGTGTTGAGGATGATCGGGATCACAGTGCCCAGCCATATCAGGAAGACACGCCCTACATATCCAACCCCGAACCAAATGATCACCAATGGAACGATCACCACACGCGGTGTGGCGTAGACGGCGTCGATATAGGGCTCGAGAAGACGTGAAAGGGTCGATCGGCGCCCCAGTAGAACGCCGACTATCAAACCAACAACCACCGAGAGGAGGTACCCGACGGTCAGTGCGTTCATAGTGATGAGGAAGGCTCGTAGAAGGCGGCCGTCGGCGGTGAGCTCGACGAACGCACTCGCAACGCGGGATGGAGGCGAGAAGAGGATCGGGTTCACGGCACGACCGAACAGCTCCCACGCCGTGAGAAAGAGGACCGCTGCGACGGCCGGCAGGAACCAGCTTCTGATCACCAACCCCCGCAGGAACGAACCCCCCTCAGCTGGCGGGTCTTCTAGTTCTGCGGCTTCTGCTCCGGCAGGCGACCTGATCTGGCTCAAGCTATTGACTCTCCCGGTCCTGGCCCTTCACCCCGGGCTGATCGCCCGGGGTGAAGAACCCTGTCCGTTGGGAACTACTGCCCGCATCCCATGGCGGCAGCCTCTTCGAGGTAGCTGGTGTCGACAACTGCCTCGACCTCGATCGGTTGGGAGATGTCGCCAGTCTCCACCATGGCCTCCATCAGACCCTGCATGCCTCTCGTCGAGAGGACCTCGGCCGGATCGGTCGGGTACATGCCGACATCGATGGCGAAGTCGTAGAGCTCCCCTATTGCGTCTTCGTCCGCACCCTCTATGAGTTCGAGGCCGTAGTCGATGAACCGCTGCCGGTCTTCCTGGGCCCACTTATTGGCCTCAAGGTTGGCGCAGGCGACGCCGAGAGCGGCGTCCGGATTCTCTGCCCAGAAGTCGGCGAGGCCGAAGTAGACCGAAGACGGGTAGTCGGGAACCGTCTCTGCCAAGCGCACAACTATCTGGGCCTCATCGGTCTGCGACGCCAGCTGGAACCAGTCATCGACCCCGATCGTGGCCGCATCGACATTCCCGGAGAGCAGCGCTGCGGCCCGGTCGGGGCTACCGCCGACCTGAACGAAGCTGACCCCGGACTCGGGATCTATCCCCTCGTCCTCGAGGACGAATCGAGTCAACAGGGCGTCGAAACCGGCTGGCCCGGACATGCCGATAGTGGCTCCCGCTAGATCAGCCACGGTTGTGATGTCACCAGTGGCGACCAGGACGTACTCCTGCTTGGCCACCAGGCTGCCGATGCCGACGGGCATCGCTCCTTCGGCGGCACCCAGTATCAACTCGTCGGCTCCGTGTGGCGCCAGGTTGGTCTGTTCCGCTACGAGGGCTTGGACGCCGGGAATGTTGGTGAGAGTCACCGGCTCAACGCTCGCGCCCCACTCGACCAGAAGGTCGAAGGCATAGAACTGGGGGATCAACAGCGCCGACGGCTGTGACGTGCTCGGGATGTACTCGATCCCGGTCAAGTCCACCATGGCCTCACCCGTCTCGCTCCCGCTCGTGGTGGTGGTGTCGTCGGCAGGCGCCTCCGTGGTGGTGGTGTCGTCGGCAGGCGCCGTGGTCGCGGCATCGTCTCCGGCCGTCGTGGTTGTCGATTCCGTGTCGCCTCCACAGGCCGCCAACACGACCGCCAGCCCGGCCAGTACAACCAGCCAGTGACTTCCTGGCCTGTTCCTTCTTCGCTCCATGGTCATTCCTCCTCTTGTTTGTGCCCGGGTCATACTTGGGCCCAGCAACTCTGTGTCTTCGCTGTCGACACCGGGCTGTCATGCAGTCGCTGAGACCCTCCAGTAACGAACTCGCTTTTCGACGTATCCGAACAACTTGGTGAGGCCGATGCCGAGCAGAGGCAGCGGCAGGATCGCGGCCAGCAGAAAGTCGGTCCGGAACACGGCTCCGTACGAGGAGATCAAAGCCCCGATTCCGCCCAGCCGTAGATAGACCTCGGCAATGGCCATCCCAACGATCCCCCGTCCAATGCCCAGGCGGATCCCGGCCAGAATGAAGGGAGTGGCCGCGGGAACCACCACCCTGCGCAGCATCCCAAATTCGCTCGAGACACCGAAGGCGGTCGCCACCTCGATGAGGTCGGAGGGAGCATCACGGACTCCGGTATAGGTATTGATCAGGATCGGGAAGAACGCGGCCAGGAACACGACGACTACCCGTCCCAGCAATCCAAAGCCGAACCAGACGAGCACCAGAGGCACCAGCGCAACGACGGGGAGGGCGTAGAGACCGTTGAAATAGGGGCTGAAAGTGCGGTTCATCACCTTGTAACGACCGACGACGATCCCAAAGAACACACCCAGAGCGACTGCTGTCGTGAAGCCGATCGCCAGCAGTTGCAGGCTTTCCAGCAATGCCGGGATCAGCGAGCCATCAACCACTATGGAAACCACGGCAGTGATCACGGCCGCCGGGCCGGGCAGCAGCACCGGCTCGTCGACGATGTTGGCGTAGATCTCCCAAACCGAGAAGAGCACCAGGGCGAAGAGCAGATGACGCAGCCAGAACCGCTCGATCAGCACGCGACGCCCGAAATCAATCATCGGAGAGGATCTCCTTCTCCTGCTCCAGGTCCTCGCGGAGCATCTGCCAGATCTCGTGCCGCACTTCGGTGAACGCCTTCTCGGCGCGGACGTCGTAGTCCCAACGCGGGCGCGGTAGTTCGACATCGATGGACGTCCGAATCCTGCCTGGCCCGCGAGTGAGGACCACCACTCGGTCGGCAAGGGTGACGGCCTCGTCGAGATCGTGGGTGACGAACATCACCGTCTTGCCCGAGTCTGACCACAATCTGAGCAACTCTTCTTGCATCAGTTCCCGAGTCTGAGCGTCGATAGCCCCGAAGGGCTCGTCCATCAGCAGAATCTCCGGATCGGTGACCAGGGCGCGGGCCAAACCCACCCTCTGCTGCATTCCGCCTGAGAGTTGATGAGGCATTGCGTCCTCGAACCCGCCCAGCCCCACTTTCTCGATGAACTCTCGTGCAAGCTCGTCCGCTCGAGCCTGGTCCATTCTGCGAACCACCAGGGGCAGCTTCACGTTGTCCAGGACGTTTTTCCACGGGAAGAGCCCGAAACTCTGAAACACCATGGCCCGCTCCCGGCCAGGCCCATGAATCGGCTCACCGTCG
>Ga0214468_1000801_pt1 | contig 10046 bp, 3 predicted proteins | sample RVTome_9_FD_187334 | JGI IMG/M metagenome (GOLD analysis project Ga0214468, IMG submission 187334) | Soil microbial communities from uranium-contaminated site in the Upper Colorado River Basin, Wyoming, United States - RVT155D38 HiSeq ...
TAAGGGTTCGAGACGAATCTTGACGTGGCCGAATTGTCCGCGGCCGCCACTTTGGCGTATAAAGCGCCCCTCGCTCTCGGTCGCCTGACGAACCGTTTCGCGGTACGCCACTTGCGGACGCGACACATTGGCACCGACCTGAAATTCCCGGCGCAAGCGATCTACCAGGATCTCCAGATGCAATTCGCCCATGCCCGCAATAATGGTCTGCCCGGTGTCGCCATCAATCCGCACTTGGAATGTCGGGTCTTCCCGAGACATTTTGTTGAGGGCACCCCCCAATTTATCGCTATCGGTCTTGGTCTTGGGTTCGATCGCCACCGCGATCACCGGATCGGGAAACGTCATCGATTCCAGAATGATCCCATGATCGGCGTCGCAAAGCGTATCCCCGGTAATCGACTGTTTGAGGCCAACGACCGCCCCGATATCACCGGCGCGTAGCTCCTCTACCTCATCGCGTTTGTTGGCGTGCATCTGCACCAGACGCCCCACCCGCTCCCGCTTGTCCCGCGACGCGTTGTACACATAGGAGCCGGATTCCACGATGCCGGAATACACCCGGATAAACACCAACTGACCCACGTACGGATCCGTCAACACTTTAAACGCCAGAGCGGCAAAAGGTTCCTCATCCGACGGGGTACGCGACACGGCTTTGCCGCTTCCCGGCTCCACTCCCGCAATCGGCGGCACATCGAGCGGCGAGGGCAAGTAGTCGACAATACCATCTAATAACAACTGCACGCCCTTGTTGCGAAAGGCGGTGCCACAAAACACCGGCGTAAACAGATTGCTAATCGTGCCCCGGCGAATCACCCGCTGCAGTAATGCGGACGGCAGTTCCTCATCGCTGAGATAGCGCTCCATGATCTCCTCATCATGGTCGGCAAGTGCTTCGATCATCTGCTGCCGATACGCCTCCGCCTCCGCCTGATAGGCCTCCGGAATAGCCGTAGTATGAAAGGCCGCGCCGAGCCCCTCTTCTTCCCACACTACCGCTTGCATACGGATCAGGTCGATGACGCCCTGAAACGTCTCTTCTGTTCCCAAGGGCAACTGCACGATGAGGGTTCGGGCGCCGAGCCGCTCCTGCATCATAGTGACGGCATGAAAAAAATCCGCTCCGGCCCGGTCCATCTTGTTGATGAACGCAATTCGGGGCACATGGTATTTTTCCGCCTGACGCCAGACGGTTTCGGACTGCGGCTCAACCCCGCCGACGGCACAAAAGAGACCGACGACACCGTCCAAGACACGCAAGCTACGCTCCACCTCGGCGGTAAAATCCACATGGCCCGGCGTGTCGATAATATTGATTCGGTGATCGTGCCAGAAACATGTGGTCGCAGCAGATGTGATCGTGATGCCACGCTCCTGTTCCTGCACCATCCAATCCATGATGGCAGCGCCTTCATGCACCTCGCCCATGCGATGGGACTTACCTGTATAGTAGAGAATCCGCTCTGTCGTCGTGGTTTTACCCGCATCGATATGAGCAATAATGCCGATATTACGCGTCTTTTCAAGCGAGACTAAGCGTGACACGAAACTTCACCTCTAGCTTGCGCAGCAAAGATCCATAATAGGACAGGGGCACACAGGTGCCCCCGACAACAGCAATTTCAAAACCGAGAATCCGAGACGGAAATCAAAAAAGACGGAGAGAACGGCTAGAAGCCACAGTGGACGGAAAGAGCGCAGCAAGCTTACCAGCGGTAATGGGCAAACGCCTTATTAGCCTCTGCCATCCGATGCGTATCTTCCTTCCTCTTGACCGAATTCCCTGTATTATTATACGCATCAAGTAATTCCGCTGCCAAACGCGGGCCCATGCCTCGCTCACCGCGAGACCGTGCACTCCCAATCAGCCAACGCAGACTTAACGCCACGCGCCGAGCCGGCGTCACCTCCACCGGAATCTGATAAGTCGACCCCCCCACCCGGCGCGACTTGACTTCAAGCACTGGCTTCACATTTTCCACCGCCTGCTTGAAGACCTTCAACGGCTCCTCACCGGTCCTCTCGTGTACAATATCAAATGCACCATAGACAATACGTTGCGCCAGGCTCTTCTTCCCCCGTTTCATGATCATATTGACACAATTGGTGACAAGTGTATCACCATACTTTGGGTCCGGCGCCACCGGGCGCTTGCCCACCACTTGTCTACGTGGCATGCGCAATCTCCAAAAAAAAAACGAAAAGGCAGCGCCACGATCGCGGGCACCGCCTCTTGTTCAACCACTTATGACTTCTTCGCCCCGTATTTTGAGCGAGCTTGCTTGCGATTCTGTACACCCATCGTGTCCAAGGTGCCACGGATAATATGGTACCGCACCCCCGGCAAATCCTTAACACGGCCGCCACGGATCAACACGATCGCGTGTTCTTGCAAGTTATGGCCGACGCCCGGAATATACGCCGTCACCTCGATGCCGTTCGTCAGCCGCACGCGCGCCACTTTACGCAGCGCCGAGTTCGGTTTCTTCGGGGTCGACGTATACACACGCGTACATACCCCTCGTTTCTGCGGATTAGCCTGCAATGCCGGGCTCGCAGTTTTCTTCTTGATTTGCCTGCGGCCCTTGCGCACAAGCTGGTGAATCGTCGGCATGAAGCCCCTTTCTATTTACCACGTGAGCCGTAAGTTGTACCACGACTCACGCACGCTGTCAAGGGATTAGTCAGCGGCCTCGCTATCGTGGCTTTCCGCCCCCACCAGCGCATCACCCGCCGCGCCATTATGCCCGCTTGCTCCCACCGGCACCTCGGCGGGGCTGAGGATTTCAACCGGATCACCGCTAAAGCTAATCACGATGTTGTCCTGATGCTGTACAATGCCCGTTCCCGCCGGCACAATGCGGCCCATAATGACATTCTCTTTGAGACCTCGGAGGCGGTCGACCATCCCTCCCACCGATGCTTGCGTCAAGACGCGCGTCGTTTCTTGGAAAGACGCCGCCGAAATAAAACTTTCCGTGCTCAGCGACGACTTGGTGATCCCTAAGAGAATCGGTTTGCCGCGTGCCGGCGTGCCACCTTCTTGCGTGATGGCCTGGTTGTGGCGGTTAAAAATGGTCTTGGCCACTTGTTCGCCCACCAGAAAATCCGTGTCGCCCGGTTCCTCGATCACCACCCGCTTGAGCATCTGCTTGACAATCACCTCGATGTGCTTGTCATTGATCTGCACGCCCTGCAAGCGGTACACCTCTTGGATTTCATTCACCAGATATTTCTGCAGTTCTTTCTCACCCAGAATATCCAGGATGTCGTGCGGATTGGCGGCGCCGTCCATCAGCGGCTCGCCCGCCGCGACGCGGTCGCCTTCATGCACGTTAACATATTTGCCACGTGGCACGAGATACTCACGCGCCTCGCCGCTTTCACTCTCCACCACCACTTTGCGAGCCCCACGCTGGAAACCGGCGAAATGCACCGTGCCGTCGATTTCCGAAATGATCGCTTGCTCCTTCGGCTTGCGCGCCTCAAAGAGTTCGGCTACACGCGGCAGCCCACCCGTAATGTCCTTGGTCTTAGTGGTTTCACGCGGAATCTTGGCGATCACATCACCAGCCGATACCCCCTCGCCTTCGAGCACCGAAATGTGCGCGCCAGCGGGCAAGAGGTAGCGCCCCTGAGTGGCATTCTCCGCATCTTTGACCGAAATGCGGGGTTGACGCTTTTCGTCGTAATGCTCCAGGATGACCTTTTGCGACAAACCGGTCTGCTCGTCGACCTCTTCTTGCATGGTCACGCCTTCGACAATATCGCCGTACGCTACCCGGCCATCCACTTCCGCCAGAATCGACAGCGTGTACGGATCCCACTCCACCAATTTCTCACCGCGTTCCACCGACTGGCCATCTTTGACGCGCAAGCGCGCCCCGTAGACGATCTGATAGCGCTCCTTTTCACGCCCTTGATCGTCCTGGATCACCAGGGTGCCATTGCGATTCATCACCACAATCGCCCCGTCACGGCTGATCACGGTGCGCAGATTTTGATAATACGCCACGCCGCTGTTTTTCGCCTGCAGCGTGCTCTGCTCCACCTGGCGGCTCGCGGTGCCACCGATGTGGAACGTCCGCATCGTCAGCTGCGTGCCGGGTTCACCGATCGACTGCGCCGCGATCACCCCGATAGCCTCACCAATCTCCACCAAGCCGCCGGTGGACAGATTGCGGCCATAACACATGATGCACACGCCCGTATCCAATTCGCACGTCAACACCGAGCGAATTTCGACCCGCTCGATACCGGCGTTCTCAACCCGCTCCGCCGCCGCTTCGTCAATCAGCGTATTGCGGCCCACCAGGAGTTCGCCGGTGTAGGGATCGACGATCGCCTCAGCCGCCACGCGGCCCAGAATACGCTCACCCAGGGGTTCAATAATTTCACCACTTTGCACCAGCGCCGTCGCCGTAATGCCGTTCAGCGTGCCGCAGTCCGGCGTCACCGCGATAATATCCTGCGCCACATCCACGAGACGGCGGGTCAGATAGCCCGAATTCGCCGTTTTCAGCGCCGTATCCGCCAAGCCCTTGCGCGCCCCGTGCGTCGAGATGAAGTACTGCAACACGGTTAGACCCTCGCGGAAATTGGCCGTGATCGGCGTCTCCATGATCTCGCCGCTTGGCTTCGCCATCAAGCCGCGCATACCGGCCAACTGCCGGATCTGCTGCGGGCCGCCACGCGCCCCGGAATCCGCCATGACGTAGATCGGGTTGAAATCCCGCTGCATCGGGGCCCCATTCTCCCCGTACATCACTTCTAGGTCTTCGCGCTCTAAATCCTTGAACATCTCATTGGACACCTGTTCCGTCACCTGCGCCCAAATATCGATAACCTTGTTATAGCGTTCGCCATTGGTAATCAAACCCTCGCGGTATTGACTCTCCACCTCGACCACTTCCTGACGCGCCTGCTCCACCAGCGGATCTTTCATCGCCGGGATATGCATGTCGTCAATGCCGATGGACAACCCAGACTTGGTGGCATAGTGAAAGCCCATTTCCTTCAGGTCTTCCAGCAGTCGCACCGTCCGCTCCTTGCCCAGGTGCTGGTAGCACGCCGCGACGAGATCGCTCAACGCCCCCTTGTCCATCTGCCGGTTAACACGGTCGAAACCCAGCTCCGTCGGCACCACTTCGTGCAACAGCACACGGCCCATCGTGGTCGAGACCACCTCGCCGCCGATCCGTACCCGGATGCGGGCTTGTAACCCCACTTCGTGGGCGTCAAACGCAATGCGGGCTTCCTGTGGGCTGGCAAACAGTTTGTCCTCGCCTTTAGCCCTGCCGCGTTCTTTGGTCAAGTAGTAGCAGCCCATGATAATATCTTGACTCGGCACGGCAAGCGGCTTGCCGTGCGCCGCCGACAAGATATTGTTCACCGACAGCATCAACATCTTGGCCTCGACCTGCGCTTCGACCGACAACGGCACGTGTACGGCCATCTGATCGCCGTCAAAATCGGCGTTGAAGGCGGTACAGACCAACGGATGAATGCGAATTGCCTTGCCCTCGACCAGCACCGGTTCAAACGCCTGAATCCCTAAACGGTGCAGGGTCGGAGCGCGATTCAGCAACACCGGATATTCGCGGATGATCTCGTCGAGCACATCCCACACCTCCGGGCGCTCTTTTTCGACCATCTTCTTGGCGCTCTTAATCGTATTGACGTGCCCGCGCTCTTCCAGCTTATTGTAGATAAACGGCTTGAAGAGCTCGATGGCCATCTTTTTCGGCAGCCCGCACTGGTGCAGCTTGAGCTCCGGCCCCACCACGATGACGGAGCGACCGGAATAATCGACGCGCTTGCCGAGCAGGTTCTGACGAAACCGGCCTTGCTTGCCCTTCAGCATATCGCTCAGCGATTTGAGCGGCCGCTTGTTCGGACCACGCAACGCTCGTCCCCGGCGGCCATTGTCGAAAAGCGCATCCACCGCTTCTTGCAACATGCGCTTTTCATTGCGAATGATAATATCCGGCGCGCGCAACTCCTGCAGCCGGATCAGCCGGTTGTTGCGGTTGATCACGCGGCGATACAAATCGTTCAAATCCGAGGTGGCGAAGCGCCCGCCATCGAGCGGCACCAGCGGCCGCAACTCGGGCGGAATCACCGGAATCACTTCTAGCACCATCCACTCGGGCCGGTTGCCGGACTTACAAAACGCGTCCACTACTTTGAGGCGTTTGACGACCTTTTTGCGCTTCTGCAGGGAAAACGACTCGCGCATCTCGATGCGCAACGCCTCGGCCAATTCCTCCATATTGATACGGCGCAACAACTCGCGGATCGCTTCCGCTCCCATGCCCGCCTCAAAACTGCCTGGCCCGAACTCTTTCACCACCTCGCGATAGCGCTCTTCCGTGAGCAGCTCTTTTTCTTTCAAGCCCGTCTCACGCGGGTCGATCACGACGTAATTCTCGAAGTAGAGAATGCGCTCAAGTTCCCGCAGCGACATGTCTAGCAGAATGCCAATCCGGCTTGGCACGCCCTTGAAAAACCACACGTGGGACACCGGGCAAGCCAGCTCGATATGGCCCAGGCGCTCGCGCCGCACCTTGGATTGGATCACCTCCACGCCGCAGCGTTCACAGACGACGCCGCGGTGTTTCATGCGCTTGTACTTGCCGCAATTGCATTCCCAATCTTTCACCGGGCCGAAAATCTTGGCGCAAAACAGGCCATCGCGTTCCGGCTTGAAGGTGCGGTAATTAATCGTTTCCGGCTTTTTCACCTCCCCGTGAGACCATGAGCGAATTTTCGCTGGCGACGCGATACGAATCCGAATCGCACCGAACGAAGTGGGATCCTTGGGCTTCTCAAACAAGTTGAAAATGCTATCCAAAGGGGCTCTCCTTCCATCTGTAAAACCGGTCGCCTGCGAACCGGTCACCTACAGACTGGCTACCTGCAACACCGAACGTGCATCGCCAGTGCCCGGCAACCGGCTGGGAGTATTTTCAGGGGTCGGACAAAATTAAATTTATAGTCTTCCGTGGGCGATTTGATAAACTCAATTTTGTCTCGATCTTATATCGCAACCAAATGCCGGCCATTACTCCGACATCTCTTCGAGTGGCTCATCCGAAGGCAGCTCAGCCGCTTCCAGCAACTCTACATCCAATGCCAAACTCTGTAACTCCTTCACGAGTACATTGAACGATTCGGGCAGACTGGCTTCCAAGGTATTTTCACCTTTGACAATGGCCTCGTACATCCGCGTACGGCCCACCACATCGTCAGATTTCACCGTTAACATCTCTTGCAGGGTGCGTGCCGCCCCGTAGGCTTCTAACGCCCAAACCTCCATCTCTCCCAGGCGCTGGCCGCCAAATTGCGCTTTGCCGCCGAGCGGCTGTTGCGTCACAAGCGAGTACGGTCCGGTCGAACGCGAGTGAATCTTGTCATCCACCAAGTGGTGCAGCTTCATCATATAAATCTGACCGACAACCACTTTTTGGTCAAATTCTTCGCCCGACTTGCCGTCATACAACGTCACCCGCCCATCCTCGGGCAGGGCTGCTTCGCTTAACGCCTTGCGAATATCAGTCTCCGTCGCCCCATCAAAGACCGGCGAGGCGACATCCCAGTGCAGCTCTTTAGCCGCCCATCCGAGATGGGTCTCCAGAATCTGACCCACATTCATACGAGACGGCACCCCGAGTGGGTTGAGGATCAGATCGACCGGCGTGCCATCCTCCATGTACGGCATGTCTTCTTCTGGCACCACAATCGATACCACACCCTTGTTGCCGTGGCGCCCGGCCATTTTATCTCCGACACTGAGCTTGCGTTTCATCGCCACCGAGACCTTGACCATCTTAATCACACCAGGCGGCAACTCATCGCCCCGATGCAGCCGGAAAATCTTTTCCTCAAGCATCGACTGCAGCACTTGCACCTGCTGCCCCGCCGAGGCCTCAATTTCCTGCCAGCGCTCGGCAATCATCTCCATGTTCGCCACCGAGACAGCCGCCAGTTCCCGTCCCGACAAGGGCGCCAGCGTAGCGGCGGTCAACGCGTCGCCGTCCGCCGCCAACACCGCTCCGGTAGAGGCGTCGTACACCTCGCCGACGGCGGTGTGGCCCACCAGCAACTGGCGCCACTTCTTATCCCGCTCCTCTTCAACGATTTTGATTTCGTCGCTGAAATCTTTTTGGATGCGGGCCGCTTCTTCCTCCTCAATGGCCAACATGCGCGCATCTTTCTCCGCCCCGCGGCGCGAAAACACCCGCACGCCGACAACGATCCCTTCTACCCCCGGCGGCACGGTCAGCGACGTGTCGCGCACGTCGCCCGCTTTTTCGCCAAAGATCGCTTTGAGCAGCTTTTCTTCGGGACTGAGTTGGGTTTCGCCTTTCGGCGTAATCTTGCCCACCAGGATATCGCCCGCCGAGACTTTTGCCCCGATGCGGATAATGCCGCTGTCATCGAGATCCTTTAGGGCCTCTTCACCGACATTGGGAATATCGCGCGTAATCTCCTCTTTACCTTGTTTCGTGTCGCACGCTTCCACATCGAACTCTTCGATATGAATCGAGGTAAAGATATCTTCCTTGACGACCCGCTCGCTAATGACGATCGCATCCTCAAAGTTGTAACCGCCCCACGGCATAAACGCGACGATAATATTGCGGCCTAGAGCGAGTTCGCCGTGCTCCGTCGCCGGACCGTCGGCCAGAATCTGCCCCTTCTTGACCCGATCGCCCAGCGTCACCACTGGCCGCTGGTTAATGCAGGTGCTTTGGTTCGAGCGCTGATACTTCACTAGCGAATAAATATCGACTCGAGGCTCACCGCCCTCGCCATCCTCATCTACCCGCACCACGATGCGCGTGGCATCCACATTCACCACTTCACCCGCCGTCTTGGCCAACACCACAGCCCCCGAATCGCGCGCCGCCACCGCTTCCATGCCGGTACCGACAATCGGCGCTTCAGTGCGCAACAACGGCACCGCCTGACGTTGCATATTGGAGCCCATCAGCGCCCGGTTGGCGTCATCGTTTTCCAAAAACGGAATGAGCGATGCGGCCACGCTGACCAACTGCTTCGGCGACACGTCCATGTAGTCGATTTGCGGCGGCGGCACGAGGATAAATTCGCCGCCGCGCCGGGCTTGGATCAGATCGCGCACATAGGCGCCGTCGTCCGTAATTTCCGCATTCGCCTGGGCGATGACGTAGCGATCCTCCTCAATCGCCGAAAGAAATTCGATCTCATCCGTCACCCGCCCCTCCTCAACTTTGCGGTACGGGGTTTCGATGAAGCCAAAGCGATTCACCCGGGCGTATGTGCTCAAAGAGGCGATCAGACCGATGTTCGGCCCTTCCGGCGTTTCGATCGGACAGATGCGCCCATAGTGCGTCGGATGCACATCGCGCACCTCAAACCCGGCCCGGTCGCGTGTCAATCCACCCGGTCCTAAGGCCGATAAGCGCCGCTTGTGGGTGATCTCGGAAAGCGGATTGGTCTGGTCCATGAATTGCGACAGCTGACTGCTGCCAAAAAATTCTTTAACCGCCGCCGTCACGGGCTTCGAGTTAATCAGATCATGCGGCATTGCGGTTTCGAGATCGTGAATGCTCATGCGCTCCCGAATCGTGCGCTCCATGCGCACCAGCCCGATGCGCAGTTGATTTTCCAGTAGCTCACCCACCGAGCGCACGCGCCGGTTGCCCAGGTGATCAATATCATCCACTGCTCCATCGCCCTGGCGCAGGGTCAGGAGATAGCGCACCACCTCGATGATATCCTCCGTCGTCAACATGCGGGTTTCAAGCGGCAAATCGAGCCCCAACTTCGTATTCAGCTTGAGCCGGCCAATGCGCGACAAATCGTAGCGTTTCGGATTGAAAAACAAATTGTCGAAAAACATCTTGGCCGTTTCCGGCGTCGGAATGTCACCAGGTCGCAGACGCCGATAAATTTCCAGCAGGGCATCTTCCTGGGCCCCAATGCGGTCGGCGGACAACGTCAACCGCAACGAGATATCCGTCCGCAGCGTGTCCAGGTAGAGCAACTGGAATTCCGTG
>Ga0214468_1000802_pt1 | contig 10042 bp, 11 predicted proteins | sample RVTome_9_FD_187334 | JGI IMG/M metagenome (GOLD analysis project Ga0214468, IMG submission 187334) | Soil microbial communities from uranium-contaminated site in the Upper Colorado River Basin, Wyoming, United States - RVT155D38 HiSeq ...
CGGCGCTGATCGCGGGAACGCTCGCCGACGCCGGCGAGGGAGGACGAGGGATGGCTGCGACCAATGCCGACTGGGCCGCCGCCGTGCTCTACAACGGCCTCGCCCGATACGATCAGGCGATGGCCGCGGCCGAGCGCGCCACCTCCGCAACGTTCGAGCCGTTCGTCTCCGTGTGGGCGCTGCCTGAGCTCGTCGAGGCCGCCGCGCGTGCAGGGGACGCCGGACGCGCTCGCGATGCACTCGAGCGGCTGGCCGAGACGACGCAGCCCTGCGGCACGGAATCCGCGCTCGGCATCGAGGCCCGTAGCCGGGCACTCGTGAGCGAGAGCGGGGCGGCTGACGACCACTACCGCGAAGCCATCGAGCGCCTGGTCATGACCCCGCTCCGTCCAGAGCTCGCCCGCGCGTACCTGCTCCACGGCGAGTGGCTTCGTCGAGAAGGTCGACGAGTCGATGCGCGGCAGCAGTTGCGAAACGCCTACGACCTGTTCGTCTCGATCGGCATGGAGGCCTTCGCGGGCCGCGCTCGCCGCGAGCTCGTCGCCACTGGCGAGCACGTCCGCAAGCGCGGCGTCGAGAACCGTGACGCCCTGACACCCCAGGAGGAGCAGATCGCCCGCCTCGCTCGAGAAGGGCATTCGAATCACGAGATCAGCGCTCAGCTCTTCCTGAGCCCGCGGACCGTCGAGTGGCACCTCCGGAAGGTATTCGCCAAGCTCGGAATCGCGTCCCGAAGAGACCTCCGCCAGGCGATGCCATTCGCACCCGGGACGGCCCTTCCGAGCTAGCGATTCGCGGCTTCGATCATCCGCCTGTTGCCGTCGTCGTCCCCTCCTGGAGGATCCACCCGTTGCCGTCCGGATCTCGGAACAGGGCGAACGACGCGTAGTCACGACGAACCGGGTCGGGGCCGAGCACCGCGCAGGCGGGTGACAGCCGGTAGAAGACCCCGTCCACGTCATGGAAGACCGGACAGACGTCGACGTTCCGGTCGAGAAGCTCGGCCCGGGCTGCCTCGATATCGCGGACGACGAGGTGCACGCCCTGCAGGGACCCGGGGGCGGCCCCGGTGACGCCCGTGCCGAAGATGATCGAGGCCGCCGAGCCCGGAGGCGTGAACTGGACGACCCGGAACCCCTCTCCGGACGCGTAGTCGACGTCCTCGTGGAACCCGATCGACCGGTAGAACGCCTTCGCGCGGTCGATGTCCGATACCGGAACGATGACGACCTCGAGCTTCATGTCCACGGGCGCGTTCCTCTTGGCCTCGCCGAGTGCGGCCATACCGCTGCCTCCCCCCCCGATCGATCCTCGCCGATGCTGCTGACCGATCGCGCCCGTGAAACCCACTGGTTCGCCCGTGACCGCGAGCGCGCGGCGCTTCGTCGTTCGGGTGTTCCAGCGTCGTGGGCGGACGTCGGCATCAGCCGGGCCCCCGGCACCTGACCGGATCGGCTCGATCTGGCCCCAGACCCGTGTGACGACCAGTCGAATCCACGGGCGCGAATCAGGCCCTTCCAGGGTCACCGTGGCGATCTCTTCAGTCCGCTGGGGGACCACCACGGGAGGTAGCCATGACCGCAGCAATACCAGCACCGTCCACCGTTCCAACACAGGGGGGCGTCGGCAGCACCACCGCCGGTGCCACGACCGACATTCGGTCGTTCCACGTCGAGATTCCGCACGAGCGGATCGACGACATGCGTCGGCGAATCGCGGCGACGCGCTGGCCGACGAAGGAGCTCGTCGAGGATCGGTCGCAGGGCGTGCAGCTGGCGATGATGCAGAAGCTCGCCCGCTACTGGACGACCGAATACGACTTCGGGCGGGTCGAGGCGCGACTGAACGCGCTCCCGCAATTCACGACCGAGATCGACGGCGTGGACATTCACTTCATCCATGTCAGGTCGCGGCATCAGAACGCCCTGCCGCTAATCATGACGCATGGCTGGCCCGGCTCGATCATCGAGATGCTCGAAACCGTCGGCCCGCTGACCGACCCGACCGCGCACGGCGGCACCGCCGATGACGCGTTCCACCTGGTCCTGCCATCCCTGCCTGGCTACGGCTTCTCGAGCGAGCCGGCCGAGCTCGGCTGGGACTCCGGCCGCATCGCGAAGGCCTGGGCCGAGCTCATGTCCCGGCTCGGCTACACCCGGTACGTCGCGCAGGGTGGCGACGTCGGCGCGCTCGTCACCGACGTGATGAGCCGCCAGGCGCCCGCCGGACTCGTCGGCATTCACGTCAGCCTGCTTGCGGCGGCTCCGTTCATCGTCGATCACCTGCCAAAGGAGTCGGCGGATGAGCGCGCGGCGCTCGAGGCGCTCACGACGTTCACGACCGACGGCTTCGGCTACTTCCAGGAGCAGGTCACCCGACCGCAGACGATCGGCTACTCCCTGCTGGATTCACCGATCGGCCTCGCGGCCTGGATGCTCGACCACGACACCGACAGCTACTACAAGATCTCCCGCGCGTTCGTCGACGGCGAGCCGGTCGGCAACCTCACCCGCGACCACGTCCTCGACAACATATCGCTGTACTGGTTCCGTGGCATCGGCGCCTCGGCCGCGCGGTGGTACTGGGAGACCGGACGGGCCCAGGCCGCGGCAGGCGGCGCGGCTCCTCCGCCGGTCGCGGTCCCGGTCGGCTTCACGTCATTCCCGGGCGAGATCTTCCCGGCTCCGCGCACCTGGGTCGAGACGGCCTACCCCGGTCTCGCCTACTACAACGAGGCCGAACGGGGCGGTCACTTCGCGGCCTGGGAGGAGCCGGCGCTCTTCTCCGGCGAGATGCGGGCTGCATTCAGCTCGCTGCGCTGATCGAGCGCCAAGCCGAAGCAGCGGTGCGACGTGCGACTCGGCTCCGGTGGTCCGCCTCGCGGCGGCCACCGGAGCCGACCTGGAATACCGAGTGCCAAAGGGAGCCCAGCACATGAGCCTCATCTCCACTTCTTCGGACGCAACCGAGGAGACACCTGGCGGTGCGGGGTCCGACCTGGGCCGCGTCATCCGCACCCTGGTCCATCGGCTCTCGGAGGACGACTCGGCCCTGCCGGTCGAGGGTCGCCTCCCGGGATTCGCCGGCGCCACCGGCTGGCTCAACTCGGAGCCTTTGACGCCGGAAGGACTGCGAGGTCGCGTCGTCCTCGTGAACTTCTGGACCTACACCTGCATCAATTGGCTGCGGACGCTGCCGTACGTGCGCGCCTGGTCCGCGAAATACCGGGACCAGGGCCTGACCGTCATCGGCGTCCACACGCCGGAGTTCGCCTTCGAGCACAGGCGCGACAACGTCATCGCGGCCGCAGGCGACCTGACCGTGGAGTACCCGATCGCGCTCGACAATGACTACGCGGTCTGGCAGGCGTTCGCCAACCACTTCTGGCCGGCCATCTACATCGCCGATGCCGACGGGCGCATCCGCTACCACCACTTCGGGGAACGCGAGTACGCTATGACCGAGATGGCCATCCAGCAGCTCCTGACGGATGGCGGAGCCGATGCGATCGACGGCGAGCTCGTTCAGGTGACGCCCGGCGGCCTCGAGGCCGATGCCGACTGGCCGAACCTGCGCTCCGTGGAGACGTACCTCGGCTACGGCAGGACCACGGGCTTCGCGTCACCCGACCACCCGCGGTTCGATGAGCCCCATCGGTATCCCGATGCCCCCGGGCTCAGGCTCAACCAGTGGGCGCCGGTCGGAAACTGGACGATCACGCAGCACGCCGCGGTCCTGAACGATGCCGGCGGGCGTATCGCGTTCCGCTTCCACGCCCGGGACGTGCACCTCGTCATGGGGCCGGCTGTGCGGGGAGGCGCTGTGCCGATCCGCGTTCGCATCGACGGCCGGGGCCCCGGTGACGCTCACGGGCTGGACGTCGACGAGTCGGGATCGGGCACGGTGGCACAGCAGAGGCTCCACCAGCTGATCCGGCAGCGCGAGCCGATCGCCGAGCGCCTGTTCGAGATCGAGTTCCTCGAGGCTGGCGTCGAGACCTATTGCTTCACCTTTGGATGAGGAGGCAACGATGTCAGACACGACCGAAACACCTCGTCACGTCATCCAGACCGGATTGGCGACGCAGGTGCCCAGGGACTACCGTTCGGAGGTCGACCTGGAACATGCGGAGTGGTCGGAGATCGGCACCCTCGTCAGGCTCCTGTCACCGGACGAGCGCATCGTTCCCGGCTATTTCCGTGACCCGGAATGGACGGTGAAGGACCTGGTGGCCCACCTGGGAGTCTGGCTGGCCGAGGCGGGGACGGAGCTCACCAATATCGCGGCCAACGCGTACGAGCCCCGCGACCTCGACGTCGACATGCGGAATGCCGAGACGCTCGCCACGTGGCGCGGCGAGCCGTGGGACGTGGTGTGGGGCCACGCCGTGAGCGCCCGCGCCAACATGCTCCAGCGGTGGTTCGCGCTGCGGTCCTCGAGCGATCCGGCCGATCTGTGGGTCAGGAAGGCCGGGGCCGAGCACTATGGGGAGCATGTGCCCCGACTGCGGGCCTGGGTCGCCGAGCTCATCGACATCCGGACCCGACCGCCGAGCGACGAGTGGGACTCGTAGCCACACCAGGACGGAGGCATCGCCATGACGTTCATCTCACGGGGCTTCAGCCGCCGAGAGGCGACAGATGCGCCGAGCGACCGCATCCCGCCGGGCCAGTACGCCACCCGCGGCTTCCCGGTCCTTTCCGCCGGTCCGACGCCGCGTATCGGCCTCAATGACTGGCGCTTCGAGCTAATCGGGCAGGTCGACAAGCCGCGGGCCTGGAGCTGGCCGGAGTTCACCGCCCTGCCCGCCGAGGACCTCACCGTCGACATCCACTGCGTCACGAAGTGGTCGAAGCTCGATACGAGCTGGCGTGGCGTCCCGGTCGATGCACTCCTCGAGGGCGTCGAGACCTCCGCCGACCACGTCATGGCCCACTCGTATGGCGGCTATACGACCAACCTGCCGCTCGAGGATCTGACCGGAGGCAAGGCCTGGGTCGCCTACCAGTACGACGGCGAGGCGCTCGAGCCCGAGCACGGCGGGCCGGCGCGCCTGCTCGTCCCGCACCTCTACTTCTGGAAGAGCGCGAAGTGGCTGCGCGCCATCGAGCTGCGCGAGGCCGATACCCCCGGCTTCTGGGAGGGCTACGGCTACCACAACTACGGTGACCCATGGCGCGAACAGCGGTACTCCGGCGACTGACCTGGGCGATCGCCGAGGTCATCGACCGGATCGACGAGACGCCACGCGTCCAGAGCCTGACCTTCGACGTCCCCGACTGGCCGGGACACCTCCCCGGGCAGCACATCGACGTGCGGCTCACCGCCGAGGACGGCTATCAGGCGCAGCGCAGCTACTCGATCGCCACGCCGGCAGATGGCAACCGCCTGACGCTCACCGTCGAGCGGCTCGAAGACGGCGAGGTCTCGACCTACCTGACCGGTGTCCTCGAGATCGGCGACCGAATCGAGCTGCGCGGCCCCATCGGCGGCTACTTCGTCTGGGAGCCGAGCCGAGGCGGCCCGCTCGGGCTCATCGGCGGCGGCAGCGGGGTGGCGCCGCTGATGGCGATGCTCCGCGCGCGCGTCGCCGCCGGCAGCGACGCCCCGGTCCGGATGCTGTGCTCCTGGCGCACGGCCGACGACGTGATCTACGCCGATGAGCTCGCGGCGATCGCCCGGGATGCCGATGGCGTGTCGATCACGCACACCCTGACCCGGTCCGCGCCGGACGACTGGGCTGGGCGACGCGGTCGCTTCGACCATGCGGCCCTCTCGAGACTGGCCTGGCCGGCCGAGGTCGAGCCGCTGACGTACGTCTGCGGGCCGACGGGGTTCGTTGAGGCGGTCGCATCGGTCCTGGTCGAGCTCGGCCACGACCCTCGACGCGTTCTGACCGAGCGATTCGGTCCCACCGGAGGATGAGAACCATGGCGGAAGAGACCCACGTCGACGGCAACGCACTGGGCGGCATGCTCCTGGAGGCCTTCGGGCGCGAGATGACCGATGCACGGGGCTGTTGCGACGGCTGCGGGACGGTACAGCAGGTTGCGGAAATGCTGGTCTTCCGCGGCCCCGGTGACGTCATGCGGTGCCCGAGCTGCGCGAGCGTCGTGATCGTCGCCGTGACGATTCACGAACGCAACCGCCTCCACCTGAGCAGCCTGCGCTGGCTCGAACCGGCTGGTCGATGAACGTCACGCCGAGCACCGGTTGCGGCGGGGGAAGCTGCCCTCGAACGATGGGATGCAACGGTCCGCGAGCTGCGGAACAGCTGCCCGCCGAGCTCCGTGTCGTCCCCGCCCGTCGTTTCCGCGATCCGCCTACACGTGGCTAGTCCCGCGCCCCCGGCGCAACCTCCAGTGCCTTCCACGGGCGCGAGCGGAGAGCGGTTGCGCGGAATCTGGCGAGAGTCGAACCCAGCTGTGCGATGAAAGGACATCGTCACGAGCTCATTCGCCGGAGGGACGGCGGCTGACGGCTCGCGCTCCCGGGACAGTAGACCGCAACGACGGCACATAAGGAGGACTCGTCAATGTTCCGCAACACACTCCCCCTCTTCCGCGTGCGCGACATTCAAGTCGGCGTTCACGTCAGCTGGCTGGTTGTGTTCGCGCTCGTCACGTGGTCGCTGGCGATGGGGTTCCTCCCAGAAGCAATCCCGGGCATCGCCGCTGGCGATGCGTGGTTGATCGGCGCGATCTCGGCGCTCCTCCTCTTCGCATCGGTCCTGCTCCACGAGCTGGCGCACTCGTTCGTGGCGATCTCACGTGGCTTGCCGGTGCACTCGATCACGCTGTTCCTCTTCGGCGGCGTGTCAAATCTGAGCGGCGAGTCGAAGGAACCGCGAACCGAGTTTCTGATCGCAGTTGTTGGTCCGCTGACGAGCTTTGCGATCGCCGGAGCGGCCTTCCTCATCGCGCTCCTGCCGCTCGACGCGCGCCTCGGCGTTGTGATCAATTACCTGATCATCGTCAACGTCCTGCTGGGTGCCTTCAACCTCATCCCGGGCTTCCCGCTCGATGGCGGGCGCGTCTTCCGCGCCATCGTCTGGAAGGCGACCGGGAGCGTCCACAGCGCCACCCGGATCGCCGCGTCGCTCGGCCAGCTGGTCGGCTACGCGTTCGTCGGATGGGGCGTCCTCAGGGTCATCGACGGGGATCTGCTTGGCGGGCTGTGGACGTCGGCGATCGGGCTCTTTCTCCAAAGTGCAGCCGCCTCCAGCGTCCAGCACCTGGCGCTCGAGCATCGTCTTGGCGCGGTGTCCGTGCGCGACGCCTTCACTCCCGACGCCAGTGCGGCGAGCCCTGGACTGATCGTCAGTGAGTTGATCGAGGAACACATCCTGCGCGGCAAGCGACGGGCGGTCCTGGTGGTCGAAGCTGGACGCCTGGTCGGCATCGTCACCGTGGGCGATTTGCACAGGGTCGCTCGCGAGGGGCGGCGCTCGACGACTGCCGCGGAGGTCATGACTCCCGCCGATCGGCTCATCACGATCGCTCCCGGCGCGAGCCTGCAGCAGGCTGCCGACCTGTTGGCGCGGCACGACTTCGATCAGCTCCCTGTCGTGGAGGATGGCCGCGTCCTGGGCTCCATCACTCGTGCCGACATCATGCGCGAGTTCCAGATCCGCGAGGCCCTCGACATCAGGCACGGGGAGGGGGCGCCACCCGCCACCATGGCTGCCGAGCCGCAACCCGCCAAGGGCTGAGGACCTCGTATCGCACGCATCGAAATCGCCGGCTCGCGGTGGACGACAAGCGGTGCGGCCGCGGGCGGCCTTGAGTACCAGGCTCCGTACGCCATCGCGAGCATGACCGGGGCCAGCAGGCTCGCGTCGGCATCGGCTGGGCCGGTGGTCTTCGGTATCTCCTGGTTCGAGACCCGCGCCTACTCCCCCGCTCGATCGGTCGCGGCGGACCCCTCGGAATCGTCGGGTGGCGCGGACTCTTCAGCCGCCTCACCAGGCGGAGTCGGCACCGGCCAGAGAGTCGCGACGAGGGCGCCGACCACGGCGACGAGCAGGATGCTCCAGCGGACCGATGGCTCGTACAGGACATCCACCGGCAGCGCCGCGTCGAACGCCCATGCACCCGGTCCGAGCAGCTGCACGGCGAATGCCCCGGCACCGAGCGCCAGCGGGAACTCGATCCCACCGTTCCCGACCCAGAAGCCGTTCGGCCAGTGAATCCGCACGAGCAGCACGATCGTCTGCGCCACCAGCCCGGCGGCCGCCAGAGGCACGAGCAGCCCGAGGATGAGCGCGATCCCACCGCCCAACTCGGCAACCAGCGAGATCGACGCCCAGAACAGCCCCGGCTTGGGACCCAGGTAGGCGATGAAGCCCTTCCAGCCCTCCCAGCCCGGACCGCCCCACCATCCCAAGAGCTTCTGAAGCCCGTGTGCGGCGAAGATCGTGCCGACGGCGACCCGGAGCACGAGCGTTGCGATGTCGAAATCCACCATGTCCGACTACCTCGTTGCCTGACCAAGCACTTCGAATTCTATAGCGCTGTGCTAGTCGAAGTGACGGAGTCCTTCCCAACACGGCGGACCCTGAGCGATTCGTCAGCGGTCGTGAAGGCGCGCCCTGGTCGGGTGCCTAGCCAGGCTTGCCGAGCTTCGCCAGCAACCTGAGCAACGTCCGGCCCTCGCTCGCGCTCAAGCGGGCCAGCATCCGATCGTTAACGGCCACCGCCTTGGGGACAAGCTCGTCCCGCAGCCCGTGACCGCGGTCCGTCAAGTGGATACGGCTGATGCGGGCGTCCGTCGAATCCGGGCGCCGCTCGACGAGCCTGTCGCGGACCATGCGGTCGATGGTCCGCACCATGGTCGGCGGCTCGATGGCCACGACACGCGACAGCTCCGCCTGGCTCAGGCCGTCGCGCGCCCAGAGGAACATGAGCACCGCCCACTGACCGATGCCGACGCCGGCCGGGCGAAGCTCGTCGGCCAGCTGCTGGGCCATGACCCGAGCCGCGCGGTTGACGCGATAGCCGAGGCTCTCCTCGATGACGAACTCCCGCTCGCCAGGCGCACGTTCCGGCGTGCGGCCACGCCCGTCAGCCTCCCAGTGGCGGACCGACCAGGCCGTCACCGCTCGGCACCGTCCGCATCGGTCACCTGGATATAGCCGTCGATGGCGGCGAGCCGCAGGAAGAAGCGCTGGATGGGGTGGAACGCGGCCATGGCGGCTGTCCGGTCGATCCGGGCCGGAGCGCTGACCCGGTAGGCCCGTCCTCGCCACCGGATGGTACCGCCACCGGCGGCGACAAGGTTGCGATGCCAGTCGACCTGAGCGCCGAACGCCAGCGAGACCACGAAGCCGTCGGCGGTCCGCCTGGCGGCGACGGGGGCCGCGTACGGTCGTCCGCTCCTCCGACCGACGTGCTCGACCACCGCGAAGATCGGGTTCCACCGGTGCCCGGCGAACCTGATCATGAGGCCATTCGTCGAGCGCGCCAGACTCCAGAAGATGCCTCCGAAGCGTGGCGGTGCGGCGTGTGAGCCGACCCGCGGCTGGACGGTAGCGGACATTTTCGAGCCTCCACTCATTAGCATGCTACTGGTATGCCGAGCAGGTTAGCATGCTAATGATTCGTGTCAAGCGGCGATGCCCCCGTCGGCGAGATTCACGACGCATCTCCGGCGAGGCGGACCGGGACGCGGCCAGGAAACGGCGCCCGCCCGAAGAGCGCGTCGGCGAGCGCCAGCAGGGACGGCTCGAGCAGCGAGTAGGTGCAGGCATGGGTCCTGGAGGCCGGGTAGGCATCCGCATCCCATGGCGTGCGCAGGGCGACGGTGACGGTGGGCCGCTCGCGCGCCAGGACGGCATCCACCAGCGCGACCTGGCCCGGCTGGAGGGAGGCGCTGATGGTGCCGATGACGACCACGTCCGCGGCGCGCGCGGCCTCGGCGACCGTGGCGATCTCGTCGGGTTCGGGATCCTGCGCCACGAGACACTCGACGACGCGCGGATGGTGGCGGCGGATCGCGTCGGCGAGTCCGGGCGGTACGGTGGACGAGGTGTCGGCCGGGGTGA
>Ga0214468_1000803_pt1 | contig 10042 bp, 8 predicted proteins | sample RVTome_9_FD_187334 | JGI IMG/M metagenome (GOLD analysis project Ga0214468, IMG submission 187334) | Soil microbial communities from uranium-contaminated site in the Upper Colorado River Basin, Wyoming, United States - RVT155D38 HiSeq ...
CGCTTGACGGGGACCACGCCATGGCGCTACGAAGGGCACCGATGCTTCGGTCGAGAGTTTCGCTGGAAGGCTGCCAAAGAAGGTGCCAGAGCCCGCGGGTGTGAAGCATTGCAGGCGCTGCCGGTTCGTCCGACGCTTCCGCTAGTCGATTGGCTAGGCGAGAGAGGGTGGTGAAGCGATCGCTTCCCGGACGAGGAAAAGGCGCGCATTGGGAGCCAGCACCACGACCTTGCCCGAACTCGTCGGATGACACGCAGGGCTGCTGTGAGAATGCGGTCAGCATGGGCTCGACTGGCCGAGAACCGGCCATGATCGAGGCGAGGGCAGCGGGAGTGGCAAGACCAATGCGTTCCTTGTCGGCACACGACGCGAGAGCGCTGCAGATGAGAACCAGGTAGGTGAGGCGGCGAACCCGAAAGCCACGCTGATGGGGTACGGTCGTCAGAATAGGAGAAACGCCGCGGCAGCATGTCGGTGCTCGCGTCGGCACCTCGAGACGCGTTCGACCCCGCTCGACGCAGGCCTCTTCGAGCGCGGTTCCAGGTGTCCTCACCGCCGCCGCCCCATTTCGTGATCCCCGTTCATGTAGTCTCGCCTCGACAACGTGCTCATCTCACACCGACGGACACGAGACCTCGTTTTCCCATGTCGCAGCCGAACCCCGCCGCGCGTCGACTGCTCACGCGATGTGAAGCGATCCTCGCTCGTCTTAGCCGCCGGAAGTGCGTTTCGGCCGACGAGTCCGAGGACTTCAGGTCCTGGGCGCGAGTCCGGCTGATCGAGCAGGAGGCGACGCTCCTCGCCAAGTTCCGAGGCAAGAGCAGCCTCGACACCTACCTCGTCACGGTTGTCCACAATCTGCTCCTAGACTACCGCATCTCGAAATGGGGCAAGTACCGTCCCTCGGCCGCCGCGAAGCGTTTGGGTTCTGTGGCCATGCGGCTCGAGATGCTCCTCGTCCGCGAAGGGCTGAGCTTCGACGAGGCGGCAGAGGTGCTGCGCCGCAACGAGGGAGTGTCCGCCACGGTCGAGGAGCTGTCGGCGATCGCCCAGAAGTTACCCACGCGTCTCCCACGGCGGTTCGAGGGCGAGGAAACGCTGGCGCGAGTGCGGGGGAGCGAGCGCGCTGAGGATCGAGCTCTTCGCGGTGAAGCCGCGACGGCGGCGTCTCGCGTCGAAGAGGCGCTCGACGCCGCGCTCTTGACGCTCTCGGCGGAGGATCGGCTGATACTCAAGCTGCACGTTCAGGACGGGTTCAGCGTCGCCGACGTCTCACGGACACTTCACCTTGTGCAGAAGCCACTCTACCGTCGCCTCGGGCAGCTCACTGACAAGCTACGCCGCGAACTGGAAGCTCGGGGTATCAGCCGGGAAGACGTGGACCAGATCGGCGAGTGGCAAGACCTCGACATCGACGTCGACTACCACCTCACCGACGAATTGCCACCGGCGCGACCGTCCAAGCAGGAGAGAGGACGATGAGCGAACCTGCGATCAGCGGCTCCCACCTCGAGCTCGAGAGCATCGCTGCGTTCCTCGATGGGCGTCTAGCAGCGGGAGAGCGCGAAGCTGTGGTGACACATCTAGCCGAGTGCGAGGGCTGCTACGAAATCTTCGCGGAGACGGCGCGCTACCTCCGCAACGTGGAGATGGGACGCGATCCAGAGGCCTTTGGTCCGGCTGCAATGGCGCCAAGCGTCGAGATGCGAGGACGTGTGGTGCGCGTCGCGCCGAGCCGCTGGCGCCGAGGTTGGATCGTCGGTGCACTGGCCGCAGCGGCCGCCCTGGCCGCGCTCGTGATCGGGCGACCGCTCGCCGATCGCCCCTTCAGCAGCGCTCCGCCGACCGTCGCGGAGCTCACCGCAGAGTTGCCAACTGCCATGGTCGTCTCCGCCACCCTCGCTGCGACCTGGGACGAGCACGGCTGGCCGGTGATGCGCGGTGCCGGTCCCCTGCTGGGACCGGAGGAAGAGCGAGCCTTCCAGCTTGGGGTTCGGGTGGTCGAGATGGATGTTGCGCTCGCCGCCGGTGAAGCCGCCATCGCGAGCCGGCTGTCCTACGAGATCGAGCGTCTCCTGGCAGCAGTGAATCTCTCCGACCCGCTGCAGCTCCTATATGCCGGCGAACTTGGCATCCGTGGCAGGTTGGCCTCGGGAGCGGTGCCCGCGGAGCTCCTTCCGCTCAATCGGCAAGGTGACGATCTGCTCCGGCCCGACGAGAGGGGGGAAGCAGCGCTCGTGGACGGCTTCTGGTATGAGCTGGGGAGGTGGGCGAGCGCAGCGCACCTCGCCGTTGTGTCAGGCGACGCGGAACTCCTGGCGTCCAAGCAGACTCGCCGCTACCTGCACGGCCTTCCCCTCCAAGACCTCCCCGAAGAGGTCGCCGAGCCACTGCGCCGGATCTCACAATTTTCGGTGGGCGATCCAGAGCACAATCTCACGGAGATCGCGCACCAGCTCGAGCTCTTGATCGCTGTCGCCGGCGGCGCCGACCCCTCCTCCCCTACCCCTCGTGACAGCTCGAGCACCCGTGACTCTCGATGATCACCGGCGGATCATCGCCGGGGTCGTCGTTCGCGTACAGATCCGCGTATAGCGCCAGGTTCGCAACCCGGTCCTCGACCTCCGCCTTGTACGGCCACGTCGCGTACTCGGGCACGGTCTGGACCATCGCCAGCACCTCGGCCGCCTTCTCCCGCTCTCCCGCCTTGAGCTCGTAGTCGGCCCAGAAGGTGAGGTAGCCCTCCTGGTTGTGTGGCCAGCGGGGTAGGTTCTCGCAGCTCGGGTCGCCGTCCTCGCAGCCGCTCTCGGCCGCGGTGCGGAGGGCGCGGTGGCCGAGGGCGAAGAGGTCGGAGCCGCGGGGCTCGTCGATCGCCTGGAGGGCGACGCTGAAGGAGTGGAAGGCGGGGTCGCGCTCGTAGGCGGCGAGGAGGCTCTGCCAGTGCGCTTCGACGGCGGCTTCGTCGCCTTCGATCTCGGCCAGGGCCTGGCGGACGGGGTCGAGCCAGGAGGGGATGCGGTCGTCGTCCGGGGCGAGCGCCTGGGCGCGGGCGAGGAAGACTTCGGAGAGCAGCAGGTGGTCGAGGATGCGGGCGTTGGTGCGGTCGCCCTCGGCGACGACCCACAGGTGGTTGAGGCCGAGGAGGAGGTTGGTCCGCGGGTCGGAGGGGTCGGCGGCCCAGGCCCGGGTCAGGTCGCGCAGGGGCGCGTCGCGCCGGCCGCCGCCGTTGAAGGCGGCGACGAAGGCGCGCTCGGCGGCGACGGCGGACGGGTGGCGGCCCTCGGTCGGCGTCTCGCCGTAGCCGACGGGCGGCGTCGCCGATTCCTCGGCGTGAAGAGACGGAATCCCGCGATTCGCCCCCGCGGCCCACGGCGAGATCTCCCTGCGCGGCTCGGCCGGGAGTCCGTCGCGCGGAGCGGCCGGCGCGCCGGCACCTTGTCCCGCGGCACCCGAGACGAGGCCGGCGAGGAGCAGCAGGCCCACGACGAGGGCAGCGCGAAGCGACTGAGAGCTCCAGGGCTTCCGGGCGTGGGTCATCGGGCCACCCCCTCGATCGCCTCGACGGTCCACTCGACCTCCGGGGTGTCCGAGCCCATGAAGCCGGAGATGTCGAGCAGGGTGATCATCACGATCTCGGCCGGGTCGAGGCCGCCGGAGTCGGCGGCGGACGACTGGGGCGGGAAGTAGGTCGCCTCGTCGAGGTAGCGCTCGTGCTCGCGCGGCGCGCCCACGCGCACCGGCACCGCCGGCAGGCTGTAGACGGCGCCGGCGGCGTCCTGCAGGGTGACGAGGAGCTGGGCGTTGCGATTGGCCGCGCCGCGGATGCGCAGGCCCTCGACGCCGGCGAAGGTGCCGGGGCGGACGACGAGGGCGGCGCCGGCCGGCTGGCCGGTGACGACGCGGTAGGAGGCGGTGAGGCCCGCCTCGGAGGCGTCGAGGGCGACGCCGTCGCGGACGGGGCGCCAGGCGAACGGCCGGGCGGCGTCGCCGGCCGCGAGCGGCAGGGCGAGGACACCGTCGGCCTGCGGCAGGGGCGGCAGGGTGGCGGCGTGCGCTGCCACTCCCTCGGGTGGACGGTTCGCCGGAGCGGGAGCGGCTGCGGTGGCGCTCGGCGCCTCCGTGCCGGTCTCGATCTCCTCGGGACCGCCGGCTGGCGGAGCGTCCGCGCCCGCCCCGCCGGCGAGCGCGAGGAGCAGGGCGAGGGTGGTCACGACGGTGGAGCTCTCGGTGATCCGCATGTCGACCTCCTGTTCCGGGCCGCGGCTATTCGCGGCCCGTCGCGGATCACCCTGGCAGCGCGCGGCGCCGCGCGCATGTGCCGGCGGTCAGGATCTTCGACCGTGACGAACGGCACCCGGCTGGCCCCGCCGGACCCGCCCCATCGTCGACCCCGCCGGGCCGACCGCTCCACAGGCCGGCGACGCCGTGACTTCCGGCACGGGCGGCGCCCGCCCGCGCTGCCTATACTGCCCGGGTGAGCGAGCTGCGGCGGGTCTCGACGATCTCGCGCTGGGTGGGGTTGGCGACCTGTGCGGTGTGCGCCCTGCCGGTGATTCTGCAGATCGTGCGCGAGCCTGGCTGGGCCGCGGAGCCGCGACAGCTCGCCTGGATCGTCTTCGCCGCCGCCTTCTTCGCCATCTTCTGGGTCCACTCGCGGCCGGAGCGGAGCTGCCGGCCGCGGCGCGCCGTGCTCGAGCTGGCCGCGATGTCGGTCTTCGCGCTCGGCATGATCTGGGCGGTGCCGTACACGCTGCTCGGCGTCTTCCTGGTGATCGTCGCCGCGGGCCTGGGCGAGGTCGTGCGGCCGAGCTGGGCGGCCGGCTGGGTCGTCGTCCAGACGGCGCTGTTCACCCTGCCCTTGCTCGAGCAGTTCGACCTCGGCGACGCGCTGGTGGTCGGCGGCTCGTTCCTCGGCTTCCAGCTCTTCGCTCTCTACGCGTCGTACACGGCGCTCCGCGAGCGGCAGGCGCGGGAGGAGCTCGGGCGGGTCAATGCGGAGCTCCTCGCCACCCGGCGGCTGCTCGAGGAGTCGACGCGCACGGCCGAGCGGCTGCGTATCGCCCGCGACCTCCACGACGTGGTCGGCCACCACCTGACGGCGCTGTCGCTCAACCTGGAGGGGGCCCGCCACGCCCCGCCGGAGGAGGCGCGAAGCCGGGTCGAGACCGCCCTCGGCATCGCCCGCCGGCTGCTCGCCGAGGTGCGCCGGGTGGTCGGCCGGATGCGCGAGGAGCGGGAGATCGACCTCGCCGCGGCCCTCACCGTCCTCTGCGAGGAGATCGGGCGCCCGCGGATCCACCTGTCGCTACCGCCGGGGTTCCGCGGCGTCGACGACCCGGAGCGCGCCACGGCGCTCCTCCGCTGCGCCCAGGAGATGGTGACCAACGCCGTGCGCCACGCGGGCGCCGCGAACCTGTGGCTCGAGCTCGTCGACGCGCCGGATGGCCTCGAGCTGACGGCGCGAGACGACGGCCGGGGCGCGGCGGCAGCGGATGTCGACGTGCTGGGGAGCCGGGCGACGGACCGGACGCACGACGGCGATCAGGGTGGGGCCGGCAGCGGGCCGGAGGACGCCGCCGGTCCCGCAACGGCTCCGGGCCGAGCCGAGGACGCGGTCGAGGGGAGAGCCGACGATGTCGCGGCCGCGCCGGCCTCTCGTGCGCCCGAGATGCCCGACCGGCGGGCCGGCGGCCTCGGCCTGGCGGGCATGCGCGAGCGGCTCGAACGGCTGGGGGGGCGACTCACGGTCGACCGCGCGTCGGACGCCGGGTTCCTCGTCACCGCCTGGCTGCCCCGCTCCGCGGCGCCCGGCGGGCGGGGCCGATGACCGCCCCCGCGCCCCCCTCCCCCGTCCGCGTCGCCCTGGTCGACGACCAGACCCTGGTCCGCGAGGGGATCCGCTCGCTCCTCGCCCTGGTCGAGGGGTTCGAGGTGGTCTGCGAGGCGGACGGCGGGCGGGCGGCGCTCGAGCGGCTGCCGGCCGCCCGGCCCGACGTCGTGCTGCTCGACCTGCGGATGCCCGACCTCGACGGGATCGCCGTCCTCCGCGAGCTGTCACGGCGCGGCGAGCTGCCGCCCACCCTGGTGCTGACCACCTTCGACGAGGACGCGCTGATGCTCGAGGCGATCCGCCACGGGGCGAAGGGGTTCCTGCTCAAGGACGTCTCGCTCGAGCGGCTGGCGGAGGCGATCCGCACGGTGGCCGGCGGCGGCACCCTGATCCAGCCGGCGGTGACCGAGCGCATCCTGCGCGCCGCCCTCGACGCCGGCCACGACTTCCCCGCCCTCGACCCGCCCGACCCCCTGACCGAGCGCGAGGTCGAGGTGCTGCGGCTGATGACCGGCGGCTGCTCGAACCGCGAGATCGCCGACGCGCTGCACGTCGCCGAGGGGACGGTGAAGAACCACATCTCCTCGATCCTCTCGAAGCTCGGCGTGCGCGACCGTACGCGCGCGGTGCTCAAGGGGCTGGAGCTGGGGCTGATCTGAGCGCCCGGGCGGCCGGGCCACGACCGATCGGAATAGCTGCGTGATTCGGTGAAGTTGCATTCATCGAGTCCCGTGCAGCTCTCCCGACCCGCCTTCCCTCCGAATCACTCCCCCGAGGTGTGACCGTGATCGACCCCGTCGAGAACGAGCCGCCGCCGTCCGCCCGTCCGTCGTCCACCGACGTTCCGTCCCGGCCCATGGAGTCCTGGTCTCGTGGGCTCGACCTGCGCGCCCTCGCCGAGCGGTTCGGGACGCCGCTCTACGTCCACCACCCGGCGACCCTGCGCGGCAACTTCGACGCCTGGGTACGCCTGGTCGGCGCGCCGGGCAACGTGCGATACCCGGTGAAGGCGAACCCCTCGCCGCTGGTCGTCGACGCGCTCGCCGCGTGGGGCAGCGGCGCCGACTGTGCGTCGCGGCCGGAGGTGCGGCGGGCGCTCGCCGCCGGCATCCCGGTCGAACGGGTGAGCTACAACACACCGGCCTTCGAGCCGGGGCTGGCCCTCTGGCTGCTACGCGCCGGCGGCACGGTCGTCGCCGATTCGCCGCAGGTGCTCGCGGCGCTACGTGGCGGTCTCGACGAGCCCGACTTCCCCGGCCACCTTTTCGTCCGCGTCAACCCGGGCGGTCTGCCCGGCTACAAGACGCCCTCCGGAGTCCAGCGCTACACCTCGCACGGCTCGGCGCAGAGCCAGTTCGGCGTCCCGTCGGAGGAGCTCGCCGCCCTGCTCGACGGCTACCCGCTGCCGGTCTCCGGCCTGCACGTCCACGTCGGCACGCAGATGGACAACCTCGACACCTTCGTCGCGGGGCTCGCCTTCCTCCACCGGCTCGCCGACCTGCTGCGCGAGCGGACCGGACACCCGCTCACGGCCCTCAACCTGGGTGGCGGGCTCGGCATCCCGTTCCTCGCCGGCCAGCACTTCCCGGCGATCGGCGACCTGACCGAGGCCCTCGTGCCGCGGCTGCGCGATGACTTCCGCTACGAGGTGGAGCCGGGCAACGCACTGGTCGGCGACGCGTTCGCGCTCGTCAGCCGGGTCGTGGCGGTCAAGGAGACGCGCGGCCGGCGCTGGGCGATCGCCGACGTCGGCACCGACCAGCTCGTCAAGCTCACGGTCGCCCGCTGGGAGCACGAGATCGTCGGCCCCGACCACGCACCGCTGCCCATGGAAGGGCCGGACGGGCTGGCCGGCCCGCTCTGCTTCGCCGGCGACGTGCTGCTGCCCGCCACCCGGCTCGAAGGGCTGGCAGCCGGCGACCCGCTGCTCGTTCGCCACGCCGGCGCCTACTGCGAGGCGATCGCCAGCCGCTTCAACGGCCGCACCGGCGCGGCGACGGTCGTCGTCGGCGACGACGGCGAGGCCCGGCTCGCCGCCCGCCGCGAGGACCCGTTCTTCGAGCCGACGCTCCAGGGCTACGAGCCCCCGGGCCTGGGAGAGGCGGCCGGGGACGCGGAGACGGTCGAGGTCCCGGCCGCGCGCCTCGCCGCCCTGCACAGCGAGTACATGCACGCACTCGCGGGGGAGGACGGCTACGAGATCGTCGCCGCCGAGCGCACCGGCGAGCGCAGCTACGAGTTCCGGGTCGCAGCGCGGGCGGCGGTCGGCTTCGTCGCCTTGCCGCTCGCGCTGCGCATCATCGGCGACGCCGCGATCGTCGCCGTCGGCCTCGAGCTCGGCTGGGAGGCGAAGCGCGCGCCGGTCTGGGCGACGCGGGTCGCGATGACCTGCGGCAAGACGATCCCCGCCGGCGGCGAGGTGCCCTGCCGGGTCGTGGTCAGCGGTCTCGCGCCGTTCGGCCGGCTCGGCGGCGACACGACCGGCCACGTCTGGTTCTCGCTCGGCGAGAACGGCGAGCTCCGCGGTACGGCGAAGGTGTCGGTGCCCAAGGCCGCGGCAGGCTGAGACGGGCCGGCGAAGACTGTCGTCCGGCCGATCGCCAGGGCCCGGCCGGCCTCCGAGACTCGCCGATCCCGGGCCGCCGGCCGCTCAGAGATCGACCTCGCCGGTGACCCAGGTCCGGGTCGCGCCGCCCACCCAGACGGCCCCGTCGGGGTCGCGGTCGATCCGCACGCGGCCCGCCCGGCCGACGCGGGTCCCCTGGCTCGCCACGTAGGGCGCCTCCGCACGGCCCGTCTCGAGGAGCCACTGTGCGAGCGAGGCGTTGAGGCTGCCGGTCACCGGATCCTCGATCATGCCGCCCCGCTCGTCGCTGAGGACCGCACGCACCTCGCAGGCGCACTCCGAGCCGTCAGGGTAGAAGCCGACCATGCCGATCTCCAGCGTGCCCTCGCCCGCGTATCGTCCGAAGTCCGGCTCGACGGCGAGCACCGCCTCGGCATCGGCGAGGAGGACGGCCATCCAGCCCGGGCCGTTGTCGACCCATTGCGCGTCGACGACCTCGCCGCGGCCGATGCCGAGGACGGCCGCCACCTGGCCCAGGTAGCTCACGTCGACCGGCTCGGTGCGCACCCGCGGCGGCGCCGCGAAGGCTAGTAGCCCGCGGTGGAAGTCCGCGGGGTCGCGCCGGCGGACCTGGACGAGCCCCGCCGCGCACTCCTGGACGACGACGCCCTCCCGCCGCGGCGCACCGCCCGCCTCGAGCCACGCGTGGCAGGTGCCGAGCGTCGGATGCCCGGCGAACGGCAACTCGCGGGCGAGGGTGAAGATGCGCACCCGGTAGTCGGCGGCCGGGTCGCTCGGCGGCAGGACGAAGGTCGTCTCCGAGAGGTTCGTCCAGCGGGCGAAGCGCTGCATCTCCTCGGCCGAGAGCCCCTCGGCGTCGTGGACCACCGCCACCGGGTTGCCGGCGAGCGGCTCGGGTGAGAAGACGTCGACCTGGCGGAAGGGACGGCGCATTTCGCTCGCACGCTCCCCGGCTCACAGCTCCAAGCGGCGCAGGCGCAGGGCGTTGGCGATCACCGACACGGAGCTGAAGCTCATCGCGGCGGCGGCGAAGACCGGGGAGAGCAGCAGCCCGAAGGCCGGGTAGAGGACGCCGGCGGCGAGCGGCACGCCGAGCGCGTTGTAGACGAAGGCGAAGAAGAGGTTCTGCTTCACGTTGCGCATCGTCGCCCGGGACAGCCGCAGCGCGCGGACGATGCCGCGGAGGTCGCCCCGCACCAGGGTGACGCCGGCGCTCTCCATCGCCACGTCGGTGCCGGTGCCCATGGCGATACCGACCGCGGCCGCGGCCAGGGCGGGCGCGTCGTTGATCCCGTCGCCGGCCATCGCGACGACCCGGCCCTCGGCCTGCAGGCGGCGGACGACGGCGGCCTTCTCGTCGGGCAGGACCTCGGCCTCGACCTCGTCGATGCCGAGCCGGGCGGCGACCGCCTCGGCGGTGGCGCGGCTGTCGCCGGTGAGCATGACGACGCGGACGCCGCGGGCGTGGAGGTCGCGGATCGCCTCGGGGGTCGTCGCCTTGATCGGGTCGGCGACGGCGAGCAGGCCGGCGACCTCGCCGTCGACCACGGCGAACATCACCGTCCGGCCTTCGCCGCGCATCGCCTCGGCCCGCTCGGCGAGGGGGCCGGGGTCGGCGCCGAGCT